>Ga0164243_10003332_pt1 | contig 25767 bp, 19 predicted proteins | sample OricompcompostOP_FD_108781 | JGI IMG/M metagenome (GOLD analysis project Ga0164243, IMG submission 108781) | Organic Plus compost microbial communities from Emeryville, California, USA - Original compost - Organic plus compost (OP) | ecosystem: Engineered > Solid waste > Mixed feedstock >...
TCGCCGACCATTATCCGTCACTGGTCTTCCAGACCGACCGCTTTCTTCAGAGGCGCGAGGTCGACAAGGTCGCACAGCCAATCGTCACCGACATCTTTGCGCTCGACGCGATCGCAGAGCTGCTCGACCGCCCGGTACGGTTCATCGGTTATTGCGAGCTACGCGACCGGTTCGGCGAACGGTTGATCTACTCGCACGAGCTGGTGCTGCTCGCCTGCCATGTCCGTCAGAATCTCTGGGTCGATGAAGGGTTCGGCGGGATGATGCTCGACGACAATATCACCGGCTCGCTTGAGATCGCCATGCTCGCACGGCGACGCGGTATCGCCGGTGAGAAAACGCCCAAAGGGCCGCTGACCGCCTTTGCGGGCACGCCATTCGATGGAATGCTCAGGCGCATCGAGGAACGCCCTGAACCGCCGCTGGTCGACCTGGCGATCTACATGCTCGAGGCCAGTGGCGCCTCGATCAACGCTTATAATGAGGGCGTCGGTCTCATCACCGCCCAGGCGCGGCGAGACATGCGCCAGCATGATTTCAGTCTGGCGATGGGCGGGGAAGGTCTGTCGGTCCACACCAGCTACGCGCGGCGCCGCGAGGCTGAGGAGCGTCTGGAGGCTCATGTCGAGGCCCGCAAATATGCCTGCAAGGCGGACCGCTGGTTCGGATTGTTCGTCGATCCGGCGGACGGCTTGCCGCTCGTCGGCTACGTCCTGAGCTTTCCCTGGGCCTATGATCCGCTACGCGCCGAGCTCGCCCGCGAGCTACCCACCGCCAGTGCGCGCATGCCTTTTTCGCGGACGCTCGAGGGGTTCCAGCCCGTGAAAGCGCGCCGCAGACTCGGTCGAAATGATCCCTGCTTTTGCGGGAGCGGAAAGAAATACAAGAAATGCTGCGGCGTCTAACCGCGTTGGCCAGCTCCGACACATGGCTGCCCGAAGGCCCGACTGCGACGCACCAGTGGCACGGCTCGCCTGGCGGACACGGCGTACCGGCATGTCGTGCGTATCCATTTCATTCGATGCAAAAGCGTGGTCAGCGTTAGCCCTCGGCCAGCCCCACAACTGAAAAGGCCCGCCAAATCCGGCGGGCCTTCATATTGTGACAATCGCAGTGACAAACAGGGGAAGCGCGAGCTTCTTCAAATGGGCCGTAAATCGGCAGAACAGCTTCGTGGAAACATCAGTGATCTTCTTCATGGGCAGCCTCCCTTTGCTAACAACATGGTCAAGAATGACGTGGAGGATGCCATGAACAACGATATGAAAGAACCAGACTCCTAATTGTGCGATCGTCCCACTTCCGGTGGGAAACTCGTGCCCTTTACATAGCGTGACCTGGCGTGAATTGCAATATTACGCGCCGATCGCGGCGGCGTGCGCATGGGCTGTTCAGCCTGCCTTGGCTGCCGTCGGCATCACCGGTTGTGCGCTCGGTTGGGAGGCGCGGGCGGCCTCATCGCGGAACTGGCGTTCACGGTAGGTCTCGGTAACGAAGTCGATGAACGCGACCGCGGCCCCGACCGCAAGCCGTGCGTGGCGCGGCTGCAACCCGCGATGCTGACCGTCGCGGCCATGGCCCGAACCATAAAGCCCGCGCAGCTCGGCGAGATATTGTGTGAGTGCCGACAGGTTGCGCAGGATAAGCCTGATCGTGTCCGCGCCCTTGGCAGCATCCGTGATATCATCGGGAACCAGCCCAAGTTCCTTCGCCACCAATTTGGTGAGTGCCGGGAGGTCGGCGCTGTGGGGATAGCTGATGCCGCGCTTGGTGAGCACCGATTTGCAGCAGCTTTCGACCAGTTCCTTCGCCGTGCCGATCGCGAGCGCCGGGTCACGGTCGACGGCATTTTCGAGCCGCGCGATCTCGCGCTGCATCCATGCCGCGTCGAGGGCGTCGGCAACGGTTCGCGCGCGCATGACCGACCGGCCGCCCATCTCGCCGATCGCCTGGGCCACGAAACGCGGCCGCCCGGCAATCTTTTCGATCTCGACCAGCATCCAGCCCTCGGGCCGCAGCTGGTCGTTAAAGTTGCGCACCATATCGAGCGCCTGGTTGCGGTCGGGGCGGACGACCGGATGGACCGTCTCGGCAAGGAAGGCGAGAAATCGGTCGGCCGGACCGTCGATCAGGTCGAAGCGCTTGTCCTCGAAAACCCAGTCATCGTCCCAGACATTGTTGTTCCAGCGATGTTGCCAGATATCGCCGGCTGCATCCTTGTAGCGCGAGTCGTGCGAGGGAAGCGCCTCGAGATCCCATAAGCGCTGCAGGAACTCAACATCGTCGAGCGACCCCATCCACGCGATACCGTCGACCTTGAGGCCGTCGATGATGTTCCTGCGTGCGCGCCGCGACACATTGGCCGGGGCTGCTCGCCAGTCGGGCCGCGGCTGGATGCGGGGCCGGATCGATGCGTTGAACCACATCGAGTCATCGCGCTCGTACACCGCCTTTGCGCGCGCGGTGATCTGTTCCTCGAGCGTCGCCCGCTTTGCGCCAAGGCGACCATAATGGGCAGGGTCGATCGACAGGAACAAGGTGTAGATCGGCGTTCCGCCGTTCCAGTTGTCGTATCCCGTCTCGGTCACCTCGCAATCTGCTTCGCGCAGCAGTTCCGCCGCCTCGGCCATGCCCTCCGCTGACAGCATTGCCTCTATGGCTGCAAGATGCGCCTCATCGTCTTGGCCATCCACGCGATCGCTCCTTTCACGCCTATGTGTACACGGAACGAAGGCAGAACGAAAGTGAGGGCTTCGAAATGTGCGGGTGCGGCCCCTCTAGATAGCGCACTCTCGTAATCTCGGTGAAGCCGCCAGCCGCTATCGATGACTGAATGTCGAAGTTCGAGAAGTTGGTTTCAGCCTTAAACCGTCAAGACTGGCCTTGGTGCTTCGCGTCTTTCTGATGCTAACGACCGCTTCGTGCATCAGATCACCCAGTAGCCGCCAGTCAGCAAACGGCCCAGTTCAAGACCTAGATCGGTCGACTACAGCCGTCTTCGTGCTTTTCCAAACTTGCCCTTGAGCACCTTCGCGCCGTCGCGGAGGAAATCGAGATAGTCGGACCAGTGCTGCATCATCTTGACGCGCTCATCCCAATACTCGCCGCGCGTGTAGGCACGGCGCACTGCGTTGTTGTCGCAGTGGGCAAGCTGCCGCTCGATCGCATCTGGATGCCATAGACCCATTTCGTTCAAGAGCGTCGCCGCCATGGCTCGGAAGCCGTGGCCCGTCATCTCGTCCTGTGCGAACCCCATGCGGCGCAGCGCCGCATTGATCGTGTTCTCAGACATCGGCCGATCGACCGAGCGCAGGGAGGGGAACAGGAAACGGCTATACTCCGCGTCATGTTCGATGGTTTCGAGGATGGCGAGCGCTTGGCGGGAGAGGGGGATGGTATGCGCCCGTCGCATCTTCGTTTTGTGCGGCGGGATCGTCCAAAGCGCCTTCTCGAAATCGAAGTCGCTCCATTCGGCATGGCGCAGCTCGCCGGGCCGCACGAACACATGTGGCAGGAGCCGAAGCGCCGCCTTGGTGTTGGGATGACCTCCGAACGCCTCGATGGCGCGGAGCAGACCACCTGCTTCCTCGGGACTGGTGATTGCGGCGCGGTGGACCGGCTTGGGCGCGATCAGTGCGCCGCGCAGGTCGGCGGCAACGTCGCGTTCAGCGCGGGCCGTGGCGATGGCGTAGCGGAACACCTGGCTGCATGTGCTGCGGAGCCGCTTGGCCGTCTCGTACTTTCCCTTGCTCTCCATCTTGCGCAGCATGATCAGCAGCTCCTGCGCGGAGATCGATGCGATGGGGCGCTTGCCGATGGACTCGTTGATGAAGCCCAATAGCCAGCGCAGCTTCTTCATCGTGACGGCCGAACGGCCTTCCTTCTCGGCCTTGGTCAGCCATTCGTCGGCGACCGCCTTGAAGCTGTTGGAGGCTGCCACGGTCGCGGCGATGCGCTCCAGCTTGATCTGCTCGGCCGGATCGTCGCCCCGCGCCAGCATCTTGCGTGCGGAATCGCGCCGCTCGCGGGCGTCGGCAAGGCTCGTGTCGGGCCAGGTGCCGAATGCCAGCGTCTTCTGCTTGCCGAGATGGCGATAGTTCATCCGCCAGCAGCGTCCGCCCGAGGGCGTCACCAGCAGATAGAGGCCGTCGCTGTCGGCGAGCTTGTAGGGCTTGGCGCGACTCTTGGCGCTTTTGATCGCGAGGGCGGTGAGGGCCATGAGGGTATCTCCCGATCACGAACCGGCGAGCTACCATCGAACATACCATCAAAATGCTGGTATCTGGTGGTATCCAGCCGATCCGATTGGGATGCTTATACCACAGAAAAACCGCAGAAAACAGCCATTTATGGCATCTTCTGGTACCCTCTGGGAGGGCTTGTTGGTGACCCCTACGGGAATCGAACCCGTGTTTCAGCCGTGAGAGGGCCGCGTCCTGACCGCTAGACGAAGGGGCCACGAGGAGCCGGCGGGCGTGCGCCGCTGTCCTGTAGAGGGGCGCCTTTAGGGGGCGTCGGGCGCGGGGTCAAGGCTGTTGTTGGGCGCGGGCGCGATCAGGCGGGCGCCATGTCCTCGACATGGAGCTCGGCGGCGGGGCGCGTGCCCCAGTCGTCGATCTTCGCGCGGCCGGCGAGCCAGAAGCGGCGGCCCGGCGCCGCGCCGAGCAGGGCCTGGCCCAGCGGCGTCTGGCCCTGGCGGAAGGCCATGGCCTTGAGCGAGCGCCCGTCCTCGCCGCTGACGATCGCGCGGACATGATCGGTCCCCACGATGTCCGCCCGCACGACCCGCACGGGCCCCAGCACGACACGCGGCGCCGGCCAGCCATTGCCGAACGGCCCGGCGCCTTCCATGCTGCCGATCAGCTCCGGCGTGAGGCCGGCGGGCGCGACGAGCAGATCCACGAGGAGCGCCTGCGCGGCGGCGGCGCGCGCGACATCCTCGCGCAGCCGCGCGTCGAGAAAATCGGCGAAGTCGGGCAGGGCCCCGGCGGCGATGGTGAGCCCGGCGGCCATGGCATGGCCGCCGCCGGCGATGAGCAGGCCGCTATCCTTGGCGGCCAGGACCGCCGCACCGAGATCGACGCCGCCGATCGAGCGGCCCGAGCCCTTGCCGACGCCGTCCCCGTCCAGCGCGATGACGATGGCGGGACGGCCGGTCTTCTCCTTGAGGCGGCCCGCGACGATGCCGATGACGCCGGGATGCCAGCCGGCCTGCGCCACGATGGCCACGGCGCGATCCGCCTGCGCGGCGAGCAGTGCCTCGGCCTGTTCCTGCACCGTCGCCTCGATCGCGCGCCGCTCCTCGTTGAGACGGTTGAGTTCCTGCGCGAGATCGGCGGCCTCGGCGGCATTGCCGGTGGTGAGCAGGCGCACGCCGAGGTCCGAACGGCCGACCCGTCCGCCCGCATTGATGCGCGGGCCGAGCGCGAAGCCGAGGTCCGAACATTGCGGGGCGCGCTCCAGCCGGGCGGCGGCGAGCAGCGCATTGAGGCCGATATTACCGCGCCGGGCCATGGCCTTGAGGCCCTGCGCCACGAAGGCGCGGTTGAGGCCGCGGATCTGCGCGACATCGGCCACCGTGCCGAGCGCGACAAGATCGAGCAGGTCGATGAGGCGCGGCTCGGGCCGGCTGTCGAACCAGCCCCGGGCGCGCAGCACCCGCAGCAGCGCCGCGCCGAGCATGAAGGCGACACCCACCGCGGCCAGGTGGCCATGCGCGGCGCCGGTGTCGCTTTCGTCGAGGCGGTTCGGATTGACGAGGGCGAGGGCGGGGGGAAGGGCGGTCGCGCATTTGTGGTGATCGACCACGATCACGTCCAGCCCCACGTCCCGCGCGGCCTCCAGCGCGGCAAAGGCCTGCGCCCCGCAATCGACCGTGACGACGAGGCTGGAGCCCTGCCGCGCCAGCGCGACGAGCGCCTCGCCGGAAGGGCCATAGCCTTCCATGAGCCGGTCGGGGATATAATAGCCCGCTTCCAGCCCCAGGTCGCGCAGCAGGCGGATGAGCAGCGCGGCGCTGGTGGCGCCGTCCACGTCATAGTCGCCGAAGATGGTCACCGATTCGCGATCGATGACGGCGGCGGCCAGCCGCTCGGCGGCGCGGTCCATGTCGCGGAAGAGCGAGGGATCGGGCATCAGCGCGCGGATCGTGGGCATGCGCTCGCTTGCCAGCGCGTCCTGCGGGCAGCCGCGCGCGCGCAGCAGGTCGTCGACCAGATCGCCGGCGCTGCCCGCCGGCTCGGGCCCGCGCCAGCGCCAGGGCCGGCCGGTCAGCGAACGTTCGATGTCGAGAGCGAAGGCCATGGCCGGTTCCTTAGAACGGCACGGCCCGAAGGACGAGCCGAAATCGGCGGACGGGCTCGACAGGGACGGACGCGCGACGCAAAAGCGGGGCATGACGACTCCCCGCATCCTCATCATCGCCGGTTCGGATTCGGGCGGCGGCGCCGGCATCCAGGCGGACATCAAGACCGTCACCATGCTCGGCGGCCACGCCATGACCGCGATCACGGCGATCACCGCGCAGAACACGCAGGGCGTGCAGGCCGTCCATCCGGTGCCGGCCGATATGGTGCTGGCCCAGATCGACAGCGTGGTGAGCGACATCGGCGTGGACGCGATCAAGATCGGCATGATCGGCTCGGCCGGCACGGCGCTGGCCGTGGCCGGGCGGCTGGAGCATATCGGCGCGCCGGTGGTGCTCGATCCGGTGATGGTGGCGACGAGCGGCGGCGTGCTGGCCGATGCCGAGACGGTCGACGCCATGCACGAACTGATGGGCTGGGCCTTCGTCACCACGCCCAACCTGCCCGAGCTGGAGGCGCTGGGCGGCGAGCATGAGCTGACCGAGCGCGGCGAGATGCTGCTCATCAAGGGCGGTCATGCGCCGGGCGAGACGATCGTCGACCGGCTCGTGGGGTCCGAAGGCGAGATCGCGCGCTGGGAAGGTTCGCGCATCCATACGCAGGACACGCACGGGACGGGCTGCACGCTTGCCAGCGCGATCGCCGTGGGGCTGGGGCAGGGGCTGGACCTGCCGGACGCCATCGCCCGGGCGCGCCTGTTCGTGCGGCTGGCCCTGCGCGCCGCGCCGGGACTGGGGCATGGCCATGGACCGATCGGGCAGGGCGGCGTGCGGCTCGATCTCGCGCCCACGATGCGCCTCAACCAGATCAGCGTGCCGGTCGGCGATCTGGCCGCCTCACGCGATTTCTACGAGGATCTGGGACTCACCCTGATCGTCGACAGCCCGCAGAGCGGCTATGCGCGCTTCGAGACGGCGGGCGGCACCACGCTCTCCCTCCATGGGGAGAGCGCGGCCGTCTATTTCGAGTGCGACGATCTCGATGCGCGGGTGGCGGCGCTGCAGTCGGCGGGCCTCGCTTTCGACAGCGAGCCGGTCGAGCAGCGCTGGGGCTGGCGGGAAGCCTGGCTGGTCGATCCGGCGGGCAATCGCGTCTGCCTGTTCGAGGCGGGCGAGAACCGGCGCTATCCGCCCTGGCGCGTGACGCCATGATCGCGGGTGTCGATGAAGCGGGCCGGGGTCCGCTGGCCGGGCCGGTCGTCGCCGCCGCCGTGGTGCTGTGCAAGCCGCGGCCGAGCGGGCTCGACGATTCCAAGAAGCTCACGGCCGCCCGGCGCGCGGAACTGGAGGCCGTGATCAAGCGGCGCTGCCACTGGGCGGTGGGCGTGGTCGACGTGGCCGAGATCGACCGGCTCAACATCTTCGGCGCGACCATGCTGGCGATGACGCTGGCCGTCGAGGCCTTGTGCCTCAAGCTGGGCGGCGACCCGGCGCAGATACTGGTGGACGGCAATCTGACCCCGCATGGCCGGCGTCCGGAATGGCGCTGGCCGGCCCGGCCGATCGTCGGCGGGGATGCGCTGGAGCCGTGTATCTCGGCCGCCTCGATCATCGCCAAGGAGCATCGCGACGCGCTGATGCGCGAGGCGGCGCGGGCGCACCCGCATTATGGCTGGGAGAAGAACAAGGGCTATGGCACGCCCGATCATCTTGCCGCGCTGCGCGAGCACGGCCCCTGCGCGCTCCACCGCCGCAGCTTCGCGCCGGTGGCGCAACTGGCGCTGATCTGAGGGCGCCGCCGGACGCGACGGGAAGGACCGGAGCCGCCCCGGATCCTCCCCTGTGCCGGGGAGGATTTCAGGCGGCCGCTGCTCTCATTTGCGCCCTCCCATTGACCGGCCCGTGCCGACCCGCTAGCGCGCCTGCGTCACTTGGGGAGTAGCCAGCCGCCCTTTCCCGGCGGGCCCGCGCGTCAACATGCTTGGTCGAGAGGCCATGGCGGCGGGGGATCATGGATCCGGGCGAGACCAATGGCATGGCGCTTTCGCTCGGGCCGGGCGGAAGGCGCGATGTCATCGGTTGTCCTGCTGCCTGGCCCCTGGGATATTCGTTCATGGAAGCCTTGCTGACGTCGACCGCGGTGGTCGCGCTCGCCGAGATCGGCGACAAGACGCAACTGCTCGCCATTCTGCTCGCCACGCGGTTTCACCGGCCGTTGCCGATCGTCCTCGGCATTCTCGTCGCCACGCTGGCCAATCATTTCTGCGCCGCCCTGCTCGGCGCCAGCGTGGCGTCCATCTTCGCCCATCCCTGGTTCCGCATCGCCATCGGGCTCTCCTTCGTGGCCATGGCGATCTGGACGCTCATTCCGGACAAGATCGACGATCTGGACGACAAGCCTGCGCGTTTCGGGCCCTTCGTCACCACGGTCATGGCCTTCTTCATCGTCGAGATGGGCGACAAGACGCAGATCGCGACGGTCGCGCTGGGCGCGCAGTTCCAGCAGGTCTGGCTGGTGACGACAGGCACCACGCTCGGCATGATGATCGCCAATGTGCCGGCGGTGTTCCTCGGCAACCAACTCATCAAGCGCGTGCCGCTGGGGACGGTGCGCCTCGTCGCGGCGCTGCTCTTCGCGGTGATCGGCGCCTGGCTGCTGATCCGGCAAATCGCCTGACAGCAGGGCGGCGGACCCGGAAATCGAAAAAATCGTCCGGCGCGCGCATGGGTGAGTCTTCGCGGCCACACCACAAGATGTTGAGTCTCCCGCGAATCGGGAGACTCCATCCCTCGTGGCGGACTCCTTTCGTTCCCGCGCGGGCGCCGCGCCCTCCGCAAGCTGGCCGGAATAACCGCGCTTGACGCGCGAGTCGCGGGGACTCAAACCCTGTCCCCGACAAACAGGGGACAGACGAGAGATGGGTATCATGGAACAGGTCGCGAGACGGCCTGCCACGGGAAAGAGCGTGCCGAAGCGGATGGCGCCGGTGCTGCCGCTCGACACATTGCTGCAGGGCGACTGCATCGCCATCATGCGCACATTGCCGGACGCGAGCGTGGACATGATCTTCGCCGATCCGCCCTATAATCTCCAGCTCGGCGGCGACCTGTTCCGGCCCGAGGGCGGACGGGTGGACGCGGTGGACGATGCCTGGGACCATTTCGACAGCTATGGCGCCTATGACGCCTTCTGCCGGGAATGGCTCGGCGAGGCGCGGCGTATCCTGAGGCCCGACGGCACCATCTGGGTGATCGGCAGCTATCACAATATCTTCCGCGTCGGCGCGCTGATGCAGGATGCCGGCTTCTGGATCCTCAACGACATCGTCTGGCGCAAGGCGAACCCCATGCCCAATTTCAAGGGCACGCGCTTCACCAACGCGCATGAGACGATGATCTGGGCGAGCCAGGGCGAGAAGGCGAAATATACCTTCAACTATCGCGCGATGAAGACGCTCAACGACGAGTTGCAGATGCGCTCCGACTGGGTGCTGCCCATCTGCGCGGGGCAGGAGCGGCTCAAGAAGAACGGTCACAAGGCGCACCCCACGCAGAAGCCCGAGGCGCTGCTCTACCGCGTGCTGCTCTCCTGCACGCAGCCGGGGGACGTGGTGCTCGATCCCTTCTTCGGCACCGGCACGACCGGCGCCGTCGCGCGCAGGCTCGGCCGCCGCTGGATCGGCATCGAGCGCGAGGACGGCTATTGCGAGGTCGCGCGCGAGCGCATCGCCGCCGCGCTCCCGCTCGATGAAAGCGCGCTCTCCATCATGCAGTCGCCGCGCAGCCAGCCGCGCGTGGCGTTCGGCACGCTGGTCGAGACGGGCATGATCGCGCCGGGCACGACGCTGCGCGATCCCAGGGGGCGGTGGACCGTCCGCGTGCGCGCCGACGGCAGCCTGGAGCATGGCGAGCAGACCGGGTCGATCCACAAGCTCGGCGCCGCGCTGCAGGGCGCGCCGAGCTGCAATGGCTGGACCTTCTGGCAGATCGAGCATGAGGGCGCGGTCAAGCCGATCGACGCGTTGCGCCAGCGCTATCTCCTCGCGACGGAGCCCTGAGAGCGCACAATATTCGCGCGGGCTTTCCTTCCGGTTCCTCGTGGCATGCCGCTCTCCGCCCCGCTGGCGATCATCGTCAGCGCGGAGGCGGAGGCGCTTCCGGGGCGGGGCGACGCGGAATGGGGATCGCCTCGCATGCAATGATGCTCTAACGCGCCCCCATGACCATCTCGCCCGCGCCGCCGCCCGCCGGATCCCGCCTCTATCTGCGCCCCGTCGCCTTTGCCGACACGCCGGCCGGCCTGCCCGATGGCTGCGCCCGGCGGCTTGCCGGCCTGCTCATCTGGTTCACCGCGCTGGAAGCACTCTGGATCGCCCCCGATGGCGCGCGCGGCAAGAGCCTGGTGCCGCTGGAAGGCTTCGCCGACTGGGCGAACCGCTTGCCGGACCCGCTGGGCGATCGCGCCCTGACCCTTTTCGCCGCGCTGGCCGCGCCCCGCCCCGCGCTGCAACTGGGCGAGCGCGTGCTGCGCTTCGACACGCCGCAGGTCATGGGCATCCTCAACATGACGCCGGACAGCTTCTCGGACGGGGGCAGGCATGTCGACGATCCGGAGCGCGCGGCCGATGCCGGCTTCGCCATGCAGGTGGCGGGCGCGGCCATCGTCGATGTGGGCGGCGAATCGACCCGCCCGGGTGCGCAGCCGGTCTGGGAAGGGGACGAGATCGCCCGCGTGGTGCCGGTCATCGAGCGACTGGCGCGCAGCGGCACCATCGTCTCCATCGACACGCGCAAGGCGAGCGTGATGGAAGCCGCGCTGGCGGCGGGCGCGGGAATCGTCAACGACGTCACCGCGCTCACCCACGATCCGCGCGCGCTGGAGGTGGTGGCGGAAGCCGGCTGTCCGGTCGTGCTGATGCACGCGCCTTCGGCCGGCGACGATCCGCATGGCGGCGCGGTCGCCTACAAGGCGGGCGGGCTGGGCGGTCCCACGATCGATCTTGCCGTGTTCGACTGGCTGGAGGCGCGTGTCGCCGCCTGCATCGCGGCCGGCGTGGAGCGCGCGAGGATCATCGTCGATCCCGGTATCGGCTTCGGCAAGGCGCTGCAGGATGATACGCGGATCGTGAACCAGCTTGCCCTCTTCCATGGCCTCGGCGTGCCGATCCTGTTCGGGGCGAGCCGCAAGCGGATGGTGGGCGCGCTGACGGACGGCGCGCCCGTGCCCGAGCGGCTGGGCGGATCGGTCGCGCTGGCGCTGGCGGCCATCGAGCGCGGCGCGCAGATCGTGCGCGTGCATGACGTGCCGGAAAGCGTGCAGGCGGCGCGCGTCTGGCGCGGCCTGCGCGATGCCGCGCTGGTGGCGGGATAGGCGCCGGAGGGGAAGACTTGCCTTCACTTCATTTTTGACTACATATGTAGTCGATTGTGGGAGGGCAGGATGATGATGACCTTGAGGCACTGGAGCGCCGTCGCCTTCGCGCTCGCCGCCGCGATCCCGACCGGCGCCACGGCGCGCGATGCCGTCGACGGACAGTGGATCGTCGCGACGGACCGCTGGGGCAATCGCGAATATTCGACGCTCAACCTGCGGCGCGCGGGCGATGCGCTCTCGGGAGACTGGGACGGCGAGGCGGTCCGGGGCACGATGCGCGGCCGCCACCTGCATCTGGAGATCCGGGACCGGCGGGCCGCGACCTATGTCTTCGACGGGACGCTGGCGGACGATGCGCTGCGGGGCGAGGCGGATTATCCCGACCCGAACGTCGCCGGCGCGCGCGCCCGCCATGGCTTCACCGCGCGGCATGTGCCCGGCCGGCCGGCGGGCGGCCCGCGCACCATCGATTTCATGCCGACCGATTTCGCCAACAGCTTCTCGGCCGATCGCGCGCCGGTGCTGACCATCTGGCCGGGCGACACGGTGCGCACGCAGACGATCGATTCGGGCGGCGTGGACGCGCAGGGCGTGACGCGCGCGCTGTTCGGCAATCCGCAGGTCGGCCCCTTCTTCATCGCCGGGGCGGCGCCGGGCGACACGATCGTCGTCCATATCCTCAGGCTGCGCCTCAACCGCGACTGGGCGGACAGCCTCGATACGATCGTGGGCCGGGCGCTGGGGACCAGCCTCGTCCCGCAGGCGGGCGATCTCGGCAAGCCGGTGCGCTGGCATCTCGACCGGGCGAAGGGCCTTGCCTGGCCGGAGCATGCCGGGGGCGGGCTCGGCGATTATCGCGTGCCGGTGCGTCCGATGCTGGGCGGCCTCGCGCTGGCGAGCGGTTTCGGCACCGCGCCGATGTCCACGGGCGACACCGGCCGTTCGGGCGGCAACATGGACTTTCCCGAAGTGATCGAGGGCAACAGCGTCTATCTGCCCGTGCAGCAGCCAGGCGGCCTGCTCTATCTGGGCGACGCCCATGCGCGGCAGGGCGATGGCGAGACCAGCCAATATGCGCTGGAGACCAGCATGGACGTGACATTCCGTGTCGATCTCATCAAGGGCCGCTCGATCCCCATGCCGCGCGTCGAATCGCCGACCGAACTGATGGCGCTGGGGCAGGGCGGCTCGCTGGACGAGGCGCTGAAGATCGCCAGCACCGGGCTCATCCGCTGGCTGCAGCAGGATTACGGGCTGACGCTCTCCCAGGTCGCGCAGCTCATGGGCGCCGAGGCGCGCTTCACCATACCCAATCTGGCCGGGCGCAGCGTGGGCGTCGCGGCGCGGATCGACAAGGCGCGGCTGCCGGCGCGGCAATCGGCGCTTCCGTCCGGCGAGCCGGCGGGCGACTGAAAGTGACGGGCCGCGCGCTTTACGCCGCTTTCACAATCCGTCACTAAGGGTGCCGCGAGCATTCCGGGGGATTTGAGCGCGCGTGGCCAGTCGAAAGATCATCGTCGTGTTCGGCACGCGGCCCGAGGCGATCAAGATGTTCCCCGTGGTCCATGCGCTGCGCGCCATGCCGGGCATCGAGACCCGGGTCTGCGTCACCGCCCAGCATCGCGCGTTGCTCGATCAGGTGCTGGATCTGGCCGGAATCGTGCCGGACGTGGACCTCGACATCATGCAGCCGGACCAGACGCTGGACGGCCTCACCGCCCGGCTCGTCGTGGCGCTGGGCGCGGCCTTCGATGCGGAGAAGCCGGACCGCGTGCTCGTCCATGGCGATACGCTCACCACCATGGTCGCGAGCCTCGCCGCCTATTATCGCAAGATCCCCGTCGGCCATGTCGAGGCGGGGCTGCGCTCGGGCGACATCCACCATCCCTGGCCGGAGGAAGTGAACCGGCGCGTGGTCGCCTGCATCGCCGACATGAACTTCGCCCCCACGCAGGCGGCGGCGGACGCGCTGCGGGCGGAGAACCGGGACGCGCGCGGCATCCATGTCACCGGCAACACGGTGATCGACGCGCTGCTGGCGACGCAGGCGCGCATCCGCGAGGCGCCGGCGCTCGCGGCGGGCATCGGCCCCGTGGTCGCGCGGTTCGCGGGCAGGCGGATCATTGCCGTCACCAGCCACCGGCGCGAGAATTTCGGCGGCGGCATGGCGAACATCGCGGGCGCGATCCACGACATCGCCGCGCGCGGGGATGTGGCGGTTATCTTCCCCGTCCATCCCAACCCCAATGTCCGCAAGGTGATGGACGCCGAACTGGCCGGCCTCGCCAATGTCGCGATGATCGAGCCGCTCGACTATCCCAATTTCGTCGGCCTGCTCGATGCCTGCGAGATCGTGCTGACGGACAGCGGCGGGGTGCAGGAGGAGGCGCCCTCGCTCGGCAAGCCGGTGCTGGTGATGCGCGAGACGACCGAGCGGCCGGAAGGCGTGGCGGCGGGCACGGCGAAGCTCGTGGGTACGGACCGGCGCCGGATTGTGGCTGAAATCTTCACGCTTCTGGACGATAAGGCCGCCTATGGCGCCATGGCGCGCGCCCATAATCCCTTTGGCGACGGCCAGGCGGCCGCCCGGATCGCAAGGATCATTGCCGATGCCCATTGAACATGACCAGAAAGTCGCGGTGATCGGCCTCGGCTATATCGGCCTGCCGACCGCGGCGCTGATCGCGCGCTCGGGCATGTCCGTGCTCGGCATCGACGTGTCCGCGCATGTCGTGGACACGGTCAACGGCGGCAGGGTGCATATCGAGGAAGTCGATCTGGACGGTCTCGTGCAGGGCGTGGTTGCGCGCGGCACGCTGCGCGCGTCGCTGGATGTGGAGCCGGCGGACGTGTTCGTGATCGCGGTGCCGACGCCGGTCAGCGCCGATCATGCGCCGGACATCTCCCATGTGCTCGCCGCCGCCCGGACCATCGCGCCGGTGCTCGCCGCCGGCAATGTCGTCATCCTGGAAAGCACCTCCCCGGTCGGCACGACCGAGGCGATGCGCGACGAGCTGGCGCGGCTGCGGCCGGACCTGCGCATGCCCGGCGCGCCGGGCGGCAATGGCGCGGGCGGGGCGGACATCGCCATCGCCTATTGCCCCGAGCGCGTGCTGCCGGGGCGTATCCTGATCGAGCTGGTGAACAATGATCGCTGCATCGGCGGCATCACGCCACGCTGCGCGCGCAAGGCGCTGAGCTTCTACCGCAAGTTCGTGCGCGGCGAATGCATCACCACCACTGCGCGCGCCGCCGAGATGGTGAAGCTGGTCGAGAACAGCTACCGCGACGTCAACATCGCCTTCGCCAACGAGCTCAGCGTCATCGCGGACGGCATGGGCATCGATGTGTGGGACGTCATCCGCCTCGCCAACCGGCATCCGCGCGTGAACATCCTCCAGCCGGGACCGGGCGTGGGCGGGCACTGCATCGCGGTCGATCCCTGGTTCATCGTGCATGGCGATCCGGTCAACAGCCGCATCATCCGCACCGCGCGCGAGGTCAATCTCGCCAAGACCGATTATGTGGTCGAGCAGGCGAGCAAGCTGATCGACGACCATCCCGGCGCGCAGGTCGCCTGCCTGGGCCTCGCCTTCAAGCCGAACATCGACGATTTCCGCGAGAGCCCGGCGCTCGAGGTCGCGCATCGGCTGGCAAGGCGCTACGGGCCGCGCATCAGGCTGGTCGAACCCTATGCGGCGGGCGTGCCGATGGAGTTCGCCGGCACCGGCGCCACGCTGATCGACATCGACGAGGCGATCGAGCAATGCGCGGTGTTCATCGTGCTCGTCGATCACGACATGTTCAGGTCCGTGCCGCTCGACGAGCGGGCGGACAAGGCCGTCTATGACACGCGCGGCATGTGGCCGGACCAGCCGGCGCGTCATGACGGCGCAGGCGCGACGCTGCGGCGCGTGGTCTGAACGGCGAGCGGGGCGGGCGCCGAGGCGTCGCCGCCGCCGCCGTTCCCGATGCCGCCCCCGATACCGCCCGCTGACATGGGCGGACGCTGTCAGCCTGTCGATTCCGGCAATCCGTTCAACTGCAGGTGGTGAAGCGTCCGGTCTTCGGGTCGCGGCAGGGGCCATGATGCAGCGCGGCGACGCGATGGGTGGCCGCATGGCGCGCCGGCGGGGCGGCGACCGGCGCGGGGGCCGGTGCGGCCGTGGCCGCCGCATGCGCGCATTTGACGAACTTGCCCTTGCTGTCCTTGCAGGGGGCGGCGTGGGCAGCGAGCGGCAGGGCGAAGGCGGCGACGAGCGCGAGGGCGATTCTGGTCTTCATGGCAATCATCTCCACAGCCGGCATCTCCATGGCCGGACTGGCGACGGCGAGACTGCGCCCGTGCGGATGATCGACGGCTGGCGCGCGCATTAAGCCGAGGTCATGTGCGACGAACGGTGGCGCGCGGCGCGAACCGGAACGGGCTTCCATGATGATCGGGCCGGCGGGTTGGAGGCTGTCCTGCTTAGCGGGTCGGAAATGGCCGCGTTCAACCCGGTCGGGACGCTCCCTGAGGTCGATCCGGGGCAAACGGCCTCAGTGCTCCTGCGAAAGCAGGAGTCCAGGGCCCAGCCGAAGTGCCCTTGCGCCCTGGGTTCCTGCCTGCGCGCAGAGCACAAGCCGGTCTATCCGGAACGGACGACCCCTAATGCGCGGGAAAGGCGGGCCCCGGTGTCGCGTTCTCCGCCGCGCCGGCCTGCGTTGCGCCGCGCGTCAGTCGCCGCAGCCAGCTTATCAGCAGCATCAGGCAGAGGATCGGCCCGATCAGCAGATAGAAGGCCGTGGTGCCGCCCAGCGCCGCGAAGGTGCGCCCGACGATCAGCGAGCCGGTCGTGCCGCCCAGGGCCGAGAAGACGACGATGAGGCCGATCATCGCCGGCTGTTCGCGCCGGGGCATCGCGCTCAGGATCGCCGAATTGAGCGCGGGATAGATGGGCGCCATGGCAAGGCCGATCAGCGGGAAGACGAACACGGCGACGGGCGCGTCGCGCCAGGCCTCCACCGCGCCATGATGCGCCGCGGCGAGCGGCAGGGCGACGAGGATCAGCAGCGCCATGCCGTTGAGGCAGCCGATCAGCAGCCAGTACCAGCCCGTCCGCCGCACGATGACGCCCGCCGCGATCCGCCCGAGCGCCAGGCTCACCGCGAACATCGAGGCCGCCTGCACGCTCATCGGCGCGGAGAGGCCGAGCAATTCGCGGTTGAAGGTCGGCAGCCATGACCCGACGCCCTGCTCGATGAGCACATAGAAGAAGATGGAGGCGATGAAGACGATGGTGAGCAGCTTGGCGATGAGCGCGAGCATCGACCGGAAATCGCCTGCCGCATCGTGCCTGTGGCCATCGTCGATCGCCGCGCTTTCGTCGAAGCGGGTCGTCGCCAGCAGGGCGACGGCGAGGGCGCAGGCGCCGGCCAGCAGATAATAGACGTCCAGCCAGTGCGCGGGCCGCGCGGGATCGATGAACGCGCTGAACAGCCAGTAGCCGCTCAGCACGCCGACCATGAACACCCCTTCGATCAGGTTGAGCAGGCTGGCGTGGCCGGCGCTGTCCCGCGTCATGAGCCCCACGAAGGCATAGACCGCGACCTTGCTGACCGCGAAGCTGACGCCGACGCACAGGAACATGAGCCGCGTCGTCCAGAAGCCGGGCAGCAGCGGCATGGCGAGGCAGGCGAGGCCCGCCAGCGTCAGGCCCGCCATCAGCCCGCGCCGGAGACCGAAGCGGGGGAGCTGCGAGGCGACGAGGAAGCTGGCGATGGCGATCGGCAGGTCCTTGAAGCCCTCCAGCGTGCTCGCCGTCACCTTGTCGACATGGAAGAACTCGATCGACTGCAGGATCACCGTGCCCACGCTGTTCAGCAGCACGGCAAAGATCGCATAGCTCAGCATCAGCGCCAGCTTCAGCCTGGTGGCCGCCATATTTCCTCCCCTTCCTCGCCAAGCTTGGGCTTGCAGCGTGTCGATTTCCTATTATGAAATGCATATCAATGCAAACCGGACCTCGCCTTCGCGCGCACGGTCATAGGCGCGACGAGAGAGGCTCTGTGAGGCGGCACCTTCCCCAGGCGTTGTTCGAGGACTTGCCGTTCGGCGAGGATCCCTGGCGGCTCGTTGCCGCCGGCGGGGTGCTGGCGCGTCCCCAATTGCCGCCGGTCATGGCGCTCGGCAACGGCTTCATCGGCGTGCGCGGTCCGGGCGATAAGCCCGGCGCGCCGCGCGTCTATCTGAACGGCGTCTATGAACGCGTGCCCATTCCCTATCATGAGGCCGCCTTCGGCTATGCGCGCGAAAGCGACACGCGGCTGGCCGTCGCCGACGCGACGCGGCCCGGGATCAGCGTGGATGGCGAGGGGGAGGCGGTGCTGGTCCGCGCCGAACTCGACATGGCGCGCGGCGGGCGCATCGAGACGGTGGAAATCGGCGGCGTCACGCTCACCATCGAGACGCTGGTCTCGATGCATCGGCCCGGCATCGTCGCGCTGCGCATCGCCGCGCCGGCCGACGTGGCCGGGCGCATCCAGGTCGTCCCGCATGTCTCTCCGCCGCCGGATGCGGGAGAGGAAACGGCGGGGACGGCTCACGCCCCGGATCCCACCGATCCGACCTACGATCCGCGTCTCGCGCCGGGTTTCGTGGAGAGCCCCTGGCGCGCCGTGTCCGCCGAGGCCGGCGACGGCTTCGCGCGCCGTGTCGACCGGCTGGCCGCCAGCGGCTTCACGGTGGCGGCGCTGGCCGCGCTGGCGCCGGTCGCGATCCGCGACGGCCGCGCCCTGTTCGACATGATCGTCAGCTATGCCGCGACGCGGGACGACACCGCCCCGATCGAAGCGCGCGCCGCGCTGGCGCACGCGCAGGCGGCCGGTTTCGACGCGTTGGCACGGGAACAGGCGGACTGGTTCGCGGCGCATTGGGAAGCGAGCGCCATCGCCTTGCCGGCCGCGCCGCGTGCCGAACAGGCCGTGCGCCACGCTCTGTTCGAGCTGGTGCAGGCCGCGGGGCGCGACGGACGCACCTCCATCGGCGCCAAGGGGCAGACGGGGGAGGGCTATGAAGGCCATGTCTTCTGGGACGCCGATCTCTATGTGCTGCCCGTCTTCGCCTTCACCCGGCCGGACATCGCGCGCGCGATGCTCGCATGGCGCATCGCCGGGCTGGAGGCCGCGCGCGAGAATGCGCGGGCCATGGGGCAGCGGCGCGGCGCCCTTTATCCCTGGCGGACCATCGGCGGGCGCGAATGCTCCTCCTTCTTCCCGGCGGGATCGGCGCAATATCATATCAATGCGGACATCGCCTTCGCGCTGCAGACCTATGTCGAGGCGACGGGCGACCGCACGATCCTCACCGAAGGCGGCGCCGCGATGCTGGTCGAGACGGCCCGCATCTGGCTGGAGATCGGCTTTCACGACCCCGCGCGGGGCGATGCCTTCATCATCAACCGCGTGACCGGGCCGGACGAATATTCGGCGATCGTCGACAACAATCTCTACACCAACATGATGGCGGCGCGGCATCTGCGCTTCGCCGCGCGGGAAGGGGCCACGGCCGGACTGGTCGACGCGCAGGAGGCCGCGCGGATGCGGCGCGCGGCGGACATGATGCTGCTCCCCCACGATGCCGCGCGCGGCATCTATCTCCAGGACGAGGGCTTTTTCGGCAAGCAGCCCTGGCCGTTCGAGGCGACGCCGCGGAGCGCCTATCCGCTGCTCCTCCATCATCATCCGCTGCTCATCTACCGGCATCAGGTCGCCAAGCAGGCCGACGCGGTGCTGGCGATCGCGCTGATGCCCGAGCGCTTCGACGCGGACACGCGGCGGCGCATGCTCGACGCCTATGAGGCGGTGACCGTCCATGATTCGACGCTGTCGGCCAGTGCCTTCGCCACGGCGGCGGCGCGCTGCGGCGAGGGCGCGCGCGCGGCCGAATATTGGCGGGTGGCGGCGCTGACGGACCTTGCCGACCTGTTCGGCAACAGCGACCATGGCCTGCACATGGCGGCGCTCGCGGGGAGCTGGAGCGCGCTGGTCATGGGCTTTGCGGGCCTGCATGTCGAGGGCGAGCGGCTGTGCTTCGATCCGCTCCCGCTGCCGGGAAGCGGGCCCTGCAGCTTCACCGTCGCCTTTCGCGGATCGCGGATCGCCGTGACGATCGAGGCGGCGCAGGCCCGCTATGCGCTGGAAGACGGCGATCCGGTCGCCCTGCGCCATGGCGGCACGGATGCCGTTCTGGGTCCCCAACCGCTCCGGATGCCGCTCGCATGACGCGCTATCGGGCCGCGATCTTCGATCTGGACGGCGTGCTGGTCGACAGCGCCCGGGCGCATTTCCTGGCCTGGCGGCGCGTGGCCGGGGAACTGGGCATCGCCTTCACCGCGCATGACAATGAGGCGCTGAAGGGCGTCGATCGCATGGGGTCGCTCGATCTGATCCTCAGGCTCGGCGGCGTGACGCTGCCGCTGGCCGAGCGCGAGGCCATCGCCGCGCGCAAGAATGGCTATTATCTCGACGCTGTCGCAACCATGACGCCTGCCGACCTGCTGCCCGGGGCGCAGGCGCTGGTGACCGGCGCGCGCGCGGCAGGGCTGGGCTGCGCCCTCGCTTCGGCGAGCCGCAACGCGCCGCTGGTCCTCGCGCGCGTCGGTCTTGCCGATGCGTTCGATTTCATTGCCGATCCGGGTCAGTCCCGGCCCAAGCCCGCGCCGGACCTGTTCCTGGCGGGGGCACGGGCGCTCGCCGTCGCGCCACGGGACTGCCTCGGCTTCGAGGACGCCGCCGCCGGGGTCGACGCCATTCGCGCGGCGGGCATGACGGCGATCGGCATTGGCGATCCGCTGCTTCTCGCGGCCGCGCATCGCGTCTTCCCGACCACCGCGGCGGTCGATCTGCCCGCCCTGCTCGCCGCTCAGGTCTGACGGACGATCAGCCGCGTCGGCAGCAGGGTCGAGCGCGCGCGCGTGCCCTCGATCTGCTGCATGAGCTTCTCGACCAGGATGGCGCCGGCGATGTGCGTCTCCTGCTCGATCGTGGTGATCGCGGGGGTGAAATGCTGGGCCGGCGGGATGTTGTTGTAGCCGCACAGGGCGAAGTCGTCCGGCGCATTGAGCCCGGCCTCGCGAAAGGCGGAGAGGATCGCCATGGCGGCGGTATCCGAAAAGGCGAACACGGCATCGGGCGCGGGATTGTCCTTCAGCCAGGCGGCGACCGAGGCATGGGTCGTGGCATAGGCCATATTCTCGACCCGGAGGCAGTCGACCGTCACGTCGTCGCGCGTGCCGGCGATTTCGCAAAGCCCGTCATACCGCATGCGGATCTCGGTATGGTGCGTGTTGCCGACATAGAGCCAGCGCTTCGCCCCGCGCTTGAGGAACAGCTCGCCGGCAAGGCGGCCGCCCAGCCGGTTGTCGCTGCCCACGGCGCAATAGGGCTCCTGCGGATCGACCGCGCCCCAGGCGACGAAGGGAATGCCGGCGCGGGCAAGATCGCGCAACAAGGGTTCGCGATCGCCCAGGCCGAGGAAGATGAAGCCGTCCGCCGCCCGGCCCGCGAGCAGGTCGGCGTGGCTTTTCGCGTCGCTCAGGCTCGGCGGCGACAGGAGGAGGTCCTGATTGCGCACGGAAAGCGCCTCGGACACGCCGGCGAGCAGCTCGAAGATGAAGGGGTCGGCGATGCGTCCGCCGCGATGCGAGCCGAAATCGAGCACCACCGCCACCGTGTCCGTGCGCGTCTGGCGCAGCTTCTGGGCATTGCGATTGACCGCATAGCCATGCTCGCGCGCGACCTGCAGCACGCGCTCGCGCGTCTCGGCGTTGACCAGCGGGCTGTTGTTGAGGACGCGCGAGACCGTTGGCTTGGACACATTGGCCAGCCGCGCGATGTCGTCCATATTGACGCTCATCGAGCGCCTGCGGCGACCACCTTCCTCGCTGAACTTCCTTGCCATCCTGTCCTATCTGGCCGCCTTGCCGCACAATGGCAAATAACGACCCCTGCGCCTATCGCTTTATCGGCTCTTGAAATGCATTTCAAAGGAAGTTAGCAGAAGCGCTCTGGCAGATCATGCAATGACCGCCAAAAGGTTCGGGAGAGGAAATATGCGTAACTTGCGCCACACCCTTCATGCCGCCGCATCGAGCGCGGCCCTCATCGCCATGTTCGTGGGCACGCCGTCGCTGGCGCAGGATGCGCAGGGCGCGCCCGCACAGACGCAGGACGGCACGGCCGGCGAGTCCGAAGACGTGCAGGAAATCATCGTCACCGGCACCCCGGGCGGCGGCGTCTCGCGGCAGAACGCCGCCTTCGCGCAGACCACGATCAACGCGGCGGACATCGCCAAGCTCGCGCCGGCCAGCACGGCGGACCTGTTCCGCGCCGTGCCGGGCGTCAGCACCGAGAGTTCGGGCGGCCAGAACGGCGCCAACATCTTCGTGCGCGGCTATCCCTCCGGCGGCGACGCCGAATATGTGACGCTGCAGACCGAAGGCGTGCCCTTCTTCCCGCCCTCGACCCTGTCCTTCCTCGAGAACAGCCAGCTCATCCGCGTCGACGAGACGCTGAAGCGCGTGGAAGCCGTGCGCGGCGGCACCGGCGCGCTGTTCTCCTCCGGACAGCCGGGGCTGACGGTGAACTTCGTCCAGAAGGAAGGAGGGCAGGATTTCGAAGGGCTCGTGAAGCTCGGCCTCACGACCTTCGGCGAGGTGCGCGCGGACGGCTATGTGTCCGGTCCGCTGGGCCCCGACACCAGCTTCATGGCCGGCGGCTACTACGCGACGTCCCACGGCATCCGCGATCCGCAGTTCCAGGCCGAGAAGGGCGGGCAGTTCACCGCCAATATCCGCCATGATTTCGGCCGGGGCTCGCTGCTGGTGTTCGGCCGCTACCTCAACGATCATGGCCAGTGGCTGTTGCCGATCCCGGTCATCCAGGATGGCGACAAGATCTCGGCCTATCCGGGCTTCGACGCGGGCACCGGCACGCTGGCGAGCAGCGACCTGCGCCTCTCCGTGCTGAACGACGGCACGCGCGTGGACCTGGCTGATGGGCGCGGCGCGCGGATCACCAATCTGGGCACCAATTTCGACTATGACCTGACCGACGATCTCAAGATGCGCTACCGCGTGAGCTGGATGAAGGGCGATGCCGACACGATCGGTCTCGTGCCCAGCGGCGCGGCGCCGATGTCCGCCGTGGATTATGCCGCCAGCCTGGGCGGCACGGTGAACACGCTCGTCTATGCCAATGGCGGCGGCGCGGTCGACCCCGACAGCGCGGTGATCCAGACCGGCGTGTGGGTGGTCAAGAAGCAGATCGAATCCTTCGTCAACGATCTCAACTTCGCTTTCAAAAGCGGCGCCAACACGCTGACGGTGGGCGCCTATTACGCTTCCTATTCCTCGAACGACCAGTGGAACCTCGGCAATGGCCGCCTGGTCACCGCCACGCCCAATGCCCGCGCGCTCGATCTCACCATCATCAATGGCGACGGCGTGGTCCAGCAGGCGACGCGCAACGGCTTCGCGCAGGGCGCCTTCTTCAACGTGAACGCCTCCTATGACGGCAAGGACTATGCCTTCTATGCGGTGGACGAGCTGGAAGTGACGCCGCAGCTCAAGATCGACGGCGGCCTGCGCTGGCAGGGGCACGAAGTCGACGGCACGCTCGAGAACAACGGCACGACCGGCCCCAACGGCGCGGACGGCGACCCCAATACGCTCTACGACAATGGCAGCGCGGTGCTGGACGGCACCTTCTCGACCATCCACTATTACGGCCACAAGCTCTCCTGGACGGCCGGCGCCAACTATGCCTTCACGCCTGCCTTCGGCGCTTTCGTGCGGTACAGCCGGGGCCACAGCTTTCCCTTCTTCGACAATCTGCGCGACGGCAATCGCCTGACGCAGAAGGTCGACACCTATGAAGGCGGGCTCAAGCTCTCCACGCCGCTGGCCAATGCCTATCTGACCGTCTTCCACAACAAGTTCGACGGCCTCACCACCACCGTCATCACCGATGGCGCGCCGATCGCGTCGGTGGGCGGGGCCAAGACCACGGGCGTCGAGCTGGAAGGCGTGGTGCGGCCTGTCCCCAATCTGTCGATCGGGTTCAGCGGCACTTATCTCGACGCCAAATATCAGGACTTCTTCACCGATGGCGGCGCGACCGATCTCACCGGCAACACCGTGCAGCGCCAGCCCAAATGGCAATGGCGGATCACGCCCGGCTACGAGGCGCATTTCGGCAATGCGACGGCCAATCTCTACACGAGCGTGGCCTATGTCGGCGATCGCTTCTCGGACGTGCAGAACGAGCAGCTTCTGCCTCATTATGTGAAGTGGGACGCGGGCGTGATCCTCGATGTGGGCGACCGGTTCCAGTTCCAGGCCAGCGTCGACAATATCACCAACAAGATCGGCCTGACCGAAGGCAATCCGCGCACCATCGGTTCGCAGGGATCGGGCGCGATCCTCGCCCGCCCGATCCTCGGCCGGTCGGCGCGGTTCAGCATCGGCTACAAGTTCTGACGGACGTCAGGCCAGCGCCGTTCGAAAAGGGGGCGTCCGATCGGGCGCCCCCTTCCTTGTCCGGATGCGCCGCCTGACCCGCGCGCGGCATATGGCCGGTCAGGCGAGGCTGACTTCCTTGAGCGGACGGTCCGCATCGGCCAGTTGCTCGCGGTCCAGCTTCGCGCCATCGACGACGAGCGCGCGGCCCTGGACATAATCCTTGGTGCGGTTGACGCAGTCCAGCGCCACCACATGGCCCTGCCGCAGATAGACGACCGAGAAGCTGCGCGAAGCCGGATCGCCGCGCAGCACGCGCTCGTCATGGCCGACCGACAGCCCGACCGTCTGCAGCCGCAGGTCATATTGGTTCGACCAGAACCAGGGCACCGCCGCATAGGGCATGGGCTCGCCCAATATGTGCTGCACGGCCGTGCGGGCCTGGTCGTTGGCGTTCTGGACCGATTCGATGCGCATGCGCTGGCCGTTCGCGAACCGGCTTTCATGCGCCGCGCAGTCGCCGATCGCATAGACGTCCGGCAGCGAGGTCTGGCAATATTCGTTGACGTCGACGCCATTGCCGCCCGCCGCGCCCGCGAGCAGCAGCGGGCCGGTCTCCGGCACGATGCCGATGCCCACGATCACCGCGTCCGCCCCGATCAGCGTGCCGTCCGCGAGCCGCACGCCGGTGGCGCGATTGCCCGCGTCCGTCTCGATCGCCTCGACCATGGCGCCCAGGCGCACGTCGACGCCATGATCGCGATGCTCCCGCGCGAAGAAGTCCGACAGTTCCGGCCCGGCGACGCGCGCCAGCAGCCGGTCGAGCGCTTCGAGCAGCGTCACCGTCTTGCCGAGCTTGGAGAGCACGGCCGCGGCTTCCAGCCCGATATAGCCGCCGCCCACGATGACGAACCGGTCCGCTTCCGGCAGCAGCGCCATCATCCCGTCGACATCGGCGCGCGTGCGCACGGTGAACAGGCGCTGCGCTCCGGCGCCGGGGCAGGAGAGGGGCCGCGCCGCGCCGCCACCGGCCCAGATCAGCTTGCCATAGCCGATCTCGACATCGCCGGCGGTCGTGATGCTGTGCGCCTGCGGATCGATCGCCTTCACCCGCTCGCCGAGCAGAAGCTCGATGCCGTTGTCCGCCCAGAAGCTCGCCGGACGCAGCAGCAGCCGCTCGAACGTCTTCTCGCCGGCCAGATAATCCTTGGAGAGCGGCGGACGCTCATAGGGATATTCCGGCTCCGCGCTGATCAGCCCGACCGTTCCCTCGAACTTGAGCTGGCGCAGCAATATGGCCGCCTGCGCCCCCGCGTGGCCGCCCCCGACAATCAGGCAATCGAAATGACGCACGCCCGCAATCCTTCCTCGCATGACCCCACGGCGATGGCGCTTGCCAGAGAAGGAGCGGGATCGCAATGCGTTCAACTGGCCATTGACCCTGTCTGCCGCCATGCGTATAGCGCCCCGACCGATCGCCGGGCACCGGCGCTCGCGGCTTTCAGGGCCCTTTGGGGCGGAGTAGCTCAGCCGGTTAGAGCAGCGGAATCATAATCCGCGTGTCGGGGGTTCGAGTCCCTCCTCCGCTACCA
>Ga0164243_10003333_pt1 | contig 25763 bp, 24 predicted proteins | sample OricompcompostOP_FD_108781 | JGI IMG/M metagenome (GOLD analysis project Ga0164243, IMG submission 108781) | Organic Plus compost microbial communities from Emeryville, California, USA - Original compost - Organic plus compost (OP) | ecosystem: Engineered > Solid waste > Mixed feedstock >...
CCACGAATCTTATGTGCAGCTCGCTTGATAGCGTTCCAGCCCGACAGATCGGCAGGGTGGGCCAAAAGGTGTGTGAGAGCATGCTGTACCTTCGCCAGGTCTTCCACAACCTCCGAGACAAAAATAGTCAGGATATCGTCGTCATTTTCCCCCTCAGCAGGTGACGAAATCTCGTTCGCTCCAGTTGCAGAGGAGGGGAGCCGTGAATCATCCATCTCCTCAAACGCTCTCAGAACGGCCAGATCATCCTCGGTCAGGGTCTCCTCATGGGGATAATCAGAGTCTGGCTCGTCCTCCTGCCATCTTTCAAAATCCTCATACATGGTGATCCTGGCAGATTCCTGCACAATGCAGGAAAATGCCATCTTCCTCCTGCGCTCTATCGCTCAACCAGGTGTAGCGAGAAATACAATCGTTCGGGGCAGCATCTCCTTACAAGGCCTCAACATCTCTCATTCCTCCGCTCAGTTGCTGCACAATCTCGGGGAGAAGAGCACCTATATCCAGCAACAGGGTCTGCTCTTCCAGGAGTGTTTCAACGCCCCGCACCATCTTGAGGGCTGTGGGCGGAAGATGGTTGAAAGGCGTATCGGCGCCAGCAGGAAGAATCTGCTGAGCATCCAGCGTCAGCGCAACAACTGTAGAGACCAGGAAGCCAACCGAAAGCTGATCCTTCTGCACAACCAGAAGGGAACCATCACGCGCATCGCCAGATGCAGGTGCGCGCCAGAGATACATATTCAGGTCTACAACCGGGATCGTTTCGCCATGCCAGCTTATCAACCCGAGCAACCAGGGAGGAGAAAAAGGGAGTTGCGCGCAGGCAGGTAGGGGAAAAATGACCTCGCGCACAGGCTGTTGTGGAAGGATACAGGGGCCACGCCGAAGCGTGCACAACAGGTACTGCTGAGCAGCCGAGGGGACAGCAGTAGGAGAACTCTGCGCGGCCTCAGACGCCAGTTGCCAGAACTCCTCATCACTGATGTGCTCAAGGGAGTGAGCATAAAAACGAACGGGACCAATCCCGGAATCACTCTCCATACAAGAAACCTGTCACTATTTAGAAATAGGGGAACCTAGATGCGACTCAACAATAGCAACCACTTCTTGCGTTTTAAAGGGCTTGGTAATATAATCCTTAGCCCCGGCAAGGCGGCCTTTCAAGCGATCGATGACACCATCACGGCGTGAGAGCATCACAATGACAGTATTGGCAAACTGAGGTTTATTTTTCAGGCGACGAGCAACCTCATATCCATCTACTTTCGGGAGACCTATATCCAGCAGAACAAGATCAGGAACCTGTGCATCCGAATTGGTTGTTAGCCAGCGCATTGCATCGACACCATCATTGAAGCTGCACACCTGAAAGCCAGCGCGGCCCAGACATGTCTCAATGATCTTGCGCACCGTTGCGGAGTCATCTATAACCATTACCAGTTTATTGCTCATGCTAGTATCCTCTTTCTCTACAACCCATCTACCCACCAATTGTACCCAATTTACAGGCAAATACACAAGAGAAGAAAACGGCCAGATGGAGAGAAAGAAGGTTTCTTCCTCTCCAGCGGCTGTATCACTGAGTATCAACCAATCTCTAAAAGACACATTTTATAGTAAGGATGTTACCATAAGCGAGAGGCAAGTTTCAACCTATTCGACATAAAGAAATGCTTAAAATTACAGCATTTCTCAATCGTTCAGGAAAAGGGAATTCCGTGTAGAAACCGTTCAATCAGGCGAGTGCGATACTGCCGAGAGAAGTCAACAATATTCGATGGTCCCTCATCCTTCAGTCGTGATAGCTCCTCCTCCGCAAGCTGACGCAGCAAATCGGCATCCGAATTCCAGGCCATATCGTACATGATTTCAACCAGCTCATCATCTCCCCGCCGCTGCTCCAGGCGTTTCAGCCAGAAAGCAAAGAGGCGCTTCAGCCAGCCAGTTCGCTCCTCATCTGAGAGCAAAGGGCGAAAAGACGTGTCGTACCCAACCGAATTGCTGGCTTCACTGAGCAATGCCGCCAGAGACGGAATAAATTCATCAATGACCTCATCGAACAGACGGTCAATCTGGGTATTACGAGAAGACAACCGTGCATCCAGGATCAAAGCATAAAGTCCCAATGCATTATAATAATCGTAATGCACCGTACGCAGCTCTGCCTCATGCAGCAATTCTACCAGGTCAGCACGAAGCACTTTCAACGATTCTTTCTGTTCCAGGCGAACGGGATAATTGTCAATACGTTGTCGATAAGCGCCTAAATCCATTGGTGGCAATGAAGGGTGTTTCTGGGAAGGGATAATAATAACCTCATCATCATCCCAGGCATCAAGCGTTCTTTCCGCTTCCCAGGCATCCTCTTCCTGCGGTTGAGCATCCAGGGAATGCAGAGTTGCAGCCACTTCAGCTTGCAATTCAGGATGACGTGCAAGCAGTACTTCCAGTACATGAAGAAGCTGTTGTTTGCTTGCGTAATGTAAGCGGCTCCCTGGTTCGGGCTCCATAGCGCGACCTCCTGCGCCTCAAGTACATTGCACGGGAAGAACAATACTCATAATTAAATATACGAGAAAAAGGCAGAGATCGCTTTATTTTCCTTACAAAGGAGAGAGACAAGCACGTATTCACTACATTATTTCAGGGCATTGCTTCCCGCATCATGCACCACAGGAAGGGTGAAGCTAAAGGTGCTTCCTTTCTCAACCTTACTTTCGGCAAAAATCCGTCCGCCGTGAGCCTCAACAACCTGGCGGGCAATCGCCAGACCCAGCCCGGTTCCGCCACCGCCAGGCCCCATATAATTCGCTTTAGAACGCGCACGGTCCGCTTTATAGAAGCGCTCAAACACGCGTGGCAGCTCCTCTTCACGGATACCAACACCGGTATCGCGCACAAAGAAACGCTGCATATGCTGCTCCGCAAGCGGGTGTGTGCCAAGTACAATCTTGCCGCCAGAGGGCGTAAACTTGATCGCATTGTGTACAAGGTTGAACAGGACGCGCGTAATCAACTTGCTATCAGCGGCAACCAGCGTGTGGCCGTCTGTAATCTCAGTCAGCAAGCGTACCCGATGGCGCTGTGCCAGGGGGAGCATACGGGCCATTACTTCACGAACAAGCTGTTCGGCCTCCAGCGGTTCTATCATCATCGGAACCTGTCCCGATTCCAGCCGGGAAAGCTCTAAAATCTCAGCGACCAGACTGGAAAGGTAATGGATCTCGGTCTCGATTTTTTCAACAAACTCCTGTGCCCGCTCCGGATCTGTATCGATGACATCTTCAAGCGTCTCCGTCAGCAGGCGAACGGAGGTTAGAGGCGTGCGCAGTTCATGAGAGATGTTGGTCAGGAAATCACGCTGCGCTCGCTCGAGACGCCGAACTTCACTGATATCTTCAATGGTTAACAGGAAAAACTGATAGGGGGTCTTCTCTGAAGGGACGCCTGCCGCATGCACCATTGGAGTAACAGCTACTTTCCAGGAAATATTCTCTCCCTGAGGTTCAAGCAGCTCACGTACAGGAGCCGATTTTTCGATTCCTTCCTGCACAAGATCAAGCACGGCAGGTTCTTTCAAAAGCGAGGAAAGGCAGGCTCGCTCGGGCAAGCGAGTCAGCGAGCAAAAGTGTAGGGCAGGCTGATTGGCATATCGAATCGACAGTGATCGATCAACAACAAAGGCTGCCAGCGGCAGCGATTCCAGAAGATGAAGAAACATCTGACGATAGTTGATACGAGTGCTGTTGACCAAACGAATCACCATCCTTATTAAAACATGCAGTCACCTTTTTCTTGTGCCCTTTACAGTATAGCTATTCAAATCGTGAAGCGCAAACGGGAGCGCATTTCCCCCCATGACAGAGCACGAGAAAGACAAAAAAAAGGAGGGTCACTTTCGTGACCCTCGGCTCCCCGAGTAGGATTCGAACCTACAACCCACCGGTTAACAGCCGGTTGCTCTACCGTTGAGCTATCGAGGAATGTCGCCTCTCGTTGACAGTTGGTAGTATATACTAATTGCATTGTTTAGTCAATAGTTTTTTTGGCCTTTTTCTGGCAAACAGAAAATTTTCCTCTGGATTTCCTCCCCCACCTCGCAACAGCAAGGGCTCAGAAAGGCCAGCAGCGGTCAGCAACGCGAAAAACAGGCAAGGACATGCTATGGTCAATAGAGAGCAGAAGACTTTCTTTGTTTCTGATATTTTAATATCTTTTTACTTGACGCGAGAAAGAAAAGGCTTTATAAATGGTGGTTAGTGCATAAAACGCGAGGTTGAGATGCTATGGAACAACCAAACCGCCTGTTACGAATGGCGCGAATCAAAAAGAGCTGGACAGTTGAATTTGTCAGTCACAAAGTAGGGGTCAGTCCCAATACCTATACACGATGGGAAGCAGGCCGTCAGGTACCGCGTCACGCTTCTTTACGCGCACTATGCAGCGTCTTTGAGATGACCCCTGAAGAGCTCGGGTTTTCAGGCACATTACAGGCCCGAAAGAGTCAGGCCCGAATCGAAAAACAGCAGGGCTACAAACTGGAAGCGATTCGCCAAAAGCTGGAACACTGCTCCGCCACGATCGCGACAAGCTGGCAAACCTATCAGGAAGGCGGGCAAGCGGATCTTGAGCGCGTACTTCCGGGCTATCTTCTGCAACTGGGCGAAATCACCCTGTACCCCGGACCGGAACAGCAGCGAGCAGCCACACTGACAGCACAGCTCTATCAACTCCTTGCCTTGCTTCAACTGCAACACGGCGACTTTGTTTCGGCTCAGGCTCACGGCACCCAGGCGCTGGTGTACAGCCAGATTGCCAGAGACTGGAATCTCTATATTGCCTCGCAAATACATCTCGCCACCATCTTTACCACGCGCAAACGGATCGGTTCTGCCCTTGTCGCCTATAATGATGCGCTCCGGCTGATCAATATCACCAGAGACGCTATTTCACCCCTGCTTCATAGTCGTATTTTTGCCGGTCTGGCCGAAATTCAGGCAGCGATGGGCCGTGAAAAGGAAGCTATGCAATTCCTGCAACTGGCAGTCACCGTCTTTCCAGAGACCCCAGAGATGGACCCCGGCTACCCTTTTACCCGCTGTGACCGCACGATCCTGTTTCTCTATCAGGGATTGGTTCTGTTGCGTCTTGGCAAGCCCCGCCTTGCCTGGAAAGCCTTTGAACAAATTGACGGCATCCAGCCCGCGCCTGCACCGCGAGTGCGAGCGGAATTTCTACGCCACCGGGCCTATACCTCTATCATGCTTGGCAACATGATTCAAAGCTGTATTTATCTGGAAGCGGCCGCCAGAGCAGCGCAACACATTAATAGCGAGCTTGCTTTCAGCGAATGCTACACGCTTTACGAACATATGCTTGCTCTCTGGGGAAAAGAAACACGGGTTCGCCTGCTTGCCCACCTTTTTCAGCATTGAGCCAGAAGGGAAGAGTGTTTCACGTGAAACATTTCACCATTACGCGCCAGACGTCTCCATTGCATGCGTGATCGAAAAGTATGTTTCACGTGAAACACCGGAGAGTTTCACGCGGTTATGCCTGCTCTTCCTGAGCCACAGGAGCCGCGTGAAGCAACAGCCAGAACAGGAACATCAGCAGAGAGGTAACGACCGTAAAGGGCATCAATATCCAGAGACCAAAGTACTGTGAAATCGTACCGACCAACCAGGGGAAGAGCGCCGCCCCCATACTTCCCAGGCTGGTCAAGAAGCCCACTGCGCTCGGTAAAAGCTGGTGTGGAGCAAACTTCGGCATGATGGCAATCACGATCGGGAACATCGGAGCCAGACTGAATCCAGTCAGAAAGAAGCCAAAGATGGCGATCGTCTGCACCGGAACCAGCCAGAGGATCAGCAACCCGAGGATCGTTCCAGCAAGGCAATATATCACCATATTCTTTGGTCCAGTATATTCGGTCAGCTTCCCCAGTATCAGCCGTCCAATCGCAAGACCGAGCCAGTAGCCACTAACAACCGGACCCATCAGAACGGGATCCCCATGTCGCTCTTTCGTTAAAAAGCTATACCCCCAGGAACCAAGCGTAACCTCGGTACCGACATAGAATAACAGGAAACCAGCCGCCAGCCAGACACTCTTCATACTCAGTGTGGCCTTGAGCAGCCCGCGTCCACTCCCACGCTCGCTCTGTTCCTGATTCCCGCCCGCGATTCTCTGTTTACGGAAGGTCCAGCCCATACCGAACAGAGCGATCAGCCCGAGAATCAGCCAGAGAGCGTACGCGGAGTTCCAGCCAAAGCGAAGGGCAAGCACGCCGGTGGCGATGTTTGGCCCGAGCCAGGCACCAACGCCGTAAAAGAAGTGAAAATAATTCAGTAAGACTGTGCTTCGCGGGAGCATCGCCATAAGGGTATTCAACCCCGCGTCCAGCAGCGCAATCCCAAATCCAAGCATCAGGTAGAGCGGCAACAGGACATAAAACCAGGGTGGAGCCAGGCAGAGCGCCAGAAAGCTGGCACAAAAAATGAGGCAACCGAATAATAACGCACGTTCTTTGCCAAAGCGAGCAACCAGTAATCCATTGTTGAAAGAAGCAAGCAAATACCCGAATGTGCTGAACAGAAACAGCAGGCTGATAGTTGCATTGTTGGCCTGATAATGCGCGCTGATGTTGGGAAGCAACACCCCCAGCGCACCATCATTCACCCCAACCATAAAGATAGTATAGAATGCGACGGCGACAAAAATGCGATAAAAATGCGGGGTATGCACTTCTTGTGATCGGACAGTTTTTTCACCAGTGGGCATGGAACCTTCTTTCCAGGATGAGAAAGCAAAAGCGGCCTATAATACCTGAGCATAATCTACCAGGAATAACCTATCAAGGAACGCCTGCAATACGAGATGACAATATCATACGCACAGCACTGTTTCCTTGACCCCGGCACTAAAACGCAATATAATGCATAACCAAGATAATACACGCAAATATCGACATTTGTCAACGAAATCATCTGCGCCATTTGGAAGGATCAAAGGATCTACCACTGTCCATAGAGGGGCAGATCAGAGACGTATGTGCGGGGTAAGAACACTGTGTTAAAAGAAGAGAGACAGCAACGTATTCTGGAAATGCTGCATCAGGACGGAAGCGTGCTTGCCAGCGAGCTCAGTGACGTTCTCTCCGTTTCCGAAGATACCATCCGAAGAGATTTAAGAGATCTTTTTGAAGCAGGGCTGATTCAACGTGTTCACGGCGGAGCCGTGTTGCGTGCGCCCCGCTTACGCTATAGTGAGCGTGTACAGCAAACCATTCAGGGAAAAACAGCCATAGCCCGAGCCGCCATACAGCTTTTACGAGACGGACAAGTTATTCTTATGGATGGAGGAACAACAACCTTACAGGTAGCTCGCTCCATCCCCTATACGCTCCACGCAACAGTGATTACCAACAGCCCGGCCATCGCGATGGAGCTTGCCGAGCATCCAAATGTAGACATGATTCTTCTGGGCGGGCCGCTCTTAAAATCAACGCAGACAACAGCAGGCATAGAGACAGTAGAGGCGCTGCGTTCCTATCAGGCCGACATCTGCCTGCTTGGCATCTGTGGGCTGCACGTAGAGGCAGGTATCTCCACGACAGAGCGTGAGGAGCTCTATATTAAAAAGGTCATGATCGAACGATCCGCCGAAGTGGTCGCACTTGCTTCAGCAGAGAAGCTCAATTCCTCAACGCCCTACATTGTCGGACCGCTCAAATTGTTGACGCATCTTGTAACCGAAGCCTCCGTGCCAGAAGAAGTCTTAATGCCCTTTCGCTATCTGGGAATCACAACGATCAAAGCAGAGCCCACAGAAACCGCAAACGAGAAGATCCGAGCCTGAAAGGAAGCATTTACCCAAAGTACGCCTTTCATCTGCTAACTTGAGCCGGGACAAGAGTCAAATCAGGCAGAGCTTCGGTAGCAGCCCTCGTATACCGGCAGCCGTACGCAGATTGCCCCAGACCATCATTTTCCCGGTGGCCAGAGCGCGGCGCATGCTTATCTGTGCAGTGATATACAACAGGAATGCATGCGCACCGGGAAACCAGAGCGAGAGCGCCGGATGAGCAAGGCTTCCTTTCCCCACACGGGCCTGCTCATCAAATAGAAGGAACCAGTGCCCACCAGCCGGGCCACCAATATGCCAGTTCACGCCCCCTTGAACATCGGGAAAGAGTTCTCGTCGATAGACAACCGGCATGATCGCGAAGAGGCGCAGGATATTCCGTTGAAGGTAGTCCGAAGGATATTCGTTCCAGAGCGGTTTTGCCCCTATAGCCTTTGACAATAAAGCCGTATGAAGGAGCGCGGGATGAATAATCTGTAACGCCAACAGTTCAGCGACAACAGGAAAGCGTCCAGCAAAATGCAGGGGAGCTGACTGCAAAAATTCCTCGGCCCGTAAGTGCGGTATAATTGCTGCCGTACGCTGCAAAGCGCTGAGAAACGAATGGAGTAATAACTGAGGCATGGTCACCTGAGCGCCATCAACATCAGATTGAACAGGAACCGGGAGTTCAACATTTCCCTCCGACAACGGCTCACCGGTTAACGCCTTTTCAAGCGCTTCAAGATAGAGTTCGGCAGCAGTGCTGACATGGACCAGCGCATCAAAAAGCGTCCAGCCCTCTTTTGAAGGCCGGTGTACCCAGGATCTGGGGGTAATTGTTGCAAAAAAATCAATTAAGTCATTCTGTAAACGCTCTAGATCAGCCAGCAGAATTTCAGGAAAGAACGCCGGTTCTCTCTGTAGAGCAAGCGTTCCAGGACTCTTCATCATTCCGAATTCCCTTCCACCATCAAAAAGTGTTCAAAGCCCATAAGAAAGATGAAAATAGAGAGATTTCAGGTACGATAGGCGATGCTCAAGCCCTTGCCAACCGGAAGCACAAGGTGCTCAAAATCGGACAGGGCCGCAATAGCCTGAAGATAGCCAGCGATTTCCTCGGGATGGGAAAGGACATTATCAGCGCAGAGCATCACATCCCGCTCAAGGTGTGGGAGGAGTAGCGAGAGTTGAGCAGGAGCGCTGAAACGATCAGCGTCAAAAAAGACAAAATCAAACGGTCCTTCCAGATCCCTGATAACCTCGGTCGCATCGCCACAAAGCAATGTCACCTGCTCACGAAGCCCCGCCTGCCGTAAATGGGCATCAGCCAGCATATGCTTTTGCGCCTCTCGATCAATGCTGAGTATATGCCCCTGCTCTCCAGCAGCCCAGGCAAGCCAGATCGTGCTATAGCCAGCCGAGGTCCCGACCTCTAGAATGCGTTTACGCTTGCTGCTCCGAATCAACAGGCTGAGTACCTGCGCTGTTTCAGGTTCCAACAACAGCATTTTTTCACGGCGTTCCTGCGTGCGAGCATCATGTTGCTGTCCCTCTTCATAGATATGGCGCAACAATAGTTGGAGTTCCTGCGGCATACTCGTTTGCATTGCTTACTTTCTTTCTCCTCCTCAGATCTTCCTTGTGCGTAGCCCATCCCTTCATCTTTTCAGACGAACAGAATAAGTAGATGAAATATCTATTGGTGAAAGATGAGAAAAACAACCTTTGCAGACTATAATACGACATTTCCAGATAGCTGACAACAGACCCGACGCTCCAACTGAATCGCCCGCTAACTCAACAATGAACATGTTCTCCTTCTATGCTTGCCTGCCAGCTTAACACATGTTCTATAAGCTTCTATTTTTGCTACTTTGTTTTCTTATTTTTTGACAATTTCTCTCTGATAAGACATTATATAAACAAGAATAGCTTATTTTACCAGAAAAGCGAAGGACAAATAGCAATAGATGTAGACATAACAGGTCATATGAACAGCAACAACTCTTTTTAAGAGCAAATCCAGAGGGAGAGACCATGTTCACAGCCTCCGACATTACACAATATGGCAAAGTAGCCATTATAGATAGAGATAATCCAGTTGAAATGACACGTCAGACACTCCAGAATAAGCTGATCAACACCTATCTACTTCATGCGGCAGAAAACACCTCAATGCTGCTCCCAACGACCGGGCGTATTCTCGATATCCCCTGTGGAGGGGGAGCCTGCACGCTGGATATGGCATTTGCCTATCCCGATTTTGATGTGATTGGCATTGATAGCCACAAAAGGCAGATAGACTATGCACATGCCCAGGTCCAGGATCTGGATAACATAGACTTTGTGCAGATGGATATTCGAGAGGGACTCGACTTTCCGGATGCCTATTTCTGTCTGGTTCATATGCGCTTCCTTGCATCTTTTGTGCAGGACGAAGAATGGCCATTTGTGCTAAGCGAGTGTCATCGTGTACTACAAAACGACTCGTTCATATGCATGATTGAATGTGACCCATGCCGCACCAGCAGCCCTGCACTGGAACAGCTAAGCGCCTATTATGCCGAAACATTGCAGAAAAAAGGGCTTCGCTGTACACCGGTCGGAACGCCACACCAGCTAGGAAAGCCATTGGATATCGCCTCACTCCTACAGGAGAGCGGCTTCACCATTCTTTCGCAGACAGTCTATCCCCTCAACTTTTCGGTAGGAACAGCGGCACATAACGGGATGTTACAGAACATAGCCGCCTTCTTACAGCTTATCCAGCCATTTCTGACGAAGAACGGCACAGTCAGTCAAACGAGATTCGATAACCTGTATCAGCAGGCGCTACAGGAAATGGTCGCGACCACATTCACCGGACAGTGGGATATTCGTGTTGTGACCGGCCAAAAAAAAGCAAGTTTCGCACAAGCAGCTTGCTCATGCGAAACTCAGCCCTCCCGGGAGCCTAGCCCTTTATGACATCTATCGTCTTGCGCACAATCTCGACAAAGTCGGGTTTGAGACTTGCGCCACCGACCAGTGCTCCATCAATATCGGGATGGGCAATGAACTCAGCAATATTCTCAGAAGTGACGCTGCCACCGTAGAGAATACGTACCGCGTCTCCGGCCTCTGTGCCGTACATTTCGGAATATTGTTCACGAATAAAGTGAACAACAAGTCCCGCCTGCTCCGCCGTTGCAGCTTTACCGGTCCCAATCGCCCAGATTGGTTCATAGGCAATCACAGCTCGTGCAGCCTGCTCAGGGGTAAAACCGGCCAGGCTACCCTGTATCTGAGTTCGGATTACCTCCTGTGTTGAGCCCGACTCGAACTGTTCCAGATTTTCCCCAATGCAGATAATCGGTCGCAGTCGGTGGGCGAAAGCGGCACGAGCTTTCTTATTTACCAGTTCATCTGTTTCACCGAAATAGGTTCTGCGCTCAGAGTGGCCCAGGATCACGCTAGTACAGAGTTCCTTTACCATTGCAGGAGCGATCTCACCGGTAAAAGCGCCCTTCTCTTCGTAGTACATATTCTGTGCCCCCAGTTCGATACGCGGGGCAGGCATTGCATCTACGACCTCGCGCACGGAGCTCAGCGAGATAGCTGGAGGACAGAGAAGACACAGAATTCTCGGATACGAGCGCATCAACTGGCCCAGAGAAGGCATGATCTCCATCGTAAATTCAGATGCCTTCTGCGGACCATAATTCATTTTCCAGTTTCCTGCAATAATGGCAGTACGAGATGTAGGCATACGGAACTCTCCTCTTCGCTTTTATTTATCCTGTAGGGCTGCCACGCCGGGAAGGGTACGGCCTTCCAGAAATTCCAGAGAAGCGCCGCCACCGGTCGAGACATGGGACATCTTATCTGCCGCCCCGGCCTGCTCAACAGCAGCCGCGGAGTCTCCGCCGCCAATAATTGTCGTTGCGCCCTGTGCAGTTCGCTCAGCAAGAATAGTGCACATCGCGTTTGTGCCTTTGGCAAACGCTGGCATTTCAGCCACCCCGAGCGTTCCATTCCAGACAATCGTTTGAGCCTCAGCCAGCGACTTGCGGAACCGATCCACCGTCTCAGGTCCGATATCCAGAATGCGCCAACCAGCAGGAACCGCGTCGAAGGAGACCACCTTATGATTCGCGTCAGGGGCAAAGCGATCAGCGATCACGACATCGACAGGCAGAAGGAATTCAACACCTTTCTCCCGTGCCTGTTGGATCAAAGAGCCCGCCACATCGAGCTTGCTTTCCTCAAAAAGAGAGTCGCCGATCTCATATCCCTGAGCTTTCAGGAAAGTATTCGCCATACCGCCACCGATCAGAATACCATCGGCAAGCGTTAGCAGACGCTCCAGAACCGCGATTTTATCGGAGACCTTCGCGCCACCAATAATAGCCTTGAAAGGGCGCTTCGGATTTTCAAGCGCAGCGCCGAGATAGTTGATTTCCTTCTCCATCAGGAAACCCGCAACGCCCGGCAGATAGTGGGTTACTCCTTCAGTCGAAGCGTGGGCCCGATGGGCGGTCCCGAAAGCATCATTGACATAGAGCTCTCCGAGGGACGCAAGCTGTTTCGCGAACGCAGGATCATTCTTCTCTTCCTCTTTATGGAAGCGAAGGTTTTCGAGCAGAAGGACCTGACCCGGCTGTAGCGCTTTTGCTTTCGCCTCGACGTCTGGTCCGACACAATCATCAGCCGTCTCCACTGGCCGCTTGAGCAGTTCACTCAGGCGCTGCGCCACTGGCTTCATGCGCATACTTTCGACAACCTGCCCTTTCGGGCGGCCAAGATGCGACATCAGCACCACGGCTGCCCCCCTATCAAGCAAGTAGTTGATAGTGGGCAGCGCGGCGACAATGCGCGTGTCATCAGTAATGTGCAGATCTGAATCCAGTGGTACATTAAAATCTACCCGGACCAGAACCCGCTTGCTGGTTACATCAACATCGCGTATCGTCTTTTTATTCATGGTTTAGATACCCTTTTGACCAACGAAGTTCGCCAGGTCAGCCACGCGGCAAGAGTAGCCCCACTCATTATCATACCAGGCAATGACCTTGACCATTTTCTCACCAAGAACCATCGTCAACGAGCTATCAACAATTGAGGAACGCGAATCGCCCCGGAAGTCGCTGGAAACCAGAGGCTCATCAGTGTAACCGAGAATGCCCTTCAGCGGACCCGCGGCTGCTTCCTTGAAGGCATTGTTTACGGCCTCTTTAGTAACAGGCTTGGTTGTGGTAGCAACGAAGTCGACAACGGAAACGGTCATTGTTGGTACGCGCAGAGACATACCGTCGAAGCGGCCCTTCAACTCGGGGATAACCAGAGCCAGAGCGCGGGCTGCACCAGTAGTGGTTGGAATGATATTGGAAGCAGCGGCACGGGCACGGCGCAGATCCTTATGCACAACATCAAGGATACGCTGGTCATTAGTGTACGAGTGGATGGTATTCATCAGGCCGTACTCGATCCCAAAGTTGTCAAACAACACTTTGGCAGCCGGGGCCAGACAGTTCGTGGTACAGGAAGCATTAGAGATAATATGATGCTTCGAGGGATCGTACATGTTGTCATTGACCCCAAGCACGATTGTGATATCTTCACCTTTCGCCGGTGCAGAAATAACGACTTTCTTTGCACCGCCACGCAGGTGAGCAGCCGCCTTTTCCGCGTCGGTAAACAGGCCGGTGGACTCAATCACAAGATCGACCCCCATATCACCCCAGGGGATCTGAGCCGGATCTTTCTGGGCAGTGACGGTGATTTTCTTGCCATCAACGATCAGGTAATTCTCTCCTGCCTCAACTTCACCTTTGAAATGCCCGTAGGTGGAATCATAGCGCAGCAGATGAGCATTCGTCTTTGTATCTGTCAGGTCGTTAATTGCGACAACTTCGATTTCTTCGGGGTGACGCTCCAGCATCGCCTTGAATGACTGGCGTCCGATACGTCCAAAACCATTGATACCTACACGAAGAGCCATACAACTGTTCTCCTTTATAGCGTAATATATTTGGACAGGTTACACGCCGGATACACAGGTGCGATCCAGCGACAGCAAGTGTTCTACTCCTGGCACATGGTACCCGGTCCTCACAGGCAGCAACACACAATGTACCAATGACGGTAGAGGCAAGAGCATGCAGAGACATACCACTCCCTTGCCAGCCTTTTTCCGCCAGTCTGCTTGCAGAATCGCATCTCCATGCAAGAAGTGAGGTCAAAGATAGTGTACCTGGAAAACCAAAGCACACACTTTCATTTCTCCTCACGCGTGGAGTGCTCTTCTCGCTTCAGCTCTGCCTGCGCTAAGTGATAAGGGCTTGAACAGGAACAGCAGGTCTTTCACAGGTAGAAGTATGCCTTTTTATCAGGAAGGACCGCAATGCACACACAGAATACGCGGCAGCCTGATAGATATGCAGAGATGACCTTGATTACAGTCCTGCTGTGCAGTATCTGAAAAAGCCTGATACCTACGAGCATATGGCATAGCATATCACCCGTAACAGCGTATCATCTAATCCATGATGAATCAAGATGTAGACGACGTAAGCTGTAGGCCCGCTTCAGACTATGATCTACCTGTGACAGGCATCGTGGACTGTTCAACCGGGAGGAAGCCTATTGAAAAGCGCACATATTGATCGGTATATCCGAAACCAGATCCCGGTACGCCTGCTATGCCCGTCTTTTCAAAGAACGAAAATGCATCTTCACCCGGAGCAAATTTACTCCAGTTGTAAACGGTTGCATCATCATCGAGATAGATTGCTTCAAAGAGCCGCTGCTGCTGATTGATTGTCTCTAATTGCTCGATGAAGCGACGGCGGCGTAGCCGATAGAATCTGCGCAGTTTCTCGTTAAGCCAGGGGCGTTCCTGGATTAACCTGTAATAGGCCATATAACGGAGCTGCCATTCACCGGGAAGGGATGCCGTGCTGTTCGTCCAACAAGCCGCGATAGCATTCGCAAGCTGTTTACTTCCAGCCGTGACCCAGCCAAAACGCTCCCCGGTTAACGTGTTTGTCTTGGAGAGGCTGCTGACAAAGATCGTATGTTGCAGGATATCCTCTGGAATAAAGGTTGCCATACGCGCCTGATCTTCCTGCGGGGGCGCGGTCCCAATATACGCCAGATCAGCCAATATTAATATATCTCTTCCTTGAGACCGGTAACGGCGCAGTACAGCATGCAATGCATTAAGTTCGTCTGCGTTAAACGCAAAAGCTGTCGGGTTATTTGAGATGGTCAGATAGACAAGCTTGATATCAGGATGAGCCTGAAGAGCCTGGTCCAGCTCAGCAGCAGACAACTTAAAGCGATTTTCCTCACGCGTCTGAATCCGATAGAGCTCATAACCATACGAGCGGGCCTGCCATTCTGGGACACCAAAGCCCGGCTCAGGGAAAAGGATACCATATCCAGATGAGTCTTGAGAACGATATGTCAGGGCCAGACCGCGCAGGACTTTATCAATCCCATCCATAGCGCCAAGACTGAGGTAAAGCTGTTCATAAGAGACAGGCAATCCCCACAGGGTTTGCATATCCCGGGCAAGCCAGGAACGCAAGAGAGGATTTCCAGTTCCATAAATATCGTAAATGCGGGGGTCAAAGTTGTGCTCTAACAAGAGCCGCTCGCACTCCATCATCTGGTTGCGCAGCCAGAGATAGGTTTCGCCAGTTGCAGTATAGCCACAAGGGAGCGTTTCACCCGGGAGTGCAACCCCCAGTTCATCCGCAAGCAAACGGTAATCGCCAGAACCGCCAGGTTCACCCTCACACTCAGTAACCAGCCGTAAATTGATATCTCCGATTGTACGGTTGACTATTTCTGCCTGGATCACTTCTTCGGAAATATGCTGTTTTCGGCATGCCTGTTCCAGTTCCGTCACAATACGCGCCATAATGCGAATAGGCCCGGGGCCGTCTTGCAAAAGTGGTCGATAATGAGCAATAAGCTGGCTGCGTAGCTGACGTAGAATCGCGTACTGGTCGCCTGAGGCTGAAGCGGCGGGCGAGTCTACATGAGTATTGCGGGTCATCACCTAGTAACTCCCTTCCAAGTGCGTGCGCTTACAGGGCGCATCTCGTATATAAGCCCTTGTCTCCGTTGACAATGCTACCGTTACAAGTGTAACACATGCTATCACTGAACAGCAAGAAGCCAGAGAGGCATAGAGAACAGATACAGTACCTGTATGCCTTGTGTTTCCCCTTCGATATGTTTCCTTACACCGATAACCCCTGCCGCTGTTTTCTCTTCTATAAGACTATACATCTACAGGTTCTCTCTCCATGCTCGGATGCTCAGCAACCGTATCCCTTCAGAAGCAAACTCCGGTAAGCGCTCTGACTGGCTTTTCGCCTGGATACCACTATAATAAAAGATAGATATTTTTTCACGCTTTCGCAGATCCTGCTCGCACTATCTGCCAGGATCAGACTTGTTTCGCGTGAAACGAAAGAGAGAGATGATGCTAGAAGGAAAACGCGTCGTTATTACCGGTGCCGGTCGCGGTATAGGGAAAACGCTGGCTCTGCGCTTTGCTGAACAGGGAGCCCATGTCGTGGTACACTACGCGCATTCTGAGCAGCATGCCCGGGACGTTGTTGAGGCAATTCAGCACATCGGTGGACAAGCAACCATGCTATACGCTGATCTCAGCAACCCGGAGCACATTCGTCAACTGGTGCTTCAGGCTCAACATGCGTTCGGCCCTATAGATGTCTGGGTCAATAACGCTGGCGTCAGCGTCAATTCCGCAGAGGTTCGAGGACTGAGCGAGCTCGACCTTTTTCAGCGGATTATGGATGTCGATGTCCGCGGAACCTGGCTCTGTTGCCGCGAACTACAACAGAGACATACGCTGACCGAGCAAGGCTGCATCATTAATATCGGCTATGATGGCGCATTGAAAGGCGACCCCGGCTTGCCTAACCAGTTCTACGCTATGAGCAAGGGCGCGATTATTGCTCTGACGCGCTGTCTGGCCGTTGAGTTCGCTCCCCATATACGCGTCAATTGTATCGCTCCTGGCTTCATTGAAAACGAATGGGCACAACAGAAAGCCGGTCAATCGTTTCGGAAAAAAATCACCGAACAAATTCCTCTTCAACGGTGGGGGACAGCCGATGATATCGCAGGAGCGGCCTTATTCCTTGCCTCTTCAGCCGCCGCCTATATTACTGGACAGATCATCGTCGTCAATGGAGGCCGAGTGATGTATTGAATGTTTCACGTGAAACATTGCCGAGGGCTTTTCGCTCTCTCTTTCATGTACGGCGATCCAGATGTTGCAACCCTCATCACGCCGGGTGAAACTCTTCAATGTCTGATCAGATGAAAGGAAGAGAGAATGTTTCACGTGAAACACTGTCAGCTCCGTAAAAGAGATTCTGGACATCGTGAATTGGCAGAAATGTTTCACGTGAAACAGGCATATAGTAGCCAGGCGAGAGGAGATCAAAACAACAGGGTTCATATGAGATTGATGTGGATCCGCTCTGTTTTTTCGCGCTTCGCTTGCATACCTGGCCTGCCCTTGCCACATGCTCCTCAGTGTTTCACGTGAAACATTCCTGCCCTGACAACAGTTCCAGGGAAAAACCTGGATTCTCAAAACGTTTTATGGGAAACTCTATCAGCTCACCACCAGGAGCCTGGACATAGAACAGGGAATGCGTCGCAGTGTTTCACGTGAAACATTCCCTCACTATTGGAGGCAGGCACATCAAGCTATGCTCGAATATTTTATCGGGCAACTCTGCTTTAACAGAGCACGAGTTCACCTCTCTGTGAAATAGTGTTTCACGTGAAACACTTCAAAAGTAAAGAAGGACGTAAAGAGATAGTAATAGGAGAATAGCATGAGCGTTTTACATGGAACATCAGACAACCATAATCATGAATAAGATGGTGGTCATCGAGATTATGCGTTTCACGTGAAACACTCCCTTACCTTTATCCCCAACCAGACGGTAGCAGCGATTGAGGGCTATTTCATGTAAAGCCTGTCCCGATTACACATCTGAGAGACGGTGCTACTGTTTCACGTGAAACACTGCGCCATAATCATAGCTTTCAGGATATAGAACGATCAGAATACTAAACCGCTGTTTATAAAGCAGAGCCAATATCCGAGAGAAAGTCCAGCCGTTTCACGTGAAACACTCTCTTCCATATTCGCTCAGTGGAGCATAATCCAGAGATACCGGAGGTTTTCTGTGGGATACTCTACTGCTCCACTTCTATTAAACCCGATTGCACACATCCATCCACAGAGATTGTTTCACGTGAAACGTTTCTTGATCCTTTGGAGAACAAGACAGGGAAAGTCAGCCAGTCGTTTCGCGTGAAAGGACTTCTCTATCGAACGGAGGATCGCATTATTTTCAGAACACCCTTCACAGAAGCAGCGAGCGAAAACAGGAAGATACGAGGGAAGGTGTTTCACAGAAGCGGGCCAGGGTGCTCTGTCTTCAGACGAGAGAGGAATAGCCTGCTGCAACGGCCTCAGAAGCATCTCAAAGAGAGAACAGTAGATGATCCTCTCAAACCATGATAATTGCTTCAAAATAATTGACACGCTCTTCCTCGAATGGTACCGTGCAACAGCATGTAGCAAGAGCCATTTGCGCATTAAACTGACACACGCTTCAAACGGAGAACGAGGCACGAGTCACTTATCCCTGATGTCTCGGACAAGGAAGCCAAAGTAGCCCCCTGTAAAGAGAGGCTAAGGTGCGGTGGAGTCCAGACACAAGCTTCCGCCTTCAGAAGGAGGTGATTAACGTGAAACAATGGGGGAGGCACGAGACACAAGGTCCCGATGGGCCAAAGCTTCATGTTTCACGTGAAACATCTCCATCCAGAAGCATAGTCACAGGAGCAAGCAGTGATCGTACTCCCATACTGTTTCACGTGAAACACTACCCGCTTCAGCAAGTCGCTTATCGAAGAAAAATGTTTCACGTGAAACAGACTTTGTATTTCTTTCCTAAATATCGGCAAAGGCGCCTTCTCGAACAGCGTCTGCAAGCTTTGCGATATCTGGGGCCAGAACGCGATCATGTTCAAGCATCGACACACGCTCACGCACTCGGGCATACGCGATTTGCACCCCGGCCCCGGGTTTTAACGGCTTACGGAAATCCAGCATTTGAGCGGAACACATTAACTCAATGGCAACAACCTGCTGTGTAAGCTCAATTAAGCGCAACAACTTATGGGCGCTGGTCACCCCCATACTGACAAAATCCTCCATCCCGGCAGAGGTAGGAATGGAATCAATGCTCGCAGGATGAGCCAGGATCTTGATCTCGTTGACGAGAGCTGCCGCAGCATATTGAGCAATCATAAATCCTGAGTTTAGCCCCGGGTCCGGTGCCAGGAACAGAGGAGCGCCGTCTTTATCCCAGTCATGCGGCCCCATCAGATTATAGATTCGGCGCTCAGAGAAACTTGCCAGTTGAGCAAGCGCGATAGCCAGCGTGTCCAGAGCGAGCGCAAGAGGCTGACCGTGGAAATTCCCGCCACTTAAGACATCTCCCTCCTCTGGGAAGACAAGCGGATTATCCGTCACCGAGGACAGTTCCCGTTCAAAGATGGTACGACAATAGGTTAGTGCGTCGCGAACTGCACCCAGCACCTGAGGTGAACAGCGAAGGGTATAGGGGTCCTGAACCCGTGAGCAGTTAGCATGGCTTAACACAATCTCGCTATCGCGCAGAAGATGCCGAAGATGAGCCGCTGTTTCCTGCTGTCCTACCTGTCCACGGCGTCGATGAATCCGCTCGTCAAAAGGAATATGACTTCCCATCAACCCCTCGATGCTCATCGCACAGGCAACTTCAGCAGTACGTAAAAGGGCCTCAGCATCGACTATAGTCAATACAGCAATTGCCTCCATCAAATGGGTACCATTAATTAAGGCCAGTCCCTCCTTCGCCTGCAAATGAAGTGGCGAAAGTTGCGCCTGCTGCAAAGCCTCTGCTCCACTCATCTGCTGTCCGTTATACCAGGCCTCTCCTTCCCCGATAAGAACCAGTGCTAAATGGGCAAGCGGAGCCAGATCGCCACTTGCTCCCACAGAACCACGAGAGGGAATCACAGGAACAATATCTGCATTGAGCAGAGAGACAAGCTGCTGTACCACAGCAACGCGCACACCCGAATTGCCGCGCGCCAGACTTGCCGCAAGCAGGAACATCATTGCGCGCACAACTTCCTTACTGAGTGGCTCACCCACACCAGCAGCATGACTTCGTAACAGATTATGTTGAAGATCAACCAGTTGATCTTGTGGAATGCGTACACTGCTGAGATGTCCAAAACCGGTTGTGATGCCATAGATCTTCCGTCCCTCAGCAGCCACCTGATCGATTACAGCACGAGCCGCCTGGATTCGTTGAATCGCTTGCTCGCTGAGCGACACCGGAGCAAAATAGCGCGCAACCGCATGCACATCCTCTATTTTTAGCGCCTCCCCATCAATCACACGCATAGTCTGATCAATATGCTTCTCATGATGGAAGTCTGCGTCATGATAAACAGTTGATGCTGTACGCTTCGTCATAGAAGAAATTTCCTTTCTGGCATCATTGCCAATAGAGTAGAATGACGATGGCCAGAAGCAAATCAGAGTCACTTCCAGCAAACACTATTACAATAGCACGTTTCGGCCTCTTTGTGTGCGCTTCTAAGCAACCATCGAGAAACCAGCTCCCCTATTCACTTCCAGCATAGGCCAGTTCGTCAAAAAGAGGGGAAACATAGTCGGTGCGGAGAGAGAGTGTTTCACGTGAAACACTCTCTCTCCGGGGAACTATTTTATCGGGGAGCAACGTCCGAACGTTTCACGCGCAACAGTCCCGGATCAGAATTGATGCTACGCCCTTCCTTCATGCATGGAATTTGACCGTTTCACGTGAAACAGTCCCTCCTCTGTGGGAAGTTGTTTACCAGAATACAAAGGGCGAATGGTTCACACGAAAGATCCGCAGTCTGAAAGGGCTACTTCTTCCTTTAGGGGAAAGAGGGTTTTGTTTCACGTGAAACACTTTTCTTCATGAAGAGATTTGCCAGGGATTTCTGGTTTCCTTGATGTTTCACGTGGAACATTCCCCTTAATAAGGAAAACCGCTTTCCGGAGCGCAAGGTCCGAATGTTTCACGTGAAACACAGAGACCTGCATTCTGGCAACCTCTTTTCCCTGATAGAGGAGTGTTTCACGTGAAACACTCTCCGCTTTAAGGCCTTTCTTCAAAAGCACGGATCAGTTCTCCCGTTTCACGTGAAACACTCTTTCGAAGGAGGAGCTATTCACAAGGGCAAAAGGTGTAGCGTTCCACGTGAAACAAATTACACTTCTGCACTAACCGCTTCAAAGGGCAGCCTCGGGATGTTTCACGTGAAACGGAGCTACTTTGGCATCAGCACCGAGTGTATCAGATTCACTCCGAAGTGGTACCCAATCTCATGATAATCCTGAATGGACCACAGAGCTAGCTCGCAGCGTTTCCCGACCTCGATACTGCCAATCTGATCGTGTAAGGCCAGGGCGCGCGCTCCATTAATCGTTGTGGCGGTCAGTGCCTCTTCCAGAGACATACCCATAGCCGACATTGCCAGACCAAGCATCATCTGCATATTCTCGCAATAGGAGGTGCCGGGATTGAAGTCCGTAGCCAGCGCCACATGTAAGCCTCGATCCAGAAAACGGCGCGCGGACGGATACGGAGTGCGCAGTGTATAAGAACAGCCCGGCAGCAATGTCGCGACGACTCCGGCTTCGCGCATCGCATCCAGATCCTCATCAGTAGCAAAGTCCAGATGATCGGCAGAAGTAGCACCGAGTTCTGCCGCAAGACGAGCGCCGCCGCCGGGTGTCAGTTGATCGGCATGCACTTTTAATTGATAGCCCAATTCTTTTGCACGCGTCAGAATACGACGGCATTCTTCGACAGTAAAAGCCTCGCGTTCACAGAACACGTCGCAAAAACGAGATAGATGAACAAAGGCAGGTAGCATTTCCTCAACAATCAGATCGACATAGCGTTGTCGTTGTCCGCGATATTCAGGAGGAACGCTATGAGCTCCCAGAAAAGTAGGAACCACGCGAATACTGTCCAGAGAAGACAAGCTCTCCTGCCAGGTGGCGTTCAGGCTATTGATGACGCGTAAACAGGTTTCCTCAGTCTCCTTACTCAAGCCATAGCCAGTTTTTACCTCTACCGTCGTTGTACCGTGCTGACGCACAGAAGCCAGACGTGCCAGAGCGGACTGCTGTAGTTCCTCCTCACTAGCCTCTCGGGTCGCCTGCATTGTTGTTAAAATACCGCGTCCCTGAGCCAGCAACTCCCCATAGCTGACCCCGGCACGGCGCAGATGGAATTCCTCAGAGCGATCTCCAGCAAAAACCAGATGAGTATGGGAATCCACAAAACCCGGTGTAATCACGGCTCCCCGGGCATCAATCAAGGTAATACCGTTGCTATCCTCGGGATTATCCGCAACAAAGTGCGGCTCATTCACTCCTTCCTGCCCTATCCAGACAATTGATCCTTTATGGACAGCGATAACCGCTTGCTCAAGGACCTGTAGAGGGCCACTCGCTCCTTCTATAGGAGCTTGCGCCACCGTGACCAATTGCTTGATATTGCGAATAACAGTGCTGGCAAGAATAGTTGTAGGCGGTTTCTGATATGGATCGACCGGTTGAACTTCGTCCATCATTCTCCCTGATTCCTCCTGCTTCTCTCTTTATATCTAACGCCATTTCCCCACGGAGAGCCCGAAACAGGCATTCTCCAGGAGTAACAAGGGTAAACGCGCGCGGAACATGTGTATGTATACCTTGCCTGCGCCTGATAAAACCTATCAGACGCTATAGTATACCATGCTACTCCGCTCCCCTTGCTCTCAGCAAACGGATTTGTTACACTGTGAAGGAACATATTCTTTTCCAGGGATTCCAACACCATAAACAGTCTTCAGCTCAATGAGAGCCATGAGACCTCTCCCTCTTGCTCAAAGGGAAGGGGAAAGAAAACGTGTGGTGCCGGGATACCTTACCAGGAGTGCTCACTATGCGAGCGATTGATGACAGTAGTCCCAAGTATGCGGCGGTGCTACGCATCTTACAGATCTATAAACAATTGCCGGAAAGCGATGTAGCCCGCATGCTGCATGACTTCTATCTCATCACTGATGATTTTCGTGAAATGGAAGACCAGGGCCTACTGACCCTCTCGTTTATAGGTGACGAATATATACTCGCGCCGACTCTCCTGGGAAAGCTCTGGCTAGAGCAGTATCAAAGCGAGTCGAGCGAGACTACCGGGGAGAAATAATATATGGCATACGAAGAACAGGAAGCGGCTTTGCCCTATACAACAATTTCAACAGAACAGGCAAAGCAGATGATTGAAACCGGCGCTCACGTTGTGGATGTACGCGAACCGGAAGAATGGCAGAGCGGCCATATTGCACAGGCTCAACTTGTACCTATCAATAGCAAGGGGATCTATCTGTTCGGGAAAGCCCTGGAGGAACTTCATTTACCGACAGACAAAGAGGTGATTTTTGTGTGTCGGTCAGGCCATCGCAGCTCGATCGCCTCAGAAATTGCGTCGTTGCTTGGTTTCCAGAAAGTCTACAATCTGGCAAATGGCATGATTGGCTGGCTCGATCACCGCTACCCGGTTGAGCGCTAAAAACAAACAAATCGAGATACCCTTGTTCAAAGCTAGCATAGGCTAGCTTATTTCTTGAGAGGAGATGGTTACTTATGTCTCTACTGGAAGGCAAAAAAGCCCTTATTTTTGGCATCGCGAATCATCGCTCTATTGGATGGGCAATCGCACAGTCTCTCGCGTCTCAAGGTGCCCAGCTTGCTTTCACCTATCAGGATCGCATGGAAAAGTATGTCAAAGAGCTCGCAGCAAAGATTCCCGGCACCGTTACTTTTCCCTGTGATGTCCAATATGATGATCAGATCGATGAGGCATTCGCAAAGACAGCCGAAGCCTTTAATGGCGAACTGGATATTCTGGTTCACTCGGTTGCCTTCGCTCCCGCCTCCGAACTCGAAAATCCATTTGTGCAGACAACCCGCGCAGGCTTCCACACCGCTCTGGATATCAGCGCTTACTCTCTGATCGCTTTAGCACGTCGTGCCGCCCCCATGATGCAGGCTCGCGGTGGCGGCAGCATCGTTTCACTCACCTATCTGGCAAGTGAACGCGTGATGCCGAAATATAATGTGATGGCTGTCGCGAAAGCCGCTCTTGAGTGCAGCACTCGCTATCTGGCTTACGAGTTGGGCGAACACAATATTCGCGTCAATGCCATTTCTGCAGGCCCTCTCAATACGCTGGCAGCTCGCGGTATCTCCGGTTTCACTGGCTTCCGCAATCAGGCCGCGCAGGTCGCACCACTTCGCCGCAATATCGAGCAAAGCGAAGTTGGTGATACGGCGCTCTTCCTGTGCAGTGATTTGGCTCGTGGCATCACTGGCGAGGTTCTCTTCGTTGATGCAGGCTACAATATTATGGGCGCTTAAAATCGATATACCATTTCTGCCGGGCCTTCTCTACAAGGACCCGGCCTTTTCTTATCCAGTTCCATAAAACAACTCTCCGTTTCACGTGAAACAATGCAGGAATTTGAGGGCAGCATGTTTCACGTGAAACACACCCTTTACAAATGCTTCTCTCGATCTCCGACTGCAAAACGGTCTCCTCTGCGTTGCACGTGAAACAGTCCTGTAGGATAAAGCACAAACCAACTCCACCCATCTGGCAGCACCCGCCTTTGCAGTATCAATCTCAGTTCTCTGTTTCATGTGAAACAATAGATTGCTGAAAAAAAGCATTGCCCTGGACGCGTTTCACGTGAAACACTGTATGCCTATGGAAGCAGTGCCGATGGATTGAGCTTTCAGTCCGTGTGCTTCTAGAAGAGGAACCAGCAGGCAAGCTCTGCTTTCGATGCAGAGGTACTGTTCCATGTGAAACAATATATGCCCCCCTTATGGCAAGAGCAAAGGAAATGTTTCACGTGAAACGCTTCCTCAATCTCGCCAGGTGAAAGCTAACCTCGCTGTTTCACGTGAAACAGTCTGATAGGCCGGAAAGCAGCAACGTTCCCTTTTATCCGGGGCCTGAAAGCGTTCAGGATCGCGCGCCCTTTTGGAGGCAAGCACTGATCAGCAGTAATCAGCGGCATTTTTCAGAGGTGAATGTTTCACGTGAAACAGAGAGAGAGTGGCCTGATATGGATAGAGGCCCGGTTCCACCCGGGATTGTTTCACGTGAAACACTGAATTCTACATCTCACCCGAAGCCCCCGGAGTCCCATCGATGCATATGTTCTGCTCCCAAAAGAGCGAGCGCGCAAACCCTCGATGAGGATGTTTCACGTGAAACAGTGACACGATCTATTTCCTTGAGCAGAGAGCAATCGTTTCGCGTGAAACAGTTCGTCGTTATAAAGAGCCACAGCAACAGGAGGTATATCCAGCAACAATGTTTCACGTGAAACAGCAATGCGATTTCTTCCAGCCCTGGTGTTTCACGTGAAACGCTCCGCTCAGAAACCAGGTCACGCTGACGAGAACGCAACAAAAAAGAAGAGCCAACCTCTTTTCAAGAACAAGAGATTGGCTCTCAATACGTATTTTACTGCTCAACGTGATGTGGCGGAGGCGGAGTATGCGGAGCAGGTTCACCACAAACTCCACAGAAACGAGCCTCCGGCCGATTACTATGCCCACAGGGCCAGACACTCAACCCGGCACTCGAACTCGCTGGTTGCTGCTGTGGCACAGGCTGCGCCATTGGGCTATTTGGCTGCGACTGCTGAGGAACCGGAGCACGCCGCACAGTAACCTCATCAGCGATCGAAGATGGAGC
>Ga0164243_10003334_pt1 | contig 25758 bp, 32 predicted proteins | sample OricompcompostOP_FD_108781 | JGI IMG/M metagenome (GOLD analysis project Ga0164243, IMG submission 108781) | Organic Plus compost microbial communities from Emeryville, California, USA - Original compost - Organic plus compost (OP) | ecosystem: Engineered > Solid waste > Mixed feedstock >...
TCAAAATCAAGAGGTAAGTTATTGTAACAGGTTTGTTTTCAGTAATATACGACTGTAATCGTGGCAATTTTTTTCGCAGGGAGCGTTGCCACGATTCTGCCACGGTAAAAACAAGCAATTATGAAAATTTTGAAATTTCCATAATTGAAAAAGCCCTGTAAATACTCGTACTTACAGGGCTTTTAAGGCTATTTGAATCTTTCAAAGCCGGGAAGAGGGGATTGGGTTTGAACCATCTTGCATTGACACAATCGCAGTATAGCCTATTATAACAATCACTTTCACACTTGCTATCGAATTTTAAACGGTCAAGCTTGGACCTTAGCTGCCCCCTCAGGTGAATGCTTCTGCCGGGCGGCTAAAGATAAAGGATTCGGATAGATCAGGCATTTCTCTATTCAATTCCGGATCATAAGAGAAATAAAACCACATAACTATTTTTTATATTGTGAATGCTAAATGAAAAGAGGTAACCGTCACAATAAGGACTTTAGATATCCGGAACGCGTATAGCGCAAAATAAATAAATTACTACTATGAACGGAAATTTTATACCAAACGCGCATTGCGCATTATTTTTACAATCTATTGATAAGTAGACTTCACGAGATGAATATTGAATATTTTGAAAATTGGGCAATTGCGTATATTTACGAGTTAGTGGCAACCCTATGACGACACTCAAACAAATCAATTAGCATGACAAATTTTTTAAAATGACAGAATGAAATTCCAAGAGAAGACACTTGAAAGTAATATTACACATGAACTGCTAACCCTTGCAGACAGTTGGTATTGGTTTCTTACCGACATTCCTTTGTGGCGTTATTGGCGACCACGATACAGGTTGCCTTTTGTTAAACATCCAAAATCCACTTCTGCTGGATTCCACATAACAACAGAAGGAAAAGACGACCCGACAGGAAATGCAGGTGGAGGGTTTGACATCAGGATAAAGGCGGGTTTAGGAAAACATTTACTTTTCATTCAATTCAAAAAAGGGGACCTAAAAACGACAAGTCCAGACCCATCAAGTGAGTTTGCTAAACCTCCACATGACCATTATGCTTTTGAAATTAATGGAACATCGACAGACCAACATTTTGTTCTAAGAAAATTAGCGAACGGTGTTGGAAAGGATAAAAACAACGCAGTTGTTTATGCTTTTCCATTAATAAAAGACATGGATGATTTGGAGGCAAATGCAGGGAAACTGGTTCGTAAAACAAAGTTCATTTCTATTGCAGACATTGACAAAGAAGCGACCAAGAAAAAAGTTACTTTTACCAAAGGACAAGCACATAATTTTAGAGTTGGCACTTCAGACATGAATCGTTGTGAAGTCAATTTCTTTTTCTTCTTTTTTGGTAGCCCCGACAGGACACCGGAAATAATAGCAGATATTATCGCTACACGATTTCAAAAAACACTAGCTTACTATCTAAAAGAAATTGAGAAAAATTACAAATCTTACGGACTATTTGAAGGTTACATTCCCTTTGGACTTCGACAATCATTTATTCAATACACAAGATACCTACTTCACTATTTTGAAGTTTCTCCATCGAAGTTGAACATTCCATTTTTAAATGGCTATAGAGATTACTTCTATCAAGACGAATTTGAAGAATATGCTAATGCAGAAAGAGACATTCAAATTCTAAATACCACGTTTGCGGAGTTAAGTCCTTTCGAAGAATTTATTTTCAAACTTGATGAAAACCCTGAAAAAATATTCAGTGAACAAATTCCATCTTATGAGCCTAAATTCTTAGTTCCCTCCAATGGCGACAATGGTATCAATATAGAATTTAATGCAGACGATTCACAAGAAGTTATTGAAAGTGTAAATTATCTTGTTTTATGACCTCGAAAAGTATAAGCAAATATAGGACTGAACATCAACGGACGGGCAGAAGGGCAGCCACTAACAGCACCTACCCAAAAGTGGCGGTTCAGTGGTTAAATCAAGCTTTGTGCTTCTATCAAAGTTTGTGCTTGGTTGACAGTGAAGTGCTCCGAAATCGCCACCTTCGGGTAGCTGCCAACCGTTATGTGCAATATTAAAACACGACAAAAATGAAAGGACAATATATATCACCTGAACTTGACCTTAAAGCCTTCAATTGTGCTCATTGTCACGTTTATTCTCATCAAGACTGGTATTATTTGAAGGCTGGTGAGACACCGGATGGTTATGGTAGACAGCACGGTGACAAGAAATTTAAAGTTTCATATTGCGAGCGTTGTGGTGGTAATACAATATGGTTTGGAGAAAATATTATATTTCCTCAAAACTCAATAGTCGAACCTGCAAATCCAGACTTACCACAAGACATTATCGAAGACTACAACGAAGCTGCTATGGTTTTAAATTTATCTCCAAGAAGTTCAGCTGCATTATTAAGACTTTCAATTCAAAAGTTATGCAAGTTTCTTGGCGAATCAGGCAAGGACATAAATAACGATATTAAGAATTTGGTATCGAAAGGCTTACCACCGAAAGTGCAGGAGGCGTTGGACAGCGTAAGAGTTATTGGTAATGAATCTGTTCATCCAGGAGAATTAAACTTAAACGACAACAGAGAAATTGCCAATAAGTTATTTAAACTGGTAAACTTCATCGCAACTAAATTAATCACAGAGCCAAAAGAAATTGACGACTTATATGGCTCGTTACCACAGTCGAAAATAGACGGCATCAATAAACGTGACGGGAAATAGAAATACTGCACATAACACGGGCCGAAAATTCCATGTTTGTTCAAACATGAGATGGGAGTTTTGAATCAGTAGTTAAGCCCTTATCATCAATTAGTTTAGTTCAACGAAAACGAACAAAGGAGTTTTTTTTAAGAAATAACTCCTTTGTTTTCTGTTCGCGGGCTGGAAGGGAGCCTATGTGGAGTGCCGATTCCATTACTCTCTTTCTTGGATAGTTTAGATTTGGTATAATTTATTCAAAATCAATTTCTTATTAAGGTAACGCCCTCGCACTTTTGAGGGCGTTATTATTTTTCACGGTTGAATTGTTGCACAGAGGAAATTCCCATTGCTCGATCCCTTGTTTCATAAAATTCCTTCATGGTAATTCCTACTACTACATCTATGATGAGTTGAATTAGTTTTTCCTTTTTTTCGTTTTGGATTTCCTCATCCGTTTTTGCTATTTCTTTGTCTATAAATTCATCATTTATTTGCTTTGCCATCGGTATAATCTTTTAAGAACGTTAAAAACAGACAAAGCCCTTTCGGGCTTTATCTCATTTGAAAATAACCATCGGTTACATGGTCACCGATCCAGTTCTACCAGGTACACCAAACTACCCAAAATGGGGCTGTAAGAACGAACGTACTTGATGTAACCAAATGTTTCCAGTTCCTTCATGCACTTGTGATAGGTAGTGCGCCCAATCTTGGCAACCTGCCGTAAATGCGCCTGCGTTACAGATACCGGGCTTTTCCCATTGTGGATGCACCACTGCTGGAAAATTGCCATATAGAGGGCTACATGGTGCGGCCCCACCCGGTGGTCGCCGCTGGCCCGAATAAAAAAGCCGATCAATTGCCTCAAATACATACGCACTGCTTTTTATTGGTTTATAAATCATTCACCGGGACATTTCCTGCCCACGGGAACGCTTGTCTTCAGGCGGGTGCCGTTGCAACCGCTCCGCTGCTGCTTTGATGGCATGTTCTTTAGCCGGCTCCAATGCACGCTGGACTTCCTTTTGTATATCGGCAATGGAACGCACTTCATACGTTTCTTCCAACGTACTTTTTTCATACGCAAAATGCTTTGCTTCCAGGGCGGATGTAAAACCCGTGAACCGGTTATTAGGCAAGACCAAAGCGCTGCTATCAAATGCCACAAAGCGGTTGCCCGCGTTCTGCTGCTCCTGAAGTATTTTTTGAACGGCAGGCGCATCCTCCCTCATGAGCATACCGTCAAGGATAGAATCCAGCACTTTTGGATTTGAGAAGAATACAGGCTCAAGGATGGAATACGGGGGCACATGCCGCGCCCATAGCTTTTTTGCTTCATCAAGCCCTCCATCCAGCCGGGAGAGTAACTTTAGATCTTCCTTAATGTCCCCAATCTCCTGTGTTCCTTTTTTCCACACACTGGAATCATCGGAATATTCGTAATACCAATCCGCCTTCGCCATTTTACCGGAAAGCATATTGACAAATGCGCCTTTCAACTCCTGTTCGGTCATTTTCCATTCCGTATGATCACTATTCATTTGTTTTCATTTTTAGCGTGACATTCCATGATCGCGTGAACGTTTATCTTCCGGCTGCTTATCCGGCTGCTGGCCTTTTTCCTTTTTCACGTCCAATTGCTTGTCTACTTCGTCTTGCAGGAGCGTAATGGAGCGGTAAAGAAATTCGTTGGTACGACCGGTATGCTGATCCAACGTTTTCCAGGCATCAAAAGCCGACCGGTGAAAGGACAGGTCTTCTTTGGTCAATCGGTCCTTTGTGAGCGGGATAGCTGCAAAGCGGTTCCCGGCTTCCTTTTGCGCCTGTAGCACATCCTTGATTTCCTGTGCATCCTTTTCTGATAATTTTCCTTTCAATACCTCATCATGCATACGCCCTGATTTTTTTGTGGAAGAATATTCTGTTGTGCTTCGATAGCGCTGATCAAAAACGCCCTGCTTTCATTCTGTTCAATTTTTATGGTATAAGACTTTTCTTCCCCTTGTTCCCGACGCGAGCCATTCACCGCGAATTGAACGCTGTCCTGACCAATATGCTCTTGCAATGATTTTTGATCCGGCTTGATACCCTGATCACGAAGCTGCCGGCTGATTTCTTCTGTGAATATTTCCTGGCGGGCACGTTCATCGCGACGAATAAGGCCGGTATCAATAACAATATCCTTTGGCGCTTGCCCAGGAGTTCCGGTTAATTGCTGCAGTTCCATTCTCCGGACAAGCTGCTCCTGCACGGATAAAATAGGAAGGCTTTCCAGGTACTCATTCTCTCTTGTCCTTTTAGTATAGCCATATTCCAATGCTTCCGATTTGCTTTTAAAAAAGCGCATGGTTTCCTCCGGAAAAGGTTGATCATCCTTTCCGGTGTTGAGGCTTATATACCGGTCGCCTTCCTTTAATGCACGGTCAAATACCCGGCTATAATATGCTGCATCTTCTCCTGCTATCTTCATCGCCTAACGATTCAATTGATTTCACTTACGGTTCCTTGTTGCCAGCAGGCCACTTTATGAAGGAAGTTTATGCGCCCTCAGAAAAAAGCGGCTCTTAATGCGCAACAGCAACACACGGCCGCCACTTTCATCGCCCAATTGAATGACCAATCGCTGGTGCTTCGGTACGGTGAATGGTTTAAAGCCAACCGTCCAGACGGAAGAACTTAATCCTTTGGTGATCTTTAACGGGGGCATATATACCGGGGTAAGCTCCGTTTCATTCAAGGCGGTTCGTTTTGTCCGCTTTTTATCCCGCAGGAAAAACCGCATATACGCCGGCTGAAAATCCACCTGCGAATGGTTGCCTATACGGAGCTTTAACCACAGGTTATTGTCGGAAAGAAAAATGCCATTGAGCCGCATATTGAGCGCCTGGTCGCTTCGCTGCAATCCCATAAACCGGGGCTGGCTGAGTACCTGGCAGGCAACTCGCTCCAGTTGCCACGCATTGGCAGGCTCACCCGTAAGCTGCACCGGATCGCCACCGGCGAAATTGATGTTCAGGTGAGATGGCTGGTCTGCATAGTTCAGCACAAAAGAATAAAACTTGCCGTCCGCTGTTACCACCGAAACATTGGTGGGTGTAAAACCTTCTTTTCCTGCCTTTAATTGCAGGATGTTTTCTACGCCTTTGGCTTTTTGAGCCAGCACTGATCCGCTTCCCCGGTCTACGCTTTTGATTGCATAGGGAAAGATCAGGTTAGTGGTCTGGTTGTAGCTGATGGCAATCTCATAAGGCTTGATGCTCGTAACTGGTGCATCATCCGTTTGCGCAAAGCTGCCCTTGCTGCTAAAGAGAAAAAGTAATCCCATAAATCCTACTGCACGTAATCTGTTCATCACAATGGAAATTTTTAATAGTTAGAAAATTATTTGTCTTTATTTTCAAAATTGAAAAGCCTGCCCCGCTCGTAATAGGCATTGTCAATTCGCTGCCGGCATCGGCTGATGAGGTCTCCGCACCCGCTATTGCTTTTATGGCCGGCCTTGTTCTTCTCAATGCCTATAAATTGCCTGCCTTCCAGTACGGCGGCTACCAGGAAAGAGCCGCTACCACAGGTATTGTCCAAGATAATATCCCCTTCATTACTGTAGGTGCGAATGAGATACCTGCCGAGCGCCACCGGCTTTTGGGTAGCATGAAAAGTGCTGTCTTCGGTTTCTGCCGTTTTGAAGTAGATACAATCTTCGCTGTGCTCTTCCTCGTAGAACAACACATCGAGGGGATGCCTTTTGCCGGAAAGGTTGCGGATAGGCGCTTCTTTGAATACGTTGTAGTTATCCGATACGCTTTTGCGCCTTCCCCGGTCATACGGTTTTCCCTGCACCATTTGCGGATGATATACGGGCGGCTTTTGGTAAAAGACGCTGATATCCTCATGCTTGCGGAGCGGCTGCTTTCCTGCATTCAGGAAATTGGTGGCTTTTGATTTGATCCAGACCATTTTGTACCGGAACATGGCCGGGTTGCTGAGGATGAGCTTTGCCGTGAACAGTCCCTGCCCGGTAAGCAGGATGGCCCCGGTTGGCTTGACCACCCGCTTGTACTGCCGCCACAATGCTTCCAGGTCGATGACCGCATCCCATTTGTTATGGGTAAGGCCATACGGCAGGTCGGCCAGCACCATATCAATACTGCCCGCTGGAAACTGTTCCATCACATCCAGGCAATCGCCTTCTATTACCTTGTTTACCCACTGTTCCATCTCTCACTTGTTCTATCAATAGCCCTGGTGAATTATTTATCCTTTTGATTGTCGTCTTTGAGTAGTACCGGATAACCGGCTTCCACGGTGACCCATATCAGCTTGGCGCTTTTACCCACCAGGTTCTGCGCCATCTGTAAACCAGCGGTAGCCATCTGTGCGCCGAACGATGGATCAAGCGTAGTGAGCGTTCCCAGGTTCTGTACCGATTGTGCGGCGGATTTCTTCGCCACATCACGGGTGATAGCCCCCGGAATATGGATGCCCGGCAATCCATCTTTTTTATCATACACGGTGAGCGCGACCGGCAGCACATAATTCTGGTACTCGATGGAGGAAATATTCACCTGTAGCCGTTCTCCGTTGAGGGTGGCCTGTCCATAGACATAATGATCTTTCGGCACCTTCACGCCAGCTACATAGATATCATCCAGTAACCGCAGTTTGAGGGTAGCCCCGCTCACCAGCGTTTGGTTTTCGGGGATGGCAGCCGGTATGGAACGATGCGCTGCCGTTTCTACAGCCCCGTCATCGAGTGAGTAAAACCGGTTGGAGGCCATATAGGCTTTCAGCGCTGGTGGGAGCGTGTCGGCATTATACCGGCCCAGCATGGCGGTATAATCCTGTTTGGGTTCAAGCACGGAAATCACATCTTCCGGCGGCGCTTGCAGGGCAAATGCCTGCTGTTTGTGTTTTTCCGACTGCTCCCGGAGCTTTTCCTGCACCCGTTCCGGGTTTTGAATATCCAGGATCTTCGTCAGCATATCATTTAACTGCACCAGCTCGGTATCTGGTCCTTTTTCCTGGGTCATCTGGTGCATCATCCCTTCCAGCCGGTCAATATCCGGGTTACCGGATGCTGTCGGTCGTACCACCGGTTCCGGGGTTTCCTGCGCTGGTTCTTTATCCAGTTCCCGTTGCAGCCGGGCGAGTTTCTGATAAACCTTCTGTTCATTGCGATCCGTTTGGTGAGCTGCACCGGCAGGGTCATACATCCGGCGGGCAAAGGCTTTTTCCGATACGCCTTTCATGCTTTCTCCTTCCGGGTCGTCGTAATCATCCTCCCCATCGGAAAACTGGTCGAAGAAATGGTCATTCTTCAACTGTGATTTCAGCTTGGCAGAATCCCTGTCTGCCTGCTCATAATATTTGAGCTTGTTCCAGTTGCTGTCTTTGGCCGGGGCCGCAGACGGCAGGTTCAGGTTCAGGCCCTGGAATGCCGATTGCCGGGTGGTTTCTCCTTTCACGTCACCTACTAATCCGAGTGTCCATAATAGCAGAATGACAAACGGCAATACCAGTAGTGGTGCGACCATTAAAAACTTCCGCTGCCGCAAAAACTTCGTAGAAGGCTGCGGCTTTTCTTCACTTCTTTTTTCCATCTTCACTTGTTTTTAATTGTAATTGATAGGCTCTTTCTATGAAAGCCAGGCTGTCGAGCAGGCCGGGCCGATGGCGGGCAAGGCTGTCATACACCAGCTTGCCGCTTTCGCTTTGCTGAAGGCTGTCCAGGAAATGACGAAACCAACGGATGCGGTTCAGCTCCTGGCCGGTCAGTTCCGTTTCATCCGGCTGTTCACTGCCCGGAAGGATGGTATGACCGGGCACCGTCATGGGCTGTATGCGAATGGCCTCAGCAGACGAGTGCAGCGAATGCCAGATCGTATAGGCCGAGCTGCTGCCAAATACAAGGCAGAATGCCACCAGTCCCCAAATAAGTTGCTTACGGTTCAGCGGAGCGGTTTTGCGGTTGAGGAAATCAGCCGCCTGGCGTTGCCGGTTTTCAACGGCACCACCCATTTTCTGAAATATGCCATACATCACGGAAGGCTTATCCCTTCTTCTTTTGAATAGTTTAAACATAGCTGTTCATTTTAACGGGGATTCGTTTTAATATCCTGGTTGCTGGTGATCTCCCAGCGTTCGATCAGGAAACCATGATTGTTGTTATCGCTTTGCACCAGGCCAATGCGTACATAACCTTGCGTAACGATGCTGCGGGTGAGTACCGACGTAGGCCGGGTAATGAGCTGCCGCCCGCTGCACCGAAAACGATAAGGCGCGGTGCTCATATCCAGCTCAATGCTATCTATCTCGATGCTTTGGGAGATATTGCCCGAAATGAGGTTACTGTAATAACCGGCTTCCTTCATATTCTGATACTGCCTGCGGGCCGATGCGTCTGCGAGGTAAAGCGCTTTCGTAATCTGTGCTTGTATCGCTTTTTCATCGGGAGAAAGCGTAAAAAACAAGGTGTGAAAGGTGCGGATATGATCCCTGATCTCCACCGGTATATCCCGGTTCATGGCAAGCGCTTCCACCAGCTTACCGTTGATTAATACATACACTTTTCCCCGGTTCTCCGATAGCGTTTTATTCGTACTATACGCCATGAAGCAGCAGATCAAAATGCAGCCTGCCAGGAATATCAGGTTAAAGAGCCGCGTATAACGAAACGCCGTATCAATATTTTTCATCTTTGTAAACATCATTGGATCGTTTTATTTTCCACTTAACTTGTCATGCAGGTAGCCGCCAGCCTTGCCCATTGCGCTGCCGATATCCGCTGTCATTCCTTTGCCTTCATTCTTGCCGCTGTACCCTTCGTGAATATTGTAAGGCGCTTTAAGAATATTGCCTGCACCGGAGGCGGCACGTCCAGCTACACCGCCCGCTACTGCACCCGCCACACCACCTGCCGCCATTGCTGCACCGGTAGCCCTGCCCGTGAGGGAATCACCGCCACCTACCCAAAGTATCTGGTTGGCAATAGAGGGAACAGAGAAATAACCGAGAATACCGATAATGAGGAAGATCATGTAACCGAGATCGGTGCGGCTAAAGAAGGTATCGCCGGTTTCCGCGACCTGCCCAATATCAATTTTGAGCATGTTCTCCTGGATCTTGCCGATCAGGGCGCCGAAGATGTTCGCGATGGGCAACCACAAGAACACGTTGATATAGCGGGCCAGCCAGTGTTTGAGCGTATGGCCGAACCCATCAAAGACGGACAGGCCAAAAACGAGCGGTCCTAAAATGGCGAGGATAATGAGATTGAAAGTCCGCATGGTATTGACGGCCAGGGAGGCCGCGGCGAACAGGAGTTGCAGCACTTCCGCCAGCACTTCTTTGATGCCATTGCGGAAGTTGTACCCGAACTTGGCGGCGGCAAAGCGAATGTCATTGCCTACGGCCTCCATCCAGCCTTCATCTTCCGGATCTTCGTCTGGATGCGTGTACTTGTACCACTTATCACGGTCGCCTTCGCCGGTGGGGCCTACGTACATTTGATAGACATCGGAATTTTTGACTGCTTCTTCTTTTTGTGCGAGCAACACGGCAATAGCAGCATCCGATTTCTCTACCATGTTCCTTGTGCCATCGACGACCGGCTGCATCACGCCCCCAATCAATGCAATTACGGAGGGGAAAAAAGCAATAGCCCAGCCGACTACGAACGGTTTGAACAAAGGGTAGAAATCAATACTTTCCGCACGGGCAATATGCCCCCACACTCTCGCGGCGATAAACCAGAGGGCGGCAAAGCCCGCAATGCCCCGGCCTACACCGATCAGTTCACTGCACAACGGGAGCATTTCCGTGTGGAGCTGGTCCAGCACACTGTGCAGGCTTTGTATATCATCGGCCCAGCCACTGATGGTCTGCGCCTGCGAGGCTCCCGGCAATAACATGCCCACTGCTGCGACGAGCGCCGCAGCTTTCCATACGCTTCTCATTCCTTCAAGATTTAATTACTCACAAATTCTTATCTCACACTACCCGGCATTAAATCCTTCAGTAGTTCAGGGGTTACCATACAACCCCTGCATCACTTTCACCTCTTTGCTTTCTTTAGCCCGTTGCAGGGAAAGCACCTGCGCCTGGTTATTGAAAGCCCGCAGGAAATGCAGCTTGTCTGCCATATCCTTGTATATCTCGTCAATGGCGGCCAGCCTTTCTTCATCCGACATGCGCAGCTTATCAGCAGTGATAACCACCAGCAGGTCATCTATATTTTCCAGGCTTTTACTGACCAGGTTACCGTACACCTTACCGAAATAATCCAGCTCGTTATCGAGGAAGGAACCACTTTGCTTAAACCGGTTAAAGGCCGATTTGTATTCTTTCACGAGCTGCAACTGGTAATCTACAATATCAGCTATACGTTTGTATTTTTTCACGGCGGGGCTTACATCCATCAAGCCATCGAGAAATACTTTATGTAAGTTGAAATTGCCCTCCGAAATATTCTTGATGACATTATAACCACCCGTCAGGATCTCATAGCCTTTTTTTAGATCGGACAGGATCTGCTTAAACTGTGCGAGCTTTTCAATGTTAAGGGCCAACTGCGCCAGCTCTGTTGCTTGTGCTGAAGCCCGCTGTGTACTGATCACGCTGCAGAACAATATCCCTGCTATCAACCACCGCTTTTTCATTGCCCAACTATTTTTTGTAATGTACTGGCGTCCCGTAATTCCTGGCTGCGTTGCAAGCGCATCCGGCTGAGGTCAGCACAAAAACTGTTTACAAACCCGTAACGATCTTCCATCTCCGCATATACACCATCAATGCGCTTGATGCGCTCATCATCACTCAACTGTAAATTCCCCGGTGAGAGCAGCCCGGTAAGTTCTTCGATCAGTTCCCCGCAACCATCCGTCACACCGGTAAAAACTTTATCGACATAACCCAATTCCTTCCCGTTAAAGCGGTTGCTGGTACGCGCTTCTTTGAGCGCCTTGCCGGAGAGCTGTATCACCTGAATGTTCAGGGTAATAATATCGGCCACACGGGCGTAGTTTTTCACTTTGGGGTTGATGGTCTTTAACCCATCAAAAAAGGCTTTATCCAAATTGAAATGCCCGTTCTTAATATCACCAATCGTATTCAGCCCACCCTGCACAATCTTGTATCCCTTTTCCAGATACCCGATATACACCTGCAAGGCCGCGATCTGTTGTAATAGGTATTCTGTCTGGGTCTGTTTCTGGTTAAACCACTCTTTGAGTCCCTGCGCATGCGAAGCCGGCAGCGCGAGTGCGATTATCAATACCATCATGCACATTCGTTTCATATCCTGCTCATTTATTCAATCCCGTAAAAAGATTTGACCACCTGCACTTCCTGGGCATCCCTCGACCGTTGCAGGCTCAGGCGGATATTCTGCGCATTGAACATCCGCAGGTCGCCCAGCGTTTCATCCATGCCATCGGCTGCACGGGTGATGATCTCCAGCCGCTTGCCGTCCGTCATTTTGGTGCTGAGCGCATTGACCACTAAGAAAAGCTGGTCCAGGTTCTTCAGGCTTTCATCCACGATGCCGGAATACACTTTTGTCATGTAAGCAATCTCATCCGGGGTAAAATGCGGGTCCTGCTGAAAGAGCCGGAAAGCCCGTTTGTATTCTTCCACCACCCGCATCTGTTTTTCCATGACCTCTTTTACCTTCTTATACCCGCTGATGGCTGCCTTTACCTTGCTCAGTTCATCAAAATAATTGGCGTATTGTTCCCGGTGCTTGTCTACCCAATCGGAAATCTCGTCCAGCTTCAGTTTGGACAAAGTGTTTTCCAGCGTCTTTTGTGCATTCTGCAGCCAGATCGTTTCATTTTGCAGGCGCTGTACCGCGAGGTCCATTGCCTTGATCACTTTTACCAATGCTGCTTTTACCACCACCCAAACAATAGCATGGCTTTTTTGCGTGGGCATAATCGTGAGGCCCATACAAAGCACCAGTGCCGCCAACATCTTTTTCATACTCCTTTCTTTTATTGTTTTACTTTTCTATAGACCGATGCACCTACCAGCAGCTTGTTTTCTTTGGGGCGAAAGGAAATCACTTTGCCTTTCTTTTGCTCATAGATCACTTTGTCCTTTTCATCATAAATTCCTGTCCATACTGCCGTATCATATTGAACAGGCAGCTCTATGCCATTCCGGATACGAGTAATAGCTGACCGCTTTTCAATGGCATAAACATTGCCTTGTTGGAAGCGAACGGTGAGCTGATCACGCCCTTTGGAGAACTCGTTATTGATCCGGCGCTCATAGATGCCGGGCATAAATTCCCGCACACTATCTTTGCCAAGCCGGTTGCAGCTTATCAGAAAGCTCACCAGGAAACAGAATCCAATTGTACGTGCCTGCATAATGTGTTATTTATATGAACAAAACATTTTATTGAAATCAAGCTCTCATTTATTCGCCTCTCTTTTATTTTTTTTCTGGCGCTCATGAATGCTGACGCATTTCCATTGCCAGCGCTTCAATGCCTTTTTCAATACTGCCCAGCCGTGCAGCATATTCCTGCACTTTTACTTTCTCCGTTTCTTCCGTTGTATAGGCCAAATATTCTTCGAGCGAAACTTCTGTTCTATACACTTTGGACAACACCCCACCGAGCGATATAAATACTTCCTTATATTTTTTCGTGGGATCGTTGGCTTTGTTCACCGATAACACCAGCGCCTTTTCCTTTTCCGTCAGCCCCAACAACTCCTGTATCTGGTCGAATTTGTTTTGATACTTTGACTGATCAAGTAAAATTTTACAATCACTGTTATTAATGATTGCTTGTTTTACGATAGGAGAAGAAATTATATCTTCGACCTCCTGCGTCACGACAATAGCTTCGCCGAAGAATTTCCTGACGGTTTTAAAGAGGTACTTTATATATTCCGCCATCCCCTCCCGCGCTATCGCCTTCCATGCTTCCTCTATTAAGATCATCTTGCGGATGCCTTTCAGCTTCCGCATCTTGGAAATGAAGACCTCCATGATGATCAGCGTAACGACTGGAAATAATATGGAGTCCTTAATATTATCCAGCTCAAAGACAATGAAACGCTGCTGTAACAGGTCCAGATTTTCCGTGGCATTCAGCAAAAAATCAAATTCGCCACCCTGGTAAAACGGTCGCAGTACAAAGAGAAAATTGTCAACATCAAAATGCCTTTCCTTGACCTTATCCTTTTTCAACACTTCTAAAAAATCCGTTTGCAGGTATTCGTAGAAAGTATTGAAGCAGGGAAAAATGGTTTTGTCTTTTTCCAGCTTGTCAAAGTACCCTTGCAGTGCATTCGATAGCGCCACGTATTCACTGCGCATAAAGGATTCATCATCCTTTTTCCAAAGAGCCAACAAGAGCGTTTTAATGCTCTCTTTCTTTTCTATATCCAGGTTGTCACCTTTGCCGATATAGAAGGGATTGAACTTGATCGGGTTCGTTTCTGAATAGGTGAAGTAGTAACCATTCACCATATCGCACAAACCTTTGTAGCTATGTCCCACATCCACCAGCACGATATGCGTGCCCTGCTCGTAGTAGCTTCTGACCATGTGGTTGGTGAAGAAGCTCTTTCCTGATCCAGATTTTTATGCCGGGCCACTCTAGTGTTGAATGGCCCGGCACGGGGAGGGCCCCAACACGAATTTATTCCTGTTGGTACAGATACCCTTCTTGACCGGCTCATCTGATATATCGGTATGCACCGGCTTTCCAGTCAGGCGGTCGCCCATGCGAATACCCATTGCACTGTTACTGTCCTGGTATCCGGTTTCCAGGTTCAGGAAACAACAAGCCTGCTCCGCGAACGTATCGAAGCAATCATTTAAAGGAAAGTCTGCCGCATTACCCGGTATGCCGGCCCAATAGATCTGTGCAGCGCCGGCGGTTTCCTGTTTGGCGGTGGCTTCCATCTGTGCCAGGCCGGAAGTAACCATGTTCTTCAGGTCTTTGAGTTCATCCGGGTTATCCGTCCACACCAGCACATTAAAATGTGCCTTCACCGGCAGTCGCTGTTCACGCACACATTCATTTAAGAAATCACCCACGGCATCCCGTGCAATAGCATTCTCCCTGGAATAAGCCGCCAACGATTGCAAGCGCAGGCGTTTGCTCTCCAGCTTTTTCATGGTTTGGCTGGCGTCCCCGATAAAAATGTACTGGTTGTACACATGGTTACAGGGCAAGAGCAGACCCAGCGTGGACGCAAACCCAATACTGAACTTGGTCCGGTCCGTACTGTACTTATCGTAATTGATGCGCGAACCACAAAGGGAGGGCAGATCGGTTACATCGGCCAGCGTGTACAACTGGCAATGATTGTCCCCTATCATGAACCGGTCTTTGAGCTGCATATCCTTTACCAGCCGGTGACCAGGGTTTTCCGACAAGGTACAATAGCGCTCAATCAAACCTATCTTGTTAGGATGACTAACGATCTCGTCTGTCCTTAACCGATCCAGCCGGATGCCGCTATCAGCGAGTATCCGCGCGAACTGCCCGGCGCTATCTTCAAACTCCTGCAAAGCCACCTTGCTGATCGTTTGCTCCGGCGCAATGGTAGGCCGTACCAGGCTTGAAAAAACGGAACTGGAAGGCTTGCGACCGGAAGGCTTCTTGGTCAGGATGATATAACAATCGTGCTGCAGGAAAGGCCGCCCCTCAAAGAAATGGTCGCTGCTCCCCGACAAAAAACTCCTGTTCTCTTTGGCTGCGCCTGCGTTGAACTTCGACTGCACGAAATAATCCTGCTTGTGAAAGATGGAATCTTTCGGCAATACCTTGATCGCTTTGATCAGTGATTGGTGTAATGCTTCGTAATTTTCATCCGATTGGGTGAAAATCTCTGGTAGTGCCACGTTGAATACAATGGAGATATCCCCCTGTTTACTAAGAATACAATCATGCTCCACCTCCATGATGGGCGTGATCTCGTTTAACCACTTTTCCATGCTACACTTTTTTATTTCTTCACAAAATGGTGGCGCTTTCTATGCGCTCACTTCATAAACACTTTCCGGCTGTTATTGCTGACAAGATCCGGCACACTGCGTTTTCCCAGCTTCTTCATCAGCCCATGCTCTCCGTACTTACGGCTCATACCGTACACCTTTTTAAACAAAGCGCCTCCTGCTATCAAGAGGATCGCCAGGCATACGTACATATTGACGCCGCAGATATAGAGGATCGCAAAGCTCATTAGGATGGCGACCAATCCGCCGCCGAGGTACCAGATATACTGCGCTTTCAATCCTTTAAAAACAATCGGTGCATTTACGCCTTTGTTGATCTGGTATACGCTTGCCATCACTTATCCTTTTTTACAGTCCGAAGAAACTACGCAGCACGGTGGCTACGATCACCAAAAAAATACACGAACCAAACCAACTGGCCGCTACCTGCCCGGTATGCGGGTCGCCCGCACTCCAACGCTGATACACACGGACCCCTCCAATGAGTCCGAGTACCGCGCCGATGGCATACATGAGGTCAATACCTACATCGAAGTATTCGCGCACCATCTGGTTGGCATCTTCGATGCCGGCGGCACCATCCTGGGCCAGCACCCGCACACCGCTCAATAAAAGAACTATACTGGCTACCACACATAGCTTCGCCTTCCTGCTGTTAAAAGCAGTCACTCTCCACGTTTTCATTTTCTCTATCTGCTTTTTATGAACAATAAGAATTTCCTTCTACACACCTTCATGCACACACTGTCTTATTGTACATAAGCAGGTGAACCGATTTAGACCTGCCGCTGCCCGCCCCTGGCTGAAACTGTGACTGCGTACGAAAAACTGAGGCGGGCTATAGCGGACAGGATTTGGTGGCCTTCTTTCCCCCTTACCACTCCGCACTTGTATTTCCTGCTCACCAGGGGGAGAAGAAGGCCGTATCATGAGTAACCTATAACCAAAGACCATCTGCCTCCGTGTCGTCAAGCGTCATGGCTAACCGGTGTTCCATTTCATGGGCGATATGGTTAGTGACGGCCATTTGAAAAGCCGTCCCTTTTACTTGGGGGTATTGGCCAACACGGACACGCAGGGCTTCCAGCACCTGTTCCTTTTCTAACTGTTGCGCAACCGCTGCCTGGAAAACCGGCTTACAGTCCTCCATCAGCTCATGCACCGTGTTGTACAACACGATATCCGGTTCCGCACCGCGAGCGGGTGCGGTGGCCGGCGAAGCATACGGCGCAAGAGAACGCCCGGATTTTTGAAAAGCACGGGAAAGGGAAAGATCACCCCGGTAGAAGACAAACAGCATTACCGCGTAATAACCTACCAGAAAGATGAATAAAACAATGAGCAACTGGCTCCACGAAATCAAACTTTGCATAGTCATTATTTTTTTGACCCTACAAAATTGCGCGGCCACGAAGCCGAAGAGCAGACATAAAAACAGTAAAATCAGACCGAAAAATAATAAATGGGAACTTGTCTATTTTAGACAGCAGTGTGAGTGACTTAGACAACGGGATTGTTGCACAAAAAAGAAGGGGAAGGTAGGTTGCGCAGATGGGACTGAACAGCAACAAGGAAAGAAAAGCCTGGTGGGAAGCGATGCACAGGCGATATACAAAACAAGAGATTGACGCTGCTATGGCTACTTTGCCGCCCGGTATGCAGCAGGTCATCCGCCTGCATTACGGGCAAGGCATAGCCTTGCAGGAGATCACCGTTCTCCTGCAACGCAACATGACGACCATCCGTACCCGCCAGGTGATGGGGATGTATAAGCTATGGCAATACTTTGGCAAACCGGATTATTTATTTCCCGTACCGTAACCGGTACTCGGTCGGCGTCATGCCAAACATTTCCTTGAACGCCCTGGCAAACGCACGCGGTGCCACAAATCCATTTCTGCAGCAGTTCTTTGCTTCTTTATTTACGGGGGCACTTAAAATTTCTGACAAAATTGGGTATCATTGGGTAGTTTTATGGGTATTAGGAGTAGCAAAATATTGATAACCATAATTTTGCTAATTGGGTATAATTGGGTAATTTTGTGGGTATGATTAATACCTCGACTATAACGATCACTTCAGAGATATTGTCTTTGGTCTCGGAAATAGACGAGTTCAAAGGGGCTTGGCGTGCTTTGGGGCAACTGGCACCTGAGCATCTTTCTATCTTAAAGCGTGTGGCAACGATTGAAAGCGTTGGTTCGTCCACCCGCATCGAAGGAGCGAGACTAAGTGACCAGGAAGTTGAAAAAATCCTCGGCAATCTTGCGATGAAACAATTCGGATCACGGGATGAACAGGAGATCGCAGGTTATGCTGATGTAATGAATCTCGTGTTCGACAACCATGAGCATATTCTGCTGACGGAAGGTTATATCAAGCAACTGCATAAAAATTTATTGAAGTATAGCGAAAAAGATAATTGGCACCGTGGTGAGTATAAAACACTAACGAACAATGTCGAGGCGTTCGATCAGGAAGGCAAAAGCCTCGGTATCGTATTTGAAACGGCCAGCACGTTCGACACGCCCATGCGCATGGCGGAATTGGTGCAATGGACGGAAAATGCTTTCGAACGTAAAATCTTGCACCCGCTTTTGATCGTTTCCGTATTTATCGTGGTGTTCCTGGCTATTCATCCATTCCAGGATGGCAACGGCCGCCTGAGCCGTATTCTGACGACATTACTGCTCTTGCGCGCAGGGTATGCGTATGTGCCATATAGCTCGTTGGAAGCAGTGATTGAGCAAAGTAAGGACGGTTATTATTTAGCCCTGAGAAGAACGCAGGGCACACTGAAAAAAGATGCCCCCGATTGGATGCCGTGGATCGTTTTCTTCTTACGGGCATTACAGCAACAAAAGAACCGCTTGCTTCTTAAGATCGAACGCGAGAAACTGCTGCTCGGTCAGTTGCCGGAATTATCCTTGCAAATATTGGGCTTGGTAAAGGATCGCGGACGTATCACCATTAGCGAGATCGTTGCGTTGACCAGCGCCAATCGTAACACCATCAAAAAGCATCTTGAGAGGCTTGTCTCTGCCAAACACATACAGCAGCACGGATCAGGGCGGGGTGTTTGGTATACTCAATAACCAAGACTGCCCACATCTGCGGCTCCTCGCTCCCTCCTCCAGCAGGCGCTGGCAAACACCGCTTAAAGCCGGGGACAAATAGCGTTGCCCGTCTAAAATATACACGTTTTATTTCCCGTACCGTGACCGGTATTCGGTCGGCGTCATGCCGAACATTTCCTTGAACGCCCTGGCAAATGCACGCGGTGCGAGAAAATCCACTTCCGCCGAAACGGAAGAAATGGATTCACCGCGCAGCAGCAGTTCTTTGCTTTTTTCCATGCGCAGGCTGTTGTAATACTTATACGGCGTGGTGCCGAACAACTTCTTAAATCCAAAATTGAGCACAAAGAAATTAAGGAACGTCTTTTGACAAAGCTGCTTATTGCCGGGATAATAGGGAAGGCTTTCATCAATGAGCCGTTTCACCTCATGCAGGGCATCCATCTGTGTAGCGGAGAGGTCCGGCAGCATGGCTTCCACGCGGTCCACATCTTCGAGCGCCGCCAGCAAAATATTTTCGACATTGTTCTGTAGCAACCATGCTTTGCCTTTGGCGCTGTAATTATTGCGCAGGATAGCCTGCACTGCTTCCAGCATCAGCGGCGGACAACGGCGCGGTGCCGGGCTAAGATCTGTCGGCTGGTCTTTCAGCACTTGTTCCATAAAGCGCTGGAAGGTTTTGTAATCAATACCCAGTTCTTCCAGGAATTCCAATTCAAAGTGAATATCAAAGGTCTCATATTCCGTGCCGGCCTCAAAGCGCGCACGGGTAGCGATATGCGGTACGAAGCTAAGCTGGTAATACAAGGGCGGCAGTTCCGGTTGCAGGACTTTATCCCAGGTGCCTTTGATCTTATTGCGTAGGGCAATGCGGAGTTCCAGCGCGGGTTGATGGCCCGTAGCGCGTAACACGGTAGCGGCATGGGTCCAGTACCGGCTGATCCAGATGGCAAATCCCTTGCCTACCAGTCGCTGAAAGAGGGCTTTGAATCCGTTACCAATCAAACCCACGGGTGTGGCGGTCTGTAAGACATACCGGGCCAGTTCTTCCGGGATTTCCCAGATAAGTTCCAGTGTTCCTACACCTTCCTGTACAATCGTTAGACTTTCCATATAAGCTGCGTTTATGTGTGTTTTCACTAATTTTTTGTCTGATGTTTAGCGGGCGGCGCGGGTAGCTTGCAACTACAAAAATTGTTGCACATGGATACTAACCGCGCTTTACAAACCGTACCCCGCCTCTGGTGCAAACCTGCGGCAGACCTTTTACCGGGCTCGCTGCTGTTCACCCGGTGGGTGCCGGAACTGGATGCTCATTTGTCTTTCCGCTCCCTTGATCTTTCCCTCGACCTGGACAGGATCTACGATTGGGTGAACAAAGCCTACGCACAAAAATTCTGGCAGCTCTCCGGTTCCCGCTCCATGATCGAAACTATTTACCGGGGCATCCTGGAGAACCCGCAGGTACATTCTTTTATCGGCCTCGTGGGCGATACGCCCATGTGCCAGGTGGACCTGTACGCTGTGGCTGCCGATGAGTTGGCGGAGCATGTGCCTGCGATGCCCGGTGATTGTGGCCTGCACCTGCTGATGTGCCCGCCCCGTGAGATGCAGAAAGGATGGAGCACCTACGGCTTACGGGTATTCCAGGAGTTTTACTTCTCTCATTCCCAGGCGCAGCGGCTGTTTGCCGAGCCTGACCAGGGCAACCATGCGGCCAACCAGCTGGCTATGAATACAGGCTTCCGGTTTCTGAAAACCATTGAGCTGTCTTACAAGACCGCCAACCTGTATTGCCTCCACCGGGCAGACTTCCGACCAGTGTAATCTGCTCACTTAAAATGTTTGCTATATGAAACCGAGCATCATCAAATGTTGAATTGACAGGGCGATTGAAATGCGAGGTTCCATCTGGCCTTTAAAAACAATAAAAGATTTTCAGATGAATCGTATTCTTTCGCTCGATCTCGCGCGGGGCTTCACCGTGCTGTTTATTCCGGCCATCCACACAGGGATGTTATATAGCCGGCTGTCGGTGCATCACACCGGGTTGGGGCAGTTCCTGATCGCCATTGCCGAAGGTCCCGGCGGCCAGTTGCTCATGCTGCTAATGGGCGTATCCTTTACCCTGAAGGCACAGCATTCCACCCGGCAGGTGTTCATAAAAGCCGTGGGATTGCTGGCAGCGGGTTATGGGCTGAATATTTTAAAGTTTGTGGTGCCTTACAGTGTAGGTGTATTGCCAGCGGAAGTAGTGGGTGAGCTGGACGTGGTGGGAGAAGAAACGGCGTTATGGCAATTAACGGGCATGGGAGATATCCTGCATTTCGCAGGGCTTACCCTGCCGGTGCTGTATGGGGTGTACAAATGCAAACAATATCAGTGGTGGGCATTAGGGGCGGCCTTGGGGGTAATGGTTATAAGTCCGTTGGTATGGGACGTGCATAGTAAGATACCGGTACTGGATTATGTATTGGGCCTTGCCACCGGCCAGCCGCCTCACGTATTCTTTCCGCTCTTTCCCTGGCTGGTGTACCCGCTGGCGGGAATCTTTATCGGGCATTATTTCCGGCAGCAAGGGAGAGATACGATGTTGCTATGCGGCATCATTGGTACGCTCCTGGTCATTACCGGTTTGATTGGCTCGTATTATTTTCCGGTAGCGAACCCCGCAGGGTTTTACCGGACACCGGTGGCGGCAACCGCGGGGCATTTAGGGATTGTGTTGCTCGTGCTGTGTATGTGGCATTTGCTGGCGACCTACATCAAACAAAATGCGTTCTTCGGGCTGCTGGTCTATTCCAGCAAAAACATTACGCTGATCTATATGGTCCAGTGGGTCATGATCTGCTGGATGCTGCCGCTGGTGGGGTTCCGGAAACTGGATGTTACACTCTCCGCTTTTTTAATGGCGATCATGACCCTGAACACTTTCCTGTTGACCTATTGCTTTCAACTAATCAAACGACATCATGAAAAAAGATAAGAAAACAAATAAAATATACGACCTGATCGGTATTGGCATCGGGCCGTTTAACTTAGGGTTGGCGGCCTTATTGCAGGATCATCCGAATATGGAGTACCTGTTTTTGGAACAGCGGGAAACCTTCGACTGGCATCCGGGCTTGTTACTACCCTGGACACGGCTGCAGGTACCCTACTTTGCTGACCTGGTAACACTTGCCAACCCGCAGAGCCCGTACACTTACATCAATTATCTGCACACGCAAAAGCGGCTGTTCCGTTTCGGCGCACACGAAAACATTTTTCCGTTGCGCACGGAGTTTAACCGTTATTGCAAATGGGTAGTTGGTCAGTTGCCGGGCCTGTTATTCAGCCACCGTTGTGACCGGATCACCTATAATCCTGCTGAAAAATATTATACAGTCAGCTATATAAATCCGCTTACAAAGGATACCGGCTTGTTCCATGCGAAACATATCGTTATCGGCATCGGTTCTGAGCCCTATATCCCGGAAAACATCCAGGTGGCTGGGCAGCCGGGCGTTATTCATTCCTCGGATTACCTGCCCAACAAACACGCGCTACTGGCGGGCGGCGATATTACGCTGGTAGGCTCGGGGCAAAGCGCTGGGGAGATCTTTTATGACCTGCTGCAGTATGAAGATTTGCTCACCAGCCTGCACTGGTTTACCCGTTCCCGCCAGATCGCGCCGATGGATTATTCCCGCTTTGCGCTGGAAATGGCAACGCCGGATTACCTCGATTATTTTTTCGGGCTACCGGAGCTGTCCAAAGCGGAAGTGCTGGCAACGCAGGCGTACCTGTACAAAGGGATCAATCAGCAATTAATTACCGAAATTCATGGTCAGCTTTATTTGCTGGATGCTGTGGGTAGCCCTCTACAACCACGGATCTACACGGCCACAGAGCTAATGGCAGTATGGCGGGCCGGGAAAGCGGTAACGCTTTCTTTCCGGCACCGGGATACGGATAAACGTTTCACCCATACTACCCGTGCCATCATCCTGGCAACCGGCTATCATTATAAGGTACCTGCCTTCCTGGAACCCATCCGGGAGCGCATCAACTGGACCTCTAATGGCTGGTTCCAGGTGCAAAAGCGCTATGCCGTTGACAATGACCAAACTATTTTCGTACAGAATGCAGATTTATACAGCCACGGTTTCAACGCAGCCGATCTGGGACTGGGTGCGCACCGGAATATGGTGATCATTAATAACCTGTTAAAACTGAATTATTATACGGTCGAACGTAATACCACCTTTCAATCATTTGAGCCACCTGTATCATAGCGATATGTCAAAGAACATGGAATCTATAAAGTCAAAGAGTCACCCGCATCGCCCCGTAAGGCAATGAAGAGTGCCATTTTCAAATCAAATTGTATATGCAAAAAATTATCGCATGGCCGGTTGGTTATTTTATTGCCATCTGGTATTTTAGACAAAGACTTATTTTTTAATAAAACTACTATTGCAAGGTTTCCCGGAAGTGTTTGCTGAATTGCAAACGAATCGTTAATAGATGCTTAATAAATAATTATAAGGAAAATAGTTATTTTTGGGTATAAAACTTTTACCATTCCGGACTATTCATTATACTCAGATGCGGAGCTGCTGAAACTCCTGGAAGGCGATCAAATGTCGGCTTTTGGTGAACTATACGACCGGTATCGCCAGGACGTGTATCGCTATGCCCTCGCGCTGGTGAAAATTCCGGAGCTGGCCGAAGACGTAGTACACGATGTGTTCGTTAAAATATGGGAAATACGACACCGGTTAGAAATTAAGCAAACCTTTCGCAGTTACCTGTTTCGTGTTTGTCACAACAGAGCTATTGATATAAATAAGGAAATTGCCGCTAATCGCAACCTGGTGGATCAGTTACTATATCATTATCGGGCTTCCCACGATTCGGAAGGAAAGTACAGCCAGGAAGAGCTTCAACGCTATGATGAGCTGGTCGAGGAAGCGCTGAATTCCCTGACTCCGCAGCGCCGGAAAGTATATGATATGTGTAAAAAAGAGAAGAAAAGCTACGAGGAAGTAGCCCGTGAGCTCGAAATCTCCCCCAATACCGTCAAGGCGCATGTTTCTCAAACCCTCGCTTTACTGCGCCAGTACATCCGCCAGCACGTAAATCTTTCCATCGTGATCATCTTCCTGCAGAAATTTTTATAAAAATGGGAAGAAATCAATAATCCTTTTTTCTTTTTTAACGTCTTTTAACTGATTATGCAACAATCAAGGGCATATTATAAGGCATTATTATCCGGTTTTATCCAGGAGCGCATTACCCAGGAGCAGGTAAGGGAGTTATACGCATTTATCCGGCAACAGCCGGACGTGTACGAGCAAATAATGAACGAACCGGAAATAATGGCGCTGGTAGCAGAAAAAGCGGAAGCATCGCCAACGGTAATGAAGGCTACATCGGATCAGCAAATCAGAGAAGGACTTTTAGCGCAGGCTGCTCTGCATGAAACCAATAGTCTGGACTTTTCCAGTCCCCGCCCTGTTGCAACCATATATAGCAGATACCGGAACTGGTGGTGGGCGGCGGCTATTTTAGTCATAGGTATTACGACCGCCGTTACCGTAACTTTAAACAGGAAGCATTCTGCTACGCAGTTTGTTGCTGACACCCAGCCATCGGATGTAAATGCGCCCAAAATCAACAGGGCCACTATTACCATCGCTGGAGGCGGAACGCTCTCGTTAGACAGCCTGGATAAAGGATTACTGGCTCAGCAGGGTAACATCAGGCTGGTGAAGCTGGCGGATGGACAGATTGTTTACCAGGACGCATCTACCGGCAAAACAGTAGAAGCGCCGCAATATAATACCCTGAATAATCCCTACGGGAGCCGGGTGGTTGATGTGACGTTATCGGACGGTTCGCGGGTATGGCTCAATGCAGGCTCATCGCTTACCTATCCTGTATCCTTTACGGGTAGTGAAAGAAAGGTTGCTGTAAATGGAGAGGCCTATTTTGAAGTGGCGCATAATGCAAGCAAGCCTTTTTACGTAACGAAGGGAACTATGGAAATAAAGGTTTTAGGCACCCGCTTTAATGTAAATGCCTATGACGATGAGCAGAATATGAAGATAACGCTGCTGGAAGGTTCCGTACGATTAACACAACATGCGCAAAGCCTGACGTTAAGCCCCGGCCAGCAGGCCATTGCCGGGGAAGGGGAACTGCAGACGGCTGATCATGTCAACCTGGATGCTGTGATGGCCTGGAAAAACGGCTGGTTTAACTTTAGCCAGGTGCAGTTGCAGGAAGTGATGCGACAGTTGGCGCGCTGGTATGATGTAGAGGTCGAGTACCAGGGGGATATCGCTGCCAGAAAGTTTAGCGGTGAAATACAGCGGGAATTAAGCCTTTCAGAAGTTTTGGAAGGATTACAGGACATGGGACTTCATTTTAAGATAACCGGCAAAAAGCTACTCATAACGCCTTAAGGGGATTACTATACCTCATCCATTGAAATTGGGATAATTAATATTGGTTGCCGCCACCGCGGCAACTCAGGATACTGTATGTCAAACAAAAGCCAGAAACGTTGGAAGCATTTCTGGCCGGCGTTTGGTACAATTTAGAACAAAATAGTCTTCCAGGACTGCTTATTCAATCAACCAAACAATGCAAATGTATGCAATTTAAAGCTTTTTGCACCCGGGCCGATGACAGGTGCCGGTCATTTACCAAAACGCTGTTAGTTATGAAGCTAACATTTATTTTATGTACGATGGCAGTTTTACAGGTAGCTGCCAAAAGTGTAGCGCAAACCGTTACATTCTCCGGTAAAGATGTTTCTCTCGAAAAGATCTTTTCAGTTGTAAAAGACCAAACGGGATACGGGGTATTTTACGATTACACCTTGCTGAAAGGAAGCAAACCGGTAAACGTTGCCGCGAAGGATCTGCCATTGCAAATCTTCCTGAACCAGGTGCTCCAGGGCCAACAACTGGACTTTTCCATCAAACGAAAGACCATTTTCATCAAA
>Ga0164243_10003335_pt1 | contig 25752 bp, 20 predicted proteins | sample OricompcompostOP_FD_108781 | JGI IMG/M metagenome (GOLD analysis project Ga0164243, IMG submission 108781) | Organic Plus compost microbial communities from Emeryville, California, USA - Original compost - Organic plus compost (OP) | ecosystem: Engineered > Solid waste > Mixed feedstock >...
ATTTCCGGATCCCCCACCCGCTGTGGGAGGACCGCCTGCTCCGGGTGAAGGCGATGGGCTGCAACACGGTGGAGACCTATGTGCCGTGGAACTTCCACCAGCCGTACGCCGGCCGGCCCGCCGATTTCACCGGGATGCGTGACCTCGGGCGGTTCCTCGACCTGGCCGCGAGTCTCGACCTAGACATCGTCGTCCGGCCGGGGCCATATATCTGCGCGGAATGGGACAACGGCGGTCTGCCGGCCTGGCTGCTTGCCGATCACTGTGCGGCCGCGGCGCTGCGCACCAGCGACCCTGCCTATCTCGATCACGTCGACCGCTGGTTCGACCAACTGCTGCCGATCATCGTCCGCCGCCAGGCCGACCGCGGCGGGCGGGTGATCGGCGTCCAGGTGGAGAACGAGTACGGCAGCTTCGGGAATGATCATCGGTATCTGGAACACCTGCACGACGGACTGACCGAACGCGGTGTCTCGGTGCTGCTCTTCACCTCCGACGGCCCCAGCGAACTCATGCTGTCCGGCGGAACGCTCCCCGACACGTTCGCCACGATCAACTTCGGCTCCCGGCAGCAGGAGGCGTTCGAGCTGTTGCATCGGATCCGGCCCGGCACGCCGGGAATGTGCATGGAGTTCTGGAACGGCTGGTTCGATCACTACGGCGCGCCGCATCACACGCGCGCCGGTGAGACAGCGGCCGACGAACTGGCCGGCATGCTGGCGGACGGCCGTTCGGTCAACCTCTACATGGCGCACGGCGGCACGAATTTCGGCACCTGGGCGGGCGCCAACGCCGGTCCGGACGGCGAACTGCAGCCGACCGTGACCAGCTACGACTACGACGCCCCGATCGCAGAGGACGGCCGGCTGACCGAGAAGTTCCACGCCTTCCGCGCGGCGATCGCCGAGCACACCGGAAGGCAGCCACCGCAACCGCCGGCTGATCATCCGGTGCAGTCCCCGCGGCGGGTTGCCGTCGACGGATTCATCGGCCTGCACCAGGTCCTTGATCAACTCGACCCGGTGCCGTCGCCAACGCCCGACCGTTTCGAACAGCTCGGCATCCACCACGGCGTCGTGCGCTATCGGACCACGGTGAACGGGCCGATCAGCGGCAGCATCCTGGTGACCGGGCTGGCCGATCTGGCCGAGCTGCGACTGGACGGTCGCCTCATCGGTCGACTCGGTGCAGCACCGCTCGACCCCGGCTTCCGCGACGTCTCCGCCGAGCAGATCGCCATCGAGGTCGACGCCGGCGATCATGATCTTGATGTCACCGTCTGGTCCCTGGGCAGGGTCAACTTCGGACCGTACCTGGGCACCGGCAAGGGATTGTCCAGGGTCAGGTTGGATCACCAGCATCTCTTCGGCTACGAACAGTCCGCGCTGGAGCTCACCGAGCTACCTGATCTTGGTAGGCGGCAGGCACAGTGGCAGACCACCGGATCCGGTCCCGGATTCCACCGTGCCGTGGTGGCGATCGACGAGCCGGCAGATGCTCACCTGGAACTTCCGGGCTGGCAGCTCGGCTACGTCTATCTGAACGGCTTCAACCTCGGCCGCTACTGGAACCCCGCCGGTCCCCAGCAGACCATGTACGCGCCGGCTCCGCTCTGGCGGGCGGGCGAGAACGAGTTGATGGTCGTGGAGTTCGGCGATCCCGGGACGGAGATTGTCTGGCGTGATCGTCCCCGGCTGGGTTGAAACCGGCCGGGCTGAACCGGCCGGACTGAACCGGCCGGACTGAACGGGCCGGACTGAACGGGCCGCGGATCGTCAGTCTTCGCCGGTGGCCAATCCGGCCAGCGGAATCTCGATGATCACCAACAGCACCAGGACGCCGGCGACGATCAACTCCGCGCCCGGCGACACCGTGGCGATCAGCACCAGCAGAATCGCCGCGCCGAAGGGCACCGTGGTCCGCCAGGAGTTGTCGTGGACCCGTAGGCAGAGCAGCCAGACCAGCGCCAACAGCACTGCGACCGAGATCGTGATCAACGCCGCCGACGCGACGGCGCCGACCTCGCGGTGGTGCCAGTAGTCGACCCGGGCGTCCAGGCCGGCACCGATCGCCGCAGTCGCAGCGAAGATCAGATAGTGGCCGTAGCCCCAGGCGAACGAGCGCACGCTGCTCCCCCGCCCTCCCAGCTGGCCGCCGGCGCTGCGGGCGAAATACAACCACCACAGGCTGAAGACGATGCCGACACCGGAACCGGCAACGATCAGCACCGACCACGGCACCTCGTCCCGTCCGGATTCCCCGGCCGCACCGGTGATCAGATTGCCCGAACTGAAGGCCGCCTGGATCGAGGTCAGGGTGGAGAAGATCACCTCGCCCAGCACGATGATGTAGAAGAGGCCGTACCGCTCGGCGACATGATGCGGGTGCCAGGTTGTCGGCGTGGCGTGTTCGGCCCAGATCGGCACGGCGATCTCGACCAGCGCGAAGAACGGGAAGATCACCGGCACGACGGAGGCCGGGAAGGCCAACAACGACACCCAGAGCAGCTGGGCGACGACGATGCCGACGGCGTACCGTCGGCACGTCACCGCACGGACCGGATCATGGCGCGCCGCCCTGAGCCATTGGATCACCAGGGCGATCCGCATGATCGCATAGCCGATCACCACCAGGGTCAGCCGGTCCTCGAACATGCCGGGCACACCCGCAGCGATCACCAGCGAGCCGACGATCTGCAGGATCGTCAGCAGGCGGTAGAGCACATCGTCGTTGTCATAGGCCGATGCGAACCAGGTGAAGTTCAGCCAGGTCCACCAGATGGCGAAGAAGGCCATCAGGAAGCCGATGACGCCGTGCCCGATCTCACCCTCGACGAGGAAGTGGTGCAACTGGGAGGCCGCCTGGGAGACGGCCACCACGAAACACAGGTCGGTGAGCAGTTCGAGGTTGGTCGACACCCGCCCCTGTTCGGCGGGATCACGGGGAGTCAGCCTTCTGATCAACGGGCCGGCCGGGATCTGCATGGCCGCACAGCCTACGCAAGGGTCAGGCCGGGAGAACGCGGGCACCGGTGACCGGTCCGGTCACGTAGCGCGCGGTTCGGCACAGTCCCGAGGCGGACAGCGCGACCGTCAGATCGACGGCATCCGGCTCACTGGCCGTGAGGAACGCAACGGTGGGCCCGGACCCCGAGACGATCACTCCCAGCGCCCGATACTCGTCCGCGGCGGCGACCAGCTTGCGCAGCGGCGGCATCAGATCGAGGGCGGGCGCCTGCAGGTCGTTGATCAACTCCCGGCCGAGTTGCTCGGCATCACCGTTGCGGAGCGCGTTCATCAGAGCGGGCGGGACCGCGAACGGGTCCGGTGGCGTCGGCCCGAGCTCGTCGTAGCGGCGGTACACCGCAGGGGTGGAAAGACCGCCGTCGGCGAATGCCAGCACCCAGTGATAGTTGCCTCGGGCCAGCGCCGGGGCGACGCTCTCCCCTCGTCCGCTGCCGACGGCGGTGCCGCCCAACAGCGCGAACGGGACGTCGGAACCGAGTTCGGCGGCCAGCGGCAGCAGGTCCTGGTGGTCCAGGCCCAGTCCCCACAGTGCCGAACATGCCACCAGGGTCGCGGCCGCGTCCGCGGACCCGCCGGCGAGGCCGGCAGCGACCGGTACCGACTTGTCGATCCGCAGCGTCACCCCGAGCGGTTCACCGATCCGGGCGGCGAGCAGCCGGGCGGCGCGGTGGGCCAGATTGTGATCATCGGTGGGCACCTGGTCCGCACCCTCGCCGAGCACCAGGATGTCGATCACACCGGGGTCGGCCGGGCCGGCAGTGACCTCCTCGTACAGGGAGACCGCTTGGTAGACCGTGGCGAGCGGATGGAACCCGTCGGCTCGCGGCCGCCCGACCCGAAGCGTCAGGTTGATCTTGGCCGGCGCCCGGACGCGGACCACCGGCGGACCGGGAAGGATCGGCTCAGCCACATCGGCGAGCGTAGCGGGTGGGTCGGCGTGGTCAGCCGATCAGCACGATCATCCAGAGGTCGGCAGTTGTTCGGCGATCCGGGCGAACTGGTCGACGGTCAGCGTCTCACCGCGAGCAGTCGGGTCCACGCCGGCGGCTTCCAACGCACTGATCGCCGCTGCCGACGATCCGGCCAGCCCGGACAGCGCTGCGCGCAGCATCTTGCGTCGTTGGGCGAACGAGGCGTCGATCACCGCGAAGACCCGGTCCCGGCCTGCTGTGGTCGCGGGCGGATCAGTGCGTTCGATCGCCACCAGTCCGGATTCCACGTTGGGCACGGGCCAGAACACCCGGGACGGCACCGATCCGACCCGGGCGGTGCGGGAATACCAGGCCATCTTGACCGAGGGCACGCCGTAGATCTTCGAGCCGGGGCGGGCGACGAGCCTGTCGGCGACCTCGGACTGCACCATCACCAACCCGCGGTGCCAGGCCGGGAACGTGGCGAGGAGGTGCAGCAGCACGGGGACGGAGACGTTGTAGGGCAGGTTCGCAACGACGATCGTGGGCTGTGCCGGTAATTCGGTGACCCGCATCGCGTCGGCTTCGACGACGTCGAGCGCGGCGGCCCGATCTGGTGCCCGGTCGGCGACGGTCTGCGGGAGCGCGGCGGCCAGCAGATGGTCGATCTCCACCGCCACCACCCGCTCGGCGACCTCGAGCAGCGCCAGGGTCAGCGACCCCAGACCGGGTCCGATCTCGAGCACGGTGTCCTCGGGGCGTACGCCGGCCAGTTGGACGATGCGCCGTACGGTGTTGGCGTCGGTGACGAAATTCTGTCCGCGCTGTTTGGTCGGCCGCAGGTCAAGGCGTGCCGCGAGTTCGCGGACGGCGGTCGGGTCGAGCAGGCGGATCAGTGGACGCCGGCTTTCCGACTGCAGACCGGCCAGGCTCCCCAGCCCTGCGCGGCCTGGACCCGTTGGGCGACCGCGATCTGCTGCTCCCGGCTGGCGTCCTGCGGCATCCCGGTCCCGCCGTAGCCGCGCCAGGTGGAGAGGGTGAACTGGAGTCCGCCGTAGAAGCCGTTGCCGGTGTTGATGTGCCAGTTCCCGCCGGATTCGCACTGGGCGATCCGGTCCCAGACGCTACCCGAGGCGACGGCCGGCGCGCTGCCACCCGAACTGCCCGAGTTCCCCGAGTTTCCGGAGTCGTTGGACGGCTTGGGCTGCGGGGGCTGCTTGGTGCCCTGCAGAACGATCTGATCGACCGGCTGCTTGGTGATCTTGCTGGAGACCAGCTTCCGGTGGCCGTGCTGTTTCCCGTTGACCAAGGTGATCTTGTAGACCTTCGTGCGGACGCCGTCGGCGCCGGCGACCTTGGTCCTGCTGTGGCCCTGGAGGAGCTTCTTGGTCTTCTGGTAGACGGTGTCGAAGTCCACCGACGTCTTCTTGGTGATCTTCTTAGTCTGGTAGGTGGTGACGGTGATCTTGGCGTCGGAATCAAGGGTGTCGTCCAGGTCGCGGGACACCTTGTCGTCGCTGTCGATCTTGATCTTGGCCGCGCGCAGCGCCTCGCCGACGGTTGTCGCCGTCGTGGTCACGGTCTTCTTCCTGCCGGCGACGTTGATGGTGACCTTCTTGGAGGTGTTGACGGCGAAGTCCAGACCCTGCCGACCGATGGTCTGGCTGCGGCTGGTGGACAGGTCGGCGCCGTCACTGTCGATGCCGGCCAGGTTGAGGGCTTCGCCAACCGAACGGGCGGTGGTCCAGAAGGTCTTCTTCGTGCCGTCGACATCGACGCTGACCTGACGCCCGTACCGCACCGCGATCTCGGTGCCCTCGGTCAGTTTGCTGTCCGGGGCCGGGGCGACCACGTCATGGGCGCCGACGGCGATACCGCGCGACTCCAGGAGCCCGTCGACGGTGCGGGAGAACGTGTGGACCGTCTGCTGATGCCCGTCGACAGACAGGGTCACCTGCTTGTCGGCGGTCGCGTAGGCGAACGTTCCACCGGAGGCTACGGCGGCCACTGCCCCTGCGACCACGACTGGGATGATCTTGCGCACGTCTCTCCATAACGATTAGGCGTCGGCAACGTCACGGGACTATAACGGTCCGCTAATTGCCAAGCCAGTCCGGAATGGGCGTTCAGGCGGAGACCTGCGATATATGTCACAAAATTCGGAGGAATTCGATGAGGCCATCGAGGAAATACCGAGGAAAACCTGCTCATTTCTTGGGCATGGCCCAGTTGCTGTGATGGACCAGGACCTCCCGCGGTTTACGGGCTCTGGTCCGCGGTGACCCGGACTGCCGTTCCCCGGCGGCCCGATAGCCGACGCTGACCACGCCGACGACGTACTGGTCGGCGGGGATGCCGAAGGTCTCCCGGACCTGATCGGTCCGGTCGGCGGGCACGCCGAAGAAGCAGGCACCGATCCGCCCGTGCGGATCCGCGTCCACCGCGGCGTACAGGATCGCCATCCCGGCCATGCCGGCGTCGACGAACCAGTACGGCGCGGTCCACGGCTCTGTCGACCGGTTGGTCCAGCCCTTGTCCGCCAGCGCGTACCGGTCCAGGTAGGCCTCGGCCGAGCTCAGCACGAGGATCAGCCCCGGCGCGGTACGCATCCCGCGGAGCCAGCTGTCCGGTTCGCCGTCACCACCGGTCGCCGCCCAGAACCGCGCCCGGTCGGCGGCCTGGTCGAGGATCAGAAAGGACACGCCCTGGGTGAATCCGGCGGTAGGGGCCCGCAGCGCGACGTCGACCAACCGGTCGAGCAGACCGCCGGGCAACGGCCGGTCCGGGTCGTAGCGGCGGACCATCCGACGCCGGCGGACGATCTCGGCGAAATCCATCGTCAGTCCTCTCGTCCCAGTTCTCTTGTCTCAATCCTCTTCGGGCAACGCGGACGGCCAGCTGCCGCCGAAGGCGAGGTCGGCGTTCTCGCCGAGCGCGCGGCACACCGTCTCCAGGTCCGCATCGAGCACCGAGGCGATGAAGCGGGCGGTGTGCGGGATCAGATACGACGCGTTCGGCCGGCCGCGGTAGGGCTCCGGAGTCAGGTATGGCGCATCGGTCTCGGTGACGATCCGGTCCAGCGGGGTGACTGCCAGCGCCTCGCGCAGCGTTCCGGCGTTCTTGAAGGTGACCGCACCACCGAAGGAGAGGTAGGCGCCGCGATCCAGGCAGGCCCGGGCGAAGTCCGCGTCACCGGAGAACGCGTGGAAGACCACCCGGTCCGGTAGCCCTTCGGCGTCCAGTACGTCCAGTACGTCGGAATGGGCGTCGCGGTCGTGGATCACCAGGCTGCGTCGATGATCCTTGGCGATCGCGATGTGGGCCGCGAAACAGTCCCGTTGGATCGCCTGACCGTCGGGGTCCCTGGTGCGGAAGTAGTCCAGGCCGGTCTCGCCCACTCCGCGGACCCGGTCGTCACCGGCCAGCCTCTCGATCTCCGCGAGCGCGGCGGCGAGTGCGTCCCGTCCATGATCATTCACCAGGCGGGCGGCGTCATTGGGATGGATGGCGACGCCGGCCACCACGCTGGGCCAGGTCCGGGCGGCCTCCACGGCCCACCGTGACCCGTCGACATCGCACCCGACCTGGACGATCCGGTCGACGCCGACCCGGGCGGCACGCTCGATCGCCTCGGCCGGCGCGAGATGAGTACGACCGTCGGCGACGTCCAGGTGGCAATGCGTGTCGACAACCGGCGCCGGCAGTGGTTCGGGCAGCGGCGGCCGTTCGAGGTTGCGACGTTGTCCCTGCTCGGTGGTCCCGGCTCGGCGCTCCCTGGCCTGTGGTTCGGTCACCGGGACAGCCTAGAGAGCACGGGCTCCGGGATCATCGGGCTCCGACTTCCGGTGGACGAGGACTGCCTGGTAGAGCGAGTTCTTGGCCAGCCCGCGGCGTTCGGCAACCACTGCGACAGCCGGCTTGAGCTTCATCCCGCCGGCCACGAGTTCGGCGACCTCGGCCACGGCAGTGTCCTCGCCCTGCTCGTCGGCCGACCCGGCCGGGGCGCCGCCGACGACGACGGTGACCTCGCCGCGAACCCCGTCGGCGGCCCAGTCCGCGAGCTCGGCCAGACCGCCGCGCCGGACCTCCTCGTATGTCTTGGTCAGTTCCCGGCACACGGCCGCCGGACGGTCGGCTCCGAACGCGGCGGCCAGGTCGGTGAGCATGGCCGGGGTCCGGTGCGGCGCCTCGAAGAAGACCAGGGTGCGCGGCTCGGCCGCCAGTTCGGCGAGCCGGCGGCGCCGCTCGCCCGTTCGGCGTGGCAGGAAGCCCTCGAAACAGAACCGGTCCACCGGCAATCCGGAGACGGCCAGTGCCGTCAGCACCGCCGACGGGCCGGGGACGGCGGTGACCCGGACACCCGCCTCGACGGCCGCGGCGACCAGCCGATAGCCCGGATCGGAGACCGACGGCATTCCCGCGTCGGTGACCAGCAGCACGCGCGCCCCGCTGCGGGCCACCTCCAGCAATTGCCCGGTCCTGGCCGCTTCGTTGCCCTCGAAATAGGACAGCACGCGGGCCGATGTCGTGATCCCGAGCCGGTCGAGCAGCCGCTGCAGCCGCCGGGTGTCCTCGGCGGCGATCAGGTCGGCCCTGCCGAATTCCTCGACCAGCCGCGGACTGGCGTCGCGGACGTCGCCGATGGGGGTCGCGGCCAGCACGACGACGCCTGTCGACCGGTCCGGAGCGGCTGTCTGGTTGGTCACCCGGAAAGCGTCGCACAGTCACCGGCCGGGATCTCGCCGCACGGGCCTGCCGGGCTGTCCCGGGCGACCGTCCAGGGCGGATGATTCTGGGGAGCGGCGCCCGCGGCCACCTAATATGGCGCGCGTGACGGATCAGGCAACCCGGACGGCAGCCCGGAGGGCAGCCCGGACGGCGGCCCCGGCGGCCGCAGCGTTCCCGGCGTCGCGGGAGCCAGCAGTGGTGCTGTCACCGCTGCCCGGTCCGCAGCCGACGACCGTTCAGCGGCTGCGCTCGACAATGCCGGCTGACCGGCTGGCGGGCTGGGTCACCACCTTGGTCGTCACTGCCGTCGCCTTCGTGATCCGGTTGATCAACATCGCCCGCCCGCGGTACATCGTCTTCGACGAGACCTACTACGCCAAGGACGCCTGGTCGCTGGTGCACTTCGGCTTCGAACGCAACTGGGCCGACAACGCCAACGCAGTCCTGCGGTCCGGAGCCGTGCCGATTCCGCAACCGGGCGCGGAATTCGTCGTCCACCCGCCCATCGGCAAGCTGTTGATCGGGATCGGCGAGTTGATCTTCGGCATGAACTCGTTCGGCTGGCGGGTGGCCTCCCTGGTGTTCGGCACCCTGCTGGTGCTGATCACCATCCGGCTGGTCCGCCGGGTAAGCCGGTCGACACTGATCGGAGCTGTCGCCGGGGTGCTGCTGACGGTTGACGGGTTGGCGTTCGTGATGTCCCGGATCGCCCTGCTGGACATCTTCCTGGCGTTCTTCCTGGTGGCCGGGGTGGCTTGCCTGGCGGCGGACCGGGATTGGTTCCGCAACCGATTGGCCGACCACATCCAACGCTCCGGCAAGCCAGACCTGGACGGGTCGTACGGGCCGCTGCTGCTGGTCCGGCCCTGGCAGTTGCTGGCCGGGTCGATGTTCGGTCTCGGCCTGGGCACCAAGTGGAATGCGGTGTACGTACTGGCCGCGTTCTGTCTGCTCAGTCTCGCCTGGGACCTCGGGGCACGCCGGCTGGCCGGTGCCGACCGGACCGCGGCACTGGCACTGATCCGGGACGGGGCGGGGAAATTCGTCTCGGTGGTCGTCCTCGGCGGCATCGTGTACGTCGCGAGCTGGGCCAGCTGGTTCGCCACCTCCGGCGGGTACGACCGGGGCTGGGGCCGGGACAATCCGACGGCCTGGACCACCCGGGTCTTCGGCAGCGCCATCGCGTCCTGGCTCCATGATCAAAAAGACATCTACGACTTCCACACCGGCTCGTACATCAATCACCAGACCCACACCTACAACGCCGATCCCGCCGGGTGGCTGGTGATCGCGCGGACCATCGGGATCGACGCCGTCAACGACATCAAGCCCGGCACCCACGGCTGCCCAGCCGGCGGCGAGAAGTGCCTGAGCGTGATCAGCGGCATCGGCACTCCGCTGCTGTGGTGGGGTGCGGTGATCGCTCTGGTGATCGCGCTGCTGCTGTGGGTGGGCGGCCGCGACTGGCGTTTCGGCATTCCGATCGTCGGGGTGCTCAGCTCCTGGTTGCCGTGGTTCGGGTACACCTCGCGGCCGCAGTTCTTCTTCTATGCCATCACCATCATCCCGTTCTCGGTGATGGCGGTCGCACTGTGTCTGGGCCTGTTGATCGGGAAGTATCCTCGCGATCCGGTCAGCCGCAGGGCGCGGATGGCCGGCGGCGTGGTGGCCGGGGCGTTCGTCGCGCTGGTCGGGGTGAACTTCGCCTACATCTACCCGATCCTCACCGACCAGGTGTTGCCGTATTCGAAGTGGTTGGCGCGGATGTGGTTCCGGGGCTGGATCTGAACAACAATGCAGGTCGGTCCGAAGGCACGGTCGGTCCGAGGTGACGGTCGGTCCGGGGTCGGATCGGGAAGGATCAGTGTGTTTTTGCTCGTACGACGCCTGCTCACGATGCCGCGGCGCATCGGGACGGCGCTGTTGCTGACGCTGCTGGTCGGCGTGCTGCCGGCGGCCACCGTCGGATGCAGCGGAGGCGGCGCTCCGGTGCCGAGCAGTTCTCCGTCGGCGACCGGGAAACCAGCCTCGGACATCAATCCCCAGCCCAGGACCACGGTGGCCGACGGCGGCGAGTTGCGACTGCCCGTGGTCGACATCGGACACCAGTGGAATCCGCTCCACACCGACAGCGACGCCGACGTCGGCCTGGTGATGAGTTCGATGCTGCCGCGCCTGTTCGACTACGACGCCCAGGGCAACCCGTCACCGAATCCGGACTATCTGGCAGCGGTGAACGCCACCGGCGGCAATCCGCAGGTGGTCACCTACACGTTGAGCCCGAACGCGACCTGGAACAACGGCCGGACGATGAGCGCCGACGACTTCATCGCCGACTGGCAGGCCTGCAACGGGCAGAACGTCAGTTTCAAGTGCAACGCCACCGACCGGATGTCGGACGTGTCGTCGGTGAAGCAGGGCACGGGACCGGATCAGGTGGTGGTCACCTACAAGGGTTCCTTCAGCGACTGGCCGAAGACCTTCGACTTCCTCCTTCCCAAGGAATCGGTCGCTGACCCGGCGACCTTCAACGACGGCTGGACCTCGCTGACCAAGATCAACGACTGGTTGGCCGGCCCCTTCCGGGTATCCGATGTCAGCCGGGACGCCGGGGTGCTGATCGAGACGCCGAATCCCGACTGGTGGGCCGACAAGGCCAAGCTGTCCCAGCTGACCTTCCGGGTGATCGCCCCCGACGATCGGTTGGAGGCGCTGCGCAACAACCAGATCGACGCCTTCGGTGTTGAGGACGACGGCAAGGTCAAGGACCTCGACGGGTTGCCGAACGTCGAGGTCCGCCGGGCCGACGTGCCGCACGGCAGGACCGAGCGGGTCGCCGTACGGCGGACGCTGGCCAACTACGGCGCGTTCGGCAAGCAGAGCATCGGCTGGACCGATGTCGGCTATCTCGAACCAGCCGGTTGATCACCCGAGGTTGATCAACCGATCCATCACCCGGGGTAGGCGACGTAGGCGAAGCGGTCCGAGTCCGGCGCCCAACTGTTGACGTTGATCGTTCCCTGGCCGCCTCGGAAGGCGACCACGTCGACCGGCTCTGCCCCCTCGGGTACCGCCCCGTCGACCAGTGGCAGCGTGCGCAGGATCACGTCCTTGTCCGCCGGATGGCCCTGCGTGCCGGGCGGATAGCTGAGGTACAGCAGTACCCGGCCGTTCGGCGATGGATGCGGGAACCAGTTCACCCGCTCGTCGAAAGTGAGTTGCCGGAAGTCGTTGCCGCCGCTCATCCGGACCGGCAGGGTGATCTCGAACAGCTGGGCGTGTCCCGGCCGTTCGGCGGCCAGCTCGGAGTTGATCAACATCCGTCGGCCGTCCGGTGTGTATTCGCAGCCGTCGTTCTGCACTGTCAGGTCGGTGAGCTGGATGTCCGGCCCCCCGGCGGCGGGTATGGTGAAGACGTTGCTGGTCCGGGCACCGTCGGCGTCCGGCGCCACTCCGATGTAGGCCAGGGTCGAACCGTCCGGTGAAACACCGTGCAGGTAGTGCTGGAAGTCCGGGCCCCGCTCGTTGGTGACGCGGCGCGTCCTGCCACCCTCGGCGGGGACGGCGTAGAGGTGCCCGTCGCCGTTGGAGAAGTAGATGGTGCGGCCGTCCGGTGCGATGCAGTGATCATTGTTGATCTTGTCCTGCGCACCGGTGTCCACCGGTTCCGGCTCGCCGCCGTCAGGTGCCAGCCGGTAGAGCCGTCCGCCGGAGTTGATCAACAGCCAGTCACCGTCCGGCGACCAGTTCGGGGCCTCGACGATCTGCTGGCTGGTGTGGATCACTGTCGACTCCCCGGTCGACAGCCGGTGAACGATCAACTCACTGGTCACGGCTCGATTCTCCTTCCACCCGACATGTCCCCGCACGACCGGCACCGGACTACTCCAGGACCAACGTGAAATTCAGGTCGGCGTCACCGAGCTTCGCCGGGTCCAACGTGTACGCCGGCAGCACACCCGGACCGCAGGACGCCGTACCGATGCCCTGCTGCCGGTGATCGACGGTCAGGTGCAGCTTGCCGTCCGGCTCCAGGTCGATGGTGTGCTCGGCGGCGGTGAGGACTTCCTGGGACCACGGTCGGGCCGCGAAGGAGAACTCCGCTCCGCTGATCGTCAGGTCCCTGCCCTCTCCCGACACGGTGAGCCGGTGCGCGGTGCGCGAGCCGTTCTCCTGCGGCCGGACGTACGGCACCTGGAGGTCGTCGATGGATGCGGTGAAGAAGCCGAGCCGGGCCGACTGGCCGGTGTCCGGGTATTTCTGTCCCGGACCGCGGCCCGCCCAGGCGAGCCGGTCGTAACCGCCGTCGAGGACGAAGTCGAGGCCGATCCGCGGCAGGCTCGGCGGCCACTCACCGGACAGGGTGAGCGACACCGCGGCGGACACCCGGTCACCGTCGCTGCGCCAGGTGATCGTCACGTCGATGCTGCGGTCGAAGGACGGCGCGGCGTAGCGGGTGGTGATCACCAGGCCGTGTCCGTTGCCGTCGTTGATCTCGGCGATCGTCGCCAGCCGGCCGGTGAACAGGTCGAGCCGGTGCCGCCGCCAGGTCGCTGCGGCTCGCCGTTTGACGGCGTGGTCCATGCCGTTGTCGTTGTCGGTCGGTGCCCGCCAGACGTTCAGGCGGGGCCCGTCCACTGCGGTCCCGGCGAAGTTGATCAGGCGACCGGTGGCCGGGTCGAACAGTGCCGGTCCGAGCTGCAGGCCGTCCTGCGTGTGTTCGGTCGGCACACCGCCGGTCACCGGAGGCACGGTGATGGCCGGTGTACCGGCCTGTCCCCAGGCAATCTCGTGGCCGGCGGTCGCCCAGGCGGTGTCCTCGGCGAGCCGGGCCGTGACAGTCAGCACGGCGCCGTCCCGGCGGGCGGCCGCGACCTCGTCGGGGAGCACCGTGGTGATCTGATCACCGGCGGCAACGGTGACAGGGCCCAGCACGCCGGCGGCGTACCGGCCGGCGGCGTCCTCGGCGGCCCAGTCGAAGCGCAGATGATCAAGGTTGGCGAAGGCGTACTTGTTGGTGACGGTCATCGCCGACCAGCTGTCGTCGACCTCGATCCGGATCGGCTCGTACACCTTCTTCAGGTCGACCAACCCGGGACGTGGTTCGCGGTCGGCGCTGACCAGGCCGTCGATGACGAAGTTGCCGTCGTGCACCCGTTCGCCGAAGTCGCCGCCATAGCCGAAGTACTCACGGCCATCCTCGGTGTGCCGGCGGATGCCGTGTTCCAGCCACTCCCAGACGAAGCCACCGGCCAGCCGCGGATACTTCTCGAAGAGGTCGACGTATTCGGTCATCCCGCCCGGCCCGTTGCCCATCGCATGGATGTACTCGCAGAGGATGAAGGGCAGTGACCGGCGGTGGGCGTCGGCGGCCGGATCGGTGGTCGGCTCCTCGATGCCCTGGCCGATCTTCTCGACCTCGTCGACCGGTGCGTACATCCGCGAGTACAGGTCGACATAGCCCGAGTCCCAGTCGCCCTCGTAGTGGATGAGCCGGGAGCCGTCGATGCTCCGGGCGGTCTCCGCCATCGCCCTCAGATTGTCTCCGGTTCCGCACTCGTTGCCCAGCGACCAGCAGAAGATCGACGGATGGTTCTTGTCCCGGTTGACCATCCGGGCCATCCGCTCCACCAGGGCCGGACGCCATTGCGGTTCGGCGACCGGGTTGCGGCGCCAGTCGTTCATTCCGAAGCCGTGGGTTTCAAGATCACATTCGTCGATCACGTAGAAGCCGAGTTCGTCGGCGAGATCGAGCAGATCGGGGTGTGGCGGATAGTGCGAGGTCCGGATGGCGTTGATGTTGTGCTGCTTCATCAGCCGCAGCTCGTGCTCCACGACACTGCGCGGCACGACCTTGCCCAGGTCGGGATGGTGTTCGTGGCGGTTGACACCCTTGAAGATCACCGGTTCGCCGTTGATCAACACCTGGCTGTCGGCAACCGTCACCGTACGGAAGCCGATCGTGAGGTCGATCGTCTCCAGTTCGGTGCTGATCGTCGCCGGATACAGCTTCGGCTGTTCGGCGGTCCACCCGATCACCGACGGGATCCGTACGGTCTCCCCGGCCGCGGCCCGGACGCCGAGTTCCTCGATCGTCACCGTCGCCTGGAGCGGACCGTCGACCTCGACCTGCAGGGTGCCGGCGCCATCGGCCCAATCGGCGTGGACGAACACGTCGCGGACGGCGTTCTCCGGGCGGGCGAGCAGAGTGACGTCCCGGAAGATTCCGGGCAGCCACCACATGTCCTGGTCCTCCAGGTAGCTGCTGGCCGACCACTGCGCGACGCGGACGACCAGGACGTTGCCGGCAGCGCGCAGCAGGTGGCTGACGTCGAATTCGCTGGGCAGTCGGCTGCCGCGGGTGGTGCCGAGCAGCTCGCCGTTCAACCAGACGTCGGCGGTGTTGTCCACCCCGTCGAAGCGCAGCACGGCGCCGGACAGCAGCGTGTCATCAGCGTCGAAGACCAGCCGGTGATCGCCGATCTGGTTCTCGTCGGGCACGAACGGCGGGTCGAGCGGGAACGGATACTGCACGTTGGTGTAGATCGGCGCGCCGTGCCCGTGCATCGGCCAACTGGACGGCACCGGGATCGTGCCCCAGTCGCTGTCGTCGTAGTCCTCGACCTCGATACCGGTCGGCGCCGCCGACAGGCTCGGACTGAGCCGGAACCGCCACTCGCCGTTCAGCGACTGCTCGCCGAGGCTGGAGCGGAAGCGGGCGCGGGGCGGCAGCGTACCGACGCCGGGATCGACGGAGGACAGGTCCATGGTGGCTCCAGGTGTCAAGATCAACTTCCCTGATCAAGGTCGGCGATCAGGCCGGCGCCGTCGTCTGGGGACCGTGCGGCCACGACGCCGCGGCTCACGCTAGCGTGCGGCGGACCGCGGTTCCAAGGCAGGGTCGTGAACGTTCACGGCGTGAGTGTCCGGAAGCGCGCCGCAGCCTCCCCTCGGCTGCCGACGCCGAGTTTGGCGAGGATATTCGAGACGTGCACGCTGGCGGTCTTGGTCGAGATCACCAGCCGGTCACCGATCTGCCGGTTGGACAGCCCGTCGGCCACCAGGGCCAGGACTTCCCGTTCCCGGCTGGTCAGCTGCGCCAACGGGGAACCGTCGTCGGCCTTGGTGCGACCGATCGCCGAGGTCAGTCCGTCGACGAAGCGCAGGATCAGCCGCAGGCCGAGTTTTTCGGCCAGGGCGCGGGACCGTGCGGCGCTTTGCCGGCTGTCCTCAACGAGACCGGCGGCGGCCTCCAGCTGGGCCAGCCGGAACCAGCCGTACGCGATCATGTGCGGCGGTGACTTCGCCTCCGTCATCGCCCCGACCGCCTGCCGCCAGGCCTGCACGGTGCCACCCAGTTCTGCGGTGATGAACGGCAGCCCCTGGTCCACGACCGGCAGGTCGGGAACGTTCTTGATCTGCTCGGCCAGCCACTGGCGCCACTCCTCCGGTCGCTGGGGGTGCTGCCCGTAGGCGACAGCGGCGTCGCCGACGAAGCCGAGGTCGTAGCCGGGCTCGCGCCAGGGCAGGGATTCGATGGTCGAGCGGACGATCTGCCAGGCGAGGTCCGGCCTTCTCCGGGACAGCGCCAGTTCGGCCCGGACCGAGCAGATCGCCGCGTGGTACTGCGGTCCGTTGACCGCGATCTGGGTGAAGCGCTGCAGGTCCTCGAGGATCGCGTCGACGGCCTCTGCGTCGTCGTCCATCCACAACGTGATGGTGGCCAGCAGCCGACGCTGGTGGATCCACTGGTTGCCGGTCGGATCGGTGCGCAGCGCGTCCTCGACCATCGCCCGGGCCCGCCCCCAATCGCCGAGCGCTATGGCGGCCTCGGCGGCGTTCCCGCTGAGCATGACCACTCCGCTCAGGCCGTAGAGGCCGACCTCGGCGGCGAACGCCTGGCCTTCGGCGGCCACCCGTGCGGCCTCGGCATAGTGCCCGAGCAGCGTCAACGTGTCGGACAGATTGATGTAGTAGCGGACCCGTTGCCGGTCGCTGACCGCGATGCGGCCGGCGGTCCGCAACTCCGCGAGGCCGCCGTCGACGTCGATCCCGAGCGTCGCCAGCGCACAGCCCAGCGTGTTCCGCGCACTGGATTCGATGTCCTTGTCGCCGATGGCCTGTGCCACGGCGATGGCGCCGCGGGCAGCCTCGATCGCGGCCGGCTTGTCCAGCAGCAGCCGGGTCATCGCCTGGTAGTCCAGCAGCCTGGCCCGGAATCGCGTGGGTTCGTCGGAGCGGACCAGGCCGACCGCCTCCTCGACCAGTTCTAGGACACCCGGTTGGACCAGATTGAGCATGTAGCGCGCCTTGCGGGCCAGCCGGAGCGCGGTGGCTTCCGGAGCGGCGCCCGGCCCGGCGAGCCGCAACGCCTCGTTGAGCATCGCGACGGCTCGCTCCCCGTTGCCCGCAGAGTTGGCGACATCGGATGCCTCATCGAGGAATTCCGGAAGCGGCCCGGCGGCCGATTCCGGGTTGTCGACCACGTCCCACAGCTCCAGCGCTCGTTCGTAGTGCCGCAGCGCCTCGGCATAGCCGTAGTGCTGCAGCCGGGCCGCCTGGACCGAACAGCGGAACGCGGCTTGATTGTCCCGGGCTGCGTACCAGTGGTGGGCCAGCTGCACGGCACGCACCGATGTCGGGCCGAGACCGGGGTCGGCCTCCAGCGCCTCGGCGTAGGCGCGGTGCATCCGGGTCAGTTCGCCGGGCAGCAGATCGTCGTGCAGCACTTCCCGCATCAGGGCGTGCCGGAAGGCGTACCCGGACTTGTCGGCAATCAGGATATTCGCCTCGGCCGCCTCACGGAGGATCTGCTCGAGCTGATCTTCGGGTGCGTTCCAGACCGCGGCGATCAGGTTGTGCTCGACGCGGATGCCGCCGACCGCCATCAGCCGCAGCAGCCGCTGACATTCCTCGCCGACCCGCGAGATCCGCAGCATCAGGGTGTCGCGCAGGGTCTCCGGTACGTCACCGCCGTCGCCGCTGGCGCGGATCAGTTCGACGACGAAGAACGGGATGCCGCTGGCCACGGCCAAGCGCTTGACCAGTCCGGGGCGTTGCTGATCATCGAGGTCACAGCTGAGTGCGATCAACTGTTCCACTGCTGCGTCGTCGAGCGGACCGATCTCCAGGCGGTGCACCGAGGGCACTCTGCCGATCTCGCCGAGGAACGGCCGCAACGGATGCCGTCGGGTCAGCTCGTCGGTGCGGTAACTGATCATGATCAGTACCGGCACGTCGGTGATCGAGCGGACCAGGAATTCGATCAGGTGCCGGCTGGAATCGTCGGCCCAGTGCAGGTCCTCGACGACGATGATCAACGGTGCCCGACGGGCTGCCTGGGTGAGCAGCCGGGAGATGGTCTCGAAGAGCCGCAACCAGTTCGCCGGTCGGGTGCCGTCGACCGGCTCGGCGGGTGCACCGAACTCGGGTATCAGCCAACGCAGTTCGGCCGCTCCGGCGCCGGCCAGTTCCAGCAGCTCCGCTTCGCCGAGCTGGTCGGCCAGGTCATGCAACAGCCCGACGACCGGTGCGTACGGAAGCCCTTCGCCGCCCAGCGGTACGCATTCCCCGCGCAGCACCAGGACCGACGGGTCGGCCCGCTGGGTGGAGGTGATGAACGCGTTGGTCAGGCTGGTCTTGCCAACGCCAGCCTCACCGCCGATCAGGGCGGTGGCGGCCCGCCCGGCGAAGACCGCATCGCGGAGAGCGCCCAGCCGGGCGAGTTCTGAGTCGCGACCGACGATCACCGCCGCACCCTGCGCCGCGGACGCACGAGGCACGGATGCGGCGGGATCGCCGTCGCTGCCGGGGATGGGGGACCCGGCCGATGACACGGTGACGAACCCAGGGCGGGCAGTGGGTCGGGAACCACTACTCATGGTCGTCATCGTGTCATGTCTGGTTGCCACAGAGTCAGATCGGAAAGGGGTGGAGGTCAGTGGGTGGCAGCCGGTGTCGGCTCCTCCACTGCCTCCTCGTTCTGGTCTGCTGCAACCGTGGTCGTTGTGGTCTGGTGGCCCGTTTCCTGGTCGGCGGGTTCCTCGGGGGCGAACAGCGCGCGGAGCGCGTGCCACCAACCCTGACGTCCGTCGACGGCCGCCTGGAGCTGGCGTGCCTCGCGGCGGGCCGCCTTCTTCTCCTTGGCCGCCCGCCGGGCGATCTTGGCCAGCCGGCTCCGGTCAGCCTCTGCCCGCAGATCGTCCGCGTGCTGCTTGGCCACCGTCTCGTAGTAGTAGTCGTTGAGGTTCATCGTCGTGCCTCCCTGTGGCGTTGAACCCGGCTGGGTTCATGTCTCAATCCTGGTTCTGAGGCGGCAGCCGACACATCGGGCAACTGCCGTATCTTCGGTTGGGGTGTGATCGGGGAACGGGTCTGAGGCAGCTCTGAGGTGCCGTCTAAGGTGCCTTAGAGCGGCGGCTGCCCCGGTGTTCCGGCAGGGTCGCCGCTGAGCCCCGTGCTCCGGACCGGTCGTACGCCTAAGGCCCTGACCAGGTGACTCAGACCGCCGGGCAACGCCGGCGGTTGCCGAACTGCGGCGTCGCGTCGGTCGGTGCCTCGCCGGTCGACGATGTGTCGGCCGGGGTTGCGTCGGACCCGGCGCTCTGCCGTACGCACCCGGGTGGTGGCGATGTAGCCGAACTCGTTCATGATCGTCTCCTCGGCGGTGATCTCTTTCTTCGTGATCAAGCCTCGTTCTGAGGTGACCGCCGGCACATCGGGAGAAGTTCGGATCTTCGATGCCGGCGATCCGTCGGGGTCGGTCTGAGGTGGTCCGCCCGGAGCCCTGAGGCGCTCCGCGAGTGCCCTAAGGTGCCGCCCATGGACCCCTCAGTTCCGCCAGGCTCCTCAGCTCGGGAATGGCCGGACGACCAGCTCGCGGCGCTGCTCGGTGTCGGTGTTCGGACGCTCCGGCCCCTGGGTGCGGGCGGCTTCGGGATCCCGTACTCGGCCGACCTCGAGGACGGGCGCCGGGTCTTCGTCAAGGCCGACCGGAACGCGACCGCTGCCTTCCACCACGAGGCGTGGGGGTTGCGTTGGCTCGCCCAGGTCGACGGCGGAGTTCGGACCCCGGCGGTCCTGGCCGTCGGATCCGGCCTGCTGGTCCTGGACTGGGTCGACCCGGCGCCACCGTCCGAGCGGGCCGCCGCCGAATTCGGACGGCGGCTGGCGATCACCCACCGGGCCGGCGCACCGGGATTCGGTCGGGACGTCGACAGTGTGATCGCCTCCGAGCCGCTGCCCGGTGGCGGGACGGCAACAAGCTGGGTCGACTTCTACCGTGCGGCGCGGCTCGAACCGTTCCTGACCAGGGCCGTCGACCGGCAGGCCATCGATGATCACGACCGCCGCGCGGTCGAGCAGGTGATCGACGAACTGCCGCGGCTGGCCGGCCCGGAGGAGCCGCCGGCTCGGCTGCACGGGGACCTGTGGTCGGGCAACGTGCTCTGGAATGATCACGATGCGACGGTGGTCGACCCGGCCGCGTACGGCGGACACCGGGAGACGGATCTGGCGATGTTGGCGCTCTTCGGCCTGCCGCAGCTGTCGACCGTCGTGTCGGCCTATCACGCCGAGTTCGAACTGGCCGACGGGTGGCAGCGCCGGGTGGTGCTGCACCAGCTCTTCCCGCTGCTGGTGCACGCCGTGATCTTCGGCGGCGGCTACGGCGCCCAAGCCGGCCGGGCCGCCCGGACCGCCCTCGCCCCCACCCGCCGAGGGGTCAGATAATCCCTCACTTCGTCGGCGTGTCGGCGGGTCGGTGAATGGCGGCGGGCCGGGAGCTTCGCGACACGCCGCACAGATGAGGGATTATCTGACCCCTCGCCGTCAGGGGGCGAGCGGCAGGGACCAGGACTCGCCGACCAGGTCGTGGCCGAAACTGTGGTGCGGATCCTCGGCACACAGTACGAAGCCGCGGGACTGGTAGATCCGGCGGGCTGCGATGAGAACGTTGTTGGTCCACAGACCGAGGCGTCGGTAGCCGGCCTGCCGGGCGAAGTCGACGCAGGTGTCGACCAGCCGGCCGCCGACGCCGTGGCCGCGGGCTTGCGGATCGACCAACAGGATCCGCAGTTTGGCGGCCGGGCCGTCGGGATCGTCATGATCGGCAACGCAGAGCACGCAGCCGACCCGCCTGCCGCCCATCTCGGCGATCCAGCCCGCCTCGCGTGTCGGATCGGCCGATCCGGCGAAATCGGCGACGATCCGCGCGACCAGCGCCTCGAAGGTGGTGTCCCAGCCGAACTCCGAGTCATAGAGCTCGCCGTGGGCCATGATCATCCAACCCAGGTCGCCGGCCTTCCCGACTGGTCGGATGCTGATCGTGTCGGACCGTCTCCCGGTCATGTCATCTGGTTGCACCTGTATCCACCATTCACTGAAACGAGTGTGTCAGTAGTGCCATGCTAGGAGGGTGACCACCGATAGCTCAACCCCGTCGGCCCGCCGGATCGAGCTGCTTGAGGCCTGTTACGGGTACGTCCTCCGGCACGGCCTGGCCGATCTGTCCCTGCGCCCGCTCGCCTCCGCCGTCGGATCGAGCCCTCGGGTGCTGCTGTTCCTCTTCGGCAGCAAGGACGAGCTCATCCGCGAGATCCTGGCCCGGGCCCGGCGAGACGAACTCGCCTTCCTGCAGCAACTCCGCGATGATCATCGGCAACCGGGGCTTGCCGATCTGGGAGAACGTGTCTGGGATTGGCTGGCCGACGAGGCACATCGTGGGTTGCTGACACTGTGGGTCGAGGTGTTCGGGCGTTCGCTTGACGATCCGGACGGCCCGTGGGCCGGCTTCGCTTCCGAAACCGTGAACGATTGGCTGACCTTGTTCGCCGGCGGACAGTCCGCTCGTGAGCGCAGGACGGCGGCCGGTGCGGCCAGACGAACGCTGGTGCTCTCGCTGCTGCGCGGCGCCATGCTCGACCTGTTGGCCACCGGCGACCGGAGGCGTACGACGGCGGCGGTACGCGCCGGTTTGGACAGCCTGCGGTCCTGATCAGCCACCGGACCGAATGCAGCTCCCCTTACCGATCGGCCCGGCGGTCGGGTAGAAGGTTGAGTCATGACGACAGCGATCGGAGTGACCGAATACGGTGGGCCGGACCAACTGCGTGTGCTCGACCTTCCGGCCGAGGAGTTGCGACCGGGCACGGTCCGGATCGCGGTGACGGCGGCGGTGGTGAACCCCACGGACACCGGCGTTCGCGCCGGGCTGCGCTCCACGACCGGGCATCCCGACGACGTGGCCGACGTGCCCGGGATGGATGTCGCGGGGGTGCTGACCGAGATCGCCGACGACGTGCAGACCGACCTGGAGGTCGGTGATCACGTAATGGGCATCGTCGTACCGTCGGGCCAGCACGGCGGCTACCGGCGGGATCTGGTGCTGCCGGCAGCATCGGTGGTCCGGGTACCGCGCGAGACCAGTGATGTCGAGGCCGCCACCCTGCCGATGAACGGGCTGACGGCCCGGGCGGCACTGGACCAGATGGGACTGCACCGCGGACAGGTGTTGGCGGTGACCGGCGCCGCGGGGGCCTTCGGCGGGTACGTCATCCAGCTGGCCAAGGCCGACGGCCTGGTGGTCGTCGCCGATGCCAAGGATTCCGACGTCGACCTGGTGCGCAGTCTGGGCGCGGACGTGATCCTGCCGCGGGGCGACGACTTCGCAACGCGGGTGAGGGTCGAGTACCCCGCCGGGGTGGACGGTCTCGCCGACGGTGCACTGCTGGGGTCCAAGGCGCTGACTGCGGTCAAGGACGAGGGTGCGATGGCGACCGTCCGCGGCTATCAAGGTGACGGCCGGCGCGGGCTGCGGGTGACACCGGTGCTGGTACGGCAGCACGCCGAGGACACGGCCGCGCTCGATCGCCTGCGGCAACAGGCCGAGGACGGCGTACTGACGCTGCGGGTTGCCGATACCTTGCCGGCCGAGCAGGCGGCCGAGGCACATCGTCGGTTGGAGGCCGGTGGGGTACGCGGTCGGCTGGTCCTCGTCTTCGACTGACGCCGCGCTCGACGGATCCAGGGTGGCGAACAGGCCGATCACATCCCACACCGACGACACGCCGACCGGATGCGGGAGTTTTTGACCCCTCGCGGAATAACTGGGGCACCCGGTCGTTAGATGTATGCAAATGCATGAAATATCCCGGGCTCGACGAGCCCGGGTCGAGCGTGGGAGACGATGATGCAATTCGGATTGCTGTCGGTCAGCGACATCACCCGTGACCCGGTCTCGGGCCAGACGCCGAGCGAGGCGGAGCGGATCGACGCGGCGATCAAGATCGCGCAGAAGACCGAAGAAGTCGGGCTGGACGTGTTCGCGATCGGCGAGCACCACAATCCCCCGTTCTTCTCCTCGTCGCCGACAACGCTGCTGGCGGCGATCGCGGCCACCACCAAACGGTTGATCGTCAGTACCGCGACAACCTTGATCACGACCAACGACCCGGTCCGGATCGCCGAGGAGTACGCGATGCTCCAGCATGTCTCCAAGGGACGGATGGACCTGATGCTCGGCCGCGGCAACACCGCGCCGGTCTACCCCTGGTTCGGACAGGACATTCGGCAGGGTCTGCCGCTGGCCCTGGAGAACTACAACCTGCTGCACCGGCTGTGGCGGGAGGACGTGGTGGACTGGGAGGGCAACTATCGGACGGCGCTGCAGGGATTCACCTCGACGCCGCGTCCGCTGGACGATGTCCCGCCGTTCGTCTGGCACGGCTCCATCCGTACCCCGGAGATCGCCGAACAGGCTGCCTTCTACGGCAACGGCTTCTTCGCCAACCACATCTTCTGGCCGACCTCGCATTCGCTGCGGTTGATCAACTTCTATCGTCAACGGTTCGAGCACTACGGCCACGGGACCAAGAAGCAGGCGATCGTCGGGCTCGGCGGCCAGGCCTACATCGCCAAGCGATCCCAGGACGCGTACCGGGAGTTCCGGCCGTACTTCGACGAGGCGCCGGTGTACGGACACGGACCGTCGCTGGAGGACTTCAGCCAGATGACGCCGCTGACAGTCGGCAGCCCGCAGGAAGTGATCGAGAAGACCTTGTCGTTCCACGACACCTTCGGTGACTACCAACGGCAGTTGTTCCTGATGGATCATGCCGGGTTGCCGCTGAAGACCGTACTCGACCAGCTCGACCTGTTGGGCGGCGAGGTGATCCCGGTGGTGCGCAAGGAACTCGAGTCCCGGAAGGATCCGGAGTCCGCCGATGCCCCGACCCACGAGAGCCTCGTCAAGGCCAAGTACGGTGATCAGCCCCCGCGTCAGCCGCGGCCGAACGCCAACCGGGGCGACAATGTCACCGGTGCGTCGCCCTACCTGGACAGCGAGGACGTCGAGGTCAGCTACCCGACGCTGATCTGATCATGCGAAGCCGCAGCCGGATGGCCAGCGACGCCTGGGAAGCTCTGCTCACCGCTCATGCGGTGTTGATCAAGGAACTGAACGACCAGGACATCTGGCACGAGGTCAGCATGCGGGAGTACGACGTGCTCTACACGCTGGCCAAGTGCGGTGCACCGATCCGTCCCAGCGAGCTGCACCGGGGGGTCCTGCTCAGCCAGCCGGCGCTGTCCCGGATGGTGGAACGGCTGGTCGAGCGGGGTCTTGTGCAGCGCACGAAGGATCCCGATGATCGCCGCAGTGTTCGACTGTCACTCACCGAACGGGGCGCCGCATGCCAGCGGGCCGTGGGTGGGCGGCATGCTGTCGGCGTCGCCCGTGCGGTCGGTTCGGCACTCGACGACGAGGAGTTGCTGCAATTGGAAGCGATCTGTCGCAAGCTTGCCGGTCACGCCGGCCTCGCCGACGTCACGCCGATGATCAAGGCCGATCGCCGGCAACGCGTCACCACCCCGGAAGTCACGAACAAGGAAGCAAGTCGATGACCAACAGCAGCGAACATCCGCCGGTCGGCAGGACCTACCAGCTCGTCGTGGTCAGCGGCGGCACGAGTGACCCGTCCTCCACCCGACTGCTGGCCGACCGTACCGCCGACCGGGTCGCGGCGATCGCCCGGGAACGCGGCAATCGGGTGGTGATCACGGTGATCAGTCTGCGGGAACTGGCCACCGAGATCGGGACGGCGATCACCTCCCAGCTGCTCGGGCCAAAGATGACCAAGGCTGTTGAGGCATTGGGGCACGCCGACGGACTGATCGTCAGCGCGCCCGTCTACAAGGCCGGCCCGAGCGGGCTCTTCACGTCCTTCTTCCACGTGCTGGACAACGACCTGCTGATCGCCAAGCCGGTGATCCTGGCCGCGACCGCGGGTACGGCCCGGCACGCGCTGGTTGTCGATGATCAGATGCGTTCGCTGTTCGCCTACCTGCGCACCCTTGCCGTACCCACGTCGCTGTTCGCGGCGAGTGAGGACTGGAGCGGGAGCGATCTGACCAAGCGCATCGACCGGGCCGCGACCGAACTCGTCCTCTTGATGGAGACCGACTTCGCCCGCAAGATCAAAGAGTCGTCCTGGCGCAATTACCAGCACGAGTACGGCAGCGCCGGCGGTACCGAAACCGATATCGATCTCGACACCGATCTGATGCGGTTGGCAACGGGCTGCGGAACGCGGCCCGACTCCCCCTGAGATCCGACCGCCGGGTCACATATCGCGATAGCGCTTGGCGGACTCCACCGCCTGACGCAATCCGGCGGCATCCAGCCGACCCACGTATCCCGGAGTGTCGCGCTGGATGCGCCAACCCTCGCTGAGTTTGCCGATGTCGACGACATCGAACCCGATGGTGTCGATGAACCGCGCAACCGCGTCCTTGGCCTCCTGGTCGTCACCGGCGACGATCAACGCCCGCCGCCCGGGGGTGCCGGCAGCCGAAGCCGTACTGAGGATCTCGGCGGACATGATGTGGTTGAAGGCCTTGACCACCTTGGCGCCGGGCAGTTGCCTTTGCAGCAGTTCGCTGCTGGTCGTCGACTCGTCGTCCAGTTCGGTGATCTGCCCGTCGCGCTGCGGATAGTAGTTGTTGGCATCCATGACGATCTTGCCGTCGAACGGCTCCAGCGGCAGCGCGCCGATCGCCTTGAGCGGGATGGCGACCAGCACCAGGTCGCC
>Ga0164243_10003337_pt1 | contig 25738 bp, 16 predicted proteins | sample OricompcompostOP_FD_108781 | JGI IMG/M metagenome (GOLD analysis project Ga0164243, IMG submission 108781) | Organic Plus compost microbial communities from Emeryville, California, USA - Original compost - Organic plus compost (OP) | ecosystem: Engineered > Solid waste > Mixed feedstock >...
GAACCGGGATTTTACTGGGGGGGATTTGTGGATATCGACAAGCCGTTCTACTTCATACCGTTCGACTATTACAAGAATTCCAAAGTGGATGGAAAGGGCGACCCGGTAACCGCGGCCACCTTTATGGGTAAGGATCGCCTGACGGGCTTCGGCCAGTCGAACATCCGCGGTATCCAGGGCCTGCTCTGGAGCGAAACGGTGAGCAACTCCGACCGGATGGAGTACATGATCTATCCTAAAATGCTGGGCCTGGCGGAAAGGGCCTGGGCGCAGGACCCTGCATGGGCTACGGAAAAGGATTCCGCGAAAGCTGAACAGCTCTACAACCAGGCATGGAGCGTGTTTACCAACGTGGTAGGCAAGCGGGAGCTGCCCCGCCTGGATAAACTGAACGGCGGTTATAACTACCGCATTCCTACCGCCGGCGTACAGCTCAATGAGGACGAGGTAAGCGTGAACAGCCAGTTTCCGGGAATGGTGATCCGCTATACGACTAACGGTGAAGAGCCTACGCAGAAAAGCCCGGTGTACACCGCGCCTTTCAGGGCAGGCGGCAAAACCGTGAAGGTGCGGGTGTTTGATACGCGTGGGCGGAGTAGTCGCACCACAACGGTAAAAGTGCCGCAACCGCAGGAACAATTGAGAAACAACCGCAACTAACAGCATAGGTATCCCCGCCCCGCCGGCGGGGATACTGCTTTACGCGCCAACAGTGACGATGTAAGTTTTACGACCCTTAACAGATTAACTGTGTTACGAATTCCACGATTATTGGGCTTATGCCTTTGCTGGCCTGTATTACTATTTGCCCAGAAGAAAAACGAAGCCTGGAAACTACCGGTTTCCCGCGCGGTATCTCCCATTAAAATTGACGGCGTTATTGACGAGGAAGCATGGCGCCATGCGGCCATCGCCAGGGATTTCCGGATGGTGTTGCCGATGGATACCAGCGCTGCCAGGCTGCGCACGGAGGTGCGCATGGCGTATGACCAGCAACGCCTGTACGTACTGGTGGAAAACTATACGAGCGGCACCGGGCCTTACATGGTGGAATCCCTCCGGAGGGATTTTGCCTTCCTGAAAAACGATAACTTCATCCTCTTCATGGACCCTTTTGACGACCAGACCAACGGCTTCGCCTTTGGCGCAAACGCTGCAGGCGCCCAGTGGGATGGCCTCATGTACGACGGAGGTAAGGTGGACCTCAGCTGGGATAACAAGTGGGTGAGCGCCGTTAGGAACTACCCGGATAAATGGGTGTTTGAAGCCGCTATACCGTTTAAGACTATACGTTATAAAAAAGGGGTAACGCAGTGGGGCATTAACTTCAGCCGCAACGACCTGAAGACGACGGAGAAATCCGCCTGGGCGCCCGTGCCGCGGCAATTCCCTACAGCCTCCCTCGCTTATACCGGCACTTTGCAATGGGATACCACGCCGCCGCCGGCCGGCCCGAACATCTCGCTTATCCCGTATTTGCTGGGCGGGTTATCGAAAGATTATGCCGCGCACGGCAACACTACCTGGCGCCGGGATGCCGGGCTGGACGCGAAGATCGGCATTACCTCCTCCCTGAACCTGGACCTGACGGTGAACCCGGATTTTTCCCAGGTGGATGTGGATAAGCAGGTGACCAACCTGGACCGCTTTGAATTGTTTTTCCCGGAGAGGCGGCAGTTTTTCCTGGAAAACGGGGACCAGTTTTCCAACTTCGGGTACAGTACCCTGCGGCCTTTCTTTTCCCGGCGTATAGGCCTTGGCGTGCCCATTCAGTTTGGCGCGAGGCTGAGCGGCAAGCTCAATAAGGACTGGCGTTTGGGGCTGATGAACATGCAAACGGCCGCTAAGGATGAAATCTTTTTGCCGGCGCAAAACTATACGGTGGCTGCGTTGCAGCGCCGGATGTTTAGCCGCTCCAACCTGGGCTTCCTCTTTATCAACAAGGAATCGCTGAACTATACACCGCCGCAGGAAACCGGCAAACTGGTGTATAGTCGCTATAACCGCAACTTTGGGCTGGAATACAACCTGGCTTCCAGCAATAACTTCTGGACGGGCAAGGCGCTGGTATTAAAATCGTATAGTCCTGACCGTAAGGGGAGCGACTGGGCCACTGCCGCCAACCTGCAGTACACCAGCAAGGTCTGGAACTTAGGCTGGCAGCACGAGTATGTAGGCAATCATTATAATGCGGAGGTGGGCTATGTGCCCCGCCGGGGTTATATCAGGATAGCGCCAACGGCCACCAGGCTGTTTTTCCCTGTATCCGGGCAGGTGCTGAGCCATGGGCCGCAGGTAACCACCACCTGGTTTATGGACGAGCAGTTTCACCGGACGGATAATGAAACCATGCTGAATTACGGGATGGTGTTCCGGAAGCGGAATACGCTGAACGTCTGGGCTTCCAATACCTATATCCGGTTGTTGCAGGAGTTTGACCCTACGAATACCGGGAAGGACAGTTTGCCTGTTAACAGTACGCATAGCTGGAATACGGTGGGGGCTGACTATGTATCGCAGCCGCAGCAGCTGTTTACCTATGCGTTTTCCGCGCGGTACGGCGGTTATTATGCCGGCGGGCGGCGGCTGATGCTGAACACGGAGCTGGGCTACCGTTTCCAGCCGTATGTGAGCATTGCGATGACGGCCAATTACAATGACATCCGGCTGGGGGCGCCCTGGGGCTACAATTCCTTTTGGCTGGTGGGGCCGCGGCTGGATGTAACGATGACGAATACACTCTTTTTCACCGGTTTCATGCAGTATAATGAGCAGCTGAAGAACATCAATCTGAATACGCGTTTGCAGTGGCGTTACCGGCCGGCGTCGGATTTGTTCATTGTCTATACGGATAACTACCTTCCGGAACCTGTTTACGTCAAAAACAGGGCTTTAGTGCTGAAATTAGTGTACTGGTTTAACCTCTGATTTTGCAATGGGTTGCGTACTGGCAAGGCTTTGCTGGTAAAGGACTCTGATAATTTGATTATCATTCCTAACCAAATTTTTATTTGTTAATCATGCTCTTGTTAAGAAATAATTTACATTCTCACCATTTCGCTCATTTATTATTGCATCACAATACGCGGTTAATTAACTCCACTGCACGCAAGCAAGCATTGGGCTACGTAAAGTTTTCATTTACTATCGTTGTGAATACAAGCCCCCTATGGTGTCTACCATGGGGATTTGTATTTGTACGTTAACCGTTGCTTAACAATTGCATAACAATTTCAGGCTCGCTTAGATATTATATTGTAGCAATGGTAGCGCCACGTATTCCCATATTCCTCAGTATGATGTTATTGGTCGCATATGTGCGGCTGGCTGCGCAAACGCCCTGTATTACGGGCAGGGTAGCGGGCGGGCGTACCGGCGGGGTGGTGGCGGTGTCCTACTGGTTGCAGCCGGGCATTTCCCCTGTCATAACGCAGGAGGTACAGCTGGAGCGGGATTCCTTTTATTGCCGCATCCCGGAGGCGCAGGCGGGTTTATTGTTCTTTTACGCGGATGCCGGCGGGGGCAGGAGTTTACAGGGCATTATCGGCAGGAATGACAGTATTCATATATTTTTTGGGGGAGATAGTATAGCGCTGTCCGGCAATGGCGCTGCGGGGAGTCGGGTCATGTACCTTTGCAGGCGTGCCATGGGCGGCATGGGCGCGATACGGGGTGAGCCTGACCGGGAAATGCAGGGGGCAAAGCAATCCTTACAATTTATACATGCAACGTTGAGTCATTACCGTGATAGCATGCCGGCGGATATGTATGCCCTGGCGCGTGCGGAGTTGCTGGGGCAGGTAGCATCCGGCATGATTGGCACGTACTGGCAGCAGGATCCTGACCTGCAGGAGGCGGCGTACAGGCAGTTCATTCTCCCGGCGTTGCCGGAGCTGCCGGTGAATGAGCAAAGCGGCGCGTCCGCCAGGTTTCTTTCTTACCTGGTGGATAAAGCGCAGGTGGACTACTACCGCAGCACGCACCAGCAATGCACGCATAAAGCGGTGTATGAATGGATTAAAAGCCGATATACAGGGCCGCTGCAGGAAAAGTTGCTGGCCCACCAGCTGCTGATGGCCTTTGCCATGGGCGGCGTGGAAGAGGAGTTGGAGAGCTGCGCAAAAGATTACCTGGCCTTCGTGCGGGACCCTGCCTGTAAGGAAGCAGTGGCCACTCCATATAATAAAGTAAAGCGGGGTATCCGCAAAGGCATGCCAGCGCCGCCTTTCAGCCTGCCGGATATGCAGGGCAATACGGTGTCCCTCAGCCAGTTTGCCGGCAAGGTGGTACTCCTGCACTTCTGTTCTGACGATGATAATTTATTACCCACCCTCGACGAAATTTCAAAATGCTTCCGCAAAGAGGAGGTGGCCTTCCTCCATATAGGCATGAAACCCTTTGCTGTAAAGGGCGTTGGGCTGCAGTTATACCCCGGTGCGCAGTTTGCGGCCATGCAACAGCAGTATAACGTGAACGCATGCCCCACGTTAATTGTAATCACCCGCGACGGCAATATTTTTGCAGTCAAACCTCCAAACCCCGCAGAGGACTACGGTACAGCGCTTGCCAACATCATTTACGAGGCATTACAACAGTAAAAAAAATCTGGATTCCTGCCAATAAAATGCAGGTCACTGCGTTTAATATGCGGACTCAGATAACCGGAAGGACGCGACAGTAGCGCATGCGCGCTATTTATTTGCAGCAGGATTTTCAGAACTACAATTAAATCAAGTTGATAATATTTACATTAAAATATATATATCTATAGCTTGGTTTAATCAGTACAATTCCGTAAATTAAATATTATATACTCATCGTTAAGCCCCTCTATGCCACATGCCAAAGCGTTATTTTGACCGTTTACAGACCATTGATTACCTAATCAGGATCAAAGGCACCGGGAAGCCCGCTCAGTTAGCCAAGCGGCTTCGTATTTCCGAAAGAACACTCTATGAATTCCTCAAAATGATGAAGGAGTTAGGTGCTCCCATTGAATACGACCGGTACAAGGAAAGTTATTATTACTCGGAAAAAGGTGGATTCAACATCAGGTTCACGAAGAACCTGGTCACCGCGAGTGCCGTACTTTTCGCCCTCATGATCACATTGTGGTAACCACTGCCTGACGCTCACTCTGCCTGAGTGAAGCCCCGCATTGCACCCAAAGGTGCCCAAGATCCTGTTGCCCGACCTTAACCCGCCGGCCTGCAGCATCTTTTGTTACATCCATCAAACATTGGTGGACAGGGATACTGTTGTGTTCCTGTTCACCTTTTTTTTGTTAATACCCGTTCCGTTAACATTGAGTAAACATTTGACACTTTTATTATCACCAATTTTACACCCGGAAAAGTCCTGAAGCAATATTGAAACCGACTAACAGGCAACAGTGACCGATGTACCAAGCTATTTTTTTCATAACGCGGTTTAGATTAGATTTTTAATACTACGCAGGTTTCTATCGAGTTACCTGCTACTTTTTTTAGCCTGTTACAAGCAACCCGCACAGGTATATGCATCGTATTTAAAATTATTAACGCATCAATTGTATGATGTTAAATTGCCTCATCCTTGGTGACATACCCAACGGATTTCAGAACCTGAAAAGGTTTATCAATAATACCTCCTTTACTTTCCTGGCCCAGCACTGCCAGAGCTTTGACGCGGCCACCCCTTTCCTGGATACCGAAACCATTCACCTCATATTCACCGGTACGCCGCCGCCACAGCCGGAAACGCTGTTCACCGAAGAGGAGCATAGCATGACCGTACTAGTGTTATCCTACCCGGACAATAATCCCTATCCGTTCTATGTTTGCCACGAAGAAGTTATTTTCCCCGATCTCACCTACGAAGCTTTTTATAATCTCGTTTACCGACTCTATAATATCATCAACATGGAAGGACAACAAACCGTACCCCCAAGAACAACCGACCATTTCATGCTCCGTTGTGAAAACCACTATGAGAAAATAAAGTATGAAGACCTCCGCTACCTGGAAGTAATGGACGACCACATCCTCCTCCATACAAAGGACCAGAAGATAGCGACCAAAGAAAAGCTGGACTGGATCATGGCGCAGCTTCCACTGAGCGAGTTTATGCACGTGCACCGTTGGTATGTGGTAGGGTTCCATCATATCGACCAGCTGGAAGAGGATCACCTGTTTATTGGCTCCGTACGGATTCCCGTGTCCAGGAATATTCACCCGGAAGTGGAAAAGCGGTATAAAAAACGGTGGTAGGGGGATGTGGGGAGGTTAATGGGAGAACCCCGCGATCAACCTGCCCGCTACGCCCGCCGCATCTTCATCGTAGGAATGCCCGCCCGGCAGGATCAGTTTCTTATAGTGCGGTATCGTGAGTTCTGAAAAATTGAAATCCTTCTCCTCCTCGCCAAATACCAGCAGCAACGGCCTGGATATCTTATTGATCTCCGCCGGCACGCTCATGCCCTTATTGCCGCCCTTACCCAGCATGTCCGATAAATGTACCTCCAGGTCCGTAAACCTGCTGGGGGATAACAGCACCACCTGCTTTACCTCTTCGGCCATGGTAGCCGGCAAATGCGTGTAAATAAACGGCATCACATCCGCTCCCAGGGAGTACCCGATCAAAATGATCCCCTGGTGGTTATTCCACTGCGCCTGGTAAAACCGTATCAGGTTAGCCACATCCGTAGCCGCCTGCACGGGCGTTTTCTTGCTCCAGAAATATTTCAGGGCATTCAACGCCACCACAGGGTAGGTCTTCCGCTGGAACTCATCTATCACGTTGGCGGAAAACTTTTTCATGCCCCCGTCGCCGGTGATATAAAAAATAAGGGGAGATGTGGAGCCCGCCGGGGGCGCTTTTACCTGTACCGGTAAGTTGCCGGGCGCTGATTGCGCCCCCGCTGTATATATGCCTGTAAGCAGCAGTAACGCTGTAAAAACCGATGTAATAAACCTGCTTGTCATATTAATTGCCATTCATCAAAGGAACAAAGTCTCCCTCGCATTGTTCATGCCAAAATACTAAGGTTGCATCACTTTGTTCAACGCTACCGGCAACTGCAGCAGGTCAAAATCATGTTCGTACACCAGGTATTTATTGGTCCACTCGGTGGCATATTTATCCTTGAACTCCCGTAAACCCTGGTAGTGGCGGAAGAAACGCAGCTTTTCGTAGGCGTATTTCACCATTTTTTCCGCGGTGTTCTGCGGGTGACTGATGCCGGACATCGGCACCATGCCCAGGTTCAGCGTTTGCAGTCCTTTGGCCTGCGCATCCTGGATGAGGGCAATGATCAGCGCGTCCATCACGCCGCCCGGAGCGTCCGCACGCTTGCGGATAAGGTCGTAGGTACACTCCCCGGGCGTATAATCCGGGATGATGTTTAAAAAGGCAACCACCTCGCCTTCCGCGTTGGAAACGGTAATTACATCCTGCTGGCGGATTTCCTCCGCATCAAACAATCCCTGGGAAAAGGTCATCTCCTTTACTTCGTACTGCGCCAGCCATTCGTCGCTGACGGATTTCAGGGCCGCCAGCAGCTGGTCCGGCTGTGGCGCCGGATGCAGCGTAGTGGTGTAGCCTTTATTGGCTAAACTGTTTAACCCGTTACGCAGGGATTTCTTGTCCTTTCCGCTCAGGGTGAACGTCCGCAGGTCCATAATGGCCTCCTGGCCTATCAGCATTTTCTTTTTCTTCAGGTGATTGAAATAGTAGGTGCTATCCTCATCCACCCGGTAGAAGGCGGGCCGCAGCCCCATTTTTTTGCACTGCTCCTCAAACTCGCTCAATAATCCCGCCTTGTTTTCCTCCGCGCAAACCGGTTCTTCCAGCACGATGGCAAAGCTGCTGGCCACGCGGTAGGCTACAAACCCTTCGTAGGCCTCAGATACGAACAACAACTTATCGCTGCCCACCTTGAAGTAATCCATCGGCGAGTTGCCGTACTGGCTCAGGTAGAAGCGCGCTTTTTCCAGCGCGCTGTTGCTATGCTTCGTCACTTTCAGGTAAGGCCGGATGATCGTATAGAAAAGGAAGGCCCATGCGCTCACGCCCAGTACGCGGATGGCGGACATAAACTCCCTCCCGAACCGGGTGACCGGCACCAGGCCGTCATCGTCCAGCAACATAAAGCCATGAAAGGCATGCCGCAGGGATTGCAGCCAGGTAAAATCAATCCCGAAATGCTTTACGTTCAAAAAATAAAAACCGATGGAGCCGAATAACAGCACCACCGCAAAGGTTGCGATGGCCGTGACTACCCCTATGTTTACCAGCTGCGGATTGCTTTTCACGCGGTACTGCTTTGCCGTAATGATTAAGATCACGCTGGTCACCAGGGCCAGGGTAGCCTCTTCGTAATCCAGCGCCTTGCTGATATGCCCGATCACGGACAGCAGGGAAACGGACAAAGCCACGATCCATGCGCTGCGCAGGCCGCGGAAGAGGAAGGTGGCCGTTACCAGCAGCACCAGCCCCAGGAATACCACCAGCAGGTTGGACGCATGGATGGATGTACCGGGGATATAGGCGCGCAGCAAATGCATACGGGAAGCCAAAGGCGGCGTTAATACGGAGAAGATGTTGACCATCCCCAGTAAAAAAATCAGGATGGGCGGTAATAACCGCAACACCAGGTCCTTGCCTTTGAGGGCAAAGGCAATCATGCCGGCAATCAATGGCAGCCAGAACTCAAATAAGCGGAAAAGTAAAGTGATTTCCAGCGCCTGCAACGACGTATAGCCGTAATTGGTAAGCAGGTAGGCCAGGGAGAGCTCAATGGCGCCCAGGCCCCGCAGGAACGGGGAAATGATCAGGAATATGGTAGCCACAATATACCCCACGCAGGCCGCCTCCATGGAAGGCGTAACCCCAACGGCGAGCATACTGAGGTAGAGGTGCGCAATACCAGCCACCTCTATCAGCACGGAGGCCAGTACGGTATTGGCAAAAGCCGGCAGCTGCAATTGAAAGGTAAAAATCTCGTCGATCTGCTGGGCCGCACCGGGAAAATATTTGGTGAGCAGGCGATACATGCGCCCTTTGTGTTGCATGGAGCGTACGAACGCCACCACGCCGGCCAGCAGCAGGCATATTGTTACCAGGCCCCAGGCGGCGTCCCGCATGGAGGCCGCATGCAGCATGGCGTACATCACTACGGGAATGCCTACCAGGAAAACCGAAAGGATGCCCACAAAACCATAAATACCGGATGCCTGGTGAATTTGCTGTTTATGCAGGTGCTCCCGCTTCAGGCTCTGGGGCAGGTAAGCCAGTGAGCTGATGCCGCCCGCCGGCAGAAATACGGATAACAGGTTGCGCTTCAGGAAAAGTTCCGTGCTTTTAAGGAGGTTCAGCTTTGCGCCAATGGATTTGAAGCTGTACACATACATGGCCGCCTGGAAAAGGATGTAGGCCACGGTAATGGCTACACCGATCACGACCCAGCCGCTGTCCGCCCGCTCAATGGCCGGCACCAACGCGCTGAGTTCGTGCCGCTCCGCGCGGAAGAAGTAAATGGCCAGAAGAATGAACAGTACTGCCAGTAATTCTTTCCAGTGTAATTTTCGTAGAAATGCAGGTGTAATAAATTTGTTTCCGCCAGACATAGCTGTAATGCTTCAGTATATTTTGATTAAGCAAAGTTAGCGCATGTTATGCTCTGCCAGTCGCCGGCAGCGGACTTTAAGGTGATTTTAATCTGCTATAACCTGTTGATAATGACCACCTTTTCCACATGAATAATTTGGTTGTCCCCGCCTATGAACTGCAGGTAGTAGGAGCCGGCAGATAAGCCAGCCGGTATGTTGACCTCATAGTAATTACGATCCTGCAACGGCGGCGGGAAGCTGGTGTATCCCATTCGCCTGCCGGCAATATCCAGCAATGCCATGGCCCTGATATGCAATGCGCCCCCGTAATAGATATGCAGCACTGTGCCCGCCCTGGCAGGATTTGGCCATAGCCTGATCTGCCCGTCTGTAAACTTGCCTTTGACGAGGCGTATGGGGCTGTAAAAAAAGTACCCGTCCGTCATAATCACCTTCAGGCGGTACAACAAGGTTTCCTCCGTATCCTGGATGTCCAGGGAATCGTAGCCGGTAGACAGGTAGCTGATCCCGTTGGGATTTTTCGTCAGCACAAAGCCAATGGAATCGAAATTAAGCGCGTCTAATTTTTTTCTTTCTACCGTGAAGCCACGGAGGTAATACTCCCTGGAAGTGGCCCAGCGCAGGGTGATAGAGTCGGAAGCAATGGCATGGCGGAAGGCGTCAAAGAACTGCAGGGTGGTTTTAGCAGGACTGTTAATGATTTCCGCTACCATACTGGTAAAGAATGCGCTGTTGCCCGGCAGTGCAAAGCTGCGGGTATTAAAGGCCGCATCCGGATTGGGCCGGCCGCTGGTATAGATGTTCGGCGAGCCGGGGGCGGAGCGGGCGCGCGCCGTATCCCAGTTCATGCCGTTGAAATAGGCAACGTAACTGCTGTTGCGGTTGGCCTCATAGTCCGGCCCTTCGTCCGACAGCTTATGCACCAGCGTAATATTCGCCTCTGTACCAGCCGCCAGCGGGTCTATCTGCCAGGTTTTGTTGACGGTGGTGCCATACAGGTTGCGGCCTTGTGTGAGCTGCGCCAGCACGCTATCGCTCACGCCTGTACGAACGGTGCTGGCGCCCCGCTGGATGGTGACTACCGCAGGCGTGTAGGCGGCAGGGGTAGTGCCCACAGGGAAGATTACATCCCCGTCGGAAGGCTGCAGGCGGGAACGATAGAGGAAGCCGCTGCCGAAGCGCCCGCCGGTAATGATAAAATTACTGTCGGAATAATTGGTAATGCTGCCGGGGGTATTGTGCCCCACCACGAGGTTCCAGCCGTTGAGGAAAATATGGCCTTTACGCAGGTCAAGGGTGTGGTTGACTTTCAGGTCGTTCAGGTCGTCCAGCACAAGGCCCGGCGAATTGAGTACCCGCAGGTTGGGAAACGCCGTGCCTGTATTTTGGGATACGCTGAAACCGCCGCTCACATACTGGTACACTACATTGGAGTTGGCCCTGCCGGGTTGTATGAACTGGAACCAGCCACCGGCGCCGCTGAGCCCATCACTGCTTTCATCCAGGATGGACGCGCCGCTGTTATTCCGCCACCTCAGTCCGTAGAAGTTCAGCACGGAGCCTGGCAGGGAAAGTATGCTGCCTTCGTGCGTCATATCTCCGAATATGGCAACGGTATCCTGCCCGTACAGGGCCATATGCCCGCCGGGATGCAGCCACGTGCCGGATTGGGCCGCCAGCAGCTTGCAGCAGCAGGTGAGAAGGAGCGTTAATATGTATTTACGTGTATGCGTAAACGTTTGTTTTAGTAACCGGTGATGGTGAAATAGATTTTATGGGATGTCTGGCTATCCATGCCCACACTGTTGCCCAGCCCCAATATCCCCGGATCGCCCAGCACCACGGCAAAGGTGATGCGGGTAGTGGAGATGTTCAGTATGCCTACAAAGGGAACGGTATTAGGCGTACTGCCACCCCTCGCGGTGGCCTGTACGCTCAGTATCTGGGTAAAGAATCCTGCCGGCAGGTTGATAAAGGGAAAGCCGCCGTTGATATTACTGATGGAATCAGTAATCACCTTTATCTGCTGGGTGATTGGCGAGGCCGTTGGATTGGCGGTGGTGGCATTGGCCAGGCTGTAATACGCAGGCGAAGTAGCATTGGGGGCCGTCAGCTTTTGCCAGCTGCTTCCCACGCGAACGTATAAACTACTGTCCGTCGTATTGAATACGATCATGCCGGCGGGCGCCGTGTTCAATGGCGGGGCGGATAAAGAGGTGCCCGGCACGCGGGTGAGCAGCAGCCCCTGTTTGGTGGAGTTGAGCTCCAATACGGCTGCCTTGCTGGTCACGGAAGTGCCCAGGTCGCCCAGTCGCAGCTGTTGTGCATGTACACTGTTAAATAAAAGTACCAGCATGCATACCGACAGCCATGTGGTTATATAAGCTATACGCATATACGAACATTTTGGTGATCGGATGGATGCCGCTTATTTACGGATAACATACCAGTTGGCGCCATCTGTTTGCAGCGTAACGTAGGTGTAATCGTTATAGATCACGTAGGTACTGGCGCCGTCGATAGTGCCGCCGGTGGGGGTGATGGTCAGGCTGTTGTCAATACCGCCGCTGCCTATTTTTTTAATCGTATATATTCTGCCTTTTATATTGGTGGGAGATGGGAGGGTGACGGTGATACTGCTGCTCGTTGTATTCACCAGTACCGTATTGTCGGCTGCCGTGAGTGTACCATTTCCCGTAAGCGTGGTAATGTTCATAGACACGGAGCCGCTTACCTGCAGGGTGGAGTTGGGGCCTGCCGTGCTGCCCACATTGGCTGCCTGCCCTACCTGCAGGGAATCGCGCACCGTTTTATTGCCCGCGAAGGTTTGCACGGAGTCTGTAACGATACCGCGGGAAGTGGCGCTGGCGTCCGGGATATTGATGACAATTTTATTGGGAGTGGTGGTGCTGTCAATATTCACATTGGCGCCTGCCTTGCCGTTTACGATGCTGATCGCCGGCCCGGTTTGGCTGTTAATGGATTTAATCCCTGCGCTGAATGCGGCGGAGTCGATCACTCTTTTTTCAATAGCGCCGGTGGTGGGGTTGCGGACGAGCAATTGGGTAGCGCCGGTGCTGATATCATTGGGAACGGTTCCCAGTACGACCCCTCCGCTGATATTAGCCCCGCCGCCGGTAACGTTCACGCCGTTGGTGATGGTGGCGCCCCCGTTGATCCGCAGGCCGGCATTGGCGGTTAAGCTGTCCTGGAAGGTTTTTTGCCCGCCGAAGGTTTGTGCCGCAATACTCACCGCGCCGGGGTTGGCGGCATCGGCAGGGGCCAGCTGCAGCACGCCGTTGCTGATAGCCATACCGTTGGGGTTGGGCGCTGCCAGCAGCGCCCCGATGGTGATGGCTTGTTGCTTGCTGCTGAAGGAGAGCCAGTCGGCATAAGTGAGCAAACCGGTTTTCAGCGTAGTGCCGTTCACGATAGGTACGTTGAGGGTAAGGGAGCTGTCTGCCGCATTGGCGGTGACGCCAAAGTTGGCGTTGGCGGTATCCGCCTTGAGGGTAATGCCTTTGTTAGTAAGCCCGTTAATACTTTGGATAGCCCCGGCGAAAGCATTGGCGGATAAGGCGCGCTGGCTGATAGCGCCGGTAGCGGGGTCAATGACCAGCGTGGAGATCAGGCTGCTGTTTTGCGGCACATTTTTGAGCTGCACCGTTTGGTCCGCATTCACGTGAATGGCTTCGGTAGCGTTGGTGCGAATGGAGAGCGGCTGTCCGTCTGTTGTACCGATGTAATTGGCGGCGGTGGTGCCGGCGTTGCCGGTCAGCTTCCAGCCGGCGGCGCTGATGGAGAGGCTGTCCGCCAACCTGGACCAATGTCCGCTGCGGCGTACCAGCAAGCTCTGGTTGCCCGTAAAGTAGATGATCATCCCGTCAGGCGCGGTATTGAGCGGGGAGAGGGTAGTATCCGCAATACGTGGCAGGAGTAAACCCTGGCGGCCACTTTCCAGCTCCAGCACGGAAGCCTTGTTGATGGTGCCTGGGTTATCACCCACTTTGAGCTGCGCGAAAGCAGCGGGGGCCAGTAAGAGCAATAAGAAACCTAATAGCAGGGAAGGGGCGTAGTTGTGCTTCATAAGAGTCGGTTTGAGGATAAACAATACGGGATATGTCCAGCTGGGGAGTGCGGGGCAGGGGGTAAAATTGCTAGTTATTCCATTTTAAAGGTACGCTATTTAGCAGTGGGATAAATATATGATGGGCAAAAAAAAGCCGTGGTATTTTCTCCACGGCCTTTGTTGTTTTAGTGATTGTTGAGTGTTAGTCAGGATTAGTGATCTGCCTTGTTATACGGTACAACGAGTACGGGTACACGGGCATGGCGGATAATGGATTCTGCGGTGCTGCCTACGAGCATGTGATCGAGGCCGGTGCGGCCATGGGTGCCTACCACCAGGATGGCGGTATTGCCTTCGTGGGCTTTTTCCAGCGTTACCACTTTCGGGTTGCCGGTGGCCACTACGATGTTGATGTCGGCGCCGGGATGTTGTGCCTTGTACGCTGCTAATGCTGATTCTGTTTCGCGGATTCGTTCTGGAAGGTCTGATACCGTTTCAGGTAATGCCATGCCGAGGCCTACTTCCACTACGGAGAAGAGGGTGACGCTGGCTTGCATTCTTTCCGCCAGCGCTACGCCCTGGCTGATCACTTCTGCTGAAAACGGGCTAAGGTCTACCGCGATCATTATTTCGGACATACGACTTTGTTTTTAAGTGGTTAATGTTTCCGTTATGCTGAATATTTATTCATTCGCTATGCTTTGAGCGCGTCCCAGCAAAGTTCAAACGTCAGGTCTATCTTACGTTTGCTCAGTGTTTCGTTGCTGTAATGCGTTTGTTTCACCAGTTCGTTGAGCGCGCCCATGATAAAGGTGAGCAGCAGGCTGGTATCGGCCTGTTTGATCAGTTGTTCCTGCTGGCCTCTTTCTATGAGATCGTAGAAGGGGGTGGCCAGTTCCCTTGCTTTTTCCCTGGTTTCGGCGGTGATGTAGGGGGAGTGGAAGCACTGCTCCAGGAACACCACTTCTTCAAAATGCTGGAGTTTATACCGTAATATATTCATCCATACGGTTCTGAAGCCTGGTTTAAAAGGCTGGGAGGCGTCGTATCCCCTGAAGGCTACCTGTACGGAGTTTGCCCGGCTACAGGCAAACAGCGCGTTGATGAGTTCGTCTTTGCCGGTAAAGTACACGTAGAGGGTGCCGGTGGCAATGCCGGCTTCCCGGGAGATGTCGCCCATGGTGATGCCGGCCAGCCCCTTTCGGGCTACCAGCTTGAGGGCCGCCTGGTAGATCAGCTCCACTTTCCTGTCGTCCTTCAATTTCATAATACAAAGGTAAGCGAATAATTATTCATTTATACGAAAGGAAATCTTAAAAAAAAACGCCTCTCATGACTGAGAGGCGGATGGACCCGTGTTATCTTTTAGTAGTAATTTAAATTGCCCGGAGGGGAACCATGGCAATTTTCGGGTGTTGATGAGTGTTAAACCATGTTTGTAAACCTGTTTTCTCAGAAAAATGAGTTAAAGAATTCTGAAAACCTGATAATAAGCTACCCTCACACCAGGTAATACAAATGTACCCAGCCGCAGATGGTCAAATGTTAACTGGAAGTATGTTAATACGTGATTAACAAAAAAAAGTAAAAAAATGCCCTTGCGTTTGATGCAAGGGCAGGAGTGAACATTCACAGATAATGTTCCCCGATAATGGAACTATAATGAATCAGTTGATAAAAAGCAGGCACAGACACCGTGCCACTGAATAAGGTGATTGCTAATTCTGCTTCAGCGCTACTCATGTTATCAAGTAGTACTGTGGAACTAGTATGAAGTTAAAAAGATTGTTCGGTGTTTTTAGTTAATCATTGGTTAACTGTTCAAAATTGTAGCGCACACCCGCAAAAACATTGGTTACGGCTCAAAACTGTAACACCCACCCGCAAAATCCCGCCCGGTCCTATAGAATTTTCCCTTTCCCTGATACGTTTTTTTAATTCGCTTGCTCAACCGGCCATTCATCAGTATTTTTTCATTACGCATTTACCAGCCTGTATTCCACATGATGAAAAAACTGTTTTTCTTATTACTAACGCTTACGTATATACGTTCTATTGCCCAGGATATGCCCGATATGTGGACCAAAGGCGCCGCCAACTCCGCCAATCCTAACCTGGAATGGTTCAGGTCGGCAAAATTCGGCCTGTTTATCCACTGGGGACTGTATTCAAAACTGGGCGGCCGCTGGAACGACAGCAGCTACTACGGCAGCGGCGAGTGGATCATGAACCGCGCCAAAGCTCCCGCCGCCGAATACGCGAAAGTGGCGCAATCCTTCAACCCCACAGGGTTCAACGCAGCGGAATGGGCCGGCATTGCCAAGGAAGCCGGTATCAAATACCTCGTCATCACCGCCAAACACCACGAAGGATTTAGCATGTACGACTCCAAAGTCACCGACTTCGATATCGTGGATGCTACCCCCTATAAAAAAGATCCCATGAAGCCGCTGGCTGCCGCCTGCCGGCAGCAGGGCATCCGCTTCGGCTTTTATTATTCCCAGTTCCTCGACTGGCACGAGCCTAACGGCGGCGGCAACCGGTGGGACTTTAAAGAACAAAACAAAGATTACCAGCAATACTACCGCACCAAATCCATCCCCCAGCTGAAGGAACTGCTGACCAACTACGGCCCGCTGGATATTGTGTGGTTCGATATGCCGGGTGGGCTCACCCCTGAACAAACAAAAGCGATGATCGACAGCCTGCGCCAGCTCCAGCCCAACTGCCTTTTCAGCAGCAGGGTAGGGCATAACCTGGGGGATTACCGGGATTTCGGCGACTCTGAAGTACCGCCCACCCCCATCGCCGGCGCATGGGAATCCATCTATACGCATAACGACTCCTGGGGGTACATCCAGCATGACCTGAATTTCAAATCCCCCAAGGAGATCATCCGCCTCCTCTCCAACGTAGCCTCCAAAGGCGGTAACCTCATGCTGAACGTAGGCCCGGATGGTAACGGCCAATGGCCGGCCTACAGCATTAAATACCTCCGCGAAACAGGCAAGTGGCTGCATCAATACGGGGAGAGCATCTACGGTACTACCTACGGCCTTATCCCGGCGCAACCCTGGGGCGTAACCACCAGCAAGCCCGGTAAATTATACCTGCACATTTGGCATAAACCGGGCAACGGGCAGCTGATCATCCCCGGCATCAACGCCACCGTGAAAAGCATTAAAATCCTCGGCAATAATAAACCGCTGGCCTGGAAAACAACCGGGTCCGACGTTACAGTCACCCTGCCCGCCGCCCTGCCGGACGACCGCAATACCGTACTGGTGATGGATTACAGCGGCAGCCAGCAAGACCTCTCCCAGCTGCATACCCAGACGGTGAGCAGCCAATACCCGGCCACCAGGATTTCCCCGGTATGGGCAGTGTTCAACGGCGCCGCCGAAACCAAATCCTTTACCTATTCGCATTATTTCGGCGACTGGAAACATGATAACTGCGCCGTGAACATGCTGCGGCCGGAAGATGCACTGGTATTCCCCCTGCATGTGCAGGAGGCGGGCGATTATAAAGTAGTGCTGGATTATAATTGCGAAACCGCCGGCGCTACCCAGCCCGGACTAGTAACGCTGGGAGCGCAGCAACTGCCCTTCCTCACGCTGGCCACCGGCACGTACGACAGCCATAAACCCATGCTGTTTATCGATCATGCCGTGGGCGTGATCCATATCGATAAGCCCGGTGATTATAACCTGACCGTAAAGCCTGCAAAGGCCAATAATAAGGAGCTGTTCCGGCTGCGCAGCGTCGTGCTGGAACCGCTCCGTTAAAAAGAACAGCGAACAATGAGAACTATAAAAACTATCGTCTTACTGGCTGTATTAATGGGGCAGATGCCACTGCTGCCGGCGCAAAATGCCGCCAGGCCGGATTGGCTTATCAATAGCAGCCCCTACAAAGCCACTGTAGCCACCTCCGGGAAAGAGGTAATCATATCCAATGGCCTCCTCAGCAGGAGCTTCCGGGTAATGCCTAATGTGATCTGTACGGATTTCCGCAACCTCGTCAGCGGGGAGCAGCTGCTGCGCGCTATCAAGCCGGAAGCCCAGCTGATACTGGGCGCAGATACCGTCAACATTGGCGGGGCGTACGGGCAGCGGCAGATGGCTTACCTCATGCCCGCCTGGCTGGATAACCTGCAGGCCGGCGCAAAAGACCTCCGCTACCTGAAACATGAAACAGCGGACCTGCAACCCGCCTTGCCGGATAATGGCCATACGAAGGCATCTTCCGGGAAATCGCTCATCTTTCATTATACGGCGCCGGATAATTCCCCGTATAAGGGACTGCTGGTAAAAGTGCATTACGACCTGTTTGACGGCGTTCCCGTCCTCTCCAAATGGCTGGAAATTGTGAATAACACAGGCCACACGCTTCCGCTGCGCCAGGTGAAAAATGAAATACTCGCCACCCCGGAAGAAGAATCGGCCGTGGTAGGCAGCGTAACGCAAATGGCCACGCCGCATGGCTTGTATGTAGAAAGTAATTATGCTTTCAACAACGCTATGAAAGCCAACCTGAGCGATCAAACCACGCACTGGAAAGTGGATACCGCCTATACCTCCCAGGTGAACTATAACCTGCAAACGCCCTGCGTACTGGAAGTGTACCCGGAAGTGCCGGTCGGCATCACCCTGGACAACGGCGCTGCATTCCAATCCATCCGCACCTATGAGCTGCTGCTGGATAGCTACGACCGGGAGCGCAACGGCCTGGCGCAAAAAGCTATGTACCGCACCATTGCGCCGTGGACTACCCGCAACCCGGTTTTCATGCACCTGGTCACTACTGATCCGGTGAAGGTGAAAGCGGCCATCGATCAATGCGCCGTCACCGGTTATGAAGCCGTAATATTGAGCTTTGGCAGCGGACTGAATATGGAAGATACCAGCGCCGCCAACATCGCCAAATACAAGGCACTGGCAGATTATGCGAAGTCGAAGGGCATTATGTTAGGCGGCTATAGCCTGTTTTCCAGCAGGCGCATCAGCGACGAGGACGATGTGATCAACCCCGCTACCGGCAAGCCCGGTGGCGCATTCTTTGAAAACGCGCCCTGTTTGGGAAGTAAGTGGGGATTGGGTTATATAGCAAAGCTCAAATACTTTTTTACGGCGACGGGCTTTAGCATCTTTGAAAATGATGGCCCTTACCCGGGAGATGTTTGCGCCTCTGCCACGCACCCCGGCCATACCGGCAAGGACGATTCGCAGTGGAAGCAAATGAAGTTGCAGCAGGAACTTTATCACTGGATGTATGCCCGTAATATTTACGTCAATGCGCCGGACTGGTACTTCCTGGACGGGACGAACAAAATAGCGCTGGGCTACCGGGAAGTCAACTTCTCCCTGCCGAGAGCGGAGCAGCAAATACTCAACCGCCAGAATATCTACGACGGCCTCTGGGAAAAAACAGCCTCCATGAGCTGGGGCTTTGTGCCGCTGACGCAATACCATGGCGGCGGCGCGGAAGCCACACTGGAACCGCTGCACGACCACCTGGATGATTATGAAAAGCTGATGATGCAATACTACGGCGCAGGCGTACAGGCGTGTTACCGCGGGCCACGTTTATACGATACCGATAGTACCCGGGAATTGGTGACAAAGGTAATCAGCTGGTATAAAAAGTACAGGAAGATACTGAACGCGGATATGATACACCTCCGCCGCCCGGATGGGCGCGACTGGGATGGGATGATGCATGTAAGCGCAACCCTGCCGCAGAAAGGGCTGGTCATGCTGTACAACCCTACTTTGCAGGCCATCACCCGAACGGTAAAATTGCCGCTTTATTACACCGGCCTTACCAAAACGGCCAGCATCCGCGAAAAAGAGGGCATGGCAAAAATGTATAGCCTGGACCGTGAATACAACGCCACCGTAACGGTCACCATACCGGCATCGGGCTACACCTGGCTGGTGATTGAATAACCTTAGATCAAACCAAAAACTATAATCCACTCATGAAAAAGATCACACTCGGATTCCTGACGTTGCTGCTGTTATTAGTGGCACAGCTGCAGGCCCAGCAAAAGCTCTCCAACGAAACGGATGCGCAGAAAGAACAGCGCATGGCCTGGTGGCTCAACGACCGCTTTGGTATGTTTATCCACTGGGGCCTCTATTCACTTCCGGCCCGTCACGAATGGGTGAAAAGCCGTGAGCGCATTTCGGATAGCGACTACCAGAAGTATTTCGATAACTTCAACCCGGACCTCTACAACCCGCGCGAATGGGCGCGTATGGCCAAGGCCGCCGGTATGAAATATGCCGTGCTTACTACCAAGCACCACGAAGGATTCTGCCTGTTTGATTCCAAATACACGGATTATAAATCCACCAACACCGCTATCAAAAAGGACCTGGTGAAAGAATGGGTAGATGCCTTCCGTGCTGAAGGGCTGAAAGTAGGGTTCTACTATTCCCTGATCGACTGGCATCATCCTGACTTTACGATCGACAAACATCATCCGCAACGCCCGAATGATCCGGCTGATTACGAAAAGCTGAACAAGGGCAGGGACATGGCTAAGTACAGGACTTACCTGCACAACCAGGTGAAGGAGCTGATGACCAATTACGGTAAGATCGATATCCTCTGGCTGGACTTCAGCTATCCCGGCGAACATGGTAAAGGCCATGACGACTGGGATTCCAAAAACCTCCTCGCGATGGTGCGCAAACTGCAACCGGGAATACTCGTAGATGACCGCCTGGACCTGAATAACTATGATGACGGATTTGATTTCGTGACGCCGGAGCAATACAAAGTAGCGGAATGGCCGGTGCGTAACGGCAAACGGGTGCATTGGGAAACCTGCCAGACCTTTTCCGGTTCATGGGGCTATTACCGCGATGAAACCAGCTGGAAAGACAACAAGCAACTGCTGGTGCTGCTGATTGAATCCGTAAGTAAAGGCGGTAACCTGCTGCTGAACGTAGGACCTACTTCCAGGGGCTTGTTTGACTACCGTGCCAACAAAGCGCTGAGCGGTATGGGCGATTGGATGGCGGTAAATAGTCGCGCTATCTACGGTTGCACCCAGGCGCCTGCCGAATTCAAAACGCCGGATAATTCCCTGCTGACCTACAATCCCACCACCAAACGCCTGTACGTACACCTGCTGGATTATCCATTGCAGCGCTTTGATCTCCCTGGTATGAAAGGAAAGATCAAGTACGCGCAATTCCTGCATGATGGCTCTGAAATTAAAATGAGAGCGAACGATAAAGGCGATGTTTCTATGGAATTACCCGTGTTGAAACCCAATGTGGAAATTCCGGTGATAGAGCTGGTGCTGCAATAAAGCGCGCATTAAAATTTTGTTATATGCTGGTATGATCCGCCTCCGGGAGTAATATTCCGGGGCGGATTTTTTACTTTTATTATTCGTAAAAAGATTTATATTTTTACGAAGAAGGAACGCCTAAAATGCCGGGATAGATCTGCAACGAAAGCCTGTTTTAAATTTATCTTGATCAGGTGTAGATTTGACTATATCTTAGTGGTGGATTTCTTTGGAGAAGAAAAGCTTACCAGGAAAATACCCACACATATAATAAAAATTAATTTGATTAAATAGTAATAATTAGCGACGATATCTTTATTGATTAGTAACAAGTTGTGTTATTGTTGATCCAGCGTTATATGAATGTCAACCAGGTTATGATTATATCTTTATTGTAATATAAAATAGAATGATTATTAGTATTTATTGAAAAACCATATACCTATCCGATTGACTGCTGCTGGGATTTGTTTCAAATTTGTTTCGGTATGGAAACCGTGTATTCAATTCCAATTTTTAACTATAGGCCATACCAGCTTCCAAAACCAGCAGATTACCTGGAGGAAATTTTCATATGAATTACATAACCCAAAAGGAATATTATGAAAAAAGTGGGGCCTTTAATTGCTGGTAACTGGAGTGGAACTAATGTGCTGGAGATCGGAGAATTGCAAAATGAAACAACTATTGCGTTACAACAATTAGCAAAAGATATCTGTAACCTCGTTTTTATGGATATAGAAATACCAGGTTTAACATCGATAGAAGCTGCCAGCATAGTGAAGGCAGCTTATCCCGATATAAATGTCATTCTGCTTACTTTAAGAGAAGATGTAAAATCAGTCACGCAGGTCCCGGCGATGGAAGCCGGAATCGCAACGGAAAAAATTCCACCTGTTACCTTAACTGAATTTCTTTCCCAGGTGTACGAAACAGCCCTGCATAGCAATATGGTAGCGGTAAACAAAGTACTGGCCTTCTTTAATAAAGATAAACAGCAGCTGATCGCGCATGATTCTTACGGACTCTCTCCCAGAGAAAAAGAAATTCTACGATGCCTCGTGAACGGCGATACCTATAAACAGATTTCAGAACACTGCCACATCAGTGTTGGTACTGTACGCTCGCATATCATGAACATCTACAGAAAGCTGGACGTGAACTCCCGATCCAATGCCATCGTAAAAGCAATGAAAGAAAACCTGATCTGAGTATCCCCGGGTAACCCCTGATGTGCCTTGCCAACCCTTGCTGCATCCGGTTCTTATTCGTTCTTGCCTCCTGCATTTAACAGCTGCCGCGTAAACGCGAAGTTTACCGTTTGAAAATGCTACGCATAAAAGAGAAAATATTACCGTATTTTGTGCAATCGATTGCGTAATTTGGAAGCCTGAATCAGCATTGACCAGGCTATTCCATTATATGCCGTAAATTGAAACAGGTGCATACGTTTGCACCTGCTTATTGGTTCGACATTTAAAGCTGCTGTCCCGTTATGATGAGAAAAGCATTGTCCTTTTGGCTCTTAGCCTTTACTTTTTCCAGCCTGGCCACTAAAGCCCAGCAATCCATACGTATTACCAACCAATGGGAATTCCTGAAAAGTGACCTGGGAGGCCCCTGGGAAGCCGTGCGCCCCGCCGCGGAAGGAAGTCCTGAATCAGTACCGCTCTGGCAAAAGGTGACCCTCCCGCATTGCTTCAATGACCGCGACGCCGTTGACCCGGACGTCAACTACTACCAGGGCCCCGGATGGTACCGCACCCAGCTTGACATCAAAAATCCCTATAGCAACGGCCGTACCTTCCTCCATTTCCTCGGCGCCGGGCAGAAGACTAACGTGTACGTGTACACGCAAAAGGTAGGATCCCATACCGGCGGTTACGACGAATGGTCTGTAGATATCACAGACGCCGTGGAAAACTTCCTGAAATCTCCGGAAGCAAAACGCTTTAAAGGGAAAGTACCCGTAGCCATCCGCTGCGATAACTCCCGCGACCTGGAAATGATTCCTTCCTCCATGTCCGATTTCAACGTTTACGGCGGCGTGTACCGCCCGCTGGAAATCGTATATACGCCGGCGTTATCCTTTAAGGAAGTACACCTGCAGGCCACTACGGACGCTGCCGGCAACGAAGGCCAGCTGGTCGTTTCCGCCTCCTTCATCAATTCCCTGAACGCCAGGGACGCCACTATTGAAATCAACCTGCTGGATCCGCGCAACCAGGTGGTTAAAACGCTGAAACAAGCCATCCATCCTGCCGCCGCTGAGCAACAGGTGGCTGCCATCTCCCTGAAGAAACCGATACGCTGGTCCCCGGATCAGCCACAGCTTTATAAAGTACAGGCTAAAATAACCTCCGCTGCCGGCGCCGCTGAATGGACCGGCAACACCGGTTTCCGCCACTTCAAATTCGAAGACCACGGGCCCTTCCTGCTCAACGGTAAACGCCTCCTGCTGCGTGGTACCCACCGCCATGAGGACCATGCCGGCGTAGCCGCCGCCATGGACGATGCCACCATCCGGCAGGAAATGATCCTCATGAAAAAAATGGGCGCCAACTTTATCCGCCTCGGCCACTACCAGCAACACCCGCTCGTGCTGCAGCTGTGCGACAGCCTCGGCATCCTCGTGTGGGAAGAAATTCCCTGGTGCCGCGGAGGCCTCGGCGGCGATATCTATAAGGAACAAGCCCGCCGCATGCTGACCAATATGATCAGTCAGCACCGCAACCACCCCGCCGTTATCCTCTGGGGGCTCGGTAACGAAAACGACTGGCCCGGCGACTTCCCGGAATTCGATAAGGAAAAGATCCGCGCGTTCATGTCGGAACTGCACCAGCTGGCCCACCACCTGGACAGTACCCGCCTGACCACCATCCGCCGCTGCGATTTCTGTAAGGACATTGTAGACGTGTACTCGCCCTCCATCTGGGCCGGATGGTACCGCGGCCGCTATACGGAATACAAACAGGAAAGCCTCAACGAAATCGCGAAAGTAAAACACTTCTTCCACGCGGAATGGGGGGCAGACAGCCACCAGGGCCGCTATGCGGAAAACCCTGAATTCTTCATCCAGAAGATTGCCACCGGCAAAGGGACGGACGAACGTACCGGCGACTTCGCCCTCACCGGCGGTAACGCCCGCGCGTCCAAGGATGGCGACTGGTCTGAGTCCTACGCCGTCAACCTGGTAGACTGGCACCTGAAGGAACAGGAAACCATGCCTACGCTCACCGGTAGCGCCTATTGGGTGTTTAAGGACTTCTCCACGCCGCTGCGCCCGGAGAACCCCGTGCCTTACGTGAACCAGAAAGGTATCGTAGCAAGGGACCTCACGCCAAAAGAAATCTACTACGTCTTCCAATCCTACTGGCTTACACAGCCGATGGCCCACATCTACGGCCACTCCTGGCCGGTGCGCTGGGGCAACGAAGGCGAGGAAAAAGAAATACGCGTGTACTCCAACTGCCCGGAAGCAGAACTGTTTGTGAACGGGAAAAGCGCCGGCGTGAAAAAACGCGACAGTCAAAACTTCCCGGCTGCCGGCCTGCGGTGGAACGTAGCGTTGCAGCCTGGTCAGAATAATATCCGCGTGGTAGCCCGCAACGGCAAAACCACGGTAACGGACGAAACCACCTGGACCTACCAGACGGCCAAATGGGGCAAGCCCGTGAAGCTCGTGGTGGAAAAGGAGCGCCAGGGCGATACCACCCTCGTGAAGGTGAAAGCGCTGGATGCCAACAATGTACTCTGCCTCGACGCAGCCAACCAGATCACCTGGTCGGTAGCGGGCAACGCTACCCTGATCGACGACCTGGGCACCGCCGGCGGCTCCCGCAAAGTACAGCTGGCCAATGGCCAGGCATCCATCCGCGTGGTAAACAACAGCGGTAAAAGCGTAGTAGCAGCGGCTGCCAGCGGCCTCGCTACCGGTCTTACCGAACTTTAATACCTAATCTACTCCGTTATGAAATACTTTTTAACCATTGGCCTGTGTATCGCTGCAAGCGCTGCGCAGGCCGCCACTCCTGATTCCCTGCTGAAGCTCTGGTACCGGCAGCCAGCCACCCAGTGGGTCGAAGCGCTGCCACTGGGCAACGGCCGCATCGGCGCTATGGTATTTGGCGGCGTCAAAACTGAAGAGCTGCAACTCAACGAAGGCACCATCTGGTCCGGCACGCCACGGGATGGCAACAATCCAACAGCCAAAGAACTGCTGCCGCAACTCCGCCAGCTGCTGAAAGAAGAAAAATACATGGAGGCCGATAAGCTCTCCCGGGAAATGATGGGCAAATACAGCGCCCGCTACCTCACGCTGGGCAGCCTTTTCCTGGAAAGCGACCTCCCCGCCGATGCACAGGATTACCACCGGGAGCTGGACCTGAATACCGGTATCAGCACGGTCCGGTTTACGCATAACGGCGTCGTATATACGAGAAAAGCATTCATCAGTTATCCTTCCCAGTTGATGGTGGTACGCTATACCGCCAGCAAGCCGGGAGCGATCACGTTCCATACCCGCTTCGCCAACCCGATGCCGCACCGTAACAGTGTGGTCGACCGGGCAACCCATTACATTTCCATGGAAGGTACCTGCCCTTCCTACGTAGCGGCGCGCCCGTACGAAAAGGAGCAGGTTGTATATGGTAAAGGAGAGGACGGCAGCGAGCCGGTACGCTATGCCGTACACCTGCAGGCCCGCTCCAAAGACGGCGTAATCAAGGAAGACACCAGCGGCATACAGGTGAA
>Ga0164243_10003339_pt1 | contig 25733 bp, 21 predicted proteins | sample OricompcompostOP_FD_108781 | JGI IMG/M metagenome (GOLD analysis project Ga0164243, IMG submission 108781) | Organic Plus compost microbial communities from Emeryville, California, USA - Original compost - Organic plus compost (OP) | ecosystem: Engineered > Solid waste > Mixed feedstock >...
GCACCGCCCTGGGACGCCGGGCTGATGTTCGTCTTCGATGCAGGGGTGCTCACCGGTTCCCAGATCGCGGCGCTCCGCCTGCAGCCCCAGGAACTCGACGAATACGTGTTCGCCGCTCCCGCGGACCTGGACACGCTCCTGCCGCCGGGCCTGGCGCGGAGGATGAGCGCGGCGATCTCGGCGGCGGACGCCGGCCAGACGGCTTATCTGGAGGACGGTCGCCGCCGGCCGAGTGGTGCTTGACCTGGGACGGTGCGGGCTCGCCTCGGTGGCTGCGGGCCGGCCGCCGCGAGGCGTATCGCGCCGCGCCCCCCGTCGTTAGGGTTCGGTGCATGGTCACCCCCCTGGAGCCCGACGACCCGCGCGTGCTGGGTGAGTTCACGCTGAGCGGGCGGCTCGGCGAGGGCGGGCAGGGGGTGGTGTTCCTCGGCCGGTCGCCCCGCGGGGAACCGGTCGCGGTGAAGGTGCTCAAGTCGGGCCTCGACGCGCCGGTGAAGGAGCGGCTGGTCCGCGAGCTCGACGCGATGCGCGGGGTCGCGCCCTTCTGCACCGCCCGGGTGCTGACCGCGGTGGTCGACGGCCGGATGCCGTACGTCGTGAGCGAGTTCATCGACGGGCCCTCTCTGCAGCAGCGGGTCGATTCCGGTGGTCCGCTGCGGGGCGGTGAGCTGGAACGCCTCGCGGTCGGTACGGCCACGGCGCTGACGGCCATTCACGGCGCCGGGATCGTGCACCGGGACTTCAAACCGGCCAACGTGCTGCTGGGGCCGGACGGCCCCCGGGTGGTGGACTTCGGCATCGCCAGGCACGGCGCGAGTGACACGATCACGGCGGGCCCGGTCGGCACCCCGGCCTACCTGGCTCCCGAGCAGATCGCCGGAGCCCCGGCGACGCCCGCCTCCGACGTGTTCGCCTGGGGTGCCACGATCGTCTTCGCCGCCACGGGCCGTGCGGCCTTCGGAGCCGACAGCGTCCCCGCCGTCATGCACCGGATCCTGACCGCCGAGCCCGACGCCTCGGCTCTGCTCCCGCCACTGCGCTCGGTGGTCGAGCGCTGCCTGGCGAAGGATCCCGCGCGCCGGCCGTCCTCCCGCGACCTGCTGCTGGAACTCGTCGGGTCCGCCGCCGACCCGCTCCAGGCGGGCGCGGCGGCGGCCACCACCAGGCCGGAAGGCGTACGGCGAGGCGGGACGACCGCGATCCTCCCGGTGCCCGGTCCGGGCGGGACGTTCCCGTCCGGCGACGAGACCACCGGGGCGGGCGGCCACCGGCGGGCGTCCCGTGCGGGGATCGTCGCCGGGGTGGTGGCCGTCGTGGCCGCGGTGTCGGTCACCGCCGCTCTGCTGGCGCCGCGCCTGCTGTCCGGGGCAGGCACCTCGACGCCCGCCGCCACGACGCCCGCCGCCACGACGACCGTCTCGCGCGCGGCCGGCTCGTCGGCGCCACCCACACCTGGGGAGGACGCCACGGCCTACGGCACGGAGCAGGACGACACCGTGACGACGGAGGAGACCGTGGAGGACGCTGCCGACGACACCGCAGAGGACGCCGGGCCGACACCGACAGCGGCTGCCGTGCCGTCGACCACGCCGGGCGGTACGGTTCCGGCCGCGTTCGCCGGCACCTGGGGCGGCCATCTCGAACCCGACCAGCTCGTGGGCACCAGCGAGACCGACGTACAGGTCGTGCTGGAGCAGGGCGGGCGCGCCGGAAGCTGGAAGGACACCAACAGTTCATGCCGGGGGAGCCTGACGCTGACGCGCAGCTCCAGCACGGCGCTCGTCTTCCGGCTGGACACGTGCGCCCCGGGCACGATCACCCTGATCCGGACCGGCGAAGGGCTCGCCTACCGATGGGCCGGCGACGAGGACGAAGCCATCTACCACGGCCTCCTGATCAAGGACTGACCGTAGGGTGGGCGGCATGCCGCTGCGACTTGGCCTGCTGAACTTCAAGGCTCGGGACAACTCGGCGCTCGGCCGGTTCTGGGCGGACGCGCTCGGCTGGGATGTCTTCAGTGACGGACCCGCTGTGACGGGCGTCGGGCCCGTGGGCTTCGTCTGGCCGGACCCCATGGGCTTCTGCGTCTGTGTCGTCGCCGTGCCGGACCCCGAGGCGGTGAGATATCGCGTGCACCTGGATCTGGCCACCACCTCCGCGGCCCATCAGGCGGAGCTGGTCGCGCGGTTGCAGGATCTCGGGGCGACGCCCGCCGACGTGGGGCAGGGCGACGTGCCGTGGACGGTGCTGGCCGATCCCGAGGGCAACGTGTTCTGCGTGCTGGAGCCCCGGGAGATCTACCAGGACACCGGGCCGATCGCCGCGGTGGTGGTCCACTGCGATGACCCTCGGGCCATGGCCCGCTTCTGGGACGCGGCCGTCGACTGGACCCTCCACGAGGTGAGCGACGACCACGCGCGGCTGCGCTCGGCCACGGGCGTCGGGCCCTACCTGGAGTTCATCCGGACCACACCCGATGCCGCGCCCGTGTGGACCCGCGTCCACCTCGACCTGCTGCCCTACCCCGGTGACGACCAGGCGGCGGAGGTCGCCCGCCTGAAGACCCTCGGCGCCACCCCCGCCGACGTGGGGCAGGGCGATGTCTCCTGGGTCGTCCTCGCCGACCCGCAGGGCCACGAGTTCTGCGTCCTCGCCCCGGCCTGACGCGGATCCCGCGCCTTCATGACTCCGCTGACAGTAGGTGTCAGTGGAGGAGCCGTACGGTCCCGGCATGGCGTTCAGCGAGAAGGCCATTCATAAGTTGGCCGAAAGGGCGGGACTGTGTACGACTTCGATTTCTTCATAGGCACGTGGGACGTGACCAATCGGAGGCTGCTGAAGCGAGGTGTCGGCAGCGACGAGTGGGAGGAGTTCCCCGGCCACTGCGTCGCGTACGGCCTCTTCGGCGGCGCGGGCAGCTTCGACACGCTCATATTGCCCACCAAGGACTTCGACGGCGCGACGATCCGGACGTACGACGCCGAGCGGGACGAGTGGTCCATCCACTGGGTCAACAGCAGGCGCGGCCTGGATCCGGTCCCGGTCGTGGGCCGTTTCGTCGACGGAGTCGGCACCTTCTACGCCGACGACACCGACGACGGCCGTCCGATCCGCATCCGGTTCATCTGGTCGGGGATCACACCCGGCTCGTGCCGCTGGGAGCAGGCGTTCTCCTACGACGGCGGCCAGACCTGGGAGACCAACTGGACGATGGACTTCACCCGCGTCGGGTGACGCACGGCCGCGCGCGGTTCAGCTCAGTTCAGGTCCAGGGAGACGAGCGCCCTACGATCACTGAATCGCCGGCCGCGGCCGGCGGGCCTGAGACGGAATCCGTCGGCGACGGGCGGGCGAACCCGGCCCGGCGAGCGTCTCGGCCGGGCCGGGTCCCGAGGGGGTCAGCCCGGTTGGTCGCCCGTGGCGACGGGGCGGGCCGGGTCGGAGCTCCAGGCCGACCAAGAGCCGGGGTACAGCGCCGCGGTGACACCGAGCTTGGCGAGGGCGAGGATGTCGAGCGTGGCGCCCACGCCGCCGCCGCAGTAGACGCCGACGGCGCGCTCGCCGCCCACACCGAGGGCGGCGTAATCGGCGCGTAGGTCTTCGTCGCTCTTCAGGAGGCCGTCGGCGCCCAGGTTGCCGGCGCTCGGTCTGCTCAGCGCGCCGGGGATGTGGCCGCCACCGTTCAGGCCGGTGTAGGCGGCCTCGGGACGTGCGTCGAGAAGCACGCCGGAGCGGGCGAGTGCGGCGGCCTGGCCGGCGTCGAGCGTCGGCAGGGAGCCGGTTTTGACGGTGAGGTCGCCTTCGCGTTCCGGAGGGGCTTGTGTGACGAGTTCGCCGCCCGCCGCCTGCCACGCGTCGACGCCGCCGTCCAGGTAGCGCACGTCGGGGACCCCGGCCCACGTCAGCGTCCACCAGGCGCGTGCGGCGATGGCCGGGTTCTCCCGTGTGTACACGACGACGATCGAGTTCTCGTTGACGCCCCAGCGGCGTACCGACTCCTGGATCTGCCGCTCGCCCGGCAGCGGGTTGTTGCCGGAACCAGGGTGGCGCGGGCCCGCGAGCTGTGAGATCAGTTCGACGACGTGTGCGCCTGGCAGCCGTCCCTGCTCGCCCTGCGCCGGGTCCAGCTTGCGCCGGATCTCCAGCAGGACGACGTCCCTGCCCTTGGCCAGTTTGCGCCGCAGCTTTTCTGCGGAGATCACCGGGGACTTGACCTCGACGGGTGTCGCAGTCATACGGGGTGCCTCGTACTTTCTCTGGAAAGGTGGGGGACGGTGAGCTCAGACGGCGGCGACGCTCTTCGCAGCGCGCAGTTCGAAGAGCCGGCGGGCATTGCCGGCCCGGATCCGCTCCTGTGCGGCCGCGTCGAGTCCGGCGGCGTCGAGGGCGTCGCCGACCAGTTCGGCGGAGATCGGGCGGCCCGGCCAGTCGCTGCCGACGATGATCCGATCGACGCCGATGACTTCGGCGTAGTAGCGGATGAGCCACGGGTTCAACCGTGTGGTGTCGAAATAGATGTTCGCGGGGGCGCCGTCCGCGGACTTCCGCCGGTACGCCGCCAGCTCATCGGTGGCGAAGTACAGCGCGCCGCTGCCGAGAGCGGTGAACACCAGGTGCAGGTCTGGCAGCCGGGCCGGCAGGTCGGCGTGGAGCGCCGACAGGAAACTGGCGCCGTTCTGCAGTCCGCGCCCGATCGAGTTGCCGGGGCGCCCGGCGGCCTTCACCAGTGCCTCCGCCTGCGGCGCGGCCACAGGGTGAACGAAGACCGGGACGCCGAGAGCGGCGGCCAGCTCCAGGGTTGGGAACGCCTCGGAGGAGCTGAGGAACCGGTCGTCGCGTGAGGAGTCGAGCACGATGCCGTGCAGGCCGAGCTCTTCGATCGCGTAGCGGGTCTGTTCCGCCCCGGCCTCGCCGGAGAACGCGTCGACCGTGGCGAGACCGAGGAACACGTCGGGCCGTTCCCGGACGGCCTCGGCCAGGTACTCGTTCACCGTGTTGACCGCGGCCGTCTCGACCGGGCCGTTCAGGCCGAACAGCTGCTCGACGGGTGCGCTGAGGGCGCGCAGGTCGACGCCGCCGTCTATGCTCTCCCGGGCCAGCCCCGGGAGGTCCTCCAGGAGCTTCTTGGGGAACCCGGCGACCGGGCGCGGACGCTCGCCGCCGGGCACCCGCCAGCCCGGCGGGCGGTAGTGCGTGTGAATGTCGATGAGCCCGGCATCGGCAAGGGTGGTCATGTCATCGCTCCGATCTCGCCGGTCAGCGCGGCGTGGGCAGACCGTAATGGCCGCGCAGAGTCGTCTCGGTGTATTCCTTGCGGTAGATCCCCTTCGCCTGCAGCAGGGGGACGACGTGGTCGACGAAGATCTCCAGGCCGTCGGGGAACGTGGGCGCCTTGTAGTTGAACCCGTCGGCGGCGCCGGTCGTGAACCACAGTTCGATGTCGTCGGCGACCTGCTCCGGCGTCCCGACGAACACGTAGTGGCCGTGCGCCGCGATGTCCCACTCGATCACCTGCCTGGCGGTGAGGCGCGCCTCGACCGCCTTGGTGCGCAGTGCCTCGACCCGGCTCCTGAACGTGCTGGTCGCGATCGAGTGCTCCCACAACGAGTCCGGGATCGGCTTGTCGAGATCGACGCCCGACACGTCCAGCCCGTCGCCGCGCGCGACCTCCTCGATCGCTCCCTCGATGTCGATCAGCTGGTTCAGTTCGTCGAACGTGGCCTGCGCCTCCGCCTCGGTGCTGCCGACCACGGCGAGATAACCGGGCAGGACGTGCGCGTGCCCGGGGTCGCGTCCCGCTTCGGAGACCCGGCGCTTGAAGTCGCGGTAGAACTCGCGTGCCGCCTCGATTGTCGGCTGGGCGGTGAAGATGGCGTCCGCGTGGCGGGCGCCCTGCGAGCGGCCGAAGTCGGAGTCGCCGGCATGGAAGATGAGCGGACGCCCCTGCGGTGAGCGGGGCACGTTGAACACCGCGTCGATCTGGAAGTGCTTGCCCTGGAAGGGCACGCGGTGGACCTTGCCCGGGTCCAGGAACACCCCGGTCTCCTGATCGGCGATCACCGCGTCCGGCTCCCAGCTCTCCCAGAGCGCCTTGACGATCTGGATGAACTCCTCCGACCGCTCGTAGCGCAGGGCGTGCTCGGGGTGGGCGGACGGGCCGAAGTTGGCAGCGGTCGCGGCGTTGGACCCGGTCACGGCGTTCCATCCGGCGCGGCCACGGGTGAGCAGGTCGAGCGAGGCGATCTGCCGTGCCGTGTTGTACGGCTCGGAGTACGTCGTCGAGACCGTCGAGGCGAGCCCGAGGTGGGTGGTGACGGCGGCGAGCACTCCTAGCAGCGTTATCGGCTCGGGCTTCGTCTGGCCCCCGGACGGCTGCACGGGGCCGAGGTTCGGTCCGTCGGCGAAGAACACCGCGTCGAACAGGCCGCGCTCGGCGGTCTTTGCCGTACGGATGTTGAAGTCGATGTCCCAGAGCTGGTGGGGGTCGACGCCGGGGTGCCGCCATGCGGCCCGGTGGTTGCCGTACCAGTTGCCGAACAGGTTCAGATGAAGTTCGCGGGTGTGGTCGGTCATGGTCGTGTCGCAGTCTCCTCGATGGGTCGTTGTCCGTTCGCCGGCCGGCCGCTCAGCCGATCGCCGCCTTCGCGTCGACGTCGGGACGCCAGACGGCGTGGGCGTAGTGCGCGGTGAAGGACTCCTCCGGGGCTGCGGCGGCGGGCGGCTTCGGCCGCTGCCAGTCGGCGAGGAAGAGGTCACGGCTGATCGCCTCGACCAGGCGCGGCACGCCGGTGCGCAGGCTGGGGATGTCGCCGACGGGACGGCCGAAGCTCTGCGCCGCGGCGACGTTGAACACGTGGACGTCACGCAGCCACGGAGCCGAGCCGGGCACGCGTTCGGTGAGCTCGTAGCCGTCACCGAGATAGGGGTACGCGCCGAGGCTCTCGGAGCGGAGTGCGGCCGGGGGCTCGTACACGTCCCGCCACAGTGCGATGTCCTCGGCCAGACGCCGCAGCTCCGGCCGGGTGCGCGGGTCGTACTGGTAGCCGGTCCCGGCGATGACGAAGTCGTAGGCGTGTGTGCCGTCGGCCGCCTCGACGACGACCCTGCCGTCCTCTTCACGCAGCGCCGTCCACGGCGCGTTGAAGTGCAGGCGCAGGTTCGGGAAGGCGACCGCGCGCAGCACGGTGTCCAGCGGGCTGGTCGACCCCTTGTTCGCCTGGTTCCACCGGTTCTGCCAGCGCGCCGCGTCGGGCAGCCGGTGGAAGTTCTCCTGCGCGCCGGGGTTCGGCACGTTGCCTCCGGTGGGCTGGATGACCAGTTCGGCGCGGTAGGAGAACACGTGCACCTCGCGGGCGCCGGACTCCAGCGCGACCGCGGCGGCGTCGAGCGCGGAGGTGGCGGCACCGAGGATGCCGACATCCTTGCCGTCCAGCCCGGCGAAGTCGATCTCGTGGCCGGTATGGGCGCGGAGATGTTCCGGCAGCCCTTCGAAGATCGCGGGGATGTACGGGCCGCCGGTCCCCTCGACGCCTGTCGCGAGGACGATCTTGCGCACCACCTCGGTCTGCCGCTGCCCGTCGACGTCCAGGTGCAGCCGCAGCAGTCCGTCGACCGGCTCGATGTCCGCGACCCTGGTCCGGTAGCGGACCTCCACGCCGACCTGCCGCTGGAACCATTCGATGTAGTCGGCCCAGTCGGTGCGGGCGATACGTCCGATGGCCCGGAACGCCTCCTCGCCGTGCAGTCCCTCGTACCAGGCCTGGAATCCGATCGCCGGGTTGCCGAGCTCAGGGCCGGAACGGGTCTTCGGCGTACGCAGGGTGTTCATCCGCGCCCGGGTCCGCCACACGCCGGTTTTCGCCTGGTCGGCCGCCTCTATGACGGTGACTCTGGAGATGCCGGCGCGGCGCAGGGCGTACGCGATGGTCACGCCGCTCTGCCCTCCGCCGATGATCGCGACGTCGTGGTCCACGCCGGGAACCGGGGCGACCCAGTTGCCGGGGTCGGCGCCGAGCAGCCGCAGCGACTCCTGCGCCGCGCGGTCGACATCGTGGTGCTTGCTCATCGTGTCCTGCCTTCTACACGGGGGTGGGGGTCAGGCGTGCGCGTAGGCCGCACGCAGCGCGGGGAGGATGTGCTCCCTGAGAAGGTCGATCTGTTCGAGCATCTGGTCGAAGGCGCCGCCGGGCTGGTCGATGGAGAACATCTGCCGCTGGTAGCCGCCGTACTGCTCCTGGAAGTGGGCGATCTTGTCGAGGACCTGGGCCGGGCTGCCCACGGTCAGCGCGCTATGCCGGATCGCCTCCTCAAGGGTGTCGTAGGGCCACTTGGACAGGTCGGGACGCTGCGCCTCGAACTCGCGCAGCGCGTCCTGGGAGCGGAGACCGACGTGCACCTTCGCGCCCGATCCGACCGGCGCGGACTCCGCGGTGCCGTGTCCGTGGGCGGCGTAGCGCTCGCGGAAGTACCGGACGTGCGGCGCCGCCTGCTCCGCGCGCTGCGCGAGCTTCACCAGACCCCGCAGACGCTCGGTGGCGGTCGCGCCCACGGACGGGTCGCCGGCGAGGTTGCCGGTGCTGAAGATCCCGATTTCCATGGCCGTCAGGCGGTCTTCGCGATGGCCGGCCGGTCGAAGTGCTCCCGGAACGTCGTGCTGGTGTAGGCCTTGCGGAACAGGCCGCGACGCTGGAGCTCCGGCACCACCAGGTCGACGAACGCGTCCAGCGAGCCCGGCTGGTATGGCGGGAAGACGACGACGCCGTCGAGCTTGCGGTCCTCGAAGTTCTCCTCGATCCAGTCGGCCACCTCCTGCCCGGAACCGACGACCGGCACCTGGTTGGCGGGGCCGTTGGCGATGAAGTGGTCGAGGTCGGCGAGAGTGATGTCCTCGTCGCCGAAGCCGAGGAAGGCGTCCTTCACGATCCATGCCGAAGCGGGGTTCGCGGTGACGTCCACGACGTCCTTGACCTTGTCCTTCGGCCCGGCGTTGCCGAGGTCCACGCCAAGTACGCGCCCGAGTTCGCGCGCGTCGAACGGCACGACCGAGAGGTCCTGGATCTCGCGGAACCTGGCGTGAGCGGCCGACGAGGTCTCGTCGACGTAGAACGTGATGCCGGGCAGCAGATAGTAGGCGTCCGGGTCGCGTCCGTAGCTCGCGGCCAGCGCCTTCTGCGTCTGGTAATACTCGGCCTGCTTGTCGGCGAAGGGGATGAAGCGGACGTCCGCGTACTTGGCGCCGAACTCGAACGACCGCTGGGAAGTGCCCGCCACGATCAGCGGCGGGCGGCGCTGCGGGGACGGCGGGATGTTCAGCGGCCCCTCGACACTGAAATGCCTGCCGCGGAAGGAAGTCGGCTGGATCTTGCTGAGATCGAGGAACCGTCCGCCCTCCCGGTCGCCGACGTACCAGCCGTCCTGCCAGCCGTCCCACAGCGACCAGAGGATCTGGATGAACTCCTCCGCGCGATCCCATCGGGCGTCGCCGTCGGGCTGCTCGTCGAATCCGTAGTTGCGCGCCGCGTCGTCGCTGCGCCCGGTGACGATGTTGATCGCGGCGCGGCCCCGGCTGAGGTGGTCGAGGGTCGCGGTCTGGCGGGCGACGTTGAACGGGTGCTGGTAGGTCGTGTTGAACGTCGATACGAGCCCGATGCGCGTGGTCAGCGCGGCGACGTAGGCGTTCGCGGTGAAGCTGTCGAGCTTGAACAGCCCGTTGGGAGTCCAGTAGTGCTCGCCGTCGACCAGGTTCACGACGCCGTTGGCGGCGGTGTCGGCCGACCAGTTCTGCTTGCGGCCCCCCGGCTTGCCGGGAAGCCGGGAGGACTCGCCGTTGCCGAGGAACAAGTAGTCGAACAGCCCTCGTTCGGCGGTCTGCGCGGTCGCCCGGTAGAAGTCCGGGTCGCCCTCAAGGACCTTGTAGTGGCGCCGGCGCCGCCAGCCCGTGCCGTGGCGCCCCTCGGGCCAGATGGAGTGCCCCAGCTTCACATGCCGTCTCTCACTCATGTCCGTGCTCCTGCTTTCGTAGTCCTGTCGATCGGTTCACTTGGTGTCCGGTAGAGCCGCGTCCGGACGAGGTCTGTCACCGTCGCCCACACGGCGAGCGCGAAGAAGAGCCCGGCCGCGACCACGCCGGCGACGAGCGCGCTGTCGTAGGTGGACCGCCCGGCGTTCGTCAGCTCCCCCGCGTGCCCGTAGACCACGGCATAGAAAGCCGCCGAGGTGGCCGCGATGCCGAGCGAGTTGCCGATGCGCTGAGTAAGGTGGCCGATCGAGGCGGCGAGGCTGCCCTTCTCGGCCGGTACGTCGCTCAGCAGCAGCACATGGTTGGGGGAGATCACCATGCCGCTGCCGAGCCCGTTGAGGATCTGCGCCACGGTGACCACCGCGATCGCGGGGCGTTGCGCGAGGAGGTTCACGGCCAGGACGGAGACGAGGATCCCCGCGGCCGACGTGAACAGGCCGGTCAGAGTGATGACGCGGCCCCATCGCAGCACCCGCCGCGCCGCCCAGCGCGCTCCGAAGGCGGAGGCCGCCGAAGACGGCAGCAGCACGAGAGCGGCGAGGAACGGCGAGAGCCCGAGCGCGAGCTGCAGGTACAGCATCATCACGAGCCCCACGCCGGGTCCGGCGGCCAGCCACGACGCGGCGACGAGCAGCGCGTTCCGGTACGAGCGGGTGCGCAGCAGCTCCCCGTCCAGCAGCGGGAGCAGGCCACGTCCGAGGTAGCGGCGTTCCCATCGCAGGAACAGCACGGCGAAGACGGCGGCGGGGACGAGCGCCGACCACCGGGCCGCGCTGTCGCCCGGCAGGCCGGTGGTCAGCACGAGCGGGAACAGCACCAGCAGCACGGTGACACCGAGAAGCACGGCGCCGATGGGGTCGAAGCTGCGGGTGATCGTCGTCATGACCGGCTGCGTCCGGGGCAGGTGGCGAGCACCGGCGGCGAACAGTGCGACCCCGACGGGGACGTTCATCAGGAAGATCCACCGCCAGCCCTGGTCCGCACCGCCCACGGTCATGAGCAGGCCACCGATGCCGGGCCCGGACGCGGTCGCGACGGCGGTCATCACGCCGTAGGCGCCGAACGCCCGGCCCCGGTCGGCCCCGCCGAACAGCTGCTGGATCACCCCGATCGTCTGCGGCATCAGGATCCCGGCCGCGACACCGAGCAGGACGCGTCCCGCGATCAGCGTCCGCAGGTCCGCCGCGAGGCCGCAGGCGAGGCTGGAGGCGATGTACAGCAGCAGCCCGACGCGGATCAGCTGGTGTCTGCGGCCCTGGTCGCCGAGGCGTCCGAAGGGCACGAGCGTGAGGCCGAACGCCACGACGTATCCCGCGGAAATGAGCTGCAGGCTCGTCGGGCCGACGTGCAGCGAGCGGGCGATCGCGGGTAGCGCCACGTTCGCGTCGCTGATGCCGACCAGCAGGACCCCCGACAGGATCGACGCGACGTACAGGGCGCGCCACCGCGATCTGTCGTCCATGTGCGTGGTGCCGGCCGGCACTGTCCCCGGACTCATCGCTCCGGCGTCCATCCGAGCCTCGGTGCCACCTCGGCCGCGATCCGCTCCAGGCCCTCCAGCGCGACGTCCACCGTGCGTTTGCGGCCGAGCCCGGCAGCCGCGTCCTCGATGATGTTGGTGACGGCGATGAGATGGTCCACCTCGGGCAGCAGCGCGGCGTCGTCCCGGAGGGCCTGCGCCGTCTGGGACGGCGAGCCGGTCGCGACGTTCATCGACGCGAGCACCTGGTCGTCGGTCAGGTCACGGGAGTCGATCCCGTTGACCTTCGCGAGACGGGCCCGGCCGGCCTTCAGGAACGGGCCCAGCGCCGCCAGCGCCGACTCACGTGAGTCGGCGGGGTAGATCATCCGGATGCCGCCGAGCCGCGGCCGCAGGCTGCCCGCCACCTCGGCCGGGGCCTCGACGGGACCCGTCTCCGCCCACTGGGCCAGGTACGCGTCGATGATCGGCCGCTGCTGGGTCCGGGCGTCCAGGGTCGCGGTGCCGAACAGCAGGCCGAGGCCGGTGAGCGCGGCACGGCGGGCCGACGCGGCACTGCCCGCGGTGCGCCAGAGCCGGCGCGACAACGGCGTGCCGTCCACCGGCAGGGTCAGGTCGGTGCCCCGCAGTGGGTGGCCCGCGAGGGCGCCCTGCAACACGGCGAGGTTCTCGTCGAACAGCGCCGTCGCCCGTGCCTTGTCACGGCCGAAGGCGGCGTACTTGTCGATGTTGGCGTTGCCGGTCCCGAGGCCGAGCTGCAGACGCCCCCGGGAGATCCCGTCCAGCGTGAGCGCGTCTTCGGCGAGCTGGACGGGGTCGGTGATCGGCAACGTCACCACCGCGACGCCGAGCCCGATGCGCCCGGTCGCCACGGCGACCGGCGCAAGAGAGATCAGCGGTGACGGAGCCGATCCCTCCTCTCCGCCGGCCAGCAGGTGCTGCGCCACGAATCCGACGTCGTACCCGAGTGCCTCGGCTCCCACGAAGAGGCGGACGAGCTCCTCATGCGCCTCCCCTCGTCCGGAGGCGGAGCGCACGTGGGTGAAGAAGCCCAGCTTGAATGGCTTGCGCGCGGGCGGACTCACGCCTCACCCGCCTGGGTGCCGCGCCGCCACCGGGTGACGCGCTTCTCGAGCAGCAGGAAGATCGCGTTGAACAGGTAGCCGATGACGGCGACCGTGAGCACGCCGGCCAGCAGTTGCCGCAGGTTGAAGTTCTGCTGGGCGAACATCAGGTAGTAGCCGATGCCGTCGTTTCCAGAGAGCATGCCGATGACGACCGCGAGCACCAGCGACATGCCCAGCGACTGCCGCATGCCGACGAGGATGTACGGCGTCGCGAACGGCAGGGCGATCTCTTTCTGGGTCTGCAGCCACGACAAGCGGTACGTCTGCGCGGTCTCGGCGAGGATCTTCGACACGCCGCGGGCGCCGGCGTAAGAGTTGATGATCATCGGGAAGATGCCTCCGGTGAGGAACACGGCGATCTTCATCTGGTCGCCGAGCCCGAGGAACAGGATGTAGATCGGCAGGATCGCGGTGGCCGGAGTGAGCCGCAGGATCTCGACGAGCGGCTCGGACAGCCCCCAGATCACCCGTGATCGGCCCATCAGGAAACCGATTCCGACGCCGAGCGGCACCGCGAGCGCCAGCGCCTCGGCCATCGTGCGCAGGGTGATCGACAGTTGCCGCAGCAGATCGCCCTCGGTCGCCTCTCGCCACCACGTCTCGACGATGCGGTCCGGCGAGGAGATGGTCGGGTCGTAGTGGACGCCCGAGTAGGCCTGCCAGAAAACGACGATCAAGGCGACGAGCGTCCAGCCGGACGCTCGGCTGCGGAGGTAGCGGCGCACCGTCCGGCGTACGGGGCCGACGGGCCTGAGCCCGTTCTCCACGGGGGCCGCGCCGTCCGGCCCGGTGACGGTCGCGGGGGTGGCCCCCGGAGTGGTCTCGGTGACGGCCATGGCGTCGGCCCGCGGGCTGGGCTTGAGTGGTGTTCCGGCGATGTCGGTCATGGCTGGTCCTTCACTCGGCACCGACGACGAGGCTGAGCACCTCGCGACGGAGGCGGAGATAGCGGGGGTCCTCGCGGAAGTCGACCTGCGTGCGCGGGTACGGGATGTCGACGGTGACGTCGCGTTCGATCCCACCGCCCTTCTCGCGAAGCACGATCACCCGCTGCGACAGGTAGAGGGCCTCTTCGATGTCATGCGTGACGAACAGGACGGTGAGGCCGTGCTCCTTCCAGATCCGGAGCACGAGGTCCTGAAGTGTGCCGCGGCTGAGCGCGTCGACCGCGCTGAACGGCTCGTCGAGCAGCAGCAGTTCGGGACGCGCGGCGAGGGCCCGCGCGATCGCGACCCGCTGCTGCATGCCGCCGGACAGTTCACTGGGGTAGCGGTTGAAGGTCCCCCCGAGCCCCACCTCTTCGAGGTGCTCCCGGATCAGCTCGTCCTCCTGTGCCTTGGACACACGGGAGGCGCCGTGCCCGTGCCGCAGCCCGAAGCGGACGTTGTCGCCGACCGTGCGCCACGGCAGCAGCGACTCGTTGTAGTTCTGGAAGACGTAGCGGGCGCTGTCGGGCGGCCCGTCCACCCGTTCGGCGCCGACGCGGATGGTGCCGGAGGTCGGCTTCTCCAGCCCCGCGACGAGGCGGAGGAGGGTGGACTTGCCGCAGCCGGAACGCCCGACGACGGAGACGAAGGCGCCCCGCTCGATCGTCAGGCTCACCGGAGAGAGCCCGCGTACGACGTTCCCGTCGAGCGCGAGGTAGTCCTTGCCGGCGCCGTCGATGGTGATGACGCCATGACGGACGCCATCGGTCAGGGCGGTTTCGGCCTCGAGTGCGTGTGTCATGTGAAGGCCTCACGAGAATGGGTTGCCGCTGGGCATCGCTTGTGGTGTCCGGTGGCGGCGGGTGCGTTTCCGGGCCCGCCACCACCGCGGTCATCCCGCGTTCACGGGCGGCTGGATCAGCTCCGGTTCCGGTTGCAGCGCCGAAGGGAAGACCAGGTCGTGCAGGTCGACGCCCTTCTGGATCTTGTCCGGCGCGTACTGCAGGCCGAGCTCATACCAGGACTGCGTGGCGTCGAAGTCGAACGGCCCAGGCTGCGTGTTCGTCAGCAGGTTGTCGACCTTCTGCGGGTCGCCGCCGGTGAGCTTCGACAGGTCGATCTGCTGGTACTTGAGCAGGATCGGCTGCAGTTTCTCCGGCGTCAGCGTCTTGAACCAGACATAGGACGCGTGCAGTGCTTTGTCGAAGGCGTGGGCCACCGCCTGGTGCTCGGGGTTTTCCAGCCACTCGCCTGTGGCCCAGAACGCGGCCGTTGTCGCCTTCAGGTTCGACCACTGCGACGAGTCGGGGTTGCCCAGGACCCGGAAGTTGTACGCGCCCGGCTGCCCCTCGTTGGTGTAGGCCTGGTTCCACTGGCCGAAGAAGGCGTCGACGGAGTTGCTCGCCAGCGCCTGTGGCGCGGCCGCCTGAGCCTGGACGATCGAATACTTGACCTGGTTCGGGTCGACCCCGTTGGCCTTGAGGAAACCCCGCAGGTTGACCGTGTGCTGCGGAACCGGCGGCAGGGCGATGGTCTTCCCGGCGAGGTCGGCGGGCGTCTTGATGGGCCCGTCCGCCTGGACGAGGATCGGGAACTGCTTGGCGTTGGTGTTGTTGTTGGCGACCAGCTTGAGGTTGAAGCCCTGCGCCTTGGCGTTTATGCCGGCGTAGAGATCCGCGTAGCCGATCTCGCCGCTGCCCCCCTGCAGCGCCGCGAGCACCTGGGTGCCGTTGGCGAGCTGGCTCTCCTCGACGGACAGGCCGTACTTGGCGAAGAAACCGTAGTCCCTGGCGAGTGCGATGTTGAAGGCACCCGATGTGTTGATCACTTTGAGTTCGACCGGATGCGCGGGGTCCAGCGCGTGCACGGCGGAGGCGTTGCCGGCGGCGGCCGGTGCGGAGGAGCCGCTGCCGCCGCAGCTGGAGAGCACGGTGGAGGCGGCGAGCGCGGCGATGCCGGAGGCGAGCCATCTGTGGCGCCGGCGATTCGTCGACACGGGATTTCCTTTCAGGGGGGTGGTTGCGGGGAGAGATGTGGTGGGGCGGAGGACGTCGGTTCTCGAGAGCCGGCGGGATGGCCTTCGGGCATGCGCGGGGACCCCCGCACGCACGGCAGTGCGGCGGCGGGGGCACGCCGACGAGGGAAGTGGCAGGCCGGAGGCGAAGGCCGCCGACGCGCGTCAACCGGGGATCAGGACGTCCGGGCGGACCAGGCCGCCCGTGGGGATGCGCCCGGGGTTTCGTTCAGAGTCCGAGGAGATCGCGTACGGATCCGGGCGCACAGGATCGGTCGGCGTCGCCATGTTCACGACGCCGCCATGTGATGGGGCCGCCATGTGATGGGGCCGCCGTGTGAAGGGCAGGCCGGGGTCGTCGCCGGTGGGGTGAGCGGCGACAGGGGGCGGCGCGGACACCGGACGCCGGATGGTTCTGGGGAGGGACGAGGAAGCCGGCGCCGGTCATGCCTTCGACAGGGCGGAGATCGGGTGGAAGGGGGTAGACAGGCAGTCAGGGGTGGGGGATGAATCGGCCGAAACGGCCCTGATGGTATAGCAGCGGGCGGCTGGTGCCGTGCACCGTGGCCTCGCAGACCAGGCCCACGACGAGCACGTGGTCGCCCACTTCGCCCGTCGTGTGCGGCAGGCAGACCAGGTGCACCGACGCGTCGCTCAGCAGCGGAGCCCCGAAGGGACCGCGATGCCAGCGAGTCGGCTCGGCGAAACGGTCGATGCCCTTGCGTGCGAATCTGACCGCGAGCTCATCCTGGTCGCTGGTGAGCATGTTGACGGCGAAGTGGCCGGCTGAGCGCAACCGGGGCCAGGTGCTCGAGGATTGGTTCACATAGAAGGAGACCAGCGGCGGCTCCAGGCTCACCGAGGAGAACGACGTCGCGGTCAGGCCGATGGGGGTTTCGTCGTCCTGAGCGGTGATCACTACGACACCGGCGGCGTGCGCCGCCAGCGCTCTGCGGAACCGCTCGCCGTCCACGGCCCGCCCTGACAGGGTCTCGGTCACCTTCCCGCTCCTTCCCTGCGGGGAGCCGTGCGTTGTCTGCCCTCTGATGTCACGATGCACATCGGATTTCCCCTCTCGCGGCCATGCCGCGGACGCCGCCATGTCACGTCGCGCGGGCCCCTGGGGGAACCGCGTGGCGGTAGGCGGCACACGGGTGTTCACATTGGTGGTCGTGAAGGCGACCACGGCCTTGGATCTGTCGCTACGGGAGAGGTGGAAGGACTCGGGTACCAGCAGCGATCTCGCCGAGTCGGACGGGCGGGATCAGCGACACTGCGCGCTGGCGACGTGCCCGAAGTCAACGTGAGGGCGCCGGATCAAAGGTAAATCCTGGCTCATAACACTCAATGTAGATCTACGAGCCCTAGAAGTCAACATTTCCTACTTGCTTTATCGGGAAATCTGTCGGACGGGGTCGCCAGCGGCGTTCCCCCGCCTCACGTCGAGCATCGAGGGCATGGATCGGAGTCGTGCGGCCCAACCACTAGACGCACGTGGTGGCCGAGCAGCGGCGTCCTGGCCGGGCTCTACCCGGGCCCGGTGGAACCTCGAACTCAACCTGGGGTGTTCGTTGCGGGTCCGCGGCCTTACCCGGTGGCGGTGTAGCGGTTGGCGAGGTTCCTGCACATGACGTTCGATGAGCCGATCCACAGGATCGTGAAGCGATAGCCCTGGCTCGTCCTGGTGACGGCGTCGGCACAGAAGCCGGGACGGAAACCGTCATCTCTGAGGACGTCTCCCCTGGGGACGTCGAACGGCAGCCTTCTCAGCAGCCAGCAGACCCCGGTGTCGACCAGCGCGTCCAGGTCTCCGCGGACGACCGCGACCATGCCGATCGACCACGCGGCCCTGTCGTGGTGATACACCCCGAGCGCCAGGTGGTCGGTCTCATAGGCGCACTCCGCCGCGTCGTTGACGGCGTTCACCCTGCCGACGAAGCGCTCGAGCCCGCCGCGGAACTCCCTGAACTCCTCGGAGCGCCCTTCGGGGATGAAACCGAGGACGTCCTCGGCCAGGCCCGCGATGCTGATGCAGGGGTTCTGCATGACCACACTGACCCCCTCCGCCGGTGAAAAGCTCGGGAGCTGGGACCTCGTGATGGGTCCCGGGGCAGGGCAGACCGGGCCCTTGGGTTTCTCCGGCTCCTTCGGCTGCTTCGCCTTCTTCGGCTCCTGCACCTGCCCCTTCTCGGTCTCCGAGGCACTCGAGCCGCCCCCGGACTCCACGTCCAGACACGACGTGGTGGAAAGGGAGACCGACAGGAGGACGGCGAGCAACCTGTACGCCATCGAACGACGGGCGGCGAACGCTGAAGCAAGAGATCGGCGCATCCGGCTTGTCCCCCCATCTCGCCCCGGCCCATCTCGCCCCGGCCCATCTCGCCCCGGCCCATGTCACCCCGGCCAGTAACCGCCGTCACATCCTGATCCGGGGCGGCCGGCGAAGCGACGTCCCGGTCCGCTCAGCGGACCGTTGGGGGCGCAATCTTCCGATCAGACGTGTCGCCAGCGCAGGGGAGTGCCGGGTCCGGCGGCGACGACGAGCCCGGCGTGGGTGGTGAACATGGTGCCCGGCACCGCCTCCGCGTGGCACTCCCAGTCGCTCGCGGAAGGCGGGGGAAGCCGGGTCAGCAGACGGCCCTCGGAGTCGAGGGCGAAGAGCCTGCCGTTCATCCCGCCGAGGGCGACGGCGCCTCCCGACGAGCCCACGTGCTCCCAGCCGTCGCCGCCGAACGGCCGCCGCCACAACCCGCCGCAGGACGTGGCGACCCAGAAGGTGCAGTCGGCCACGGCCAGGCCCACGGCGGACCCGGGCGCGGGGCCGGCCTCCTGCCATCCCGGCTCGTCGTGGCGCAGCAGCCGCCCGTCGTGCGTGACGCCGTACAGGCCGACGGCGACGCCGCCCGCGGCCTCGCGCGGGACGGCGAGGGCGCGTACGTCGTCGGCGGGGCCGACGGGCCGCCAGGGCAGGTTCTGGCCGCACAACTCCCGGGCCAGCAGCGTGCCGTCCGCGCTCACCGCGTGCAGCGTGCGGCCGAGCACCGCGAGCGCCCGCAGGTCGGCCGGCGGGCCGATGACGTCCCAGCGCTCCTCGCCGGGAGCGGCCGACAGCCGGTCGACCACGTTGCGGGTGATCCGGTCGACGACGGGATCGTGCAGGCCGTTGCCCCAGTTCACCGTGGCCGCGGTGAAGACCGTGCCGAGACCGCTGGTGAACACGCCCATGGTCGCCATGCCGCCCTGGCCGTACGCGCTCCAGTGCCGCAGGTCGGCGGTGGCGAGGACGACGAACGACGAGGGCGTGCCGTCCCTGCCGGTCGCCCGGGGCACCCCGCCGACCTCCTCGAACTCCGCGGCGTCGGTCTCGTAGCCCAGGCAGCCCTCGCCGAACTTGTCGCCGTCGGTCAGCCCCGTCCCCTCGAACACCCAGTGCGCCGCGAAACGCGTGGTGTACGACTCTTCCAGCATGCGCGGCATGTGCGGCCCCCAGGCTCCGGCGCCCGCGCGGAAGCTCACCCCGGTCAGCGTGTTCTCCGGCCGGTTCACCGGCGCGGCCGACCACTCGACGGTCGTCTGCCGGGGATCGGTGGCGGCGATGGGGTCGGTCACCGGGTCGCGGTGGCACACCATGGTGCGGCCGCCGTCTTCGAGCCTGATCTGCCACCAGCACGTGTTGCCGGAAAAGAAGGCAACGTTGCCGCCGCGCCTCACGAACTCCTCGACGGCGTCGCGCATCCCGAGCGACCAATACTCGTCGTGCCCGTTGACGATCAGCAGCCGATGGCGGGACAGAAGATCGAGGCCGTCATGGAGGTCCAGGTTGGAGCAGTAGGCGACGTCGTAGCCGCCGCGGCGCAGCCACCGCATCAGCCCCTCCTCCCAGCGTTCGGGAGGAGGCCCGCCGCCGGGCCGGTCGAAGGTCACCCGCGCGGCCCGCGTGGGCGACTCGGTCCAGTAGATGCTCTGCCCCGGTTCCCCCGCCCTGTTGTACGCCTGCCAGGTGGTGAAGGGGACGCTCAGCAGCACCGGCGAGCCGGGCACGGCCTGCCGCACCACGAAGTAGACCTCGTTGTCCGGGCACGGCGTGGTCCCCGGCAGCCCGAACGGCCACGGCTGCTCGGGGCCGAAGCGGGCCCGATAGAGCGAGCTGCGCCAGCCGGAGGGGATGTCGAGCTCCCAGTGGGGCGCGGAGGCGGTTCCCTCGAAGACCACCCGGTCGTCGGTGGCGTCGGTCACCACCACGGGCGCCGGGTGGTCGAGGACGAAGCCGAGCGATGTCCCCTGCACGCAGGACGTCGACATGGCATAGGCGCGTACGGTCATCGGACTGGTCATCGCAGGGCCGCTTCGACGACGAGGGCTTCGAGTTCCAGGAGACAACGCTCCATATCGGGCCGGGACAGATAGCGGGTGTCGGCGGTGAGCGAGACGCCCTCGGTCGTGAGGTGGACGCAGAACCGGCAGTTGAGCTTGTCCTGGCTCATCGGCCAGGTCACCGACGTCCGGGCCAGCGCGGCCGTGATCTCGGCCGGGTCGCACCGGGCGGGTCCCGGGTCGGCGAAGCGCATGTCGTTGAAGCAGCAGTAGGGGTGGATCGGCTCACCACGCTCGGCGCTCACGGAGGCGGTGATCCGGTTGCGGTCGGCCGGGTCGTGGTAGGCGCTGCGGTAGGCGCGCAGCGCGGCCGGCCCGGCGGCCCGCAGCAGGCCGGTGAAGGACGCCTCCCGGCGGTCGAGCGTGAACAGCCCCTCCTGCGACATCGTGGCGACGATGTCCGTGGTGTCGCGGCGGAACCGGTTGGCCGAGATCGGCAGCACCGCGCACGTCTCGTGGCCGGTGAACCTGCCGACCAGCTCGGTCACGGCCGTCAGCAGCACGGTCGAGGTCGAGGCGGCGTGCTCGGCGGCGACCGAGCGGACGGCGAGCTCAAGGGCGGGGGAGCGCAGCAGCGCACGCCAGATGGGCGGCTCGGCCGGAGATCCGCTCGGGGAGGAAAACATCGTCGGTGGAATACGCCGATATTCGCGCTCCCAGTGCGCCGCCGCCGTCTCCGCCGCCCGCCGTCCCTCGGGACCGGCCTGCCAGTGCGCGAGGTCGAGCGGCTGCGAAGCCGCGGGCCGTCGTACGCCGGGGCCTCGGAGCAGGAACATGCGCAGGTCGCGCAGTGCGACCTCCGCGCCGAGCCCGTCGGCGGCCAGATGGCAGAAGACCAGCACCACGTGGGCGACCCGATCGCCGTCGAGCACCAGCGCCACCCGCACCGGCCATTCGCCGAAATAGTCGAACGGCCGCGCCGCCAGCTCGTCCAGCACCCGGTCGGGATCTTCGGTGGTGACCACGACCGGCAGCCGGCCCTTCTCCGCCAGCCGCTGGTAGGGCTCCGCGGGTGTTGCCCGGAACGCGTCGCTCATCGTCGTGCGAAGTGCGCCGCTCATCCGGGTACGCAGAGCACCGTGCCGCGCCATCAGGGCGGCCAGCGCCGCGCACACCTCGGCCACGGTGCGGGAGCCCGGCACCTTCAGCACGCGGCCGAAGTTGAAGTAGCGGTCGTCGGGGGCCGTCCGCACGATCGCCTCCCAGATGGCCCGCTGGCCCCAGGTCAACGGCGCCGTCGGCGGTCCGGTCAAAGGTCCCGGTCCGGCGAACTCGACGTACGGCGTCGGGCCGGTGACGTTCATCGGGATGCCGTGGACGCCAGGTGCGCGGACAGCCGGTCGAAATCGTCCAGCAGGCCCATGCCGTCGTCGCTCAGGTCGAACTCCACGCCGAACTCCGACTCGATCGCGTCGATCAGCCGCAGCATCGAGATCGACGTGACGCCCAGGGCCGACAGCGGCACGGTCGCGGCCAGCACCTCATCGGCGGTGACGGCGCCGTCGGACGACTCCGCGACGAGTTCCGCGAGCCTTTCCTTGATCATTCCAGCTCCTTGGCGAGGCGTTCCGCCTCCTCGTCCGACATCTCGTCGAGCTCGGCGATCAGGAGGTCCTCGATCGCCCGGGCCAGCCCACCGACCGTGGGATGGGTGAACAGCGTGCGGATCGGCAGCTCAAGGCCGGTCGTGCCGCGCAGCCGCGAGACGATCCGTACGGCGAGCAGCGAGTGGCCGCCGAGCGCGAAGAAGTCGTCGTGCACCCCGGCCTTCTCGACCCCGAGCACGTCGCCGAAGACCTCGGCCACCAGTTCCTCGGCGTCGGTGCCGGGCGCGACGTACGCCTCCCGGTGGGCCTGCGGGGCGGGCAGCGCGGCCCGGTCCACCTTGCCGCCCGGCGTCAGCGGCAGCCGGTCGAGCCGCACCCAGGAGGTCGGCACCATGTGCGGCGGCAGCGCCGCGCCGGTGAACTCCGCCAGCTCGGTGAAGCCGGCGGATCCGGTGACGTAGCCGACCAGCGTGTCGCCGATCGCGACGACCGCGGCCTCGCCCACCTCAGGATGGGCCAGCAGGCGCGCCTCGATCTCGGCCGGCTCGATGCGGAACCCGCGCACCTTCACCTGGTCGTCCAACCGGCCCAGGAACTCGAGCTGCCCGTCGGGCCGCCACCGCACCCGATCTCCGGTGCGGTAGACGCGCTCGCCGTGCAGGTCGGTGAACCGCTCGGTGGTCGGCTCGGGACGGCCCAGGTAGCCCCGGGCCACGCCCGCCCCGCCGATGCACAGCTCACCGGCGGCGCCGGGGGGAGCGAGCCGCCCGTCGGGGTCGATCACGTACACATGAGTGTCCCCGATGGGCCTGCCGATCGGCGGACGCCCGGGGGAGCCGTCCAGCTCGGCGAGCGTGGCGATGATCGTCGCCTCTGTCGGGCCGTAGGTGTTGACCAGCCGCACCCGGTCGCCGAACCGCTCACGCCAGCGGGTCACCGCGGCCTCGTGCACCTGCTCCCCGCCCAGGATGACCAGCCGCAGCCCCGGCGGCCAGGCGATCGACTCGATCTGGTCGACCAGGTGGTGCCAGTAGGCGGTCGGCAGGTCCAGCACGGTGACGCCGTCGAGATGATCGGGGAGCGTCACCGCGCCGTCCGGCAGGAGCGCCAGGCGGGCGCCCGAGGCCAGCGCCGGATAGATCTCCTCGGCGTGCGTGTCGAAGGCGAGCGAGGCGAACTGCACGACCGTGTCATCCGGCCCCAGGCCATACTCCCCGGCCATCCAGGCGACCCTGGCCGCGAGGTTGCGGTGCTCCACGACCACGCCCTTCGGCGTCCCGGTCGATCCGGACGTGTAGATCACGTACGCCGCGGCGTCGCCCGTGACCGGCACGGGCAGCGGCGTGCTCCCGGCGACCGCGTCCGACGCGTACGCCACCGGGACGCCCGGCGGCAGCCCCCCAGCCACGTCGGCGGCCAGGTCGGCGGAGGTCAGGACGAGCGCGGCGGCGCTGTCGCCGAGCATGAACGCCAGCCGCTCGCCAGGAAGGGCGGGGTCGAGCGGAAGGTAGGCCGCCCCGGCCCGCCAGACCGCGAGCAGCGCGGCGACGGAGTCGGGCGTACGGCCGAGGAGGACGCCCACGACGTCACCCGGGCCGACGCCGCGCGCCTGCAGCAGCGCGGCCAGCTCTGCGGCGCGCGCGTCCAGCTCGCCGTAGGTCAGGTCGCCCACCGCGCACGAGTCCCGGTGGGCGCGTACGGCCGCGGCCACCAGCTCGGGGACGTACGGCTCAGGGATGACCTCGGGCCCGCGGCCGATCTCCAGCAGGCGGGACTCCTCGGCCGGGGTGACCAGCTCCGGGGGCGCGGCGAAGTCCTGCCGCAGCACCCGCTCAAGCCGGGCCGCCATCGTCTCGATGGTGCCGGGGTCGAACAGCGCGGCGTCGTAGGAGAGCACGACGAGCAGCTCGCGCTCGTCCTGCCACGCCTCCAGCATCAGGTCGAACTTGACCTGTTCGAAGCCGTGCGCGAACGGCTCGGTCACCAGCCCGGAGAAGGCGGCCGGTGCGGCGCCGGTGTCCTGGTTGTGCAGGATCGCCATCGTCTGGAAGGCGGGCACGCGCAGCCGTTCGAACGGGACGCCCTGATGCTCGAACGCCGACAGGGCCGCGTCGCGGGTGCGCTCCAGCGACTCCCCGAAACTCGAAGGCCGGTCCGTGTGATCTGGCGAGGTGCGGATCAGCAGGACGTCGGCGAAGTAGCCGACCACGCGCTCGAACTCGACCCGGTCTCTGCCGGAGGCGACGGTGGCGATCGTGACGTCGCGCTGCCCGCTCTGCGCGGCGAGCACCGCCCGGTAGGCGGTCAGCAGGGTCATGAACAGCGTCGCGCCGTGTTCCCTGCCCTGCTCGGCCAGCCGCGCCACGTCCTCGGCCGGCAGCCGGAACGTGTGGAAGCCGCCCTTCCTCACCGGCGGTGAGCTGCGCGGCCGGTCGGCCGGCAGGTCGAGCGGGGCCGCGCCGGCCAGCCGCTCGCCCCAGTAGGCGGCGAGTTCCTCCTGGTCGCGCTCGCGCTGCCATCGGGCGACGTCGCCGAACTGAAGGGGCAGCGGATCGAACCGTTCGCCCGAGTAGAGCCGGGCCAGTTCGTCCAGCATGACGTTCAGCGACCAGCCGTCGCCCAGCATGTGGTGGAGCACCACGCACAAGACGTGGTCGTCGGGCGAGAGGCGGATCAGCGTCGCGCGCAGCGGCGGCCGGGAGGCGAGGTCGAACGGCGCGTTCGTGCGCTCGGCGACCAGCGCCTCCGCGTGCGCGACGTCGGTGGCCGAGATCGCCTCGACGGGCACCGGCCCCGGCGGCTCGACCACCGCGACCGGGGCGCCGTCGACCTCGGGAAACCGCGTACGCAGGCTCTCGTGCCTGGCGACCAGCGCGGCCAGGGCCCGTTCGAGTGCCGCCACGTCGAGCGGGCCGCGCAGCCGCCGCACGATCCACATGGCGTACGACGCGTCGTCCGGGTCGAGCCGGTGCAGGAACCAGAGCCGTTCCTGGCCGGGGGAGAGCGGCGCGGGCTCTCCGGCCGGGCGGGGGCGCGGGCCGTCGCCGCAATCCTGGTCGCGTGAGGGGGCCTCGTCGAGCAGCTCGGCCAGCGCCGCGACGGTCGGGCGGGTGAACAGCTCGCGCACCGGGATGCGCACCGGCAGCCTGGCGGTGACCATGGTGGCCAGCAGCGAGTGACCGCCGAGCGCGAAGAAGTCGTCGTCCGCGCCGACGTTCTCGACGCCGAGCACCTCGGCGAAGACCCCGGCCACGAGCCGCTCGGCGTCCGTGCGCGGCGGCATCCCGGCCGGCTTGGCGGCCTGTGGGTGTGGCAGGGCCTTCCTGTCGACCTTGCCGTTCGGGGTGAGCGGCAGCGCGTCGAGCGTCACGAACGTCGCCGGGACCATGTAGCCGGGGAGCTGCCCCGCGACGTGCCGCCGAAGGTCATCAAGTGGCCCAGCACCGCCGGGGACGATGAAGGCCACGAGCAGGTCGTCGCGTACGGCGGCCACCGCCTGGCGGACGGCCGGATGCGCTTCGAGCACGGCCTCGATCTCGCCCAGCTCGACGCGGTGCCCGCGCAGCTTGACCTGGTTGTCCGTGCGGCCGAGGAACTCCAGCGTGCCGTCCGCCAGCCACTTGACGACATCGCCGGTGCGGTAGACGCGCTCCGAGCCGTGCCGTACGAACCGCTCCGCCGTGAGCTCCGGACGGCCGAGATAGCCGGTCGCGACGCCTGCGCCGCCGATCAGCAGCTCACCGGGCACGCCGATGGGCACCTGAGCACCTTCGGCGTCGACCACATGGACGGTGGTGTTCGCGATCGGCCGGCCGATGGTCACCCGTCCGGGCCGCTCGGGCACCTCCCAGGCGGTCGACCAGATGGTGGTCTCGGTCGGGCCGTACATGTTGACGAGCCTGCTCACGCGTGCCCGCAGCTCGGCGGCGAGCGCGAGCGGGAGCGGCTCGCCCCCGGCGAGGGCGACCACCGGCGGGAGGCCGCCCGCGAGCAGCACCCGCCAGCCCGATGGCGTGGCCTGCACGTGGGTCACGCCCGCGTCCGCGATCAGCCGGGCGAGCGCCGCGCCGTCGCGTGCGGTCTCCGCACCGGCGACGACCACCCGGCCGCCGGTGACCAGCGGTAGGTAGAGCTCCAGCGCGGAGATGTCGAACGACAGCGAGGTGAGCGCGAGCCAGACGTCCGAGGGCGTCGATCCGACCAGGTCGCGCATGGCGAGCAGGAAGTTGGTGAGCGCGCGGTGGGGC
>Ga0164243_10003340_pt1 | contig 25732 bp, 25 predicted proteins | sample OricompcompostOP_FD_108781 | JGI IMG/M metagenome (GOLD analysis project Ga0164243, IMG submission 108781) | Organic Plus compost microbial communities from Emeryville, California, USA - Original compost - Organic plus compost (OP) | ecosystem: Engineered > Solid waste > Mixed feedstock >...
CCTGACCGAGCTGGCCAAGACCGCCCCCGGTCACGTGCTCGTGACCCGTCGGTCGGTCGAGGAGGCCTATCCCCAGGAACAGGAGCTGTGGATCGAACACGGCGACACCACGCTCCGCGGCCGCCCCACGCCGACTCCCCTGTCGGTCATGCGCGACCCGGTCTGCTGACCTCGGGAACGGCGGGTGGTCGGTGGTTGAGGTGCGAATGCCGCCTGCGGCGTGAGCCTCGAAACCCTGGTGAGCCGGGCGGCCTGGGCATCCCTTGATTTCGAGGCTCGCAAGTTCGCACCTCAATCAGCGGGACTGGTGGTTGAGGTGCGAACTCCCTAGGTGAGGGCCTCCAGCAGGTCGCTTTCGCGCTGCGGACTGATGCCGGTGACGACGGCGTCGGAGGCCGTGCGCAGCCACGCGAGGGTATCGGCGTAAGTCTCGGCGAGTGGCCGCAGGACCAGGCCGGCGGCGAGGGCAGGTTCGACGTCGTGCGCGGCCATGCCGTCGTACTCGGGTCGCGGCAGCCACAGCGGGATCGAGTCATCGCCCGCCCACGGCTGCACGCCGTTCGCCTCCAGGAACTCACGGTCGGCCCAGACCAGATCGGCGTCCGGGTCACCCGCGTTCAGCACCGCCTCGATCGGCATCGGCTCGCCGACCGCGTCGAACGTCCCCTCGGTGCGCTGCTCGGCCAGGGTCACGATCCATGAGGCCAGGTCCCGGACGTCGATCACCTGGATCGTGTCGAGCGGGTCACCCGGCGCGAGGATCGGCCCGCCGGCGGCAAGGCGTCGGGGCCAGTACGAGAACCGGCCGGTGGGATCGCCCGGTCCCACGATCAGTCCGGGCCGGACCACGGTCGACGAAGCCGCCTGATCACGCACGGTCTGCTCGCAGGCGACCTTCATCCGTCCGTATGCCTCGGGCGAACTGCTCGGATCGACGTCCTCGTCGAGCGGTTCGCGCAGCGGCGTGACGTCGGGGCTTCCGCCAGGTGTCCAGTCGTCGGCGTACACGTTGATGGTCGACACGAACACCCAGTGCGCGGCCGGTGTCGCGGCGGTCGCCTTGCGCACGTGCGAGGGCAGCCGTGCCACGTCGACCACGGCGTGGAACCCGTCCAGATCGGGTGCCGGATCACCGCGGTCCCAGGTCAGCAGTGTGGCTCCGTCCGGAGCCGTACCGGACACACCGCGAGCAGCACACGTGACGTCGTGGCCGCGGCGCACAGCCTCGGCAGCGACCTCACGTGACAGGAAAACCGTCCCTCCGAGGACCAGGAGTCTCATGCCCCCACTCAACGCGCACCCGGCGCGACGGACAAGCGTGTCCGCTCTCAGCGCAACTGCGCGACCAGCACTCGCCTGGAGATGACGATTGGGGCGTCAGGTCGTTGCGGGTCGGCGACGAACGCGCGCAGCTCCGCGAGATCCTCCTCGCTCAGCGCATCGGACAATTGGTGGACGGTACGTTCGGTCCAGGCAGCGACGAACGCGCGCTGGTCGTCGGTCAAGGGCGGCTCGTGGGTGACCGTCTGCTCCTCGTCGAGCACGACGGTCATCCCCGCCGCGTCGACCATGGCCGCCAGGTCGCCGGACTCGACCTCGCCGGGGAGCGTGTGACGCATGTGCGTGAAGTATGCGTCGTACGCCTCCTCGAGCCGGACGACCAGACCAGGAGTGCCGAGATCGGGCAGTACCCGGTTCGGTGCACCGCGCTCGAGCAGGACGACGTGCCCGCCGGGTGCCAGCGCCGCTCGCATCGCCCGCAGGGCGCCCACCTCGTCGGCGACGTGATGCAGGGACATCGAGGCCCACACCAGGTCGACGTCGTCGATCCCGATCAGACCCTCGGGCAAGCCGCCGCGACACACCTCGACGCGGTCGGCGACGCGATGGGCGACCGCACGATCCTCGATCGCCGCGCCCATCGACACCGACGGCTCCAGTGCGATGACATGCGCATCGGGCAGCAGGCGTGCCAGCTCGCACGTTCCGACCCCAGGGCCGGGACCGACATCGACCACACGCGTGATGGGAGCGTCACCCACGGATTCGACGAGCCGCGCGACGAACGGCAGCGCGACCTCACCGTCACGTGTGACTCGTTCGACCTCCTCGGGGCCTTCGAACGCCCAGTCGTGCTCGTGGTGCTCGTGACCGTGGTGCGTCATGTGGTCCTCACCTCACCCGAACAACGGGGCCTCACCGGTTGGATGCCTGAATATAGGCAATGCGGCCGGCTACTGCGGCTGCGAAGTTGGTGACTGACACCTCGTGGACCGGCTCTTCGAGAATCCCTTCGCCCATCCGAGTGGTGAGCACGCATATCGCGTCATAGAGTCGTTCGCGCACAAGCCGCTGGGCAAGGATTCGATACCGATCGAGGTAAGACGTGCCAGAGAAGATCGGGTCGGCCGGGAACAATGACTTCGGGTCGACTTTGGAGACTCTGGACGACACGTCCGAGTGCTCGACAACGAAAACGAAGGCGAGCCAGGGCCGCACCGGTCCGAACGTTCCCTCTTCGTACGCCTTCCAGATATCAACCGCATTGCCGAGCGCTTCCTCTGTCCGGTTGTTGAAGTTGTTACCTATGGAACCGACCTGGGACTTGAGTTCAACAGCGGCCACGAGAGCGCCTTTGAACGTGACGACCAGGTCCCAGTCCTTGGATCGCCGATAGTGTCCCGGAAGGGTCAGCCTCGCCCCGCGGCGCACCTCAGCGCCGCGCTGGACGAGCGGTTCGAACAACTCCGCAACTGCGTCCTCCAACGGGCGCAGATGCTTGCCACCGGTGACCGCACCACGTGTGCCCGCGTCCAAGTGCCCCGACTCGATCTGGCGCTGAGCCTGAAGGTCACGTCCCGTCCAGAACGCCCTGACGGCCGAGTCGAAACTGTCGAAAGCGTTCACGCTGCGACCGTAGCGGATTCCAACCCGTAGGCGCGCAAGGATGCGCGGTTCGCCGCCTCACGATCACCCCGCTCGAAGGCGTCGGCAAGTTCGCCCGCCAACTCCGGACTGATCGACGAGGGTTCAGGCACACGGATCTTGCGCAGGTACTGCGACTGAAAGCGGAGCGTCCCACCGCGCATCCTCACGCAGTAGGCCTCAATGAATGACTGCGCCACCGAGGAGAGGAGGAGGCCGCCGAGTACCTTCAGATCCCACGTGTCCGCGGTGATCCAGTACAAGTTGTGATGAGGGTAATGCCCACCCTCCTCGTAGACCGGCGTGATCTGTGCCTTCATGTCCTGGAGGACCAGTTTGGGCTGGCTAATCAGCGCGTGGTTGACCTTGTCGATCGTCTTGAACCACGCATCGGGCCGGTTGCGTGCAACGTAGCGTTCCCGCAACTTCGGGTGGCGGGAGTAGTGCGCCGCCAACTTCGGAAACACGCTGAGGTCTACCAGGGTTCCGTCCGGAAGCCACGGATTCAACAGGACGCGACCACCCCACTCGAACCGTCCCGCGCGCACGTCGTTCGTCATGATTATCGGGAGCTTGCGATCCGCCTCGACGTCAATGTCCTCGGACACGATGTAGGCGTTGTCCGCACCAGTGGCTATCCCTATCCCCACTTTCACTCCGGTCTGCTCGATCGTGGGGAACCGGGCATTCAGGTCGTCCAACATCGCGATGCTGTCGGGGTCTCCAGCAGGCCACAGATCATCGCCTGAGAACCAATGCGGGATACGGTGTGCACGGAATGAGTCAGCGGACTCGACCGTCGCCTGCGAGAGCGTGAAGCGCGTCAATCGTTTCGCTGCGGTTTCGTCGAAGTCCACGCCGCACTCAGCGATGACCGCCGATCCTTGCCCGGCGCGGGTGAGAACCGTGATCGCCGGGTACGCACTGACGTCTGCTTCAAACACATCCGCGTCGTGCATCTGCCAGACAGCATTGACTGCGCACCGCGACGTAACGATCCGGCGCAACTGCGCACCGTATGCGTTGCGCATCCAGCGGTCGGCGCAGATGAAGGCATGCCGCCCACCGGGCTTGAGCTGAGATATCCCCTTCTCGAAGAAGGCGACATAGATGTCCGCGCGGCCGGTCATCGACCGATACATCCTCCGATACATGTACTCGGCTTCCTGGTCGAGTTCATCGGAGCGAATGTAGGGCGGGTTTCCGACCACAACATCGGCTCGGACGTCCTCGTCGTCCAGGAGGTAATCGGCTGCCCTGAGCCAGCGGGATGCGATTTGACGCGCCACATCGGCAGAGGCACCGGCATCGATGAGCAGAGCAACGCTGGCCTTGACGCACGTCTCGACATGTTCGGCTTGAAGGTCGTATCCCCGGAGAGCGTCACCCAGGTTGGCCGGCGCGACGCCTCGGTGATCCGCAGACAGCAACAACCGCTCCACCATTGGAATCCAGAAGGCCCCGGACCCGACCGACGGTTCCACGGCAACCACCTTGGTGAGGTCGCTGTCGGCGGTGTAGCCAACCATGTCGAGCATCGCGTCAACGACCCATCGCCTGGTGAAGACCTCGCCGTAGTTCGGGCTGTTCATGAGCGCAAGCCTACGCGTCGGTGCCCGCAATCCCCGCGACTTTTCCACAGCGGCCACGCCGCCACCCAGGCGACGTCAGACCCACGCGTCACTCTGGTGGTTTCAACTCGAATCAAGGGGAACCATGTGCTGGAACTGCGACAACCCGGGAAAGACTCAACAGGACTATCTCGACGAGGTCGTCCAGCCGATCATTGACGAACACGGCTGGATGATCCAGTTCGTCAGTGGTGAGCGTCGACGACCGCCCTTCGCCTACACGGTCGGCCTGACCGCAGGCGGCTATCCGGAGTTGCTCGCATACGGACTCTCACAACAAGGGGCCTGGCGACTCCTGCAGTCGGCCGCCACTCACCTAGTCATGCATCAACAACAGCCCTACTTCCCGGGACAACGTCTCACCATCCACGACCTGCCGCAGGTCGAGATCGTCCACATCGACCATCCCGAAGACCACCTCTACACCGCCATCAACCTGTACGGCTCGGTCGTCAGGGCGCTACAGGTCGTCTACTCCGACGACCGAGGGCAGTGGCCGTGGGCGGTTGGCTTTCGAGGGAAGCAGCCGATTCTGGGTGTGCGGTCACGGGACGCAGCGTGACAGACTCGGTGCATGCCCGACGACTTCGTCATCGCGCGCAATCCCGAAGCAGGTTCCACCCTCCCGTACTTGTTGCGCGTACCGCTCGGCGACGGTGTCGTCCTGAAGGCTCGCGAGACCTGGCCCCGCACGTCGAAGGTCTACTGCCACCGAGCCGACGGCTGGCCCGACGGCTTGGAGATCATCGAGCGCGTCGCCGTTCGCTCATGTACGCGACGTGGTGCCGCGATCGACTTGGTGCTCGAGCGCGGACGGGAGAATCGGTCGCAATTCGTCATGACCACAGTGCGCGGTGGTCGCCAAGCGATCTTCTGGCAGACCGCACGCACCTCGAAGCAGGCGAGGCCTGGCACCACCGTCTCGCGGGCCAGAGCTCAAGGCGTCGTGGACCTGCAGATCGTTGTCGACAGTCATGAGCGGTACGCATGGAAATTCAGCGATCAGCAGGCCACCACACGACGCGGTGCCCTCCCCGCTGGCGACTACGGCGTGCTGGACGGGGGCGACGTCATCGCTTCTGTCGAGCGTAAGGGCCTGCAGGACCTGATCACGTCACTGACGACCGGCAAACTGAAGTTTCAGTTGACCGAATTGGCCGCGTTGCCTCGTGCGGCGGTCGTGGTTGAAGACCGCTACAGTCAAGCGCTACAACACACGTTCGTGCGAGGCTCCACAGTCGCGGACGGCCTGGCCGAGGCACAGGTCGCGTTCCCCAACGTGCCGATCATGTTCTGCGAGACTCGCAAACTTGCCCAGGAATGGACGTACCGGTTCCTCGCCGCAGCGTACGTCGCTCGCGAACTCGACGGATTCGGCGAACAGGTCAGTACGTCACTGGCGTCAGCCCCGCCTCTTGCTCCCTCCAACCCGACTGCGGCCGAACTTCGCGCCTGGGCTCGGGCGCACGGATACGACGTTCCAGATCGAGGACGGATCCCTGCATCGATCCGCAGCGTATACGAGTCGCGGCAGTGACAATTCCTGTCGACTTCTACTCGGCGTCGAGGTCCTGCTCGACCAATGCGGCGATCGCGTCGACCGCAGCCTGATCGTCGCCGGCGACCTCGACGGTGTCCCCGGCCTTGGCCCCCAGCGTCATGATCATCAGCGACGACGCCGCATCGACGCCGTTGATCGTGACGCCCGAGCCGAGCTGGCCCGCCGCCTCGGAGATGAGGGTCGCGGGGCGGGCGTGCAGGCCGACGGACGAGCCGACGACGACGGACTTGCTGGGCATGGTTCCTCCTGGACGTCAGGGGTGGGCGGACAGTGTGATCGCCTCGACGGCGACGAGCTCGGGCCGGACGGCGTCCGGGTGGGGGATCGTGGTTCCGGGCAGGCCGGCCGCGGCGCTGCCGTAGGCGACGGCCAGCGCCAGCCGTTCAGGCATCGCCAGGCCCCGGTGGTGGCCGAGCAGATAGCCGAACAGACTCGAGTCGCCCGCCCCGACCGTGCTGACGACTGTGGTGGGCGGCGGTGTCGCGCGCCAGGCGCCGGTGGCGTCGACGACGATCGCGCCCTGACCTCCCAGCGTCGCCAGGACCGCTCCCACACCGCGCTCGACGAGACTCCGTGCGGCGGCGACCACGAGCATCGGATCGCCCTCCAACTCGGCGGCCGAGCGGCCGGTCACCGAGGCGAGTTCCTCGGCATTGGGTTTGATCAGGTCCGGGGCCGTACCTGGGATGCCGTCGATCAGTGCTTGCAAGGCAGCTCCGCTGGTGTCGACCGCGACGTGGGTCAGGCCATGCAACTGCCGGACGACGTCGGCGTAGAAGCTCGCCGGCGCCCCTGGCGGCAGCGATCCCGCAAGCACGGTCCAGAAGCCGTCGCGCGCATGGTCGACCAGTGCGGATGCCATGGCGTCGAGATGACCGCCATCAACGGCGGCTCCCGGCCCGTTGAGCTTGGTCGTGGTGCCATCTGGCTCAGTCAAGGTGAGGTTGACGCGAATCGGCCCCGCCGGTGGTGTCGCATGACAGTCGACCCCCAGCGCGATCAGCTCGTGCACGAACGAGTCGTCCGAGTCGGCCGGAAACACGGCGCTGCTGGCCAGACCCGCTGTCACGGCGGCACGTGAGATGTTGACGCCCTTGCCACCCGCTTGGGAGGTCATCTGGTCGACCCGTTGCACAGCTCCTCGCTCGAGCACCCCGGGCAGCGCGACCGTGCGGTCGTGGCTGGGATTGGCGGTCAGCGTCACGATCCGCCCGGTCGAGGAAAGAGACACTGCTCTACGCCTTCACCACGTCGACGCCGGCGGCTTCGATGGCCTTGACGTCGGCCTGTCCGATCTCGCGGTCGGTGATCAGGACGTCGACCTCGTCGAGCGAGGCGAACCGGACCGTGCGCTCCTGACCGATCTTGGTGGAATCGGCGAGCACCACGATCTGCTGAGCCGCCTGCACGATCGCCCGCTTGGCGGCCGCTTCTTCGCGATCAGGTGTCGACAACCCGTGGCCGACCGAGATGCCGTTGGTGCCGATGAACGCGACATCGGCCCGGAACTGCTGGAGCGCTTCGACGGTGGCGTGGCCGACGGCGGCCTGCGTCGCCGACCGGACCCGCCCCGGCAGCACGTGCAGCTCGATGTGCGGCAGGGGCGCGAGCAGCGCGGCGATCGGCACCGCGTGCGTCACGACTGTCCAGCGCTCACTGGCCGGCAACAGCGATGCCAGGCGGGCCGTCGTGCTGCCGGCGTCGAGCACGACACTGCCCCCTCCGGACGGGAGCAGGGCGAGCGCGGCCTGCGCGATGCGATCCTTCTCGGGCGCATGATCCATGTCCCGCACCGCGAGTCGTGATTCGAGCATCGTGACCGACCGCGCCGGCACGGCGCCCCCATGAACGCGGCGCACAAGGTTGAGCTTCTCCAGCTGCGACAGATCCCGGCGGACCGTCTCGGTCGTGACGTCGAAGCGCCCCGCCAGGTCGGTGACCGAGACCCGTCCGCGACTGGCGACCAGCTCGGCGATCGCCTGGTGACGCTCCTCGGCGTACATCCGCTGCTCCTGACTGCCCGCCGATGCGGACATCTGTGATTATGTTGTTTTATTACTGAATGTGTTGACTGTCAAGAACAGGTGATCTTGAATGTGGCCATGGTCACGTCCGAGTCAGCATCTCACCCCACCGCTCTTCTGCAGGGAACGCCTGTCGTTCCGGGACTGGCTCACGGGCCCGTCGTCCTGGTCCGCACTGAGATTCCCGACGCCGCCGTCGCCGCCTATCGCGACCGCGGCCATGCCTCGTCCGACGATGCGCTCGCCGACCTCGACACCGCCGCGACCGCCGTGGCCGACGGGTTCGCCGACAAGGCCTCGCGCGCCAGCGGCGAGGCCGCCCAGGTGTTGACCGCGAGCGCGGGCCTGGCGCGCGATCCTGGCCTGCGACAGGCCACCGCGACGCGGCTCGAGAGCGGCGACGACCTCGTGACGGCGGTGCACGGGGCCATCGAGCAGTTCGTCGAACTCTTCAGCGCGATGGGTGGTCTGATGGCCGAGCGCGTGACCGATCTGCGCGATATCGAACGACGGCTCGTCGCGCGGCTCGTCGGCGTGCCGGAACCGGGCGTCAGCGTCCCCGAGGAGCCATCTGTCATCGTCGCCCAGGATCTGGCCCCTGCCGATACGGCCGGACTCGACCCCACGGTCGTGTGCGCCCTGGTCACCGAGCGTGGCGGCGCCACCAGTCACACCGCGATCATCGCCCGCCAGCTCGGCATCCCGTGCGTCGTCGGCGTGGCCGGTGCGCTCGCTCTGCCTGCCGGCGAACAGGTCCTGGTGGACGGCACGGCCGGCACCGTGGCGTCCGGAGTCGACGAGGCGGACGCCACGGTGCGCGTCGAAGCCGACACCGAGCGCCGGGCAGCCCTCGCCGCCTGGACCGGACCCGCGGCGACGTCGGACGGTCACGCAGTGCAGTTGCTGGCCAACGTCGCCGACGGTGAGTCGGCCCGTCGTGCGGCCGAGGCACCGGTGGAGGGCGTCGGGCTGTTCCGCACCGAATTGTGCTTCCTGGACCGCCGCGACGAGCCGTCCACGGAGGAGCAGACCGACATCTACGCAGGGGTCCTCGAGGCCTTCGCCGGCAACGGCCACGTCGTGGTCCGCACGCTGGACGCCGGCTCCGACAAGCCCATCGCGTTCGCGACGCTCGATGACGAGGAGAACCCCGCGCTCGGCGTCCGAGGTCTGCGGCTGGCACATCACAACCCCGGACTGCTGGCCCACCAGCTCGACGCCGTGGCCGAAGCGGCACGACGCACCGGTGCCGACACCTGGGTCATGGCTCCGATGATCGCGACGGTGGACGAGGCGGCCGAGTTCGCGGCCCAGGTGCGCGAACGGGGTCTGGTCCCAGGAGCGATGGTCGAGGTGCCGAGCGTCGCGCTCCTGGCACCGCGCTTCCTCGAGGTCGTGGACTTCCTGTCGATCGGCACCAACGATCTGACCCAGTACGCAATGGCCGCAGACCGTCTCGCGACCGATCTGGCTCACCTGACCGACCCGTGGCAGCCCGCGGTCCTGCAACTCATCTCACTGACGGCCAAGGCCGGACGTGACGCCGGCAAGCCGGTGGGCATCTGCGGTGAGGCGGCCGCCGATCCGCTCCTGGCGGTCGCTCTGGTCGGTATGGGTGTGACGTCGCTGTCGATGGCACCGGCCGCCGTGCGCGCCGTCGGCGATCAGCTCGGACGCGTCGACCTCGCCACATGCGAGACCGCGGCCCAGGCGGCCCTGGACGCCTCCGATCCGCACGCCGGACGCGAGGCGGTTCAGGCCGTGATCGCCACCTGACGACTACGGTTCGACGGTCACCTTGATCGCTTCGCCGCTGCGCACGATGTCGAACACCGTGAGGACGTCGTCGAGCGGAACGTGACGCGTGATGAGGTCCTTGACCGGCACGTCACCCGAGGCGATCGCTGCCAGTGCGCGCTTGTTGTGTTCGGGGGCCGAACCATTGGCGCCGTGGATGTGCAGCTGGCGGTAGTGCACCAGATTCGAGTCGCACGTGATGAACGGATCGGTCTTGGGCAGCCCACCGAAGAACGAGATACGCCCGTTGCGCGCAGCCATCGAGATGGCCTGCTCCTGCGTGACGTTGGCGGCGGTCGCTGTGATGACGACATCGGCACCACGGCCGCCGGTCAGCTCCATGACACGCTCGACCACGTCGACCTGCGAGCCGTCGATCGTCTCATCCGGCTGCACCGCGTCGGCGGACATCTGCAGCCGCTGAGCGTTGACATCGACCAGGTAGACCGGACCGGCACCGTGGACGCCGTGCGCGACGCGGATGTGCATGCAGCCGATCGGTCCCGCACCGAAGACCACCACGGTGTCGCCGGGTTCGATGCCGAGCAGCTCCTGCGCGTTGATCGCGCACGCCAGTGGTTCGGCGGCGGACGCCTCGTCGAAGCCGACACTGTCGGGGATCGCGTTGAGTCCGTCGACCTTGAGCACCTCGCGCGGCACGATCATGTACTCGGCGAAACCGCCGTCGTACTGGTACCCGACCGATGTCTGGTTCTGGCACACCGCCATCCAGCCCTTGCGACACTCGTGGCAGTCACCGCACGGGACGGCGGCGATGACCTGGGCGCGGTCGCCGATCTGCCAGTTCGAGCCGTAGGTGGCGTTGACGTCGGCGCCGACCTCGACGACCTCGCCGGCGATCTCGTGCCCGATCGTGCGCGGCGGCGTCAGGTTCTGGTGTCCGTTGTGGAAGATCTTGACGTCGGTGCCGCACGTCGAGCAGTTGCGGACGCGCAGCTTGATCTCGTCGGGACCGCAATCGGGTTCGGCGACGTCCTCGAGCCGGACGTCTTCAGGGGCGTAGAAGCGCAGAGCCTTCATCAGGTGATCCTCTTCCTCGTCACACATTCCTCATCACACAGGGCGTTTCCGGAAAATACCACATTTTCGGACATTCATTTGTGTCTGAATGCTTGGCAGTATGCCCGTTCGTGTTGCAGACTGACTCCAGCAGTGACGCACGTCACGTCTGCACATGACGAGAGGAACCCCTGATGGCTTCGACGGCCACCGCGCCCCGAGGAAGCGGCGCACGTGTGCGGGTGCAGCAGTTCGGCACCTTCCTGTCCAATATGGTCCTGCCGAACATCGGCGCCTTCATCGCCTGGGGCCTGATCACCGCGCTGTTCATCCAGACGGGCTGGATCACGCTGGTCGGCGACAAGATCTTCGACAAGCCGCCCGGACTCGAGCCCGGACAGTACGACTACGGTTTCGTCTCCGAGCTCGGCGGCTGGGACGCCGACGGCGGGGGAATCGTCGGCCCGATGATCACGTACCTCTTGCCGCTGCTGATCGGCTACACCGGCGGACGCATGGCCTACGGCGGTGACGCGGTGCGCGGCGGCGTGGTCGGCGCCATCGCCACCATGGGCGCGGTGACCGGCGCGGACGTGCCGATGTTCCTCGGCGCCATGATCATGGGCCCGCTCGGTGGCTACACGATGCGACGGATCGACGCGATCTGGGACGGCAAGATCCGGCCCGGCTTCGAGATGCTGGTCAACAACTTCGCCGCCGGCATCTGGGGCATGATCCTGGCGATCTTCGGCTTCGCCGTAGCGGGCCCGTTCGTCAAGGGCTTCTCATCGGTCGCCGAGGACGTCGTCGACTTCCTGGTCGACAACGATCTGCTGCCGTTCACCTCGATCTTCGTCGAGCCGGCCAAGATCCTGTTCCTCAACAATGCGATCAATCACGGCGTCTTCACCCCACTCGGCACAGCGGAATCGGTCAAGGACGGTCAATCGATCCTGTTCCTGATCGAGGCCAACCCCGGCCCCGGCCTGGGCCTGCTGCTCGCGTTCATGTTCTTCGGGCGGGGCATGGCCAAGGCGTCGGCTCCCGGCGCGGCCGTGATCCACTTCCTCGGCGGCATCCACGAGATCTACTTCCCGTACGTGCTGATGAAGCCGAAGCTGTTGCTCGCCGTCATCGCCGGTGGCATGTCGGGTGTCGCAACCAACCTGGTCTTCGGTTCGGGCCTTCGCGCGCCGGCCGCACCCGGTTCGATCATCGCGGTGTGGTTGCAGTCTCCGGCCGGAAGTCTGGTGGGTGTGACGCTCTCGGTGGCGATCGCGGCAGGCGTGACGTTCCTGGTGGCGGCGTTCCTGCTGAAGCTCGACCGGGACGAGGACGAGGGTGACCTCACCGGCGCGACAGCCTCGATGGAGTCGATGAAGGGCAAGTCGTCGATCGCGTCGTCGGTGCTGGGTGGCACGCGGACCAGCGCGATCCGCTCGATCGTGTTCGCGTGCGACGCGGGCATGGGGTCGTCGGCGATGGGCGCCTCGGTGCTGCGCAAGAAGATCCAGGACGCGGGTCACGGCGAGGTCAGCGTCGTCAACAAGGCGATCTCAGCCCTGAGCGACGACGTCGATCTGGTGGTGACGCATCAGGACCTCACGGACCGGGCGCGCCAGAAGGCGCCGTCCGCGATCCACGTCTCGGTCGACAACTTCATGGGCAGCCCCCGCTACGACGAAATCGTCGACATGCTCGGCACTGAGGGCGGCGAGGCCGCCTCCACCGCTGCACCGGTTGGGCCCGACGACGTGCTCAGCGCATCGGCGATCGTGCTGAACGGGACGGCGCGCAGTCGCGACGACGCGATCAGCGAGGCCGGCCAGCTGCTGGTTGCCTCGGGTGCTGTCGACGCGTCGTACGTCGACGCGATGCACGAACGCGAGACGTCGGTGTCGACCCACATGGGCAACGGCCTGGCCATCCCGCACGGCACGAATGAGTCAAAGGGTGCGATCCACCGCTCGGCCATCTCGTTCGTGCGGTACGCCGATCCGGTCGACTGGAACGGCAAGCCCGCCGAGTTCGTGATCGGCATCGCCGGTCAGGGAGACGACCACCTCGCACTGCTGTCGCGGATCGCCGAGACGTTCACCGACGAAGCTCGCGTCGACCGCCTGCGCCAGGCGGCCACGGCAGCCGACGTGCTCGCTGTACTCGACGTCCAGCGAGTCTGACCCGGGCGTGCCCCTGGTGCTGCCGACCGTTCGGATCGGTCAGTAGTACCAGGGGTAGGGGGACCAGTCGGGGTCGCGCTTCTCGAGGAACTGGTCGCGACCTTCCTGGGCTTCGTCGGTCATGTACGCCAGGCGGGTGGTCTCGCCGGCGAACAGCTGCTGGCCGACCAGGCCGTCGTCGAGCAGATTGAACGAGTACTTGAGCATGCGCTGGGCTGTGGGGCTCTTGCCGTTGATCAGCGCGCCCCACTCCAGCGCTGTCCGCTCCAGGTCGGCATGCGGGACGGAGCGATTGGCCGCACCCATGCGCACCGCGTCGTCGGCCGAGTACTCCTGACCGAGGAAGAAGATCTCGCGCGCGAACTTCTGACCCACTTGGCGCGCCAGATAGGCCGAGCCGTAGCCGCCGTCGAATGATCCGACGTCGGCGTCGGTCTGCTTGAAGTGCGCGTGCTCGGTGGACGCAATGGCCAGATCGGCGGTGACGAACAGGCTATGACCGCCGCCCGCCGCCCAACCGTTGACGACCGCGATGACGACCTTGGGCATGAACCGGATCAGGCGCTGACACTCCAGGATGTGCAAGCGCGCGAGCTTGGCCTTGTCGATGGGCGACGGCTCTTCGGCCCCGGTGTCGCCGGCCGTCGCCGTCACGTCTTCGTACTGGTAGCCGGCCTTGCCACGGATGCGCTGATCGCCGCCGGCGCAGAACGCATGCTTGCCGTTCTTCTCGCTCGGGCCGTTACCGGTCAGCAGGACGCAGCCGACGTCGGCCGACATGCGGGCGTGATCCAGCGTGCGCAACAGTTCGTCGACCGTGTGGGGCCGGAACGAGTTGAGGACATCGGGACGGTCGAACGCGATACGGACGGTCCCATGTGCCTTGGCACGGTGGTAGGTCAGATCGGTCAGGTCGTCGAATCCGGGGACGACGTCCCAGGCGTCCGGGTCGAAGGTGTCCGACACGTTCGGCAATGCGCTCATGGTTCTGACGGTATCGCCACGCCCAGGTCGGACCTATGTGACATCGACCATGGCACACTTCAGATACCGGCGGTATGTTGACGCCATGGCACAGCGATTCAACGGAAAGGTCGCGCTCATCACGGGTGCGGCGCGAGGCATCGGCGAAGGCGTCGCGCGCGGCTACGTCGCCGACGGCGGCAAGGTCGCACTCGTCGGGCTGGAGCCGGACCGGCTCAAGGCGATCAGCGACGACCTCGGCGACGCAGCCGAATGGTGGGAGGCCGACGTCCGCGACAGTGCCGCGATGAAGGCCGCTATCGATGCGGCGGCCGAGCACTTCGGGCACATCGATCACGTCCTGGCCAACGCCGGCATCGCGTCCTATGGCACGGTCCGCCAGATCGACGACAGTGCGTTCGAGCGCGTCGTCGACATCAACATCAACGGCGTGTTCCGCACACTCAAGTACTCGACACCGCACCTGGCGAAGACCAAGGGCTACTCGCTGACCGTCGCGTCGCTGGCCTCGTTCACCCCGCTCGCGGGCCTGGCGTCCTACAACGCCAGCAAGGCCGGTGCCGAGTCGCTCGCGCTGGCCTACAAGCAGGAGGTCGCGCACCTGGGCATCGACGTCGGCGTGTGCCACCCGTCATGGATCGACACCGACATCGTCCGCAATGCCGAGAAGGACCTGCCGACGTTCCGCGCGGTACGCAAGAAGCTGCCGTACCCGGCCAACAGCACCACCAGCGTCGAGAAATGTGTCGACCTGATCCTCAAGGGCTTCGAGAAGCGCAAGGCCCGCGTCTACGTGCCCAAGGGCGTCAAGGTCGCCAACTGGTCGAAGGCCCTGACCAACTCGCCTGCTGCCTGGCCCGTGCTCAAGAAGCTGTCCGGCCGCAGCGTCCCGTCGATGGAAGCCGAGGTCGAATCGCTCGGCCGCTTCCACCACGAGCACGTGCCGGGCGCCGACAAGTAGCGGCCGGCTCAGGCGGCAGGCGCGAGTGCGGCGATGGAGTCGTCGGTGCAGGTGTCCCAGAAGCCGCCGACGACGTCGGTGATCTGACCGAACGACTCCGCGGCGAACAGCACGTCCTGGTAGTGCGTGATGTCGTAGTCCTGCGTACCCATCGCGACGATGTCCATCGGTCGGATCGTGACGTCACGGAACTCCTCGATCTCACCGGGACTGGACAGGATGCCCGCGCCATAGGCCTTCAGGCCGTCGGACTCATGGACGACACCGAACTCCAGCGTGAACCAGAAGACCTTGCTGACGAACTCCAGCGCGGCATCGGACTCGACCCGGCGAGCTGCCGCGCCGGCCGCCTCGTAGAGATCGGTGAAGCGACGGTCGGCGAGTGTGTTGCCATGCCCCACGACCTCGTGGAGCACGTCGGGCTCGGGCGTGTAGAGCGGCACCGAGTGATGGCGTAGATATTGCGTGGCCCAGAACTTCTTGTCCGCAAGCGCGCCGTAGAAGTCGCGCAGGGGCACCAGGCCCGCCGCCGGCTGGTATCCGAATCCGGTCAACGGAGCCAGCGCCGTGGTCAGCTCCTCCAGCTGCGGCACATGGTCCTCCGGCAGACCGAACGCCTCCTTGCCATCCAGGAACTCCTGACAGGCGTACGCGCGGTGCTTCGCGCGCAGGTCGTCGCACACGACTCGCCACACGTCGTGCTCCTCGTCGGTGTACTCGACGAGCGGCGCGGGCTCCCCGGGCTGCCACTGGTCCGCGACCGTCGCGATGCGGTCGCGGCGCTCCCGGTAGACCGGGTCCTCCAGGCCCGGATGGCCCTCGCCCAACTCGACCGACAGACTGCCGTCGGACTTCTTCGTCACAGGCGCGAAGTACTGACCCTCGTCGAACATGACCTACTCCCCTCGTCCTTCGATGACCCCGACGACCTCACCGAGCGGGATCGACCCGTCCGGCGTTCGCGCAGCGGCCGCGATCGTGACACGGTCCCCGTCCTGCAGGAACCCGCGAGTGCTTCCGTCGGCGAGCGCGACCGGCTCGGTACCGTTCAGCGTCAACTCCAGCAGCGAACCGACGTGATCGCGCCGATCGCCGCTCACGGTGCCCGAGGCGAACAGGTCGCCGGTGCGCAGCGACGCTCCGTTCACGGTCAGGTGCGCCAGCATCTGGGCCGGCGTCCACGCCATGGTCGAGTACGGCGGCCGCGACACGACGGTGTCGTTGACCGTGACCGTCAGCTCCAGGTCAAGTCCGTCGCCGACGGGCTGCAGGTAGTCCTTGAGTTCGACGTGCGGTGCCGGCGGGGCCACGCGGGTCTCGGCGAGCGCTGCCCACGGGACGATCCACGGCGAGACGGACGTCGCGAACGACTTGCCGAGGAAGGGCCCGAGCGGCACGTACTCCCAGGCCTGGATATCGCGCGCCGACCAATCGTTGACGACACAGACACCGAACACGTGCTGCTCGAAGTCCTCGGTGCGCACCGGCTCGCCCAGCGTCGAACCGACACCGACGACGAACCCGATCTCGGCCTCGATGTCGAGGCGCGCGCTGGGGCCGAAGCCGATCTCGCCGTCGGCGCCGCGTGTCTGACCCGAGGGGCGGCGCACCGGGGTGCCCGACACGACGACAGTTCCGGCGCGACCGTGATAGCCGATCGGCAGGTGATCCCAGTTGGGCGTCAGCGGATCGCCGTCGGGCCGGAAGATGCGGCCGACATTGGTCGCGTGGTTGCGGGAGGCGTAGAAGTCGACGTAGTCGGCAACCGTGAACGGCAGCAGCAGGTCGACATCGGTCGCGGGCCGGGTCGGGGCTTCGGTGGCGCACTCCAGCAGCGTCTCTCGCACCGCTCTCCAAGCGGCCGGACCGGCAGCCAGGAAGGCGTCGAGCGTGCCTGCATGGAACAACGCGGCATGGGCAGGAATGATCTCCGTGGCCTGGGTCGTGAGGTCGATCAGATCCTCGCCGATGCCGACACCTACATGGGGCCCGTCCAGGTCAGGTGCGGTGAATGCGCAGTACGGCAGCGTCGTGGGGTGGAAACGCGTCACGGGATCAGGCCCAGGTCGCGCAGATCGGACAGCGGCTCGTCGATGCTGCAGGTGCCGATCGACCGGAACAACCGACGGGCCTCACCAAGAGTCGACAGATCCAGCTCGTCGGCCCAGGCCATCAGCACCGAGCACGGCTCCTTCCCGTGCATCGCCGCGACGATCGCGGCCATCACATTGACGAATCCGTGGCCGCCGTCGTGGGTGATCGCCGCATGCAGGCCAGCGGTGAGCTTGAACGGCTGGTCGTGCTCGACACAGTACGTGATCGCGTCCGACAGCTCGGCGACGGTGGGCACGTAGTCGCCGCCGCACCGCAGCTTGAGGATCGTGCCGGCGGGCACGTCGAAGCCGGTCCCCCACGGCTTCTCGACGGCGGTGGGCGCCTCCGGAATTTGGTCGCTGCGTCCCCAGGCTTCCTCCTGGCCACGGACCAGTGCGATGTCGAGGGGTTCGGTGAGGAGATCGATGAGTGCGGGGAGGCGGGCCTCGTCGATCACGAACGGGCCGACGTACCGACCGTCGGCTGTGGCCGCGCGGTCCAGGTGCGCTTTGACCGCGACGTCCAGCGGCGCGTTGCCCGGCGGGAAGATCGCCGCGTCGTCGAAGAACCGGTCGAAGGCCGCACTGATGTTCACGAGTCGCGCCCCCAGGACAGGTGATAGACGCCGTCGTCCACCGCGCGGCCACCCTCACCCAACTCGAGCGGACGGAACGTGTCGACCATGACGGCCAGCTCGTCGAACGACTCGACACCCAGGCTCGCCTCGATCGCCGACGGTTGTGGGCCGTGCGAATGGCCGCCGGGATGCACCGAGATCGATCCCTGGCCGATGCCCGACCCTTTGCGTGCCTCGTAGTCGCCGTCGACATAGAACATGATCTCGTCGGAGTCGACATTGGAGTGGTAGTACGGCACCGGGATCGCCAGCGGGTGATAATCGACCTTGCGGGGCACGAAATTGCAGATCACGAAGTTGTTGCCCTCGAACACCTGGTGCACCGGCGGAGGCTGATGGACTCTACCCGTGATGGGCTCGAAGTCGGCGACGTTGAACGCATAGGGGTAGAGGCAGCCGTCCCAGCCGACCACATCGAACGGGTGCTGTGGCACGACGTGGATCGATCCGGCCAGTCCGCCGGGGCCCGAACCGCGGTGCTTGACGTAGACCTCGACGTCAGATCCCTCGCGGACCTCTGGCTCGCCTGGTCCGCGCAGATCCCGCTCGCAGTACGGCGCGTGCTCCAGCAACTGCCCGAACCGGGACAGATACCGCTTGGGCGGGCCGATATGGCTGTTCGCCTCGATGCAGTACGCCCGGACATCACCGTCCGGAACCCAACGGTGGGTCGTGGCGCGTGGGACGACCAGATAGTCACCCGGACCGAACGGCAGGTGGCCGAACACGGTCTCCAGAACCCCGCTGCCGGACTCGATGAACACGCATTCGTCGCCGGTCGCATTGCGGTACATCGGTGAGGTCTGCGATCCGACCGCGTACGAGATGCGCACGTCGCCATTGCCCAGCACGAGCCGACGCCCGGTCACCAAGTCACGATCGGTATCCGTGAAGAGATCGTGCAGTTTCAGGTGGCGCGGCAGCAGCGGCTCGTTCGGCGTCGTCGCCTGATCGGGCAGCTCCCACGACCGGGCATCGACGATCGCCGACGGCACGCCCACGTGATACAGCAACGACGAGTCGGAGCTGAAGCCCTCCTCACCCATCAGCTCCTCGCGGTACAGCGCACCGTCGGGCGAGCCATGCCCGATTGCACCCGGAGGGATGCGGTGCTGCGTGTGCCGTTTCGGCGGGACGTTGCCCGACCTGCGGTAATGCGCCATCTGGGCTCCTAGACGTTCGCTCCCCTAGAAATTTCCACGCAGTTCCTGCTCGCGCTCGATCGCTTCGAACAGCGCCTGGAAGTTTCCCTTGCCGAAGCCCAGCGATCCGTGACGCTCGATCAGCTCGAAGAACACGGTCGGCCGGTCGCCGATGGGCTTGGTGAAGATCTGCAGCAGATAGCCGTCCTCGTCGCGGTCGACCAGGATGCCGCGCTTCTGCAGTTCCTCGATGGGCACCCGCACCTCGCCGATCCGCTCCCTCAGCTCCGGATCGGTGTAGTACGAATCGGGCGTAGCCAGGAACTCGATACCGGCATCGCGCAGCCAGTCGACCGTGGCCAGGATGTCGTTGGTCGCCAGCGCCAGGTGCTGGGCCCCGGGACCTTCGTAGAACTCCAGGTACTCGTCGATCTGCGACTTCTTCTTACCCATCGCCGGCTCGTTGAGCGGGAACTTGACCCGGTGGTTGCCGCTGGCCACGACCTTGCTCATCAGCGCGCTGTATTCGGTCGCGATGTCATCGCCGACGAACTCGGCCATATTGGTGAAGCCCATGACGCGGTTGTAGAAGTCGACCCACTCGTCCATGTGGCCCAGCTCGACATTGCCGACGACGTGGTCGAGCGCCTGGAAGATCCGCTTGGGCGCACCCTCGGGACGCTTCATGGTCGAGGTGCGCTCGACATAGCCCGGCAGGTACGGCCCGTCGTAGCGGCTGCGATCGATCAGCGAGTGACGGGTCTCGCCGTAGGCGGCGATGGCAGCCATCCGCACCGTGCCGTGCTCGTCGGTGACGTCGTGCGGTTCTTCGAGAATCGTTGCGCCCTGTGTGCGGGCGTGCTCGATGCAGGTGTCGACGTCGGGCACCTCGAGAGCGATGTCGACGATGCCGTCGCCGTGCTTGCGGTGGTGGTCCATGACTGGGCTCTTCGGGTCGACACCACCCTTGAGCACGAATCGGACGGCGCCGCTGGCCAGGACGTATGAATGATGGTCACGGTTGCCGGTCTCGGGACCGGAGTAGGCGACCAGGTCCATCGCGTAGGCCGACATGAAGAAGTGCGCCGACTGCGTCGCGTTGCCCACGTTCCACACGACGGCGTCCCAACCGGTGACCGGGAACGGATCGGTCGTGGGGTCGTGTTCGACCAGACCGACCAGTTGCTGCAGTTGGTCCAGATCGAGGTGGGCGAGGCGTTCGGCGTCGGTCAGATCGAGGGTCATGTGAGTCAGGACACTCCTGTCTGTCCCGCTGGGCAACCGGCACAGATTCGGATGGTCATAGTAGAGACTCGGACCAGAATCGACAGGCCGCAAGTATGCAGATTGCTAATCTGTGCACCATGATCGATCGTCTCGACGTCGCCCTCATCGAGGCGATGCACGACCACCCCCGCGTCGGGGATCTGGAACTGTCCCGGATTCTGGGCGTCGCGCGAGCCACGGTGCAGTCGCGGCTGCGCAAGATGGAGGAGTCGGGAGTCATCACCGGCTATGCGCCCGATGTGGACCTTGCGGCGGCCGGTCATCCGGTCCACGCGTTCGTGACGCTGCAGATCGCGCAGGGGGCGATCGACGCCGTGACCGAGGATCTGGCATCTCTGCCGAACGTCCTCGAGGCCTACATCACCAGCGGCGACGCCGACATCGTGTGCAAGATCGCGGCCACCTCGCACGAGGACCTGAAGGACACGCTCCTGCACATCAGCGGTTCGGGCTCGGTGGTCCGCACCAGCAGCGTCATTGTGCTGTCGGAGCTGGTGACCCGCCGCGTCCTGCCGATGCTCCACGCCGGCGCCGCCGAACCCCCACCCCGTGCACCAGCCTTCAGGTGACTCGGCTCAGATCTGGACGGAGGCGGCGAGCGTGACGATGTGACTGAGGCGGGCCACTTCCGATGCCAGGTACTCCGGTCCACCGTGACGCCCCAGCACGACGACACACGCCTGACCGTCGCGGGTCTTGGCCGGCGCACCGACCAGGACCGTCGATTCCCACTGCGACACCGCGGTCAGCGGTTGGGCGGCGTCGATGCCGAGCCAGTCGCGGGCCTCGGGCACCAATTCCGGTGCCGTCGCGGACGCGGCCAGGAGGTCAGGAGCTCCGTCACCGGCGCACACCGCGACCGCCCAGTCGGATCGGAACGTGGTCGGCAGCAGGTCGATCATGCGAGCGATCGCCTGTGACGGTTCGGCCGTGAACGCCTCGACCGTCTCCAGGTCCATCGTCAGGCTGGCACCGGCGGCATAGCGCGAGATCCATTCGACCTCGACACCGTCGACCGCATGACATGCCGTGACCAGGCCGTCGGGCATGACCGACGGCGGCAGTTGCAACAGCACGTCATCGACCACGGTGCCGTCGGCCCGTCGCTCCACGATCTCGATCGCCTCGATGTCGGCGCCGGCCGCACCGAGAGCCGTCGCCACCGATCCCAGAGAGCCGGGCACATCGGGCAGGCGCAGGCGCAGCAGGAAAGCCATGCCCCCATTGTGACCCCACCATGTTTCAGACACGTTGCTCCTACGTACAGTAGTAGTCGTGAAGAGCCCTCGCACTCTGTTCCGGACCGCCGCCGTCGCCGAAGCCATCTCCTGGGGACTGTTGCTGATCGCGATGTTCCTCAAGTACGTCACCGAGTCCGAGCCGTTCGGCATCGCCGAGGGCGGTGTGCCGGTCGCCGGGGCGATTCACGGCGCGATGTTCGTGATCTATCTTCTGGTGACGATCAATGTGCGCGACAAGTTCAACTGGAGCGGCCGTACGACCCTCGTGGCGCTGGTGGCGGCCATCCCGCCGTTCTGCACCTACGTGTTCGAGGTCATCGCCGAACGGCGCGGCCTGCTCGCGACCCAGCGGTAGAACACAGCCAGCATCACCGCGACCGCTGTGATCGCTGCCGATGTGACGATCACCATCGCCACGCCCTCGGTCTCGACGTCCAAGAACCCGTACGGAACCGGTGCGGTGTCGGTGTCGGTGACCTTGAACGTCGGGTCGAAGACCTCGGCGCGGATCAGCGTGTAGGCCAGCCAGCCGAACGACCACGCCAGGAACCACCAGGACTTCGGCCCGAGCGGCGATCTGGGCCGCAGCAGCAGGTACCCGAGGACCGCCGCGATCGGGATGAAGCGGTGAAAGACGTTGTCCAGGACGAGATCGATCCCGTCCACGTGAATGTCTCCGACCAGCAGCACCTGGTACACGACCCCCGTGACCGTGATGCCCACCAGACCACCCATTCGCACCGCCTGGAACACGGCACCGTCCCGCAGCGGGTCGACTGCCACGAGCGCCGCCGAGATCATGACCAGGATGTTGGACTGGATCGTGAAGTAGCTGAACAGATTGACGACGCTGTACCCGCGATCGACCGTCAGCAACACTTGCACGATCAGAGCGCCGGCGAGGACGACGGCAATCGCCGCGTGCCACAGACGCACGGCAACAGGATCGTTCAGCACGGGCACATCGTCGCACGATTCGAGCCGCATCTGGTCACCTTGTGTGACTCCTGGGACACTTGGGTCATGCGATCGATCTGGAAGGGCGCCATCAGCTTCGGGCTGGTCAACGTCCCCGTGAAGGTCTACAGCGCCACCAAGAGCCATGACGTGTCACTGCATCAGGTGCACGACAAGGACGCCGGGCGCATCCGCTACCAGCGCAAATGCGAGATCTGCGGAGAAACGGTCGCATTCGAGAACATCCAGAAGGCCTATGACGACGGCGAGCGCACCGTGGTGCTGACCGACGAGGACTTCGACGCCCTACCGGCCGAACGCACTCGCGAGATCGAGGTACTCGAGTTCGTGCCGCCCGAGCAGGTCGACGTGCTGCGCATGGACCGTAGCTACTTCCTCGAGCCCGAGGCCGCCTCCCTCAAGCCGTACGCACTGCTGCGCCGTGCCCTGGAGGAGACCGACCGCACCGCCATCGCCAAGTTCGCGATGCGCCAACACACGCATCTGGCCGCCATCCGCGTCCGCGACGACGTGCTGGTGCTGCAGACGCTGTTGTGGGAGGACGAGATCCGCGTCCCGGACTTCGACGTCCTCAACGGCGAGGTCAAGGTGACGGCCAAGGAAGCCAACATGGCCTCGCAGCTGGTCGAATCGTTGTCGGGTGACTTCGAGTCCTCCGGCATGGTCGATGAATATCAGGCCCAGTTGCGGACATTGGTCGAGGCCAAGCTGGAGCAGGGCGAGGCGCTCGATACCGATGCCACGTTCGGACGCGAGGCCGCCGAGGAGGATGCCGAGGTCATCGACCTGATGGAGGCGCTCAAGCGCAGCATCGACAAGCGCAAGGGCGCCAAGGCGGACGAGGCCGAGAAGGAACCGGCCAAGAAGAAGGCGGCCGCGAAGAAGAGCACGTCGAAGAAGACCGAGCCCAAGAAGAAGACGGGCTGAGTAGTGGCGGCCGCCCAGACCGTCATGGTCGACGGCCACCGGCTGCGACTGACGAATCCGGACAAGGTCCTCTATCCCGAGTCGGGCACGACCAAGGCCGAGGTCATCTCCTATCTGATGCAGGTGGCCCCGCTGATGCTGCGGCATCTGGCCGGCCGCATCTGCACCCGCAAGCGCTGGCCGGACGGGGTCGGTGAGCCGGGCCGTCCTGGCGAAGTGTTCTTCGAGAAGAACCTGCCCGATCACGCACCGGACTGGATGCGCCGCCAACAGATCGAGCACGGACACCACGCAGCGACGTATCCGGTGGTCGAGTCAGTCGCCGATCTGGCCTGGCTGGGGCAGATGAACGCACTCGAGTTACACGTGCCGCAGTGGCAGCTGACCCCGGACGGCGAGCAGGGCAATCCCGACCGGCTCGTCCTGGACCTCGATCCGGGGCCCGGGGCCGGACTGGCCCAATGCGCCGAAGTCGCCCACGAGGCACGAGCGGTGCTCCAGGACGTCGGACTGGAGACATTCCCGGTCACCAGCGGCAGCAAGGGACTGCACTTGTACGCCGCGCTGGACGGCGATCTGGATTCGGACTACGTGAACGAGTTCGCCAAGACGCTGGCGAAGGCGCTGGAGCAACACCTGCCGAAGCTGGTGGTCAGCACCCAGACGAAGACCAAGCGCGAAGGGAAGGTGCTGGTCGACTGGAGTCAGAACAACGGCGCCAAGACCACGATCGCTCCGTACTCGCTGCGCGGCACGCTGCATCCTTTCGTCGCCGCGCCCCGCACCTGGGACGAGATCGACGACGACCTGACCCAGCTGGACCTGTACGCCGTCCTCGACCGCCTCGACTCCGATCCCCTGGCCGCTCTTCAACCACCGATGGTTTCGAGGCTCGCAAGCTCGCACCTCAACCATCGGGAGTCGATCAAGGTGATGCTCGCGTCGCCGACGAAGGCGACCCGCTTCGATCCGGACGAGTGGGCGTTCGAGATGAAGTGGGACGGCTATCGCGCCGTGGCGATCGTCGACGGCGACGCTGTGACGATCCGCAGCCGCACGGGCAAGGATCTGACCCGATCAGCACCTGAGGTCGCGCAGACCCTGGCCGATGCCGGGCTGGGACACGTCGTGCTGGACGGCGAACTGGTCGTGTTCGACGACGCGGGAGCACCCGACTTCGGCCTGTTGCAGCAGCAGCTCGGCATGCATCGGCCGGTCACGGTCACCGCGACGCCTGACAGCATCCCGATCACCTATCTGATCTTCGATCTGATCGAGGCCGACGGAGAGTCGCTGCGATCTCGCACCTACGATGAGCGGCGCGAGGCCCTGGCGGGTCTTCGGATCGGTGACACGCCCGGCGCCACGCTGCGAGTCCCGCCAGCCGTCGACGGTGACCTGGACGCCGCGGTGGAGGCGAGCCTGGACCGCGGCCTGGAGGGCGTCATGGCCAAACGCCGCGCCTCCACGTATCGCGGCGAGCGCTCGAAGTCGTGGCTCAAGATCAAGCACCAGCGCACCCACGACGTCATCGTGATCGGTTGGACGCCGGGTCAGGGCGGCCGCTCCGGTTCGATCGGAGCCCTGGCGCTCGCGGTCCATCGTGACGGCGTACTGACCTACGCCGGCAAGGTCGGATCAGGATTCCGCGACGCTGATCTGTCCGCGCTGGGCGCACTGCTGCCTCGCTACGAGATCGACGAGCCGCCGGTCGACGGCGTGCCGCGCGACGTGCTCAAGGACGCCCACTGGATCGAACCGCGGCTGGTCGCCGAAGTAGGATTCTCGGGGTGGACCCACGGCGGTCACGTCAGGCACGCGACGTGGCGCGGGTTACGCGATGATGTCGCCCTTGACGACGTGATCGCGGAAGCAACGTAGGCTCTGAGTATGAAGCCCTTCAACCGCAAGAAGATCGCCGACGCCGTGAAGGCGGCCACCGACATCGCCACCGAGCTGGCCACCGAGGCGGCCGAGAAGGCCGAGACGTTCGTCGAGGACAATGTCGACACCGACGCGATCGAGGAGAAGCTGACCCGCAAGGGCCGCCGCCGCGCCAAGGAACGTGCCGAGCGCGAGGAGAAGAAGGCGACCAAGAAGGCCAAGCGCCGTACGCGCCGCCGCCGCCTGCTCAAGCTGGGCGTCATCACCGGCGTCGGTGCCGCGATCTTCTCTGCCGTGAAGAACTCCGGTGGACCCACCACTGCGCCTGCTCCGTCGCCGCGTCCGACGCCCACCCCGGCACCGAAGCCGGCGACCACGTCGGCCGCCACACGCACCGCAGTGACTCAGCCCGCCGAGACTTCGACGCCCGCGAAGAAGGCCCCGGCGAAGAAGGCACCC
>Ga0164243_10003342_pt1 | contig 25729 bp, 26 predicted proteins | sample OricompcompostOP_FD_108781 | JGI IMG/M metagenome (GOLD analysis project Ga0164243, IMG submission 108781) | Organic Plus compost microbial communities from Emeryville, California, USA - Original compost - Organic plus compost (OP) | ecosystem: Engineered > Solid waste > Mixed feedstock >...
CGGCGACCGCAGCCTGCTCGCCGTCGACCTGCCCCGCCACATGCCCGGCCATCTCGGCCTGCTCTTCACCTCCGGCGGACGCCGGGTCCTGCTCGTCGGCGACGCCGCGTGGACGACCCGCTCCTTCCGCGACCTGCGGCCGCCGTCCCGGTTGGCGAAGGGGATCATGCACGACTGGGCGAGCACGGTGCGCACCCTCGGCGTCCTGCACGACCTCGACGCGGCCCACCCCGACCTGCTCGTGCTCCCGGCCCACTGCCCCGAGGGCCACGCGGCCTGGCATGCCGGCCGCTAGCGCCGCGGTCGCGGCCGCCTTCGCGCGCGAGCGCTGGCTGCTCCCCCGCCGGTACGACGCCCACCGGGCGCGCGCCCTCGACCGCTTCCTGCGCGAGGAGCTGCCGCATGCCCCGTTCTATGCGCCCTTCGCGGGCCGGCCGCTCGCGCAGATCCCGATCGTGGACAAGCGGACCGTGCTCGCCGACTTCGCGGCGTTCAACCGGCACGGCATCACCCTCGACCGGGCGCTCGCGGTCGCGGAGGCAGCCGAGCGCTCCCGCGACTTCTCCGGCACCCTGCCCGGCGGGGTGACGGTCGGGCTGTCGTCCGGCACCTCCGGCACCCGCGGGGTCTTCCTGGTCTCCGCGGCCGAGAGCCGGCTGTGGGCCGGGATCCTCATGGGCCAGCTGATGTCCGCGGAGTCGCTGCGCACGCTGGCGCGGCGTCCGCTGCGGGTCGCGCTCTTCCTGCGCGCCAACAGCAACCTCTACCAGACCCTCGACAGCAGGCGGGTCTCCTTCTCCTGGCACGACCTCACCGTGCCTCTCGCCGAGCACCTGCCGCGGTTGGCCGGGGTCGACGTGCTCGTCGCGCCGGCGAGCGTGCTGCGCCGGATCGCCGAGAGCGTCGCCGGCCGGGGCGACCGGTGCGGGCTGCGCCCGCGCCAGGTGGTCGCGGTCGCGGAGACGCTCGAGCCCGACGACGAGGCGGTGATCCGGGCCGCGTTCGGCCGGCCCGTCGAGCAGGTCTACCAGGCCACCGAGGGCCTGCTGGCGGTCAGCTGCCCCGCGGGCCGGCTGCACCTCAACGAGGCGCACGTCCACGTGGAGCCCGCGTGGATCGACCACCGGCACTTCCATCCGATCGTCACCGACTTCACCCGGACCACCCAGTACGTCGTCCGCCACCGTCTCGACGACGTCCTGCTGGCCGCGCCGGGGCCGTGCCCGTGCGGCCGCCCCGGTCGCTCGATCGCGGCGGTGCTGGGCCGCGCGGACGACGTCCTCATGCTGGGCGACGTCCCGGTCCACCCCGACGTGCTGCGCCACGCCGTCGCACTGGCCGGAGACCTCGGGGACTACCGGATCGAGCAGCACGGCGCCGAGTGGCGCCTCGCCGTCACCACCCGTGACGAGGGAGCGCCGGCGCGGGTGGCCGCCGAGATCGCGCGGCTGGCCGCGCGTCTCCACGCGCCGTCGCCGACCGTCGTGCCCATGGCCTGGCCGAGCGAGGCCCCCGGGGTGAAGCGCCGCCGGATCAGGAGGGTGAGCCCGTCATGAGACTGCTGGTGACCGGAGCGTCCGGCTTCGTGGGCGGACGGCTGGCGGAGCTCGCCACCGCGCAGGGCCACGAGGTGGTCGGTGTCGGTCGGCGCCGACTGGAGGGCCGCGGCTATCTCAGCGTCGACCTCGGCCGGACGACGGCCGACGACCTGCCGGAGCTGCCGTGGCGCCCCGACGCCGTCGTGCACTGCGCGGCCCGCGCGACGCCGTACGCACCGCGCCGGGACTACGAGCGCGACAACGTCGACGCCACCCGCACCGTCCTGGCCTGGTGCGAGCGGCTCGGGCGCCCCCGGCTGGTGCACGTGTCGTCGTCCTCCGTGCTCTACCGCGACGGCGACCAGCTCGACCTGACCGAGGACTCCCCGGTCGGGCCGCCGTTCGCCAACGACTACGCCCGCACCAAGGCGGCCTCCGAGACGGTCGTGCGGACGTACGCCGGCTCCTGGGTCATCGCCCGTCCACGCGCCGTCTTCGGGCCGGGCGACACGGTGCTCTTCCCGCGCATCATCGCGGCGGCGAAGGCCGGCCGGATCCCGCGCCTGACCGGCCGGGCGGCACCGGCGGTCGGCGACCTGATCTACGTCGACAACCTCGCCGACTACCTCCTCCAGCTCGCCGCACGACCCGAGCTCGGCGGCGTCTACCACCTCACCAACGCCGAGCCGGTGGAGATCCAGGCGATGCTGCTGGAGGTGATCGAGCGGCTGGGACTGCGGCCGCCGACCCGGGAGGTCGCGCTGACCACGGCGATGCGCGTCGCGACCGTCCTCGAGCGGGCGTGGCGGATCCTGCGCCTGCCGGGCGAGCCGCCGATCACGCCGTACGGCGTCGGGGTGCTGTCGTGGTCGAAGACCTTCGTGCCCGACCGCATGCTGCGCGACCTCGGGCCGCCGCGGGTGTCGGTAGCCGAGGGCGTGGACGCGTTCGTCGCCTGGCAGCGGGAGCGCCTGTGACCGGGCGCTGGCTCGCCCCGGCCGCCGCGGCCTATCTCGCGCTGCAGGCCGGCAAGACGGCCGCCGCGCTGCGGGCGGCGGCGCGGGCCCCGGCGGCGGCGGAGCCGGCCGACGACGAGATCGCGCAGGTCGTCGTCGTGCAGCCGATCCTCTCCGGCGACCCCGGACTCGAGGACGTGCTGCGCGACAACCTGCTCGCGCTCGACGGCGCCCGCTTCGTGTGGCTGGTCGACGAGGACGACCCGGAGGCGCGGCGGGTCGTGGACCGGATCGGCCCGGCGCCGCGCCTGGAGGTCCGCCTCTGCCCACCCGCCCCCGACGGCGTCAACCCCAAGCTCGCCAAGCTCCAGCCGACGCTGGAGGCGTGCGCCGACGACGAGATCCTGCTGGTGCTCGACGACGACACCCGGCTGCCGCGGGCCAGCCTCGGTGCGCTCCTCGGCGGGCTGCGGCGGGCGACGCTCGCGACCGGCCTCCCGGCGTACCTGCCGGGCCGGACGCCGTGGGCGCGGCTGGTCGAGCAGTTCGTCGACAACAACGCGGCGCTGACCTACCTGCCGATGGCTCCGGTCACCATCAACGGCATGTGCTGGGCGATGCGGGTGGCGGACCTGCGCGCCCTGGGCGGGTTCGCCCCGCTGCTGCGCAATCTCACCGACGACCTCGCCGTCGCGCGCGCGGTCCAGCGGGGAGGCGGCACGATCTGCCAGACGGCGTCGCCGCAGTGGATCACCACGAGCGTCGACTCGCCGGGCCACTACGTGCGGCTGCTGCACCGCTGGATGCTCTTCGCCACCCTCCTGCTGCGACGCCAGCCCGTCCGGACGGTCGCCGCGATCAGCACCCTGCACGGCGTCCACCCGAGCCTGCTCGCCGCCGTGCTCGCCGGGTCCCTGCGCGCCCGGCGGCCCGGGCCGCTCGCGGCCCTCCTCACCGGCCGGTGGCTGCTGCTGCGGCTCGTGCACCGCCGGATCTACGGACGCTCCCTGCACGCGCCGGCCCCGTCGCTGGTGTCCGAGCTGCTCCAGCCCGCTCACCTGGTCCACGGCGCGACGCAGCGCACGATCCGCTGGCGCACCCGCACCTACCGGGTGCGGGCGGACGACGACTTCTCCCCGGTGAGGTGAACCGGCGATGAGGTCGTCGTGAGGCTCCAGGTGCTCCACCTCACCGGTCAGAGCGACCCGCGCTCGTGCGCGCTGTCGCCGGCCCAGCGGGCCTTCCTCGACGCGCTCGACGTGCCCGCGCCGGCGCGGGTCGCGTTGAACTTCCCCTACGACGCCACGCTCGCGCCGTACCGCCCGGTGCCGCTGTGGCTCGCCAGCCTCCGGCATGCCGTGCTCTTCGCGCGGATCCGGATCGCCCGCCGGCGGTGGGCGGCACGGCACCGACCCCGGGTCGAGGCGCAGCTGCGCGCCGCGGATCGCACGCTCGTGCTCGCGGGCTCGATCGGCCTCGACCTGCTCGGCCGGCTCGACCTGCCGCCGGATCTGCTCGACCGGCTCACCGTCGTCGCCTACGGGGCGGTCGCGACCCGTCCGCCGCGCTGCCGCACGATCCGCGTCGGCAGCCGCCGCGACCACCTCGCCCGGTGGTGGCCCCACGATGTCGAGGTCGACGCGGGCCATCTCGACTATCTCGCCTCGCCCGAGCTGGCCGCGCTCTGCCGGCGCCTGGTCGCCGAGCTCGCGACCGGGGAGGTGGCGTGAGCCGCGTCGACCTGGTCGCCCCGCCGATGGCGGGTCACCTGCACCCCGTGCTCGGCATCGCGGCCCGGCTGGCGCGCGAGCCGGGGCTGGAGGTGCGCGTCGTCAGCACCGCCGCCGCGCTGCCGGCGATCGGCGCGTCCGGCGTGGCGGGGCTGGCCCTCCTCGACGGCGCCGACGCGGTGATCGAGACCGTGGTGAACCCGCCGTACCGGATCGGCAGCGACCCACGGCTGCTGCTCCGCCAGTTCCGCGCCGCCGTCGCGCTCCAGGCCGACTTCCGGCGCGAGCTGCTGCACGCGTGGGCGGTGCGCCGCCCCGACCTGGTGATCGCCGACTTCACCATGGGCGCCGTCGGCACCGCCGCCGACGAGGTCGGCGTGCCGTGGTGGACCACCCACCCGTCGCCGTGCGCGATCGAGGGGCGCACCGGCCCGCCGGCGTACCTCGGCGGTTGGCGGCCGGGGCGCTCTCGGCTCGGCCGCGCGCGGGACGCCGCCGGCCGGGCGTGGGTGCGCGGCTTCAAGCGGGTCGCGCCGCGCCTGGCCGGGGTGCGCCTCGCCGACGTCGGGGTCGAGCGCATCCACCGCCCCGACGGGTCGGAGGCGATCTACTCGGCCGAGCGGGTGTTCGCCCTGACGCCCGCGGAGATCGAGTACGAGCGGGCGCTGCCCGCGGCCGTGCAGTACGTCGGGCCGGTGCTGCACACACCACCCTCCCCCGCCGCGCCGCCCGTGCTCGCCGCCGGCCGGCGGGCGGTGCTGGTCACGGCCGGGACGCACCTGCCCTGGCACAAGGCCGCCCTCGTCGCCGCTGCCGCGGCGGCCGCGACGGGGCTGCCCGGGGTGGACCTGCACGTGAGCCTGGGCGGCTCCGCTCCGCCCGGCCTCGCGGAGCCACCGGTGACACGGGTGACACCGGGTGTGATCGTGCACCGCCACGTCGACTACGCGCGCGACCTGCCGCGCTTCGACGCCGTGGTGCACCACGGCGGTGCCGGGGTGCTCGGCCACACCCTGGCGGCCGGGCTGCCGGCGGTCGTGTGGCCCGTCGACTACGACCAGTTCGACCACGCCGTCCGGCTGGTCGACGCCGGCGTCGCGGTCCGGGTGCGCCGAGCCGACCAGCTCGCCGGCGCGATCCGGCGGGTCCTCGACGAGCCGGCGTACCGGCGCCGCGCCGAGCAGATCGCGACCCGGATCGCCGCCGCACCGGCGGTCGAGACCATCGCCACGCAGGTGCGCGACCGGCTGCGAGCGTGACCGCGCCCGCGGGGATCCGCGATGATGGAGCCGTGTCCACCGACCCGTCGACGCCCGCACCGCACCCCGAGCCCGCTCCCGGCCGCGCCGAGCGGCGGCGCGAGGAGCAGGCCGCGTTCCGCACGCTGTTGAGCCCCTCGACCGAGGTGCCGCGCATCGAGCCGCTGGCACCCCAGAGCCCGACCGGCCCGACCGGCCCGACCGGCCCGACCGGGCCGACCGGGGACACCACCGACGACTCCGAGCTCTTCCGGCGGGTGGTCGCCACGCACCACCCGGTGCCGCGCTTCGAGCCGCTCGAGGGCCTGGCCACCGATCCCACCACCGCACCGGCCGAGCACGCCGAGGACGGCTCCGCGGGTGAGGGGGCCGACTCCGCGCGCCAGGTGGTCCGCCGGCGCAGGCGCCGGCGCTCGCACCACTCCCGCCGGTCCCACCAGGCCCGCCAGTCGCGTCCGCGCGCGGACGAGCCCGCCCGACAGCCCACCGGAGAGCCCACCGGGGAGCCCGCCGGACAGCCCGCGGCGTCGGCCGGCGAGCCGGCACCGGCACCGACACCGGCACCGACCATGCCCGCGTCCGCCGAGCGCCCGGCGCGACCGCGCACGGCCGCTGACCAGCGCGAGACGCTGATCGCCGTCGGCGTCCTGGTCGTGCTGATCCTGCTCGCCGTCGTCTACGTCGCCACCCAGAAGGCGGACCAGCCCTACGACGCCGGAGTGCCTCAGGGGGCGAGCCTGGTGCGGTCCCAGCCCGACGCGGACCGCACGTAGCTCAGCCGGTCGTGCATCCGGCCCGGCCGGCCCTGCCAGAACTCGAAGGACGCCGGCCGCACGCGGTAGCCGCCCCACGCCGGCGGGACCGGCACCTCCCCGTCCGCGAACCGCTCCTCGACCGCGCGGTAGCGCTGGTCGAGCTCGTCGCGGCCCTCGACGGCCGACGACTGCGGGGAGGCCCAGGCGCCCAGCTGGGCGCCGCGCGGCCGGGAGGCGAAGTACGCGGCCACCTCCGGCGCGGGCAGCGGCTCGGCGGTGCCCTCGACGCGGACCTGGCGCTCCAGCGGGTGCCACGGGAAGAGGAGGGCGCAGCGGGCGTCGTGCGCGAGCGCGCGGCCCTTGCGCGAGCCGGTGTTGGTGAAGAAGGTGAAGCCGTCGCCCGGCGGCTCGGTCACCACCGCCTTGAGCAGGACCATCCGCGCCGAGGGCGCGCCGTCGGGGTCGACGGTCGCGAGCACCATCGCGTTCGGCTCGTGGAGGCCGGCCGCGCCGGCCTCGTCGAACCAGCGCCGCCACTGCACCCACGGGTCGGGCTCGGCGTCGGCCTCGGACAACCCGGCGAGACCGTACTCCCGCCGCAGGGCGGCGAGCTCGGGATCACCCATCCGCGGAGTCCGCCTGCTCGCGGGCCTGGGCGAGCTCGTCCTCGAGGTCGCTCACCCGGCGCCGCAGCTCGAGCACGTGTCGCACGCCGGCCAGGGTGACCCCCTCGTCGGTCAGCGCGAGCACCTCCCGCAACCGGTCCACCTCGTCGCGGCTGTAGCGGCGTTGACCGCCGCCGGAGCGGTCGGGCCGGATCAGCCCCTGCTCCTCGATACGCCGCAGCGCCGCGGGCTGGACGCCGAGCAGGTCGGCGACCTGGCCGATCGTGTAGAACGGCACGGAGCTGTCGTCGAGCGGCGAAGCCGCGTCGGACCTGGCCATCTCTCGCTCTTTCGTGGACGTGCTCGGGACTTGCTCGGACGTGCGGGACGTCACCCCGATCGGGCCACCGCCCGGGCCGACCGGGGCTCCGAGACTACTCCGTCCGGCAGCCCGACGACGCTCACCTCAGCGCCTTCGGCCACCACCTCCACCGCGCCGCTGTCGACGGTGAGGCCGCTGACCCGCGCGTCGCCGAGCAGCGCCAGCGCCGGACCGGCCCAGAACCTGCGCCGGGGTACGTCGAGCTGCAGGCCCAGCGCGATGCGGAGCAGCTCGTAGGGCACACCGGCCGCCCATGCCTGCGGGGAGCACGAGGTCGGGTAGGGCACCGGGACCGGGGCCTCCTCGCGGGAGAATCCGCAGAACAGCTCGGGCAGCCGCCCGCCGAAGGCCTCGGCGGCGTCGAGGAGCCCGGCGAGGACGCGCTCGGCCTCGTCCCGGAAGCCGTAGGCGTCGAGGCCCGCCGCGACGAGCACCGTGTCGTGCGGCCAGACCGAGCCGTTGTGATAGCTGACGGGGTTGTAGCGCTCGTCGTCGGCGGCCAGCGTGCGGATGCCGAAGCCGGTGAACATGTCCGGCGACATCAGCTGGTGCACGACCTGGGGGGCGACGGTCTCCTCGACGATCCCACTCCACAGGCAGTGGCCGATGTTGGACGTGCGGCTGTCGACCGGCCGCTTGTCGCCGTCCAGCGCCACCGCATAGAAGCCCCGCTTTGGCAGCCAGAACCGCTCGTGGAAGCGCTGCTTGAGCTCGGCCGCCCGCTGGCGCCACTGGGCGGCGCGGCCGGGCTCGCCGAAGGCGTCGGCGAGGTCGGCCCGCGCGAGATAGGCGGCATGGCAGTAGCCCTGCACCTCCGCGAGCGCGATCGGCGGGCGCGCCGCACGCCCGTCGTGGAAGGAGATGCCGTCGAAGCTGTCCTTCCACCCCTGGTTGAGCAGACCGCGGTCGGTGGCCCGCTGGTACTCCACGAACCCGTCGCCGTCGCGGTCGCCGTACTTCTCGATCCAGGCGATGGCCCGGTCGACGGCCGGCATCAGCTCGCGCAGGATCGCCGGCGGGGTCCCCCACCGCAGCGCCTGCCCGACCAGGCAGACGAACAGGGGCGTGGAGTCGATCGACCCGTAGTACACGCTGTCGCCGCCGAGCGCGAGCGACAGGTCCGCGCCCAGCCGCACCTCGTGCAGGATGCGTCCGGGCTCCTCCTCGGTCCGCGGGTCGACCCGCTCGCCCTGGAGTCGCGCCAGGGTGCGCAGGGTGCCGAGCGCGAGCTCGGGGAAGAACGGCAGCATCATGGCGCTGGTCAGCAACGAGTCGCGGCCGAAGAGCGCCATGAACCACGGCGCGCCGGCCGCCACCACGTCGTCCTCGGGGTGCTCGGCGTCGACGATCCGCAGCGCACCCAGGTCGCGGCGACTGATCGCGAGCGCCCCGGCCAGCGCCGGGTTGCCGACCTCCACCGTGGGCGCCTGGGCGTTCCAGCCGCGCATCCGCCGCGACGGCGCGGCCGCCTCGACGGGCCGGTCGGTGGGGAAGGCCGCGGCGAGCTCCTGGCCGGCGACGCTGGGGAGCACCTCGACGGTGCCGGACCACGCGTCGTGGGCGGGGACCACGACGCGGAAGGTCACCCCGTCGCCGGCCATCAGTCCGCCCGGCGCGGTGATCCGCACGCCGCGGCGGTCCGGCGTGTGCTCGAGCCAGAACATCAAGTCGTTGCCGACGACCCGCTTGGACACCCGGCGCCGGGTGGCGCCCCGCTGCTCCTTGACCTCGAAGAGGTCGGCGAAGTCGGCCTCGACGGCCACGTGCACGTCGACCCCGGCGGGCTCGGGGCCGTAGTTGCGCAGCACGATGTCCTCGCGCATCCCCTGCCCGACGTACCTGCGCCGCTCGGCGATGAGGGTCGCGTCGTGCTGGCCCGGGCGGGGCGGGCAGCGCCCCAGGAACCGACAGCTGAAGGGCTCCTCCGCGATCACCGTGAGCGGCTCGATCCGGGCGCCGTCGACGAAGACCTCCCAGCGCGAGAGCACGCGGGTGTCGCGCACGAAGAGGCCCTGCACGCCGCCGGGCTCGATCGTGCCGCCGTGGTCGGAGACGCAGAAGCTCGAGCCCTCGACCAGGGTCACGTGGGGGTCGCGCGCGAGCACGCCGCTGGAGGCGGCCACCTCGTCGGCGACCGGGGTCGTCCGTTCCTCGTCCATGCTGTACATTCCGCCTCGGGTACAACAAACCTCTAACTCTGGTTCCAACTTGTTACCACACAGAAAGGAAGACGTCCGCCCCGGCGGACGGAGCCGAGGAAGGATCGCGCATGTCGGAACGCCCACTCCGCATCGGTGTCGTCGCCCCGCCCTGGTTCGAGCTGCCGCCCCGCGGCTACGGCGGCACGGAGGCCGTCGTGGCCGGCCTGGTCGACGCCCTCGTCGACCGCGGTCACGAGGTCACCCTGGTCGCCTCGGGGCGCCCGGGCACGCGGGCCCAGCGCTTCGTCGCGATGTACGACGACCCGCCGTCCGCCCTCCTCGGCACCCCGCTGCCGGAGGCCCAGGCCGCGGCGGTCGCGGCCGAGGCGCTCGCCGGTCTCGAGCTCGACCTGGTGCACGACCACAGCCTCGCCGGCCCGCTGCTCGCCCGCGGCCGCACCGTCCCGACCGTCGTGACCCTGCACGGGCCCGCGACCGGCGCGAACGGGGCGTACTTCGAGCAGCTGGGCGCGAGTGTCGACGTGGTGGCCATCTCCGAGGCGCAGCGCCGGCTCAACCCCCGGCTGAACTGGGCGGGGGTGGTGCACAACGGCATCGACGTCGCCTCGTTCCCCTTCGTCGACGCCAAGGACGACTACGTGCTGTGGATCGGGCGCTTCAACCCCGACAAGGGCGCCCACCTCGCGATCGACGCCGCGCGGCGCATCGGCCGCCGCATCGTCCTCGCGGGCAAGCTGAACGAGCCCGAGGAGCGCCGCTACTTCGACGAGGCGATCCGGCCCCGGCTCGGCCGCGACGTCGACTACGTCGGGGAGGCCGACGCGACCCTCAAGCGGGAGCTGTTCGGCAAGGCCGCCGTGCTCGCCTTCCCGATCCAGTGGGAGGAGCCCTTCGGCATGGTGATGGCCGAGGCCATGGCCTGCGGGACGCCGGTCGCCGCGATCGGCCGCGGCAGCGTCCCCGAGGTCGTCGCCGACGGGGTCAGCGGCGTCGTGGTGCGCGAGGTCGAGGCGTTCCCGTCCGCCCTCGAGGCGGCCGCCGCGCTCGACCCGCTGGCCTGCCGGCGGCACGCGCGCGAGCGCTTCGACCTGTCCGTCATGGCCGCCGGCTACGAGCGGGTGTTCCGCCGGCTGGTCGCGGCCACCGACGAGCTCCCCGAGCTGCCCGAGCTGCCCGAGCTGCCGGCCGTCCGGATCGCCTGACCCGGCCCGAGGCCACATTCGCGAGAGGAGAGGAGAGATGACGTCCACGCTGCTCCCCGAGCCGGCGGGGCGGGGCACCGCGTACGACGCCCTCGTGCGCGCCCTGGCCGGGGCGCGCTCGTTCGTGCGCGCCGTGCTGCTCGGAGCGCTCGGCACCGCGCGCCAGGTCCGGCTCACCCTCGCCCGCGTCGTCGCCTGGTTCGCCGCCGACCTCCGGCGGCTGCGCACGGCCGTCGCCGGCCTGCTGCTGTGCACCGCGACCGGCGCGCTGCTCGGCCTGGGGGTGGGACTGGCTGCCGAGCAGGCCGTGACGGTGCTGTTGGGCCTCGTGCACGGGCCCTGACCGGCGCCGGTCCGGCGGTGGGGCAGAATGCCGGGTGGCCCGCGGGCCACCCGGCCGGGACGGGCCCGCCCTCACGTTCTGCGAAGGAGTCGCCGATGACCGAGGTGCACCACGGACTGGAGGGCGTCGTCGCCTTCGAGACCCAGATCGCCGAGCCCGACAAGGAGGGCTCCGCGCTGCGCTATCGGGGCGTCGACATCGAGGACCTCGCCGGGCGCGTCCCCTTCGAGCACGTGTGGGGGCTGCTCATCGACGGCTCGTTCACCCCCGGCCTCCCGCCGGCCGAGGCGTTCACCCTCCCGGTGCACACCGGCGACGTCCGGGTCGACGTGCAGGCCGCGATCGCCATGTTGGCGCCGGCATTCGGCTTCGGCCAGACCTACGACATCAGCGACGAGCAGGCCCGTGCCGATCTGGCCCGGGTCGCGGTGATGGTGCTGTCCTACGCCGGCCAGTCGGCGCGCGACATCCACCTGCCCGTCGTACCCCAGCGGGTGGTGGACGAGGGCACGACCCTCGCCGAGAGGTTCCTCATCCGCTGGCGCGGCGAGGCCGACCCCCGGCACGCGCACGCCATCGACGCCTACTGGTCCTCGGCCGCCGAGCACGGCATGAACGCCTCGACCTTCACCGCGCGGGTGATCACCTCGACCGGCGCCGACGTCGCCGCGGCGTTCTCCGGCGCCATCGGCGCGATGAGCGGCCCGCTCCACGGCGGCGCGCCGTCCCGGGTGCTGCACATGATCGAGGAGGTCGAGAAGACCGGCGACGCGGAGGCCTACGTCAAGCGCCTGCTCGACTCCGGCGAGCGGCTGATGGGCTTCGGTCACCGCGTCTACCGCGCCGAGGACCCGCGCGCCCGGGTGCTGCGCCGCACCGCCCGCGAGCTGAACGCCCCGCGCTACGAGGTCGCCGAGGCGCTGGAGAAGGCCGCGCTCGCCGAGCTCCGCGCCCGCCGTCCCGACCGCGTGCTGGAGACCAACGTGGAGTTCTGGGCCGCGATCGTGCTCGACTTCGCCGAGGTGCCCGCCCACATGTTCACCTCGATGTTCACCTGCGCCCGCACCGGCGGCTGGTCGGCGCACATCCTGGAGCAGAAGCGGACCGGCCGGCTGATCCGCCCCTCGGCGATCTACACCGGCCCGGCCGCCCGCCCCGCCAGCGAGATCGAGGGCTGGGACCCCGCCTGGGCGGAGTGATCCGGCGCCCGAGGGCGTCGCGGGGTCGGGCGTCGTGGCTCGCCGCGCCGACGAGCAACACGCCGTCCACCCGACTGCGGTTGACGCCCACGACACGCCGACCAGACGGCGCGATCCGTGCCGAGAACCGGCAGGCGGTCGGGAGGACGGCATGTCACTCCGGCCCGGCGCCCGCGCGCGGCACGACGTGGTCGAGCAGCTCCGCGCTCGCCTCCGCCGCGGCCGCGGGGTCGCCGGCGCGCACCGCGGCGAGCACGGCGTCGTGCTCGGCGGCGAGCACGTCGGCATCGCCCGGGTCGTCGATGCTCGCGCGCAGCGTCTCGACCAGCCCGTCGTAGAGCTCGGCGAGCAGCGGGTTCTGCGCGGCGGCCACGACCGCGACGTGGAAGTCGACGTCCGCGTCGACGAAGGCCGGGCCGTCGCCCGCGGCGACCGCCGCGCGGCGGCGCGCCATGATCGCGTCGAGAGTGGCGAGGTCGTCGGCGGTGCGACGCTCCGCGGCGAGGGCGGCGGCCCGGACCTCGATCGCGTGCCGCACCTCCAGCAGGTGCTCGAAGTCGACCCGGTCCAGCTGGCGCCGCATCAGCGCCTGCATCTCGGTGGTGGCGACGACGTAGGTGCCGTCTCCCCGCCGGACCTGGAGGATGCCCAGGTGGGCCAGGGCCTTGACCGCCTCCCGCACGGTGTTGCGGCTGACGCCGAGGGATGCCGCGAGCGCGGGCTCGGGCGGGACCCGGGTGCCGACCTCCCACTCACCGCTCGCGAGCATCGCGCGCATCCCGGCGATCGCCTGGTCGACCAGGGACGCCGGGTTGGCCGGGGCGAGTGGCATAGCCCACCTTCCGTTCCATTCGTCCAATCATCGGATGTCTCTTACGCTAGACGGCATGTCGTCCACCGTCCACACCTCGCCGTCCGCGTCCGCCGCCACCCCCTCGGCGACGGCCGCACCGGCCGGGTCGACGACTGGTGCGGCGGCCGGGTCGACGAGCGGCTCGACGACCGGCTCGACGACTGGTGCGACCGCCGTGCCGGCACGGCTGGGACTCATCGTCGCCGTCCTCCTCGTCGCCTTCAACCTGCGCCTGGCGATCACCTCGCTCGGCGCCCTGCTCGACCATCTCGGCGACCTCGGGCTGTCGGGGACGACGCGCGGCGTGCTCACCTCCGTGCCGGTGCTCTGCTTCGCGGTCGTGGGCGCGACGGCGATGGCGGTCACCCGCCGCCTCGGCGTCGACCGCGGTCTGGCCGCGGCGCTCGGCCTGCTCGGCGCCGGGCTCGTGCTGCGGGTGCTCGACGGGACACCGGCGCTGTTCGCAGGGACCGCGGTGGCCTGCTCGGGCATCGCGCTGGGCAACGTGCTCATCCCCGCCATCGTCAAGGAGCACTTCCCCCACCGGATCGGCGTGATGACCGGCGCCTACAGCGCCGTGCTGTCCCTCGGCTCGGCGGTCGGGGCCGCGGCGACCGTCCCCATCGCCGACGCCGCCGGCAGCTGGCGGGTCGGCCTGGGGATCTGGGCCGCGGTGGCGCTCGCCGCCGCGGTCGCCTGGGCGCCGTACTGCCGCGTCCGCGACCCCCGGCGCGCCGAGATCGAGCGGACGCCGCTGTGGCGGAGCCCGACGGCCTGGGCGGTGACGATCCTCTTCGGCACCCAGTCGCTCTACGCCTACGTCATGATGAGCTGGCTGCCGAGCGTCTACGCCGACGCGGGCTTCACCGACGCCGAGGCCGGCGTGCTGCTGGCCACGAGCATCGCCATCGGCGTCCCCTTCTTCTTCATCGCCCCGAGCCTGGCCGCCCGCCTGCGGCACCAGGGCCACCTCGTCTTGGCGCTGACCGTGCTGACCGCTCTGGGCTGGGCGGGTCTCGGGCTCGCGCCGGCCGACGGTGCCTGGCTGTGGGCGGCCCTCGTCGGAGCCGGCGGCGCGGTCTTCCCCGTGACCCTCTCCTTCTTCGCGCTGCGCACCAGCTCCACCGCCGACACCACCTCGCTGTCGACGATGGCCCAGAGCATCGGCTACCTGCTCGCCGCCGGCGGCCCGCTCGCGGTGGGCGTGGTGCACGACGCGAGCGGCAGCTGGGCGCTGCCCTGCGCCCTGCTGGTCGGGTTGGGGGTCGTGCAGGCGCTGGCCGGGTACGTCGCCGGCCGACCGGTCCGCATCGGCGGGGACGACGCGCACCGCGGCCCCGCAGCGCGGGGTCCGCGCGGCGTCAGCTGAGCTTGGATAGCGCCGCGACGAGCACGGCCAACGCCCGGTCGAGCTCCTCGTCGGTCGGACCGCCGAAGCCGACGACGAGACCGCTCAGCGTCGCGGTGCGGCAGTAGTCGCGCAGCAGCGGCACCCGGAAGCCGGCCCGCTCCGCGGCCGCCGCGACCCGCGCCGCCCGGGCGTGCGGCAGCAGCCAGGTGGAGTACATCCCCGCGACCGGGCCCGCGAGCTCGGCGTAGGGCGCGAGCGCCGCCACCACCCGCGGCGCCCGCTCGGCGTAGACGCGTCGAGCGGAGCGGACCACGGCGTCGACGTACCCGTCGCGCAGCAGCGTGACCAGCGCCCGCTGCACCGGCCACGGCGGCGCGTCGTGGGTGAGATGCCGGTGGGCGTCGTAGGCATCGAGCAGGCCGTCGGGCACGACGGACCAGCCGAGCCGCAGCGAGGGGAGGATCGCCTTGGACGCGGTGCCCAGATAGGCGACCCGGTCCCGGTCGAGCGAGGCGAGCGCGGGCACCGGAGCGACGTCGTAGCGGAACTCGGAGTCGTAGTCGTCCTCGACGACCAGTGCGCCGTCGCGGCGCGCGGTCTCCAGCAGGGTCAGTCGCTCCGCGGCGGGCAGCACCCGCCCCAGCGGGTGCTGGTGCGCGGGCGTCACGTACGCCGCGGCGCACCCGGCCAGGCTCGTGACCGGCGCCAGCGCCGGCAGGTCCCGCACCGCGCGGCCCGACTCGCGCACGGTCGCGACCGCCGCCCGATAGCCCGGATCCTCCATCGCGATCGTCCCCGCCGGCTCGCGCGGCAGCACGGCGAGCAGGTGGCGCAGCCCGGCCGAGGTGCCGCCGGTCAGCCGGACCCGGTCGGCGTCGACGGCCAGGCCGCGAGTGCGGCCGAGCCGCTCGGCGAGCAGCGCGCGCAGCTCCGGCAGTCCGCGCGGGTCGTCGTACCCCCGCGGCGGGGTCGCGGTCGACACCTCGCGCCAGGCGCGGCGCCACACCGCCTGGTGCCGGGGGTCGATCCACGGCGTGCCGGCGTCGAGCTGGACGAGAGCGCGCTCCCGGGTGGGGGTACGCCGGCGCGCCGATGCGGCGCGGGGCGCGGCCGGACCGCCGGCGACCCAGGTGCCCGCCCCGCGGCGGGCCTCGAGCCAGCCCTCCGCGAGCAGCTGGTCGAAGGCCTGCTCCACGACCGAGCGGGAGACGCCGAGCTCGGCCGCGAGCCGGCGGGTGGCCGGCATCCGGTCCCCCCGCGCGAGGGCGCCGTCGAGGACCAGGCGGCGGATCTGGTCGGCCAGCTGGGTGCCGAGCGGACGGGGGTCGGCGCGGTCGAGGCGGACGGGGAGCATCGTGGGATTGGCCTGTCGGATTCGGGCGGAACTGGCCCGTGATCACAGGCCACCTGTCGTCCACGATGGTGCCATGAGCACGCCGGCCACCCTCGAGCCCACCGACCGCACCCGGATCCGCCGCGGCCGCAACCGCGCCGTCGCCGACCGCGCCGAGCTGTTCGCGCTGCTGGCCGACGGCCTCCTCGCCCACCTCGGCGTCACGGTCGGTGACCACCCCGTCGTGCTGCCGACCGCCTATGCCGTCGACCCGGAGGGCCCCGACCGGGGCGGCTCGCTCTACGTCCACGGCTCGGTCGCCGCGCGCTGGCTGCGGGAGTCCGCCGACGCCACCGTCTGCGTCACGGTGACCGAGCTCGACGGACTGGTCGCGGGTCGCTCCGCCTTCCACCACTCGATGAACTACCGCTCCGCCGTGGTCATCGGCACCGCCCGCGTCGTCGAGGACCCGGTCGAGCGCCAGCGCGCGCTCGACCTGATCGTCGACCACATGATCCCGGGCCGCTCGGCCACGCTGCGCCCGAGCACCCGCAAGGAGCTCGCGGCAACGGCCGTGCTCGCCGTACCGCTGCACGAGGCGTCGATGAAGGCCCGCGCCGGCGGACCGGTCGACGAGCCCGAGGACGTCGAGGCGGGGATCTGGGGCGGCCACATCCCGATCCGCCGGGTCGCCGGCGACGCCGTGCCCGCCGAGGACAACCTCGCCGGACTCGGCGTGCCGGCCGACGTGGCGGCCCGAGCCGCCTCCCGCCCGGCCGCCGGCCCCGTCCCGCAGGCGCCCTCAGGGGCGGCGTAGCCCCGACTCGATCGCGAACACGACCAGCTGCGCCCGGTCGCGGGCCTGCAGCTTGACCATCGCCCGGCTGACGTGGGTGCGCACGGTGTCGGGGCTGACCACGAGCTCGGCGGCGATCTCGCCGTTGGACATGCCGGTCGCGACCCAGCCGAGGATCTCGCGCTCGCGTTCGGTGAGGTCGCCGATGCGCGGGTGCGGACGCTCGGCGCGGCGGGCGCCGAAGTGGTCGATCACGGTGCGGGTCACCGAGGGCGCGAGCAGTGAGCCGCCGTCAGCGACCACTCGGACGGCGTCGAGGATGGCGGTCGGCTCGGCGTCCTTGAGCAGGAATCCGCTCGCGCCGCCACGCAGCGCCTCGAAGACGTACTCGTCGAGCTCGAAGGTGGTCAGCATGACCACCTTCACCGCCGCGAGGGCGGGGTCGGCGGCCACCTCGGCCAGCATGCCAAGGCCGTCCAGCACCGGCATCCGGATGTCGCAGAGCACCACGTCGGGCGTCGTACGCCGCAGCAGCGCCAGGCCCTCCCGCCCGTCGCCCGCCTCGCCCACGAGCTCGAGGTCGGGCTCGGCCGCGACGAGGGTGGCCAGCCCCATCCGGACCAGCGGCTGGTCGTCGACGAGCGCGACCCGGATCGGCGCGCGCCGGTCGGACGCCCCGCTCATGCGGGCAGCACCGCGCTGACCTCGAATCCGCCGTGCGCGAGCGGACCGGCGCGGAAAGTGCCGCCGAGCGCCGTCACCCGCGCCCGCATCCCGCTGATGCCCATGCCCTCATCCTGCACCGGGCCGCCCCGGCCGTCGTCGGAGACGCGCACGGCCAGGGTGTCGGCGCCGCGCTCCCACGCGACGGTGGCCGCACCCGCTCCGGCGTGGCGCAGCACGTTGGTGAGCGCCTCCTGGACGACGGCGTGGGCGACCTCGCCCGTCGCCGGCGGCACCTCGCCGGGGTCACCGACCACGTCGACGCGCAGGCCGGCGGCGCGCACCCGGTCCACAACGGCCGCGATCTCGGCGAGCCCCGGCGCCGGTCGCCGCGGCGCCCGCTCGCCCGCGATCACCGCCAACTCGGCGCGCAGCGCGTCGAGCGCCTCCTTGCTCGTCGCGCGGATCGCCTCCAGGCTGCTGCGTGCCGCGGCCGGATCGCGATCGAGGACGTGCAGCGCCACGCCGGCCTGCATGGCGATGACCGCGAGGCCGTGCCCGACTCCGTCGTGCAGCTCCTGCGCCATCCTCAGCCGCTCCTCGGTGGCCGCGCGGCCCACGCGCTCGGCGCGCGCCTCGAACCGGTTGCGGGTCGCGGTCGCCACGGCGCCGGCCGCGAGCACGACGCCGACCATGCCGATCGCCTGCCACAGCGTCTTGTGCGGCTCGTCGGCGTGCCACGCCCACCGCGCCCAGAGCCCCGCCGCGAGCAGCGCGACGCCGCCCAGGGCGCCGGGCAGCCAGCGGCCCACCGGCACCGCCGAGGCCGTCAGGAAGGTCACCGTCGGCAGGGCGAGGAACACCGGGCCGTCGACGTACCCGAGAGCGAAGTAGAGCCCGCACAACGCTCCCGACCCGACGAGGGCGGCCGTGGCCGCGCGCCCCGGGAGGGGCGGCAGCACCGCCGGCACGGCGGCGGCGACCACGAGCAGCACGCCGACGGCGACGGGGTGGACGTCCTGCGCGGCGTTGGACGCGCCGGTGCCGAGGACGAGGATGACGAGCACCGCCCAGGGCCACCACGTGCGATGGGCGCGGGTCAGCTCGGCCATCACCGGATGGACGTGCGAAGGGGCCATACCGGGAGGCTAGAGCGCATCCCGCCCCTCGGCGTACGACGGCGGGCGCCGTCGGCGTACGCAGGACTGCGTAGGCGCGCGCCTCCGCCGGGCGGACGCGCCGCGGGCCGCGGCGGGCGACGGTGGGGTCATGACAGCGAACACACCGGTGGCGATCACCGAGAGCCTCACGAAGGTCTACGGCGACCGGGTCGCCGTGGACAAGGTGACGATGACCGTGCAGCGCGGCGAGGTCTACGGCTTCCTCGGCCCCAACGGGGCCGGCAAGACGACGACCCTGCGGATGCTGCTCGGCCTGGTCCGGCCCACGGCGGGCTCGGCGCGCGTCCTGACCGGCAGCGGCTCGGTCGGCGCCCTCATCGAGGGCCCGGGCTTCCACCCCTATCTCTCCGGCCGCGCCAACCTGCGGGTCCTGGCCCGGCACCGGGGACTGCCCGACGCCGAGGTGGACAGGGTGCTGGAGCGGGTCGACCTCGCGAGCCGCGGGGACGACCGGTTCAAGGGCTACTCGCTCGGGATGAAGCAGCGGCTCGGCGTCGCGGCCGCGCTGATGGGCGACCCCGAGCTGATCGTCCTCGACGAGCCGACCAACGGCCTCGACCCGGCCGGCATGGCCGACATGCGGGCGTTGATCGTCGAGCTCGCGCGCGGTGGCCAGACGGTCCTGCTCTCCAGCCACCTGCTGGCCGAGGTGCAGGAGATCTGCCATCGCGTCGCGATCATCAACGCCGGCCGGCTGCTGCTGGAGGGCAGCGTCGCGGACCTGCGCGGCGGCGTCTCGCTGCGGATCCGGGCGACGCCCGAGCCGGAGGCGCTGGCGGTCGCGATGCGGCTGGCCGGCGACGACGGCGTACGCCGCGAGCCCGACGGCGCCCTGCACCTGACCCTGCCCGGCGACCGGGCCCCCGAGGTCACCCGCGCGCTGGTCCACGCCGGCGTCGACGTCCACGAGATCACCGCTGCCGAACGCAGCCTCGAGGAGATCTTCTTCGAGTTCACCAGCCACGAGGAGCACGTCCGATGAGCACTCTGACCGTCCCCGCGACCGCCGCCGCCCGCAGCACCCGGGCCGAGCTGGCGCGACTGCGCGCCTGGCCCGCCGTGTGGATCACGCTCGGCGCCTGGCTCGCGCTGAGCCTGATGTTCGGCTACCTGTTCACCTACCTGGCCTATCGCACCGGCGACACGAGCTTCGCCGACGAGAACGCCACCCGCGCCCAGCAGCTGGCGAGCCTGCTGCCGACCGCCGTCCCGGAGGTCCTCTTGCAGGGCATGCCGATGTTCGGCGGCGCGCTGATGCTGGTGCTCGGCGCGCTGGTCGCCGGCAACGGCTACGGCTGGGGCACCTGGAAGACGCTGTTCTCCCAGGGGGTGCCGCGCACGCCCGCGCTGCTCGGCTCCTTCGCCGCGCTGACCGGGCTGGTCGTCGCCACCTTGGCCATCACGCTGGCCTTCGACGTCGGCGTCTCGCTGCTGCTCACCGTGGTCGAGGGACACGACGTCGTCTGGCCCGGTGCCGGGGCGATGGCCGAGGCGCTCGGCACCGGGTTCCTGGTCCTGGAGATGTGGGCGGTCCTCGGCTTCGCGCTCGGCACGCTCGCCCGCGGTCCCGCGCTCTCCGTCGGCCTCGGCCTGGTCTGGGCGCTGGTCGTGGAGAACCTGCTGCGCGGCGTCGGCCAGCTGCTCGGGTGGGTGGAGACCCTGACCGAGCTCCTCCCCGGCACCGCCGCCGGCTCGCTGGTGGGCGCCACGATCGGAGTCGGCCCGGACGCCGACGAGCAGACCCCCGGGGTGCTGGACGTCCTCCCCGCCGACCGCGCCGCGCTCACCGTCGCCGCCTACATCCTCGTCGCGATCGTCGTCAGCATCGTGCTGGTCCGCCGCCGCGACGTCGGCTGACCCGCCGCCGGCCGAGCCCTCCCGCCTGTCACAATGGAGGCATCCGCCTGACAGCGTCGTCAGTCCTGCCTCACTCGCCGCACGGCGAGCCCGATGAGAAGGTTGACCACGTGAGCGACATCCAGATCCCCGCCGATCTCAAGCCCGCCGACGGGCGATTCGGCGCCGGCCCCTCGAAGATCCAGACGAGCCACCTCGACGCGCTGGCCGCCACGGGCGACACGCTGATGGGCACGTCGCACCGCCAGGCGCCGGTCAAGAGCGTCGTGCGCCGCGTCCGCGAGGGCCTGGCGACCCTCTTCGAGCTGCCCGACGGCTACGAGGTGGTGCTCGGCAACGGCGGCGCCACCGCGTTCTGGGACATCGCCACCTTCGGCCTGATCGAGCGGAAGTCGCAGCACCTGTCCTTCGGGGAGTTCTCGGCCAAGTTCGCCAAGGCCGCCGCGCAGGCTCCCTGGCTGGACGAGCCGTCGGTCATCTCCAGCGAGCCCGGCTCGCGGCCCGACGCGGTGGCCGAGGCCGGTGTCGACGTCTACGCCTGGGCGCACAACGAGACCTCGACCGCCGTGATGGCGCCGGTCGTGCGTCCCGACGGCGCCGACGAGGGGGCGCTCGTCCTCGTCGACGCGACCTCCGGCGCCGGCGGCCTGCCCGTCGACCTCACCCAGGCCGACGTCTACTACTTCGCCCCGCAGAAGTGCTTCGCCTCCGACGGCGGCCTCTGGCTGGCCATCATGTCGCCGGCCGCGCTGGAGCGGGCGGCACGCATCGGCGCGAGCGAGCGGCACATCCCGGCGTTCTTCGACCTGCCGACCGCGATCGACAACTCCCGCAAGGACCAGACCTACAACACCCCGTCGGTCGCCACGCTCTTCCTCATGGCCGAGCAGCTGGACTGGATGAACGGCCAGGGCGGGCTCAAGGGCATGGTCGAGCGCACCACCGCCTCCTCCGACGCCCTCTACGGCTGGGCCGAGCGGACGTCCTACACCACGCCGTACGTCGCCGACCCGGCCCACCGCTCACTCGTCATCGCCACGATCGACTTCGACGAGGCGATCGACGCGGCCCAGGTGGCCGCGGTGCTGCGCGCCAACGGCATCGTCGACACCGAGCCCTATCGCAAGCTCGGCCGCAACCAGCTGCGGATCGCGATGTACCCCGCGATCGACCCGGCCGACGTCGAGGCGCTGACGAAGTCGATCGACCACGTCGTCGAGCGGCTGTGAGCTCGAACCGCCGGCGCTAGGGCGACGCCGAGCGCCGGCGGGAGGCCTCGACGGCGATCGAGAGCAGCTCGGCGGCGGCCTCGGCGAGCCGCTCGTCGCGCCGCCACACCGCGGTCAGCGGGCGGAGCAGGTCGAGCTCGGTGTCGACCTGGCGCAGGCGACCGGTCTCGACCTCGGCGCGCACCGACATCATCGACACCACGGCCGGCCCGACCCCGGCGACCGCGGCGCCGACGAGCGAGGTGGTGGAGGTGCTCTCGAGGGCGACCTGCGGCTCGGCGCGCAGGGCGCCCTCGAAGGTGCTGCGCGTGCCGCTGCCCGCCTCGCGCAGCACCCAGCGGGCGGCGCGCAGCTCGTCGGCGGTGACCGGCGTGCGCCGCCGGGCCCAGGGGTGGTCCGGCGCGACGACGACGGCGAGCCGGTCGTGGCCGACGGTCTTGCGGGCCAGTCCGATGGGCAGCTCGGCGGACTCGATGAAGCCGATGTCGGCGCTGCCGTCGCGTACGGCGACCGCGACGGCCTCGCTGTTGACGACCTGCAGCACCGGGCGGACGGCCGGGCGGCGGGCGTGCAGCTCGCCCAGCCAGCGGGGCAGCAGCTGCTCGGCGACGGTGAGGCTGGCCGCGACGACGACGCCACAGCGGCGCTCCTCGCTCAGCGCCGCCATCGTCGCGCGCATCGTGTCGGTCGCATGCAGGACGGCGCGTGCCCACGACACGACCGCCTCGCCGTCGGTGGTGAGCTGCGAGCCGCGCGGTGAGCGGCGGACCACGGCCAGCCGCCAGCGGGCCTCGAACTCTCTGATCCTCGCGCTCGCCGCCGGCTGGCTCATCCCCCGCTCGGCCGCCGCGGCGCTGAGGCTGCCCCGCTCGGCGACCTCCACGAGCAGGCGGAGGGTCTCGATGTCGAGATCCGCAGTCATAACCTCAGGTTATGGCTCGCTCGGATGCGCCGTCTACCGGGCCCCGCCCGGCGGCCCGACGCTGGACCACATGACCGCCCCCACCCCGCCGACGACCGCCCGACGCCGCCGGGGAGCCGGCCCCGGCGCACTGCCGGAACCGCTGCTGGGACCGCTGCTGGGACCGCTGCTGGCCGCCGTCCTCGCTGTGGTGGTCGGCCGTCTCGCGCCCCTGCTCGGCCCGCTGCTCGTCGCCCTGGTCCTCGGCACGGTCGTCGCCAACACCCGGTTGCGCGGCCACCCGGGGCTCCGCGACCACCATGCGGCGACCGGCGTCCTGCTTCGGCTGGGCGTCGTGCTCGTCGGGCTGCGCCTGCCGCTCGACGAGGTGCTCGCCATCGGGCTGCCGGGGATCGTCGTCGTGCTCGCGACGGTCGCCCTGACCTTCACCCTGACCCGCCGCCTGGGCCGCGTGCTGGGCCTGGACGCGCCGTTGGTGGCCCTGGTCGCGGCCGGCTTCTCGATCTGCGGCGCGGCGGCGGTCGCGGCCGTCAGCGACGCGGTCCGCGCCGGCCGGCGCGACGTCGCGCTCGCCGTCGCCCTGGTGACCGTCCACGGCAGCGTCCTGATCGCCGCCCTGCCCTGGCTGGCGCGGACGCTGGGCCTGTCGCGCCACCAGGCCTCGATCTGGGCGGGCGCCAGCATCCACGAGGTCGCTCAGGTGGCGGTCGCCGCCTCCCTCCTCGGCGGCGGCGCCATCGCGGTGGCGATGACCGTGAAGCTCGGCCGGGTCGCGCTGCTGGCGCCGGTCTACGTGGTGATCGCGCGCGGCGACCGCCAGCCCGCCGGCGGTGTGCCCCTGGTCCCGTGGTTCGTGATCGGATTCGCGGTCGCCGTCGCGGTCCGCAGCACGGTGCCGCTGCCGGGCGGCCTGCTCAGCCTCGCCGACGGCGTCACCACGCTCCTGCTGGCCGCCGGCATGTTCGGACTGGGGCTCGGCCTGCGGCTGCGCGACCTCTGGCCGGTGCCGCGGGCGGCGCTCGTGCTGGCCACGGTGTCCACCGTGGTCGCCGCCGGCTCCTCGCTCGTGCTGGTGCTCCTGGTGACGTGACCGGCTACAACCGCGCCGTGACGAGGTCGTAGGTCGAGCGGTCGAAGGCCACCATCCGTGCCAGCTCCACCCGGGTGGGCGTGGCGCGGAGCGTCTCGAGCGCGGCGTCCACGGCGTCGTCCTTGGGCCACCCGTAGACGCCGGCGCTGACCAGCGGGAAGGCGACCGAGCGGGCGCCGAGCTCGTCGGCGACCTCGAGCGCCCGCCGATAGCAGGACGTGAGCAGGGAGCGGTCGGTCTCGCCGGCGGTGCGGTTGGGGCCCACCACGTGGATGACCCACCGCGCGGGCAACCGGCCGGCCGTGGTCCAGCCCGCGTCGCCGGTGGCCAGGCCGTGGGGGAAGCGGCGCACGCAGTCCTCGAGGATCTCCGGGCCGCCCGCGGCGTGGATGGCCCCGTCGACGCCGCCCCCGCCGCGCATCCGGCGACTGGCGGCGTTGACGACGGCGTCGACCTGCTGCTGGGTGATGTCGCCGTGGACGACCTCGATCTCCATCACTCGACCCTACGCAACCGCACCGTGCACGGGCCGCCCTCGACGAGCCCCTCCGCGGTCCGCACCGCCTTCTTGACCGGCAGCACGTAGGTCCTCCGCTCCGCGCTGGGGAAGACCGAGGTCCGCCATGTGCTCGCTCCCACGCTGACCTCGACGCGCACGCTGCCGAAGCCGCGCCGCGGGACGGCCTCGTCGATCGCGTCGGACACGTCGAACGGCAGGCTGACGAAGTACCACGCCGCGCCCGACTCCTCGCTGCGCGCCTCCCAGCGCCACAGCTCGGCGGTGAACTCGTGCTCGCTCACCCGCCGCATCGTGCCACCGACCGCGGACAGCCGACACGGACAGGCGGCACGGACAGGCGGCACGGACAGGCGGCACGGACAGCCGGCGTGCTACCGCGTCGCCAGCAGCCGCAGCGTCGCCCGCTCGAGCCCGGCCTGCCGGGCGTCCGCGTCGGCGTACCGGCGACGGACGGCGGCCCGGATGGTGCGGCCCTCGTCGTAGGCGTCGACCACCCGCGGGTCGACGTACGCCGACCGGGCCAGTGCCGGGGTGTTGCCGAGGAACTCCGCGACCTCGCGCATCGCGGCGGCGACCGCGCGCTTGCGGGCGGTCTTCGACGCGTCCGGCCCGGGGGCCTCGGCGAGAGCGGCCGCGGCGAGCACGGTGCCGTGCCAGGTCCGGAAGTCCTTCGCGGTCACGTCGAGCCCGCTGACCTCGCGGACGTAGTCGTTGACGTCGCTGCCGGTGACGTCGAGCAGGCGCCGGCCGGAGCGACGACGCCGACGGCGCCGGTCCAGGGCGGGCACCGCGATCGGGTCGCCGATCTCGACGTGGTGCTCGACACCGGACTTGCCGGTGAACTCGAAGACGAGCACATCGCCGGAGCGCCGCACGTGCTGTCGCTCCAGCGTGGTGAGGCCGAACGAGCCGTTCTCCTCGGCATAGACGTCGTTGCCGATGCGGAAGCAGCCGAGGTCGATGAGCCGCACGGCCAGGGCGCAGGTCGCCCGGGGCCCGAGGTCGTCGTCGGCCAGGTCGGCCAGCACCCGCTCACGCACCCGCGGCAGGCGGCGGCCCAGGCCCACCACCCGCTCGTGCTTGGCGGCGGCGCGCTGCTCGACCCACGCGGGGTGGTAGAGGTACTGGCGCCGCCCGGCGTCGTCCACGCCGACCGCCTGGAGGTGGCCGTTGGGGTGGGGACAGATCCAGACCTCCCGCCAGGCCGGGGGGATCACCAGCGCCCGGCACCGTGCCACGTCCTCCGGCGGCAGGCGGCTGCCGTCGGCGTCGAGGTAGACGAAGCCCCGCCCGGCCCGGCGCCGCGTCCAGCCCGGCTGGTCGGGGGAGGTACGACGGAGCCGGGGCACGCCGGGGCGGTAACCGGAAGCCGCCGGCTCAGTCCCTCGGCCGCAGCGAGAGCACCAGCACGACGACGATCACCACGCCTGCGATCGCGCCGACGGCCCACGGCCACAGCGAGCGCTCGACGGCCTCCACCGGCGCCCGGCCGCTGCCGTCGTCGGTGTCCTGCGTGCCCGGTGGGACCGACGGGGTCGACGGGGTCGACGCCGACGGGGGAGCGTCGAGCGGCAGCTCGACGCGCAGCACCTCCGCGCCCTCCCCCTCGGAGCTGAGCAGCACGGTGCCGTCCTCGGCGACGGCGATCCCCTCCCCCTGCGGCTGGCGGGGCAGGTCCACCTGGGCGACGCGCTCGAGGTCGGGCCAGCGGTAGACCGCGGCCTGGCCGTAGTTGCGCAGCACCAGGTGCTCGCCGTCGGGGAGGAAGGCGCCGTCGGTGGCGATGCCGAGCACCTCGTCGAC
>Ga0164243_10003344_pt1 | contig 25718 bp, 22 predicted proteins | sample OricompcompostOP_FD_108781 | JGI IMG/M metagenome (GOLD analysis project Ga0164243, IMG submission 108781) | Organic Plus compost microbial communities from Emeryville, California, USA - Original compost - Organic plus compost (OP) | ecosystem: Engineered > Solid waste > Mixed feedstock >...
AGACGCTTCCATTGGTGATCTGTCAGTTCGTAGCGGATCGGGCGAGACATTCAGGCTGGCTTCCTCCTGCCCGTATCGTCTCATCTCCCATGTTCGTCGCCCTGAATGTCGATTCAGCCTAGCGGCTCGGCAGATAGCGCGAAGGATCGACTGGCTTGCCCTGCCGGCGGATCTCGAAGTGCAGCTTCACCCGGTCGGCGTCGCTGCTGCCCATCTCGGCGATCTTCTGGCCCTTCTGGACGTTCTGGTCCTCCTTGACCAGCAGTGTCTGGTTGTGGGCGTAGGCCGTCAGGTAGGTGTTGTTGTGCTTGAGGATGATCAGGTTGCCGTAGCCGCGCAAGCCGGCGCCGGCATACACCACGCGCCCGTCGGCAGCGGCCAGCACCGCATCGCCGGCCTTGCCGCTGATGTCCAGCCCCTTGTTCTTCACCTCGTCGAAGCCGGCGATGAGCTGGCCCTGCGCGGGCCAGATCCAGCCCACGTCCTCGTCGCCCGCCGCCGCGGCCGCAGGCGCCACGGACGCCGGCGTGATGGGCTTGGCCGTGGTCGTGGTGGCCGGCAGCGTCGGTGCCGGCGACGCGGGGGGCGTGGCGCCCGGAGTGGCCGGTGCTGCCGGGGTGGCCGGCGAGGTGGCGGAAGGCGCAGCGGCCGCGACCGCCGTGGAAGCCCCGCTGGCCGGCGGCACCACGCGAAGCACCTGGCCGACCTCGATCAGGTCCGGGTTGTCGAGGTTGTTCCAGCGCGCCAGGTCCTGCCAGCGCTGGCCGGTCTCCGTGGCGATGCGACGGATCGTGTCGCCGGGCCGCACGGCGTAGTAGCCGGGCTTGCCCAGGTTCTCGATGCCCGGCAAAGGCTTGCCGTTGGCGTCGGTGGTGGGAAGCCCGGATGCAGCGGACACCGACGGCGCAGCGCCGCCCATACCGCGATCCTCGACGGGCGCCGGCCCGCGCGGCGTGCTGCCGCAACCGGCCAGAACCAGCGCCACCACACCGAGAGAAGACCACGTCAGCCAGCGTCGGCCACCGAAACCCTGCATGTCCATTCCTTCAAGCAATCCCGGATTTTAGGGGGACGAAGTGCACTGCCTCAAGCATCCTCCTTTGGATACCGCGGACATTTTTATCAATGATGACAAGTGTTTGGCCACCATTTGGAGAAGCCGTGGGAGCAACGATGCGGCCGCCGACGGCCAGTTGCTCGATCCATTCGGCCGGCACGTCCTCGCCGCCGGCCGCGGCGATGATCGCGGCGTACGGCGCTCCCTTGGCATAGCCCAGCCGTCCGTCGCCCAGCAACAGGTGGACCGTCGCCAGCCGGAACGGCCGCAGATTCGCCCGCGCACGCTCGTGCAGGCCGCGCAGCCGTTCGATGCTGTAGACCTCGCCGGCCACGTGGCTCAGCACCGCGGCCTGGTAGCCGCAGCCGGTGCCGATCTCCAGCACCCGGCCCAGCCGCCCCTGGGGCTGGCCCGCCAGGGCGGGTGCGCCGAGCAGCAGCTCGATCATGCGCGCCACGACGTTGGGCTTGGAGATCGTCTGGCCCAGCCCGATCGGCAGGCTGGTGTCCTCGTAGGCCTGATTGACCAGCGCACTGTCGACGAAGCGGTGGCGTTCGACCGCCCCCATGGCCCGCAGCACCCGCGCATCGGCGATGCCCTGGGCCGCCAGCTTCTGGACCATGCGCGCCCGCACCGCCTCGGAGGCCATGGCCGGCGTGGCGCTGACGACGGCCGGCCGCGCCGGCACGGGCGGCTTCGCGGCGACGGGCCGCGCGGGCACCGGCGCCGGCGATGCCGGCGTCAGCCTGACGGGGAAGGTGGGCCGGGGCCGGGTCATCCGCTGTCAGTCGGCAGCGAGCCGGCCCACCGCATCGCGCCAGTCGCCGAGTTGCGCGTGGTCGGTCAGGTCGATCTGCAGCGGGGTGAGCGAGACATGGCCGGCCGCGGTGGTGTGGAAGTCCGTGCCCTCGCTGCTGTCCTTGGCCGCGCCGGCGCCGGCGATCCAGTACATGGTCTCGCCGCGCGGGCTCTGCTGCGTGATGACTTTCTCGGCCGCGTGACGGCGGCCCAGCCGGCACACCTTCAGGGGCTTGAGCTGGTCGGCGGGCAGGTTGGGCACGTTCACGTTCAGCAGCCAGGCCGGCCCCTCCAGCATGCGTTCGCGCTCGATGCGCTGCACCAGCCGCTGCGCGACCTGCGCCGCCGCGTCGATGTGCGCCCAGCCCTTCTCGATCTGCGAGATCGCGATGGCCGGGATGCCGAACAGGTACGCCTCCATCGCCGCGCCCACCGTGCCGGAGTAGATGGTGTCGTCGCCCATGTTGGCGCCGTTGTTGATGCCGGAGACGACCAGGTCGGGGCGGTGCTCGAGCAGGCCTTTGAGTGCGATGTGCACGCAGTCGGCCGGCGTGCCGGTGACATAGCGAAAGCCGTTGTGCGCCTGGTGCACGTACAGCGGCGCCGCCAGCGTCAGCGCATTGGACTTGGCGCTGTTGTTGTGCTCGGGCGCGATGACTTCGACGTCGGCCACCTCGGCCAGCGCCTGGTGCAGCGCGACGATGCCGGGGGCCTGGTAGCCGTCGTCGTTGGAAATGAGGATCTTCATGTCGTCAGGCTGCGATTCTAGGAGGCGGCCGCCTTTGCCCGCGCCGGTCGCACCAGCGACAAGAACGCGCCGCAGCCGACCCGTATCATGCCCCGCTACCCGAAGGAGACGAATCGCATGCATGCATGGCTTTGCGAAAACCCGGTCGGCGTCGATGCGCTGACATGGAAGGAACTGCCCACCCCCCAACCCGGGCCGGGCCAGGTGCTGGTGGAGATCAAGGCGGCAAGCCTGAACTTCCCCGACCTGCTGATCGTGCAGAACAAGTACCAGATGAAGCCCGAGCTGCCCTTCGTGCCGGGCTCGGAATACGCCGGCGTGGTGCAGGCAGTGGGCGATGGCGTGAAGCACCTGAAGCCGGGCCAGCGCGTCGCATGCCTTTCCGGCACTGGCGGCTTCGGCACGCACACGCTGGCGCCCGCGGCGCTGTGCATGCCGCTGCCCGACGCCTTCACGGACGTGGACGCGGCGGCGTTCACCATGATCTACGCCACCTCCTGGCATGCGCTGATGGACCGCGCCCAGCTGCGCGCCGGCGAGACGGTGCTGGTGCTCGGCGCCGCTGGCGGCGTGGGCACGGCTGCCATCCAGATCGCCAAAGCGGCCGGCGCCCGCGTCATCGCGGCCGCCTCCACCGACGAGAAATGTGCCCTGTGCCGCTCGCTGGGCGCCGACGCCACCATCAACTACAGCACCCATCCGCTGCCCGGCGGCTTCCGCGACGCGATCAAGGAAGCCACCGGGGGCAAGGGCCCTGACGTGATCTATGACCCGGTGGGCGGCGATTTCGCCGAGCCGGCCTTCCGTTCCATTGCATGGCGCGGCCGCTATCTGGTGGTCGGCTTTGCGTCGGGGCCGATTCCGGCGCTGCCCCTGAATCTCACGCTGCTCAAGGGCGCATCGCTGGTCGGCGTATTCTGGGGCGACTTCGCCCGCCGCGAACCCGAGGCCAATACCCGCATGATGGGCGAATTGGCGAAGTGGTATGTCGAAGGCAGGATCAAGCCCGTGATCGATCGCGCCATGCCCATGTCCGAACTGAAGGCGGCCTATGCGCGCATGGGCTCGCGCGGCGTGATGGGAAAGCTGGTGCTGGTCAATTGAGCCGGCCCCGCTCCAATGAACAAAGCCCGCCTCGAGCGGGCTTTGTTTTTTTGCGGGCCTTCGAGGCAGGCCTTACTTGATCTCGAAATCTGCCAGCGATTTGCCGGCCGCCAATGCCTCGACCACCCAGCGCGGCTTGCGCCCTCGGCCACCCGACCAGGTCTCGCCGGTGGGGCTGCGGTATTTGGCCGCCTGCTTGGCCGGCGCCGCCGACACGCTGCGCTTGCCGGCGCCGCGCCCGGCCGTGAGCCGCAAATCGGACGCCGTGATGCCGTACTCCGCGATCTTGCGCCGGACCTCCTCGATCACACCGGCACGTTCCTGCCCGCGCAGTTCTTCCGCCTGCTTGCGCAATTGTGCGATCTTGCTGTCGTGCTCCTGGATCTGGGAATTGATTTCGGCGAGCGTGATGGCCATTGGATAACTCCTTCCACTGAAAACGCCGCGCATTCTAATTGGAAAGATGCGCGGGACTTCAAGCAATTATCCGGTTTCTTCCAATAAACCGGCCCGGGACGCATCGGTTTGCGTTGTGCAAAACGCACATCGCAATGGCCTGCCGGCAAAGCGCCGGACAACAAAAAACCCTGTTTTCCGGTGAGAAAAACAGGGTTGCTTGATGAGCAAAAAAGGCGCCAGGGGCACGCCTCTTGGAGAAATCAACTGGGGTGGCTGATGGGACTCGAACCCACGACGACCAGAATCACAATCTGGGACTCTACCAACTGAGCTACAGCCACCGGAGAATCTGCAATTGTACTGTGAAAACGGTCAGGATCCCGCGGGCTCGGCCTGTCCGGCCGGCGCCGGGACCAGGATCTTCACCTTCAGCCGCTCCTTGAGCAGCTCGTAGTAGGCCTGCGCCTCCGCGCCGGCCACCGCCTGCGCCAGTTGGGTGCGCTCCTGCAGCTTCTGCTCGTCCGTCGGCGCGGGCCGGGACACGCCCTTGTTCACCTTCACGACGGCATAGCCCTGGGCGCCCAGGTCGACGCCCACCCAGGCCGGCAGCTTGGCGGCATCGGTGCGCAGCGCGGCCTCGATCAGTGCGGCCGGCTGCGTCGATGCCACGCCGCGGGACACGGTCGTCGCCGCCCCCAGGCTGGCGCCGGCCGCGTTCGCCTGCCACGCCTTGAGCTTGGCCTCGCCTTCCGCCTTCGCCAGCGCCGCCGCCCGCTCGCTCACCAGCCGCTCGCGCACCTGCGCCTTCACCTCTTCCAGCGGCAGCGTGCGCGCCGCGGCGTACTGGACCACGCGCCCTGCGGCGAGCTGGTTGGTGCCGACCTCGATCGCCTCGGTGTTCTGCTTGCGCTGCAGCGATTCCGGCGCGAACAGGGCCGAAAGGAAGTTGCGGCTGGCCAGCGGGCCCTTGGCGCCGGCGGCGGGCGTGCGCGTGACGCCTTCGGCCTTCTGGATGGGCAGCTTGAGCTGATCGGCCGCGCCCTGGAGGCTTTCGGGCTGCTGGTAGACCAGATCGCTCAGCGTCTCGGCCTGCTTGGCGAACTCCTGCGTCGCCTGCTGGGTGCGCACGTCGTCCTCGATGCGTGCCTTGACCTGCTCGAAGGGCGGCACCTCGGCCGGCTTGATATCGTCCAGGCGGATGATGTGGTAGCCGAACTCGGACTCCACGACGTCGCTCACGTCGCCCTTCTTCATCGCGAACATCGCGTCCTCGAACGGCTTGACCATCGCGCCGCGCGCGACGAAGTCGAGCTGGCCGCCCTTCTCCGCCGAGCCCGGGTCCTGCGAGTTCTTTTTCGCCAGATCGGCAAAGCCCGCCGGGTTCTTGCGCACTTCCGCCAGCAACTGCTCGGCCTTTGCCTTGGCCTTCTCGCGCTCGGCCGCGGGCGCGTCCTGCGGCGCGGTGATGAGGATGTGGCTGGCGCGCCGCTCTTCCGGCGTGCCGAAGCGCGACTGGTTCTGCTCGTAGTAGCTCTTCAGGTCGGCCTCGCTGACGGTCACCGCGCGCTTGGCCGCGTCCAGGTCGAGCACGATGTACTCGATGCTCGCCTGCTCGGGCGCCAGGAACTGCGCCGCATGTTCCTTGTAGTAGGTCTCGAGGTCGGCGTCGCTGACCGTGACCTTCGCGGCGAACTGCGCGGGCTCGAAGCGGGCGACCTGGATCTCGCGGCCGGCGTAGACCGCATCGAGCAGCACGTCCGCCTGGGCCTGGCTCACCAGCGCCGTGGAGGTCACGCCGGCCAGCACCTGCTGGCGCGACAGGTCCGCGCGCACCGCGGCCTCGTACTGCTCCGGCGTCATGCGCGTGGCCTGCATGAAGCGCTGCCGGTCGAACTTGCCTTCGGCATCGCGGAAGGCGGCCAGGGTCGGATCCTCGGCGAACATGCGCGCGAGCCGGTCGTCCGGCACCACCAGGTGCTCGCTGTTCGCGGCGGCGACCAGCACGCGATCGCGCACCATGCGCTCCAGCGTGGCGTAGCGCGCGGCCTCGGAGTCCAGCAGCGACGGGTCGGCCGAAGGCATCTGCTGGCGCAGGCGGTCGGCATCGTTGCGGTGCTGCGCCTCCCAGTCGGGACGGGTGATCGGGTGCCCGTCGACCACCGCGACCTTGTCGCTGCCGCGGGTGAACTCGGTGTAGCCCTCGACGCCGAACAGCACGAAGGACGGGATGATCAGCAAGAACAAGAAGAACATCAGAATCTTGTTGTGCTTGCGGAAGGTTTCAAACATGCCTGGACACTTTCTCTGGCCACGCGCCGAAGCGCCTTGAACGACGAAGCCAAGAAAAAAGGCGAACCGTCGTTCGCCTTTTCTTCGGGTGGTGGGTGCTGACGGTCTCGAACCGCCGACCTACGCCTTGTAAGGGCGCCGCTCTACCAACTGAGCTAAGCACCCCACCGTCGGTTTCCCATCGGTTCGGCGCGTCAGTTCAACGCGTCTTTCAGCGCCTTGCCGGGACGGAACTTCGGGATCTTGGCGGCCTTGATTTTAATGGCCGTGCCGGTGCGCGGGTTGCGGCCGGTGCGCGCGGCGCGCTTGCCCACCGCGAAGGTACCGAAGCCGACGAGCGAGACCGAGCCGCCTTTTTTCAACGTGGTGCGGATGGCACCGATGGTGGACTCCAGCGCCCGGGTGGCGGCCGCCTTGGAGATGTCGGCGTTCTTTGCGATGTGCTCAATCAGTTCGGTCTTGTTCACAAGGACCCCTTGTCCGGAAGAAGGTTGATCGGGTGCGTCGGAGAACGAAAGCGGCCCACCGGCGATGCCGGGAACGACGATTGGAGGGTGGGAGGCAGTTCCGACGCTCGGCAGCGCGCTGCCGACAGGGATTAAAGCCACGCCATCAGGGGGTGTCAATACGACGGGCCCCCGCTGACGCAACGAGGGCGCGATTCTAGGTGCCTTTCGTGAAGTCTTCGCTCAAAGCGCCTCGGCGATGGCGCGGCCCAGGTCCTGCGTGCGTGCGCTGCCGCCGATGTCGGGCGTGCGCGGCGCGCCGCTGCCGGGCGTGAGCGCTTTCTCGATCGCCGCGAGGATGGCGTCGTGCGCCTCCTTGTGGCCGAGGAACTCCAGCATCATCGCGCCGCACCAGATCTGCCCGATGGGGTTGGCGATGCCCTTGCCCGCGATGTCGGGCGCCGAGCCGTGCACGGGCTCGAAGAGCGAGGGCGTGGTGCGCTCCGGGTTGAGGTTGGCGCTGGGCGCGATGCCGATGGTGCCGGTGCAGGCCGGGCCCAGGTCCGACAGGATGTCGCCGAACAGGTTGCTCGCCACCACCACGTCGAAGAAGTCGGGACGCTGCACGAAATGCGCCGTGAGGATGTCGATGTGGAACTTGTCCAGCCTCACATCGGGATACGTCTTTGCCATCTGTGCAACACGCTCGTCCCAGTACGGCATGGTGATCGAGATGCCGTTGCTCTTGGTGGCGCTGGTCAGGTGCTTCTTCGGGCGCGATTGCGCCAGGTCAAAAGCGAACTTCAGCACGCGGTCCACGCCGTGGCGCGACATCACCGTCTCCTGCACCACGATCTCGCGCGGCGTGCCTTCGTACATGCGCCCGCCGATGCTGGAGTACTCGCCCTCGGTGTTCTCGCGCACGATGTACATGTCGATCTCGCCGGGCTCGCGCGGGCTGCCGTCGCGGCGCACCACCGGCGCGGTGATGCCGGGCATCAGGCGCGCCGGGCGCAGGTTGATGTACTGGTCGAACTCGCGGCGGAACAGCAGCAGCGAGCCCCACAGCGAGACATGGTCGGGGATCTTCTCGGGCCAGCCGACGGCGCCGAAGAAGATGGCGTCGTGGCCGCCGATCTGCGCCTTCCAGTCATCGGGCAGCATCTTGCCGTGCTTCTCGCAGTAGTCCCAACTGGAGAAGTCGAAGTGGTCGAAGGCCAGGTCGATGCCGAACTTGCGGGCCGCCGCGTCGACGACGCGCAGGCCCTCGGGCATGGTCTCCTTGCCGATGCCGTCGCCGGCGATCACGGCGATGCGCTTCTTGCTGCTCATGGTGTCTCGTCCTCGTTGAAGAATGAAAGGGCCTCGGAGGCCAGCGCCTCGGGCGCCTCCTCCGGAATGTAGTGGCCGCAGGGCAGCGCCCCGCCGCTCACCTGGCGGGCGCGCTCGCGCCACAGCGCCAGCACGTCGAAGCAGCGGCCGACCACGCCGTGCGCGCCCCACAGCACGCGCAGCGGCTGCGCGAGCAGGCGGCCGGCGGCGACGTCCTCGCGGTCGTGATCGAGGTCGATGCCGGCGCTGGCGCGGTAGTCCTCGCACACGCCGCGGGCGGCGCCGGGCAGCGCCATGCAGCGCTCGTACTCGGCCAGCGCCTCCGGCGCGAAAGGCGCCAGCCCGGCATGCCGGCCGCCCATCACGCTGCGCACGTAGCGCGCCGGGTCGGCCTCGATCAGCGCCTCGGGCAGCGGCGGCGGCTGGACGAGGAAGAACCAGTGCCAGTAGGCGCGCGCGAAGGCCTCGGTGGTGCCTTCGTACATCGCCAGCGTGGGCGCGATGTCGAGCAGCAGCAGGCGCGACACCGCTCCGGGATGGTCCGCCGCCAGCCGGTGCGCCACGCGCGCGCCGCGGTCGTGCGCCAGCACGCCGAAGCGCTCGAAGCCGTGGCTGCGCATCGCCGCGAGCGCGTCCAGCGCCATCTCGCGCTTGCTGTAGGCGAGGTGCTGCGCATCGGTTTCGGGACGGCCCGAATCGCCATAGCCGCGCAGGTCCAGCAGCACCAGCGTGAAGCGTTCGGCCAGCCGCGGCGCCACCCGATGCCAGATCACGTGCGTCTGCGGATGGCCGTGCAGCAGCAGCAGGGGCGCGCCCTGCCCGCCGATGCGGCCGTGCACGCGCACGCCGTCGCGCAGGAGGTCGAAGGGAGTGAAGTCGTCCAGCACGGCGTCATTGTGCGTTGCGCCCTGGGCTCGATCAAGAAACAATATCCGAATCAACTATTTCCGAACTGGAATGAATTCCCTGGACCGACCGGACCTCGAACTGGTGCTCGCCGTGCGCGACGGCGGCAGCCTCGCGGCGGCGGCGCAGGCGCTCGGGCTGGCGCCCTCGGTCGTCACCAAGCGGCTGGCGGCGCTCGAATCGCGGCTGGGCCAGCGCCTCTTCGAGCGCACCACGCGGCGCCTGGCGCTCACGCGCGAGGGCGAAGCCGTTTGCGCCCACGCGCGCGGCCTGCTCGACGGCTTCGCCGCGCTGGAGGCCGAGTTGCGCGAGCGCCAGCAGGGCCTGGCCGGCACGCTGCGCCTGGCCGCCACGCTGGGCTTCGGCCGGCGCTGGGTGGGGCCGGCGCTGGCGCAGTTCCGGCAGGCGCATCCCCAGCTTCGCATCGAGCTGACGCTGACCGAGCGGCTGCCCGAACTGGCGGCCGAGGGTTTCGACGGGGCCGTGTGGCTGTGGTCCGTGCAGTCACGCCACGCAGCCGACTGGACCACTCGCCGCCTGGCGCGCAACCAGCGCGTGGTGGTCGCAGCGCCGTCGTACCTGAAGGCGCACGGCGTGCCCGACACGCCCGAGTCGCTGACGCGCCATGCCTGCCTGCGCGTGCGCGAGCACGAGGAGGCCGGCCGGCCGGCGCAGGCCCCCGCGCACTGGGCGCTGCGCCACGAGCGCGACGGCACGCTGCACCGCGTGCGCGTCGACGGCCCGCTGGCCAGCAATTCCGGCGAACTGGTGCGCGACTGGTGCCTGGCCGGCCACGGGCTGATGCTGCGCAGCCTGTGGGACGTGGCCCCGCTGATCGCCGAGGGCCGCCTGGTGCGCGTGCTGCCGCGCCACGCGATGACCGATGCCGACATCCTCTGGATCGCGCCCTGGCAGCCGAAGACGCCGCGCCGCGTGCGCCTGCTGGTCGATGCGCTGGCCGAGCGCTTCCGCGCCGAGCCGTGGAAGTCCGGCCGGCCCGGGTGAACAGCGTCAGCGCTGCCGCACGACCAGCCCCACGCCGACGGCCGTGAGCGCGATGCCGGCCACCGTCAGCGCGGTGATCGGCTCCCCGAAGAGCAGCCACGCCATCACCGCCGTGCAGGGCGGCACCAGGTACAGCAGGCTGGTCACCGCCGTGGCCGTGCCGCGCTGGATCAGCAGGTACAGCAGCGAGTTGCCGCCCAGCGTGAGGGCCAGCACCGACCAGGCCATGGCGCCGATCGACTCCGCATTCCAGACGATCGGCTGCGCCTCCAGCCACAACGCCAGCGGCAGGGTGACGGCCAGCGCGGCGGTCTGCTGTACCGCGCTGGCGGTGCGCACATCACAAGGGGCAACGAAGCGCTTCTGATAAAGCGTGCCGATGGTGATGGACAGGAGCGCCAGCACAGCCAGCGACATGGTCAGCGCATTCACCTCGCCGCCCTGCCCCAGCTTGCGCCACACGACCAGCGCCAGCCCCGCGAAGCCCAGCAGCAGGCCCACCCACTGGCGTGCCGTGACGCGGCCGCCGTGCATCGCCAGCCACAGCGCAGTGAGCACCGGCTGGATGCCGACCAGCAACGCCACCAGCCCCGAACCCATGCCCGCCTTGACGGCGGCCCACACGCCGCCCAGGTAGCCGGCCTGCATCAGCACGCCGGTGATGGCCAGGTGCACCGCCTGCGTGCGCGAGCGCGGCCACGCCGCCGCGCCGGCCCTGGCCCAGAGGCACAGCGCCACGGCCGACAGCGCGTAGCGCACAGCGAGGTACTTGAGCGGCGGCGCGTGCGGCATCGCGTAGCGCGCGACGATGAAGCCGGTGCTCCAGATCAGCACGAAGACCACCGGCATGGCGCGCAGCCAGCCGTCGGCCTGCGCCCCGCGGCCGGGGTTCATCGCGCCCGCGCCCGGATCTCGGGAATGGCCTTTTGCAGGTAGTACACCATCGACCAGACGGTGAGCACCGCCGAGAGCCAGATCAGCCACTGGCCCCAGAGGCCGGTGTCGATCAGGCCGAACAGCCGGCCGTCGAACAACAGGAAGGGAATGGCCACCATCTGCACCGTCGTCTTGACCTTGCCGATCATGTGCACCGCCACGCTCTTGCCCGCGCCGATGGTCGCCATCCACTCGCGCAGGGCGGAGATGGCGATCTCGCGGCCGATGATGATGAGGGCCACGAACACGTCGCAGCGGTTCAGGTGCACCAGCACCAGCAGCGAGGCGCACACCAGGAACTTGTCGGCCACCGGGTCGAGGAAGGCGCCGAAGGCGGAGGTCTGGTTGAGCTTGCGCGCGAGGAAGCCGTCGAGCCAGTCGGTGGCGGCGAAGACGATGAACATCACCGTCGCGATGAGGTTGCGCACCGGCTCGGCCAGCGGCAGGTAGAACACCCCGACGATCAGAGGAATCGCGACGATGCGCGTCCAGGTCATGATGGTGGGGAGCGTCCAGAACATGGCGGGGATTGTGTCATGCGGCCGCGGCGGCGCCGGCCGCCGGGGTCAATGCAGCGCGCGGTAGATCTCTTCGGCCAGATCGATGGCGATGCCGTCGACCGAGGCGATGTCCTCCACGCTGGCCGCCGCCACGCCGCGGATGCCGCCGAAGCGCTGCAGCAGACGCGCGCGGCGCTTGGGGCCGATGCCGGGGATGTCCTCCAACTGGCTGCCGCCCACGCGCACCTTGGCCCGCTTGGCGCGCATGCCGGTGATGGCGAAGCGGTGCGCCTCGTCGCGGATCTGCGCCACCAGCATCAGCGCAGCCGAGTCGCGGCCCAGGTACACCTTGTCGCGGCCGTCGGCGAAGACCAGTTCCTCCAGCCCCACCTTGCGGCCCTCGCCCTTCTCGACGCCGGCGATCAGCGCCAGCGGCAGGCCCAGCTCGGTGAAGACCTCGCGCGCCATGCTCACCTGCCCCTTGCCGCCGTCGACCAGCACCAGGTCGGGCATGCGCGCGGCCAGCGTGCCGGGCTTCGCATCGGCGCCGCCGCCGTCGCCCGGCGTGGGCGCGTCGGCCTCGGAGGCCATGGCCTCGGCGATCTTGCCGTAGCGGCGGTGCAGCACCTGCCGCATGGCGGCGTAGTCGTCGCCGGGCGTGATGCCCTCGATGTTGTAGCGGCGGTACTCGCGGTTCTGCATCGCGTGGTGCTCGAAGACGACGCACGAAGCCTGCGTCGCCTCGCCCGCCGTGTGCGAGATGTCGAAGCACTCGATGCGGAAGCTGTCCAGGTCGTCGGGCGCGAGTTCCAGCGCATCGACCAGCGCGCGCGTGCGCGCCTGCTGCGAGCCCTCCTCGGCCAGCAGGCGGGCGAGCTGGATGTCGGCGTTCTTCTGCGCCATCTCCAGCCACAGGCGCCGCTGCGCGCGCGGCTGGAAGACGGCGGTGATGCGCGCGCCGCCCTGCTGCGCCAGCGCCTCGATCAGCTCGCGGCCCACCACCTCGCCCAGCACCAGCGTGGGCGGCGCGGGCGCGTCGATGTAGTGCTGCGCGAGGAAGGCCTCGAGCACCTGGCGCTCGACGGATTCGGCCAGCGCGCCGTCCGCCGGTGCGCTGGCCTCGTCGGCGCCCTCGGCCTGCGCCACCAGCGCCGCGTCCTCCACGTGCGCCGGGAAGTACGCGCGGTCGCCCAGGTGCCGGCCGCCGCGCACCATCGCCAGGTTCACGCAGGCCTTGCCGCCGTGCACCTTCACGGCCAGGATGTCCACGTCCTTGTCGGAGGCGATCTCCACCGACTGCTGGTGCAGCACCTTCGACAGCGCCGACATGCGGTTGCGCAGCTCGGCCGCCTGCTCGAATTCGAGCTTCTCGGCGTGCGCCATCATGCGCGCCTCCAGCTCCGACAGCACCTGCTGCGTGTCGCCGCGCAGGAAGGCCTCGGCGTCGGACACGTCGCCCGCGTAGGCCTCGGCCGAGATGTGGCCCACGCAGGGCGCGCTGCAGCGCTTGATCTGGTAGAGCAGGCAGGGCCGCGTGCGGTTGGCATACACCGTGTCCTCGCAGGTGCGGATGCGGAACACCTTCTGCAGCAGTTGGATGGTGTCCTTGACCGCCCAGGCGCTCGGGTAGGGGCCGAAGTAGCGGTGCTTGCGGTCGGTCGCGCCGCGGTAGTAGGCCAGGCGCGGGAAGGCGTGGCTGGCGATCTTGAGGTAGGGGTAGCTCTTGTCGTCGCGGAACAGGATGTTGTAGCGCGGCTTGAGCGTCTTGATGAGGTTGTTCTCCAGCAGCAGCGCCTCGGCCTCGGAACGCACCACCGTCGTCTCCATGCGCGCGATCTTGCCCACCATGTGGCCGATGCGGGTGCCGGCGTGGTTCTTCTGGAAGTAGCTCGAGACGCGCTTCTTCAGGTTGCGCGCCTTGCCCACGTAGAGCACGCCGCCGGCCGCGTCGAAATAGCGGTACACCCCCGGCATCGAGGGCAGCGCCGCCACCTCGGCCAGCAGTTGTTCGGAATGCGCTTGCGACATGACGGCTATTGTGGCGCGCCGACAATCGCCGCATGCGCTGGGACATCTTCTGCCGAGTCATCGACAACCACGGCGACCTGGGCGTGTGCTGGCGTCTCGCGCGCCAGCTCGCCGATGCGGGCGAGGCGCCCCGCCTGTGGGTCGACGACGGCGCGGCGCTGGACTGGATGGCTCCGCAGCGCGCCGGCGTGGAGGTCGTCGACTGGTCCGACCCGGCCGCCGAAGAGGCCGCGCTGGCCGCGCCGGCACCCGACGTGCTGGTCGAGGCCTTCGGCTGCAACCCCTCGCCAGCACTGGTCGAACGCTTCGCCGCCGGGCCGGGCACCACGCATCCGCGCGCCTGGATCAACCTGGAATACCTCTCCGCCGAAGCGCACGTCGAGCGGCTGCACACCCTGCCCTCGCCGGTGTTCCGCGGGCCGGGAGCCGGGCTGACGAAGTGGTTCTTCTACCCCGGCTTCACGTCCGGCACCGGCGGGCTGCTGCGCGAGCCGGATCTCGCCGCGCGCCAGGCCGCGTTCGACCGTGGTGCGTGGCTGCAGGCGCAGCGCATCGACTGGCGCCCGGGCGAGCGCCTCGTCTCGCTCTTCTGCTACGAGCCGCCCGCGCTGGAGGCAGTGCTGGCCGGCATGGCCTGCGGCAGCGAGCCGACGCACCTGTTGGTCACGCCGGGGCGCGCCGCGGCGGCGGTGCGCGCCCTGCCCGCGCTGGCGGCCGGCGCCGGGCGGCTGCGCGTCAGCGAGCTGCCCTGGCTGGCCCAGCCCGACTACGACCACCTGCTGTGGAGCTGCGAGCTGAACTTCGTGCGCGGCGAGGACTCGCTGGTGCGCGCTCTGTGGGCCGGCGCGCCGCTGGTCTGGCACATCTACCCGCAGGACGACGACGCGCACCACGCCAAGCTCGCGGCCTGGCTGGACTGGATGCAGGCCCCGCCCTCGCTGCGCGCCCTGCATTTGGCCTGGAACGGCGCGAACGCCCCCCCGGCGCAGGTCGCGGCGCCGGCGGACGGGGCCCTCGCCGACTGGCGGCAGGCCGTGCAGGCCGCGCGCGCCCGGCTGCTGGCGCAGGACGACCTCCTCACCCAGTTGCGGCGCTTCGTCGGGGCCGGGGTAAAATAGCGGGCTTTGCGAAGAAAGGCAGCCCGGCCCACCGGGGCCGCCGGCCTTTTCGCCCCACCCGCCGCGGGTTGGCAGCGCACCGTCACATCTCTTTCGGGCAGCCTGCCGCGCCGAGCGGCCCAACGTCCTCGCAAGGACCTTCACTCATGAAAATCGCTCAAGAAATCCGCGCCGGCAACGTGATCATGCACGGCAAGGACCCGATGGTCGTGCTCAAGACCGAATACAGCCGCGGCGGCCGCAACAGTGCCACCGTGCGCATGAAGCTCAAGGCCCTGCTCAACAACATGGGCACCGAAGTCGTCTTCAAGGCCGACGACAAGATGGACCAGATCGTGCTGGACAAGAAGGAGTGCACCTACTCCTACTTCGCCGACCCGATGTACGTCTTCATGGACACCGAATACAACCAGTACGAGGTCGAGGCCGAGAACATGGGCGACGCCCTGCACTACCTGGAAGACGGCATGGCCGTCGAGGTGGTGTTCTACGACGGCAAGGCGATCTCGGTGGAACTGCCCACCAGCGTCGAGCGCGAGATCACCTGGACCGAGCCGGCCGTCAAGGGCGACACCTCGGGCAAGGTGCTCAAGCCCGCCAAGATCGCCACCGGCTTCGAGGTAAACGTGCCGCTGTTCGTGGACCAGGGCGACAGGATCGAGATCGACACGCGCACGGGCGAATACCGCAAGCGGGTCTGATCCGGCACACTTCGGAACCCTTGGAAAAGAGCCCTGCGAGGGCTCTTTTCTTTTGGAGACGCCCGAACTGCCTTTCTGCTCGCCGATGCCGCCCTCCCCCGATGCGCTCTCGCTGGTCTCGCTATCCACCGCCCTCGGCACGGGACTGCTGATCGGCCTGGTCTACGAACGCCGCAAGGGCGAGGACCCGAGCATCGCCGGCGGCCTGCGCTCGCACACGCTGGCCGCGCTGATGGGCGTGGTGTCGCTGTGGCTGGGCCTGCCGGTGTTCACCGTCGCCGTGCTGCTGACCGGCGTCTTCGTCGCGCTGGGCTACTGGCGCACCAGCCAGACCGACCCGGGCGTGACCTCGGAGCTGGCGCTGGTGTCGAGCTGCCTGCTCGGCGGACTGGCGCTGCGCCAGCCCGCCATCGCGGGCGCGCTGGCGGTGCTGGTGGCGATCCTCGTCTTCGCCAAGTCGCGCCTGCACCGCTTCAGCCGCGAGCTGATCAGCAACCGCGAGCTCGCCGACGGCCTGATGCTGCTGGCCTTCGCGCTGATCGTGCTGCCGCTGCTGCCCGACCGCACCGTCGACCCCTGGGGCCTGCTGAACCCGGCCACCGTCTGGACGCTGGCGGTGCTGGTGATGGCGATCAGCGCGCTGGGCCACGTCGCGCTGCGGCTGGTGGGCACGCGCTGGGGGCTGCTGGCGGCGGGCTTCTTTTCCGGCTACGTCTCCTCGACCGCCGCCACCGCCGGCTTCGGCAAACAGGCGCAGCAGCAGCCGGCGCTGCTGCCCTCGGCCATCGGCGCCGCGATGCTGGCCAACCTGGCCTCGCTGAGCCTGTTCGTGCCGATCCTGCTGGCGGTGGCGCCGGGCCTGCTGCCCGGCGTGCGCTGGATCCTGCTGGCCGCCGGCCTCGTGCTGCTGCTGGGCTCGGCCTTCGGCCTGCGCCGCGGGCAGCAGACCGAGGCCGCGCCGCCCACCGCCGAGACGCGCATGTTCCGCATCGGCCACGCGCTCGGCTTCGCAGCGACGATCACCGCGGTGATGGTGGGCTCGAAGCTGCTGGGCCAGTGGCTCGGCCCCGGCGGCGCCCTGGCCGCGACGCTGCTGGCGGCGCTGGTCGAACTGCAGTCGGCCGCGGCCGGCGTGGCCAGCCTGTACCGCGACGGCGTGCTCGACGAACGGCTGGCGCGCTGGGCCGTGGTCGGGCTGCTGGCGGCCAGCGCGGCGGCGAAGTCGCTGGTGGCCTTCACCAGCGGCGGGGCACGCTACGGCATCCGCATCACGATCGGCCTGACGGGGATGACGCTGGCCGCCGCCCTGGCCGCGGCACTGCCGTGAAGGCGCCTGTAAGCTGGCGCGATGGACACCGCCGCACCTGACGCCACCCCCGCCGTCCGCACCGAGACCGACGGCCCTGTCGCCACCATCGTCCTGAGCCGCCCGCACTGCCGCAACGCGGTGGACGGCCCCACCGCCGCGCTGCTGCGCCGGGACTTCGAACGCTTCGAAGCCGACGACAGCCTGCGCGTGGCGGTGCTGTGGGGCGAGCATGGCAGCTTCTGCGCCGGCGCCGACCTGGGCGCGGTGGGCGATCCCGCGCGCCGCAACGAGCTGGACCCGGAAGGCGGCGGCAGCGGCCCGATGGGGCCGACGCGCATGGCGCTCGCCAAGCCGCTGGTCGCCGCCATCGCCGGCCATGCGGTGGCGGGCGGGCTGGAGCTGGCGCTGCTGGCCGACTTGCGCGTGGCCGAGGAGGACGCAGTGCTCGGCGTCTTCTGCCGGCGCTGGGGCGTGCCCCTGATCGACGGCGGCACGGTGCGGCTGCCGCGCCTGGTCGGCATGGGGCGGGCGCTGGACCTGATCCTGACCGGCCGGCCGGTGCCCGCGGACGAGGCGCTGGCCATGGGCCTGGTCAACCGCATGGTGCCGCGCGGCCGGGCGCGCGCCGAGGCCGAGGCGCTGGCGCGGCAGATCGCCGCCTTCCCGCAGCAGTGCATGCTGGCCGACCGCGCCAGCGCCTACGCGCAGTGGGACCTGCCGCTGGCCGAGGCGCTGCGCCGCGAGGGCCGCGACGGCGTGCCCATCGTGGCGGCCGAAGGTGCCGCCGGCGCGGCGCGCTTCGTGGCCGGCGCGGGCCGCCACGGGCGCTTCTGAGCGCGGCGGCGGCGTGCGCGGCAGGCGCACAATGCACGCCCCGCATCACATCGACCGCTCCCGCGGGGTGCCGCCCGGCGCACCCGCCCGCCACTGCCGCATGTCTTCGAAGAACGCCACCCACCGCCTCCACGACAAACGCCTCGCCGACGCCTGGGCCACGCTGCAGGCCCACGCCGACCAGGGCCTGCCGCTGGACAAGGACCCTTCCCGCCTCGCCTTCGCCGACCCCGAATTCCTGCTGCGCCGCGAGACGCGCGGCCTGCGCATGCAACTGGAGCTGATGAAGCCCGACCTGGAGATGCAGGCCCACGGCATCGAGAACACCATCGTCGTCTTCGGCAGCGCGCGCTTCCGCAGCGAGGAAGAGAGCGCCGCGCTGATCGCCCAGGCCGAGGCGCAGGGCGACGCGAAGGCCGCCGCACGCTGGCGCCGGCTGGCGCGCGGCAGCCACTACTACGAGCAGGCGCGCGCCTTCGGCAAGCTGGTCGCCCACTACAGCGACGACAAGGAGCCGGCCGACAAGCTCTTCGTGTGCACCGGCGGCGGCCCCGGCATCATGCAGGCGGCCAACCGCGGCGCCTACGAGGGCGGCGGCCTCTCGGTGGGCCTGTCGATCGCGCTGCCGATGGAGGAAGCCGCCAACCCCTACATCACGCCGGCGCTGTCGTTCAAGTTCCACTACTTCGCCATCCGCAAGATGCACTTCATGATGCGGGCGAAGGCGCTGGTGGCCTTCCCGGGCGGCTTCGGCACGCTGGACGAGCTGTTCGAGGTCGTCACCCTGGTGCAGACGCGCAAGTCCAGGCAGGTGCCGATCGTGCTGTTCGGCTCGGAGTACTGGAAGCGGCTGATCGACTTCGAGTTCCTGGCGGAAGAAGGCGTGATCTCGCCGGAGGACGTGAACCTCTTCGAGTACGTGGACACGCCCGAGGACGCCTGGTCGGTGATCGAGCGCTTCTACAAGCTGTAGTTCGGTCGCAGCCGACGCCGCTCACTGCTGCCGCACGCCCTGCGCCAGCAGGCTCAGGGTCGCCAGCTGCGCGACCAGCGCCGGCCGCTGCGAGGCGCGCAGGCCGGCGATCGCGCCCTGCAGCAGGTCGGCGCAGCGGCCCAGGCCCGACCGGCGCAGGCGCTCGGCCTGCGCGTCGGCGCGCGCGGCCAGGCCACCGCCCTGGTGGCGCAGGCCCTGCCGCAGCCATTGGACGAGCAACTCCAGCGTGTCGGCGGCCAGCCGCGCCAGGGGCGGCGCCTCGTCGTGCGCGCCGTGCAGCGGCAGCGGGTGCGGCGGCGGCGTCTCCACCTGCAGCACCACGGCGCGCTGCGCGGTGAGCAGCGCCAGCGGCTGCATCACGGCCCGGCCGGCCTGCAGGCGGACGGTGCCGGCGACGGCGCGCAGCGGGCCCCACTCGCCGGCCAGGGCGCGGGCCAGCGCGTCCACCGCGCCGGGCGCGGCGGCGCGATGGGGCAACTCGATCCACAGCCGGTCCTCGGGCGCCGGGTCGGTGCCTTCGGCCGCGATCTGCGCATGCAGCGTCTGCGCGGCGGCGTCCCAGTGGGTGTGCAGCGCGGCCATGCCGTCGAAGGCCAGCACGTGCAGCGCGCCGGCGGCGCCGGTCGCCGCGCCGGTGGCCGCCTGGCGCGGCTGCACGAAGCCGGGCGGCGCATCGCGCAACTGCGCCACCAGCGCCGCCACGCCGGGCTGGCGCAGCGGGGCGGCGAGTTCGTCCCACGAGCGGGGCGACAGCGGCAGCACGCCGGTCTGCCGCACGCCGGCCGCGATGTCGATCAGGCCGTTGGCGCGGCGCGTGGCCGCCTTGGTGACGACCTGGCCGGCGGCCACCTGGCGCAGCGGAAAGCCGGCCACGCGCCGGCCCGCCAGGGGCGACGGCTGCCCGCCGGCGGCCGCATCGGCCGCACGCGGCCAGTGGCGTTCGAGCACCGTGACGGCCTGCGTGTCGGGATCGGCGAAGAGCACGCTCGCGCCCTCCGCGTCCTCCTGCGACCACAGCGCGGCGCCGAGCGAGACCAGCCGCAGGTGATCCAGCGCGACCTCGCCCTTCACGCCGACGCCGAGGATCTGGCTGGCATGCAGCGCGGGCCGGTCGCCCTGCTGCGCCCGCGCCTCGGCATAGCCCGCCGCCCGCAGGCGCGCCCACAGCTCGGCCATCACGGCCAGCAGGCGCTGCGCGTCGAAACGGCTGCTGCGCGCCTGCTGTGCCTGCAGCAGTTGCCACAGCTCGTCCAGCGCGTCGTCCACCCAGCGCCAGCCGAGCGCCTGCACCCGCGCACGCACCGCCTCGAAGCGGGCCGCCAGGCCCATGAGCGGCTGGCTCGACCCGTCCAGCCACAGGGCGTGCAGCAGGCCGTCGATCTGCGTCCGGGCCGCCTGCGCGGCCTCGGTCTGCAGCGCCGCGGCGGGCGGCGCAGGCGCTTCGCCGTCGGCGCCGCGCGGGGCCACCTCCACCATGATCTCTCCGGCACCGGGGGCCGGCGCGCCGGCATCGCGGAAGGCCCACACGGCCAGCACCACGTGGGGGCAGCCGCTGCCCTGGCGGCAGTCGCAGCGCGCATGCGCCAGCGAGCTGCGCGAGAAGAAGCGCACGCTGCACATCGGCAGGCGCGCCGAGGGCGTCGCCCCCGGCTGCACCGCCACCACGGGCCGCGAGGCCGCCAGCCGCGCCGCCTGCTCCAGCACCGAAGGCGCGAAGCCGGCCGCCAGCGCGGCGTCGTCGAACTGCGCCGGCGACCAGGGGCCGTCGGCGTCGTCCTCGGCCTCCGGCGCCGCGGCCTCCGAAGCGGCGCCGGCCTGCGCCTGGTAGGCCAGCACCAGCATCACCCGGTGCCGGCACATGCCGCTGGCCGGGCAGTCGCAGGCCGCGTCGCGCAGGGTGCGTCCGGGCGGCAGGCGGGTGCAGACGCCGTCGTCGAAATGCGCGCTCACCGTGCCGTCGCCGGCCTCCTCCACGCGCGGCAGCAGGCCGGCGGCTACATCCTTCTGCGCGCGCTTGACGAAGCCGGCATTGGCCAGCGCCGTCAGCGCCTCGGGGGTGAGTTCAAGCAGGTCGGCGCGTGCCATCAGCCCTGCACTTTTTCTGCAAGCCAGCCGGCCAGTTGGCCCGGCGTCATGGCGCCGACCTGCGCGCCCTCCTTCACCAGGCGCGCCGCCATCTCGCGGTCGTAGGCGGGCTCGGCCTGCGAATCCAGCGCCGCGAGGCCGAGCACCCTGGCGCCCGATTCGACCAGCGCCTTCACGCGCCGCACCAGTTCGCCGGCGCTGCCGCCCTCGTAGAAATCGCTCACCAGCACCACGATGCTCCGGCCAGGGTTGGCGACGAGCGACTGCGCGTAGGCCACCGCTCGGGCGATGTCGGTGCCGCCGCCGAGCTGCACCTTCATCAGCAGTTCCACCGGGTCCGACACGTCGGCCGTGAGGTCCACCACCTCGGTGTCGAAGGCCACGAGGCGCGTGCGCATGCCGGGCAACTGCCACAGGCAGGCGGCCATCACCGCGCTGTGGATCACCGAGTCCACCATCGAGCCGCTCTGGTCGATCAGCAGGATGATGTCCCACGGCTCGACGTGGCGGCGCGTGCGGCTGTTGAAGATCGGCGTCTCCAGGTACAGCCGCCGGCGCGCCGGGTCGTAGCGGTGCAGGTTGGCGGCAAGGGTGCGCTTGAAGTCGAAGTTGCGCGCGATCTTCATGCGCGAGCGCCGGCGCCGGTCGCGCGTGCCGCTGAAGGCCTGGCGCACCTCGGTGGCCATCTTCTCCATGATGCGGCGCACCACCTCGGCCACCAGCCTGCGCGCCGCGGCCAGCACCTCGGGGTTCATCAGGTGCTTGGTGTGCAGCACGGCGCGCAGCAGCGATTCCGACGGCTCGATGCGCTCCAGCACCTCCAGGTTGGTCACCACCTCGTCGATGCCGTAGCGCTCCACCGCGTCGCGCTCCAGCCGCTCGATCACCTCCTTGGGAAAGAGCGTGTGGATGGCGTTGATCCACTCCGGCGTGCTGAGGGCCGAGGGGCCCAGGCCGGCGCTGCGCTCGCCGCGCTCGGCCCGGTCGCCGTCGCGGCCGTAGAGCCAGTCCAGCGCGGCGTCGGCGGCCCGGCATTCGGCGCTCAGCGCGCCGCAGGCGGGCTCGGCCGGCTCGCCGAGCAGCAGGCGCCAGCGCTGGAGGGGGTCGGGGATGTCGAGCGGCATGCGGATGTCGCGCTCGCTCACGGCCGGCCGTCGCCGGCGGGATCGGCATCGCCTGCCGCATGGCGCAGGCCGGCGCCGCCGGCCAGGCCCATCCCCATGCCCATGCCGGCGCCTGCTCCGCCACCACCACCACCGCCGCCTCGCCCGCCGCCGCCGCCACCCTGGCCCGCCCCGCCCCGCCCGCCGCCCGAAGCGGCGCGCACCGGGCCCTGGCTGGGCACCTGCAGGTCGGCCGGGATCGGCTCCAGGTCGAGCGCCTCGCGGATGAAGCGCCGCAGCGAGGCCACCAGCTCGGCCGTGTGCACCGTGCGGCCGGCCACCATCTCGTTGGCCGCCGCCACGGCGAGGCGCACCTGTTCCTCCGTGCCCAGCAGGATCACGTCCGACAGTGCCGCCTCCACCGCGTCGCGGATGCGGCGCCGGCGCTCGGCGGCGGATTCCGGCAGCGCGTCGCGGCCGGCATCGCCTTCGTCCACCGTTTCGGGGTCCGCCGCCCGCAGGCGCTGCGTGCGCCGGTGCGACGGGTCCACCGACAGGTCGCCCGTGAAGGAGCCGCCCAGCGTCTTGTAGGCGGCGATCAGCGTCTTCAGCCGCTCGTTGATCTGCCGGTTCTCGCGCTCGCGCCGGCGCTGCAGCGTCTGCATGAAGACCAGGCGGATGCCCACCGCCACCAGCGAGACGAGCACCAGGCCCAGCAGGGTGGAGAGGATGGCGGACCAGGAACTGAAGTCGAGGGCGTTGCGCATGATGTCGGATGGTTGGATGCCGGCCGGGCCGGGTTCACGTCGCCTGCGGGTCGATGCCCCAGGCGGCCAGGCGCTGCATGACGGCCGCCTCGGCCGCCCGGGCCGCCGCCTGGTCTTCCGCCGACGCGCCGGCCGCCAGCCGCCCCGTCAGCGCCCGCCGCGACAGGTGCCCTGCATCATGCAGCGCCAGCACCTGCCCGGCCAGGTCGCCGCGCTCCTGCGGCGGCAGCCAGGCGAAGGCGGCGCGCAGAGCCGGCAGCGCGAGGACGAACTCGGCGTTGTCGAGGGCCTGCACCATGCGGTCCATGCCGGCGGCGAAGGCGGGCTCGGCGGACAGGGCCTCGCGCGCCAGCGCCAGCAGGCCGGTGAGCGCGTCGCCCAGCGTGGCGGCGGGCATGGACTGGAGCAGTTGCAGGGCGTCCGCCACGCGGTGCGTCGACGCCGCGCCGTCGCGGCCCGCCAGGCTCAGGGCGGCGCCGAGCGCCGCGCCGCGGCTGACGGGCGCGGCGGCCGCATCGGCCGCCTTGCGCTGCCACACGGCCAGGGCGCGCGCGGGCTCGATGGCCAGGCGGTGCGCAGCCTCGCCTTCGCCGGCGGCGGCGTCTTCCAGCGCGGCCAGGGTGTCGGCCACCACCTGGCGCAGCGCGAGCTGGCCTTGCAGGTGCGCGCGCATGTCGACGGGCGCGATGGTGGCCGGCGGCTCCAGCAGCCACAGCGCGCGGTCGAAGCCGGCCTCGATCACCACGCGCAGCACCGGCGCATCGGCCATGCCGAGCATCTGGCCGTGGCGCAGCAGCGTGTGCAGCGTGCCGAGGGCGGGCGCCAGGTCGTCGAAGCGCGGTTCGTTGGCGACGGCCGCCTGCAGTTCGCGAAGCAGCGATCCGCTCACCGCCGCGAGGCCCGCCCAGGCGGCGCGGTTCAGGCCCTCGGCCAGCGCGGCGATGCGGCCCTGCGCCCGGCGCAACTCGTCTTCCAGCTTCGCGCGGGCGGCGTCCTGCAGCGTGGCGCCCCAGGCACCGGCCTCGATCAGCGCGGCCTGCTGCTCGAAGGGCTGGGCCAGCGTCCACACCTCGGTGCGCTCGCCCGACAGCGCCTGCTTCGGGCCGCGCGTGCGCGTCACGCCGGGCAGGCCGAGGATCGCCAGCCGGTGCAGCACGCGGCTCCTGGCGCGGCCGGTGTCGCTGAGCAGGTCCAGTTGCAGCGTGCCGCGCAGCTCGATGCCCAGCCCGGCCAGTTCGCCCTGCACCGCCTGCACCAGCGGTGGCTGCGGCGTGCCGGGCGCGAGCGCGCCGGCGACGTCGCCGGCCAGCACGTCCATCGCCTGCACCAGCACGGGGTCGGTGCCGGGGCGCAGGGGGCCGCGGTAGGTCCAGGGCAGCGGCGCGTCCAGCGCGCCCTTGACCAGCGCGCCGGCCAGCGCGTCGAGCCAGTCGCTGCGCAGCGGCCGGCCGTGGCCGCGCAGCCGCGCGAGGCTTTGCGCGCGCAGGTGGACGGCCATGAGGTCGGCGGTCGATGCGGGCAGCTTCTTCTCGCGCAGGCGCCGCATCACGTGCTGCAGCGCGCGCCGGGCCGCGCCCTCGGCGCCGTGCTCCCACAGCCACTGGTACCAGGCCGGCGACGGCATGCCGGAGGCATAGCCCGCGAAGGCGTCGAGCCGCTTGAAGGTGTAGGGCACGAGGTAGGAGCCGAAGCGCACGACGGCGCCCTCCTCCTGCGGCGGCGCGGGCAGTTCAGGCTCGTCCGCCGGCATGGCCGGCCACAGGCGCGCCAGCGCGGGGGCGTGGTAGCCGCCGCAGACCACCAGCACCGGGCCGTCGCCCCGGGCCACGGCCCAGGCGATCCAGCAGGCCATCATCCGCTCGCGCGCCTGGTTTCCCTGCGATCCGGGGTCGTCCGCCGAACGCAGGCGCTCGAAGTAGGCGGCCAGGCGCGCGGCCAGTTCGTCCTCGGCGCTGCCGTCCTCGAACAGGTGGTCCCACAGCGCGTCGCGGCCCTGCACCGCGAGCCGCTCGGTCAGCGCCTGCTCGTAGGCCTCGGCGCGGCGCTCGTGCTCGGCGTCGGCCACGTCGGCATAGCGGTTCTCCAGCGCCGCGAAGGCGTCGTGCCAGGCCGGCAGGTCGATGAAGCGCACCTGCGCCCCGGCCTCGCGCCCCGCGTGCAGCGCCTGCCACTCGGGCGAATGCTCGGCCAGCGGCGACCACGAGCCGCGGTGCATGTCGCCGCCGCAGAGATACGAATAGATCGCCACCGGCAGCCGGTGCGGCAGGTACAGCTCGTCGAGCCGCGCGTTGAAGTCGGCCGGCCCCTCGATCAGCACATGCGCGGGCCGCAGCGCGCGGATGCGCTGCGCCACCAGCCGCGCGCAGGCGGGGCTGTGGTGGCGGATGCCGAGGATGTGGGGCTGCGCCGCCGTCACGCGATCACGGCAGCCGGTGCCGCGCCTCGTAGTACGCCCGCCAGTGCGCGCCCTCGCGCTTGGCCGCCTTCTGCTCGAAGTAGCGGCGCAGCTTGGCGCGGTCGTCGGCGTTGTCCTTGACGACGGTGCCGGCAATGCAGTCGACCAGGTCCTGCGGCGAGCCCTCGCGCTGCTCGAGGAACCAGGCGCGCACGCCCACGGCATGGGCCACGTTGACGGCCTCGGCGGTGGACATGACGGCGTTGAGGCGGTCCATCGCGCCGTCGCCGCCGGCGGCGCCGCGCAGGTCGCGGAAGGTGGTGACCAGCAGTTCCAGCACGGGCTGCGGCACGGTCTGCGGGATGCCGCTCTGGGCCAGCAGGCGCGCGGAGGCGTCCTCCACCAGCGCCAGCTCGCGGTCGAAGTCGAGGATGGGGAACACGGTCTCGAAGTCGAAGCGGCGCTTGAGCGCGGCGCTCATCTCGTTGACGCCGCGGTCGCGCGTGTTGGCGGTGGCGATGATGTTGAAGCCCTCGCGCGCGTAGAGCATGCCGTGCTCGCCGGCCAACTCGGGCACGGCCATCACGCGGTCGGAGAGCATGCCCAGCAGGCAGTCCTGCACCTCCAGCGGCGCACGGGTGATCTCCTCGAAGCGCACCACCTGGCCGGCCTGCATGCCCCGGTACAGCGGCGCCGGCACCAGCGCGCGCGGGCTGGGGCCTTCGTTGATCAGCAGCGCATAGTTCCAGCCGTACTTGATCTGGTCCTCGGTGATGGAGGCGCCGCCTTGGATGGTGAGCGTGGACGTGCCGCTGATCGCCGCCGCCAGCAGTTCCGACAGCATCGACTTGGCGGTGCCCGGCT
>Ga0164243_10003345_pt1 | contig 25715 bp, 15 predicted proteins | sample OricompcompostOP_FD_108781 | JGI IMG/M metagenome (GOLD analysis project Ga0164243, IMG submission 108781) | Organic Plus compost microbial communities from Emeryville, California, USA - Original compost - Organic plus compost (OP) | ecosystem: Engineered > Solid waste > Mixed feedstock >...
CGACGGCGCCGGGCGGGTTCGTGGGGTCGGTGCGCACGATTACGTGCACGCGGGCGAGCAGCGACTCGGTGACCCGGGTGGTGTAGTCGAGGCCGACGCCGTTGAACGCGCGGAGCAGGATCTCCTGCATACGCAGCCGGTTCTGTGTGGTGAACCGGTCCCGCGGCAGGTAGATCAGGCAGGAGATGAACCGGCCGTACGCGTCGCGCCGGACGAACACCCGCAGCTGCCGCCGCCCCGCCATCCGGAGCACGCCGATGACGGTGTGGTAAAGGTCGTCGGTCTTGATCTGGAACAGCTCGTCGCGCGGATACGTCTCCAGGATCTGCAGCAGGTCCTTGCCGGAGTGGCTGCGCGGCGAGAGGCCCGACCGGTCCAGCACCTCGGCGACCTTGCGCCGGACCACCGGCAGGTCGCGCACGCTGGTCCGGTAGGCCGCGCTGGAGAAGAGACCGAGGAACCGCCGCTCGCCGACCACCTGCCCGTTGTCGTCGAAGAGCTTGATGCCGATGTAGTCGAGGTACGCGGAGCGCTGCACCGTCGCGCGGGAGTTGGCCTTGGTGATGATCAGCAGCCGCTTCTCCATCACCTTCGCGTGCGCCTCGGGGGTCATCGCGGACAGGGACAGCGGCGTCGTCTGGTCCTGGCGGAGGATGCCGAGCCCGCTGCCGAGCTGCGCCTCCAGCTGCGGTTCGCCGTTCTCGCCGGGAACCAGCCGGTATTCCCGGTAGCCGAGAAACGTGAAGTGCTCGTGCGCCAGCCAGCGCAGCAGCTCGATGGAGTCGGTGATGTCCTTCTCGGGCACCGGGGGCCGGGCGTCGGTGTTGCGGGTCGCCTCCAGCTCGTCGGCGATCGCGAGCGCCTTCTGGCGCATCCGGGGCCAGTCCTCGACGGCCTCCCGCACGTCGGTGAGCACGCGGACCAGCTCGCGTTCCAGCTGGTCACGCTCGGCGGCGTCGCGGATCGCGTCGATCTCGACGTGCATCCAGCTCTCGACGATGTCGCCGTCGATCGCGTCGTCGGGCTCGACCTCGGCGGCGACCTCGATCAGCTTGCCCATCGGCTCGCGGCGGACCACGACCAGGGGGTGCACGAGCAGGTGGATGTCGAGGTGGCGGCCGGTGAGCAGCGCCGTCACCGAGCCGACCAGGAACGGCATGTCGTCGGTGACGATCTCGATCACCGTGTGCGGCAGGTCGGCGGCGGGCTCGGTGATCCGGAGCTTGAGCTGGCCCGGGACGCGCTGCTCGGCCAGCTCACGGTGGTCGTGGGCGGCCTGGACCATCTCCTCCGCCGTGTAGCCGACCAACTCCTCGTCGGGGGCGAACCGCCAGAAGCGCGCGACCAGCGCCGCCTCCGGCGTGCCCTCACCGGCGAGCGCGACGGCCTCGCCGACCAGGCGCTCCGCGTTCGGGACCGGCTCGTCGAGCTCGTCGTCTCCGTCGTCGCCGGTGGACGCGCCGGTGCCGATCGGCACGCTGAGCGCGTCCGTCCCTACGGGAACGCTAAGCGCGTCGTCGTCGACCGTCGTGTCGTACTCGTCGGACGCCTCCGGGGCGCCCGCCTGGCGCGCGACGGCGCGCATGCCTGCTCCTCGTGCGGTGCTCATCGGTGCACAACTCCCCTTCGAACCCACGACGCTGTGGGTTGCTCATCCGCCAGCCTAAGGCCTGCCGTGTGAGCCATCCGGTCACGGAAGGGCCACTGCGGACAAGCGCGGTCGAACATGCTTCGCGGACCGTACTAGGGTGCTGATGTCACTCGGGGGAAGGATCCGCTGCGCATGGGACGCTCGTACCGCCTGAAAGGCCGCCGCTCCGTCGCCCTCCTTACCGGCCTCGCACTGGTCGCCGGCCTGGCCGGCTGCTTCGGCGGCGGTGACGGGCCCGACGAGGCCGTGGACGCGTTTCTGTCGGGATGGCGATCCGGGGATCTCGGGCAGGTCGCGTTCACCCGGACGAACGGGGCCAAAATGCCCGCGACCGAGGTCGCGGCGGAGCTGAAAACCATCTCCGGCGATCTGGCGGCGACTCCGCCGGAGCTGCGGCGTGACGGTTCCGCCGAGGAGGTCGAGAACACGGCGACCGCGAAGATCACGGTGGACTGGACGCTGCCGGGTGGGACGCACTGGACATATCCGTCGACGGTACGGCTGACGCGCGGCGGCGACGACGTGTGGACGGTCGTCTGGGAGCCGCGGATCGTGCACGAGAAGCTCGCCGGCGGCGACACGCTCGGGCTGCGCCGGCAGCGCGCGGCCCGCGCCGGCATCCTCGACGGCGCCGGCAAGCCGATCGTCGAGCCGCGTGACGTGGTCGTCGTCGGCGTGGAGCCGCAGTTCGTCGAGGACCCGGCCGGGCTGGCGAAGGCGCTCGACGCGGCGTTCAAGGCCATCCGGCCGCCGCTCAAGATCGACGTGTCGGACCTTCCCGGGCGGATCGAGTCGGCGGCCGACCCGTCGCTGTTCCTGGAGGTCGTGACGCTGCGGCGGGACGCGTACCAGCAGATCCGGTCGCGCATCCAGCCGCTTCCCGGCACCCGGTTCCGCGAGGAGAAGCGCGACCTCGCGCCGACGCGCACCTTCGCCCGCGCGCTGCTCGGCTCCGCGGACCTCGCGTTGAAGGAAGACGTCGACAAGGACCCGCAGAACGTCGCCGCCGGAGACCTCGTCGGCCACGGCGGCCTCCAGGGTGCCTTCGACAAGCAGCTGCGGGGTACGCCGGGCGTGGCGGTGGTCATCGCGCGGAAGGCACCCGACGGCGAGATCACCGACGGCGACGAGCTGTTCCGGGCCGAGCCGAAGCCCGGGACGCCGGTGAAGACCACCCTCGACGTCGCCGTGCAGAACGCGGCCGACAGCGCGCTGGCCGGGGTGTCGCAGCGCGCCGCGCTGGTCGCCGTCCGGGTCGGCGACGGCGCGGTGCTGGCCGCGGCGAACGGCCCCGACGGCGGTACGGGCGGGAACCTGGCGTTCACCGCGCAGGTGCCGCCGGGCTCGACGTTCAAGATGGTCAGCGCGTGGGGGCTGCTCGACTCCGGCAAGGTGACGGCGTCGACGGTGGTCGACTGCCCGCGGACGTACGAGGTCGACGGCCGGTCCTTCAAGAACTCCGAGAACTTCGCCCTCGGCAAGGTGCCGTTCTCCGTCGACTTCGCGAAGTCCTGCAACACCGCGTTCGCGTCGCTCGCGCCGGAGCTGGGCCCCGACGGCCTCGCGGAGGCCGGCCGCTCGCTCGGCCTGGAGGCCTCCTGGGACCTGGGCATCGAGGCGTTCAGCGGCAAGGTGTCGACCGGCGGCTCGCCGGCCGAGCGGGCCGCGGCGGCGTTCGGGCAGGGCACGACGCTGGTCAGCCCGCTGGCGATGGCGGCGGCGACGGCGTCGGTGGCGCGCGGCGCGGTCGTGACGCCGACGGTGGTCGCAGACCGACCGGCGCCGTCGGCCCCCGGCGGTGAGCTGAAGGCGTCGTCGCTGGAACCGCTCCGGGCGATGATGCGCGAGGTCGTGACGGCCGGGACGGCCACGGCGCTCCGCGACGCGCCGGGCGGACCCGTCTACGGCAAGACCGGCACGGCCGAGTTCGACGACAACCCGGCGCACACCCACGCCTGGTTCGTGGGCTGGCAGGGCGACGTGGCGTTCGCCGTGTTCGTGGAGAACGGCGGCGGCAGCGGCGAGACCGCCGTCCCGGCGGCCGAGCGCTTCCTGCGCGCGCTCCACTGACCCGCGGCGACCGGAGCCGTCAGACCTCCGCGTCCGGTGCCGGTGCACCGGCCTCGCCGGCCGGCGGCGGTGGCTCCGCACGCTGACGGACGGGGCGGGCGTCGTCGGACTGGGGTTGGGTGAGGATGTCCGCCGCCGAGCGGCGCAGCCGGCCCGGCGCGATCGCGTCCTCCGCGGTCGGCGGCCCGTCCGGCGCCGCGTCGGTGGCCCGGCGGAGACGGCCGGGGCCGGTGGCAGGCTCGCCGAGCGGGGCGGCGAGGATGTCGGCCGCGGAGCGGCGCGGCCGACCGCCGTCGCCGTCGCCCGCGATCACGTCGAACGCCGACCGGCGCTGTCGGCCGATCGTCGGCCGCTTCCCGCCGCCGGCACCCTTGCCGGCGTCTCCGGCGTCCCGGTCGGCCGCCCGGGCCTGGCCGCGTTCGGCGGAACCCCGGCCGTCCCGGTCCGCCGCCCGGGCCCGGCCGCGTTCGGCGGAACCCCGGCCGTCCCGGTCCGCCGCCCGGCCGCCCGCACCGGTAGCGTCAGCATCGCCGGCGCCATCCCGCTCGGCAGAGCCACCGGCGCCATCCCGCTCGGCAGAGCCACCCGCGTCATCCCACGCCGCACCACCGGCGCCATCCCGCCCGGCGGCACCACCGGCCGCATCGCGCAACGCCCCGCCGGCACCATCCCGCGCGGCGGCACCACCGGCGCCATCCCGCGCCGCGCCACCGGCGAGGCCGCTCGTCCCGGACGCCGCCGTCCGGGTGCCCGACGCCGTGTCGCCGCCGGCGGAGGCGGCCTCGGCGGCTGCCACGCGGGTCGCGGCCGCTCCGACGACGCTCTCCGGCACCGGCCCGGCCTCGCGCCGCTCCGAACCCGCCGCCTCCTCGCCCGCGACCGGGTCCCGGCCGGGTCCCGCGGCCTGGTCGCCGTCGGGCTCGCGAAGTCCCGCCGGGGGCTCGCCGGTGCGCGGCGCGGGTGGCCGTACCCGCGGGGTGAAGGCCAGCGCAGACGCCGGCCGGGCGGCGGAGGCCGAGGCCCGCACCGGCGCGAGGCCCGCCACCACGGCGGAGGTGATCTCCGCGGCGTAAGCCCCGTCGGGGTCGTAGTCCGGGTCGAAGACGGTCAGCTCCAGCCCGAGGCAGTGGGGCGTGTCGACCAGGCCGGCGATCAGCAGTTCCAGCTCGGCGAACGCGATCCCGCCGGGGTCCGGAGCGTCGACGGCGGGCATCACCGCGGGGTCGAGCACGTCCACGTCGACGTGGACCCAGTAGCCGGCGCAGTCGGCGAGCTGGTCGCGGGCCCACTGCGCGGAGCGGGCGGCACCCTCCGCGCGCAGCGCCGGGACCGGCCGGGTCACGATGCCGGCGGCCTGGAGGTCGAGGCGGTACTCGTCCTGCGCGCGGATGCCCAGGACCACCACGTCCACGTCGCGGAAGTAGGGTCTTCGGCCCTCGATGGCGGCGAGGTCCGGCTGGCCGCGGCCCGTCGCCAGGGCGAGGTCCTCTCCCGCGGCGGCGCCGACGTACGACGCGTTGCCGGGGTGGCGGAAGTCGGAGTGGCCGTCGACGAAGACGAGCCCGATCCGCCCGCCGACCGCCTCACCGAGGCGGTGCATGGCCAGGCCGGCACCCAGCAGGATCGAGCAGTCGCCGCCGAGCACCAGCGGGAACTCGTCCGCGTCGATGATCGCGCCGATCCGGGCCGCCAGGGCCAGGGAGTACGCGGCGATCTCCGGCGCGTGGCAGACGCCGTCGCCGGGACGCCAGTCGCCGGGGTCGTACCGCGGTGGGGTGAGGCAGCCCGCGTCGCGGGCGGCCAGGCGCGCGACCAGGCCCTGGTCGCGGAGGGCGCCGGGCGCCTTGGCGCAGCCCGGAGTCGACGTCGGCGTGGGCGGTCGCAGGCCCAGGTTGGACGGCGCATCCAGGACGGCGATGCGGCGCACGGCGCTCACCGGCTCAGAACAGCGCGCTGGCTAGCGCACGCCGGGCCGCGGACACCGCCGGGTCGTCCGGACCGGCGACGGTGAACAGCGACACCAGATGCTTGCGCACGGTCTCCTTGTCGTCGCCGGTGCTGCGCCGGATCAGGTCGACCAGGCGCTTGTACGCCTTCTCCGCCTCGCCACCCAGCACCTCGATGTCGGCGGCGAGCAGCTGCTTGCCGATGTCGTCGGGCTCGGCGGCGGCGTCGGCCAGCGCGCGGGCCGGGTCGACGCCCTGCGCGCGGCGGTAGAGCCCCACCTGCGCCAGGCCCGCCTCGGCCGCCGCGTCGGCCGGCGACTCGAACAGGATCTTCTTGTACGCCGCCTCGGCCGCGTCGAGGTCGCCGACCATCAGCGCGTCGTCGGCCGCCTGGAGGCGCGGGTCGGTCGGGGCCTGCACCTCGACGCCGCCGGCCTTGAGCACCGCGCCGATCCACTGGCGCAGCTGGGACTCGGGGACGACGCCGGAGAACGCGTCGACCGGCTGGCCGCCGACGACCGCGAACACCATCGGGATGCCCTGGACCCGGAACATCTGCGCGAGGCGCGGGTTGCTGTCGACGTCGATCTTGGCGAGCACCCAGGCGCCGCCGCCCTCGACGGCGAGCTTCTCGAGCACCGGCGAGAGCTGCTTGCACGGCTCGCACCAGGCGGCCCAGAAGTCGATCACCACCGGCGTGGTGAGCGACCGTTCGAGCACCTCGGCCTGGAACGTCGCCTCGGTGACGTCGATCACGGCCGCCGACGCGCGACCCGGCGAGAAGCCCGCCGGGGCACCTCCCGGACCGCCGCCCGGAGCGCCGCCGCCGGAGGCCGGCGACGAGGACGGCGCACCGCCGCCGGCGGCGGGGCTGGCGGGCGCTGAGGGGCGCAGCGCGCCGAGATCGACCGCGCCGCGGGTGAAGATCGACGGAGACGTCCGTGGTTCGCTCATGGTTCCCTAGTCTCGCACGCGGAGCGCGCGGCGCAGACCGACCGCCACGGAGGTGAACAGCAGCGTCACGACGACCGCCGGGACGGTGACGGCGAGCGGCCGGGGCCACGCCGGGACGGCCAGCGGGAAGTCGTCGTCCACGAAGTGGGGCACGTACCCGCCGGCCACCCACCAGGCGACCCCGGCGGCGGCCAGGCCGGCGACCACGGCACCCGCGGCGAGCGGCAGGTAGGCCCAGAGGACCCATCGGCCACCGGTGCGCGCCGCCAGCCCCTGCCGTCGCAGCGCCACCAGGTCGTCGAGCGTGCGGCGGCGGTCGACGGCCGCCATCAGCGCCATCCCGCCGGCCGCGAGCAGCACCGCGACCCCGCCGGCCAGCAGGTGGAACCAGACGGCCAGCGCCGGGCCCCGCTGGTCGAGCCGCTGCGCCGCGGCGGCGGCCGAGTCCCGGCCCACGACCACCAGACCGTGCTCCGCCAGCCGCCGCTCGACGTCGGGCGGCGCCGCCGGGCCGAGCCAGACCTCCGCGTGCTCGATCGTGGTCGCGCCGGTCGCCACCCGTTCGGCGTACGCGAGATCCATCAGCACGCCGGCGCCGATGCGCGGCAGCGCGGCGCCGGTGCCGACCACCCGGACCGGGACCGGGTTGCCGTCGAGGCCGTCCACCTCGCCGGAGCGCGGCGCCGCCCCGCCGGCGAGCGCGGGCACCTCCGTCGGGGTGTCCGCGGGCACGACCGCCGTCGGCCGCGGCTGGACGACCGCGCCGGGCACCACCACCCGGACACCACCGGCGGCGTCCGCGAGGGCCGAGCCGTCGTCGGTACGCCACCCGGCGCCGGTGAAGGCCGGCACCACGGCGGTGGCCGGGCCGGCCGCGACGGTGCGGACGCCGAGGGAGCGGAGCGTGACGTCCGCCGCCTGGCCGCCGCCGGCGTCGTAGCGCACCTCGACGGCCGCGAGCCGGCAGCCGTCGGCGCAGCCCGGCGCCATGAGTTCCAGCGTGTGGCGGCCGACCGGCACCTCGTCGCCGGTCCGGATCGGCGCGCCACCGCGCAGCGGCCAGAGCAGCACCGTGGCCCGGAGCGTGGTGCCGCGGGTCTCCGGCTCGCCGCGCTCGACGGTGAGCAGCAGCCGCGTCCCGTGGAGCACGATCGGGTCGTCCGGTGGCGGAGCGAGGGCGGCGGCGGTGGCGGCGGCGTCGCGTTCGCCGTACTCCGGTCGCCAGAGCGCCACCGCGGGGAGCGCGGCGGTGTCGGCGAAGAGCACCGACGGGCCCTCCACGCCGGGTGCCACGCCGACCGCCATCGCGAACCGGCCGCCCGGGTCGACGGCCCGGGTCGCGGCCCGCAGCGTCCCCGAGTCCACCGTGCCGACGCGGAGCGTCCGCACCGCGCCGGTCTCCACGGCGGCCCGGTCGGCGCGGGCCCGGCCGTCGACGTCGGCGGCGGTCACGGCGAAGCCGAGCAGCGCGACCGCGACGGCGAGCAGGACGAACAGGCGCTGGCCGCCGGGCCGGCGGGCGAGCTGGAGGGCGCCGAGCCCGGGGCCGAGCCGGCCCCGCCGGAGAGCGCGGCGGCCGGCGCGGGCGGCGACCGGCACCAGCAGCCGGCCGGCGAGCACGGCGACGGCGAGAGCGATCAGCCCGGGCACGAGCAGGCCGAGCCCGAGCAGCTGCCCGTCGAACGCGCGGAGCTGGACCGCGGCGATCACGGCGAGGAGCACGGCGCCGGCGTCGAGCGCGGCGGTACGCCAGGCCGCGCGCGCCGGCGGCACCCGGCGCAGCAGGTCGACGACCGGGCTCCCCAGGTCGCGGCGAAGCGCGAGCAGCCCCGCGGCGACCGCCCCGGCGACGGCGACCAGGGCAGCGGTCAGCGCGCCGGGCGGCGGCGCCAGGTCGAGCACCGGCACCGGCCCGAAGCGCGCGCCGGCGACCGCGCGGACCGCGAGCGTGCCGGCCACGTACCCGATCGGCGCGCCGACCGCGATCGCGACCGCGCTCTCGCCGGCGGCGAGCCACCACCGGCCGGCGCGTGGCGCGCCGCGGAGCGCGATCAGCGCCTGCTCGTGGCGGCGCGCGGCGGTGGCGCCGGCGACCGCCAGGAAGATGACCAGCCAGCAGAGCCCGATCAGCGGCAGCCCGGCGAGCGGCACGATTCGCCGGGTCAGCTCGCCGGAGCGGTCGACCCGCGCGAAGAGTCCGGGCAGGTCGTTGGTGAGCGTGACGAACGCCGAGGTGTCGGTGTCGCCGCCGAACTCCTCGGCGAGCGCGTCGAGCGCGGCGGCGACCTCGGGCAGGTGATCGGCGGTGAGCGCGTCCGGCGCGGGGATCGCCTCGACCGAGCGGTTGTCGAGGTCGTGCGCGACCGCGTCGATCGAGGGCCGGCCGGTGAAGACCGGCTCGGCGACGGCGTCGGGCATGGTCGGCGCGAACCAGCCGGTCCGCCCCCAGTAGGCGGCGGCCGGGTCGCGGGGCCGGTAGACGCCGACGACGACCAGCGGCGAGGGCTCGCCGGCCGGGATCCACCGGCGCGCGAGGTCGTCGTAGCGGCCCCAGGCGAGCGGCACCGGACGGCCCGGCGTGACCCCGAGCCGTTCGGCCGTCGCCGCACCCACGACGATCTCGCCGGACCCCATGAGGCAACGCCCCGCGACGATCTCCAGGTGCGCGCAGACCCGGTCGCGGAACGTCAGGAACGACGGCTCGGCACCGCCGGCCTCCAGCCCGAGGACGGGCATCGAGGCGGTCAGCACGGTGTCGAACCGGGGCAGGTCGGCCAGCTCGTTGGCGACCAGGTCGAACCGCTGCCGCATCGTGCTCTCGACGCTGGCCCGCACCTCGACCGTCCGCTCGGCCACCGGCGTCCGCTCGACCTCGGCGGCGGCCGCGGCCCGGTCGACGGCGGCGGTGTAGACGGGCCCGGCGACGGCCGCCGCGGTCGCGAGCGCGCTCAACAGCACGACCAGCGCCGCCTGCGCGCGGCGCGCACCCAGCATCAGCCCGACCAGCGCGATCACCGCACCACCCCCACCACGAGCGGACCCCCGCGACGCCCAGGCGCGACGGCCGGGAATGAGCGGTTCACCGCGCCACCTCGCGGACCGCGCGGACCAGGAAGACGGCCGCGGTCGCGGCGGCCGGGAACGCGCGGCTCACCGCGCCACCTCGCGGACCGCACGGACCAGGAGGACGGCCGCGGTCGCGGCGGCCGGGAACGCGCGGTTCACCGCGCCACCTCGCGGACCGCGCGGACCAGGAGGAGAGCCGCGGTCGCGGCGGCCGCGCCGACGACCACGAGGCCCGCGAGCAGCCCGGCCAGGATCGGCAGCGGCTGCGGGCCGACCGCGGCGGGCAGGAGGTTCCAGCCGTCCAGGAACAGCGGCACCGGGCGGCGGGTCACCGACTGTGCCAGGGCACTCGCCGCGACGCCGAGGAGGACCGCGGACAGGGCCAGGCTGCCGTAGCCGCCCCAGGCGACCGCGCGGACGGCCCGGGGTGCCAGGCCCTGAGCGCGGAGCGCGGCGAGCTCGCCGGCGCGTTCCGGTCGCTCGACCGCGGCGACGACGACGAACGCGCCGGCGGCCAGCAGGAGGCCCACGAGCCCGGCGACGAGCTGGAAACGCAGCGCGGCCGGCGGCGCCTCGCGGCCGAGCCGGTCGATCGTCGCCCGCGCCGTCTCGTCGGAGATCACGGTCAGGCCGGCGGCGCGGAGGCGGTCGAGGATGTCGGGTGGAGCGTCGGCGCGCAGCCACACCTGCGGCACGTCGCCCAGGCCGGTGTCCTCGGCGACACGCTCGGCGTACTCCAGGTCGACGAGGTAGCCGAAGCGGGGGGCGACCGGCATCGTGCCGACCGCGCCGGCGAAGCGGACGGGGACCGGATCGCCGCCGAAGACCGGCAGCCGCGCGTCGCCGGCGGCGGGCGGCTCCAGCTGAGCCGTGGTGACGACCGGGAGGGGGGTCGGCGCGTCGACGGCGTACACGCGGGTGGAGCGGTTGCTGGCGCGACCGGCGTCCAGCGCGGTGATGGTGAGCGCGCCGCCCTCGGCGGCCAGCGCCGGGCCGACCGCCGTGGGGCTCAGGCTGCCGCGCCAGCGGGTCACGTCGCCGAGGACGGTGCCCGGCGCGACCGGGCTCAACCCGTACAGCGTGACCGCCGCGCCGGGCCGGGCCAGCTCGAGACGCCCGGAGGCGCCGCGGGTCACCAGCTCGAAGCCGACGAGCCGGCAGCCGGCCGCCCCGCAGCCGGAGAGCGGTGCGGTGTAGCGGGCCCGCGCCGGCCCGACCGGACCGAACCGCAGCGTGACGGGCTCCCCGGCGGCGGTGGTCAGCGTGGCCACGACGGAGGTGGGCGGCCCCGCGCCGCCGGCCGCGTCCAGTGTCAACTCACCGTCGGGTGTGGAGAGCGGTGCCGGGGCCGGCGGATGGAGCAGGGCCGCCACCGCGTCCGGCGACAGGCCCGCGTACCGCGGATGCCAGTCGACGACCGACGCGAACCGCGCGCTGTCGACGGCGAGCACCGCCGTCGACGGCCCGTCGCTGCCCCGGACGACCGCCATCGCGTGGCGGCCGCCGGGGTCGGCGGCCCGCACCGCGGCGAGCAGCTGGGCCCGGCCGCGCGCCTGCACCGTGAGCACGCGGTCGGCGCCGAGCTGGTGCCGGCCGCGGTCGTCCCGGCTCTGCGCCGCCGCGTGCCAGCCGCCCGCCGCCGTGGTCAGCAGCGCCACCGCGACCACCAGCAGCGCGAAGACGCGGTGGGTGCCCGGGCGGCGGGCGAGCTGGGTGGCGCCGAGCGCGACCGGCACCCGGCCGGCCCGCAGGGCGGCCCGCGCGAGCCGGCCGGCCAGAGGCGTGAGCGACCGGGCCGCGACCAGCGCCACGAGCACCGCCACCAGCGCGGGTGCCAGCAGGGCCAGGCCGTCGGTGGTGTCCGGCTCCCGGGCGGTCGCGTAGCTCTGGTAGAGGCCGGCCGCCGCCACGAGCACGATGAGCAGGTCGACCACCTCGGCGCGCCAGCCGCGCCGGCGGGACGGCACGTGCCGCAGCAGGTCGGTGACCGGGGTACGCATGGCCCGCGCGTCGGCCGCCACGGCCGCGGCCACGGCTCCGGCGAGTGCGGCCAGCGCGGCCGCCGCGGACAGCAGCGCCGCCGACCGGGCCTGGGCCGCGCCGCCGGCGTCGCCCGCGAGGAGCCGGACGAGTCCCAGACCCGCCGCCGCCCCGGCGACCGCGCCGAGCGCCATCGGCACCGCGCTCTGGGCGATCACCAGGTGCCACTGCCGCCAGCCCGCGGCACCCCGGAGCTTGAGCAGGCCCACGTCCGGCCGGCGCTGCTCGGCGGTGTGCCGGACAGCGAAGAACAGGCCGAACCAGCAGAGGGCGAGCAGTTGCACGGCGGCGACGCCGACCCCGAGGGCGACCAGGGCCCGCTCGCGCTCGATCCGCTCGGCCAGTGCCGGCGCCGCCGTCTCGACCCGCCAGCCGCGCGAGCCGGCCACCTGGCGGGCCAGGTCGGCACGGAGGCCGGCGGGATCGTCGAGGAACCGCCGTTCGGGGATCACCAGGTGGTATTCGGCGACGATCTCCCGCAGCGGCAGCGCGGCCACCATGTCGGACGTGACGAACGCCGGGTCGCCGGTGCCGGCAGCGCCGGGGTCCAGGTTGGCGCCGGAGCCGAGGTCGACACCGGCCCAGTAGGGGCCCAGCGGGTCGCGGATCTGGTACGTACCGACCACCCGCACCGCCCGCGCCGGCTGGGACGGCAGCACGAAATCGACGGTGTCGCCGGCCGTGACCTGGAGGGCCTGGGCGGTGCGGCGGCTGAGCAGCACCTCGTCCGGCCCGGCCGGGCAGGCGCCGCCGACGTCGAGGTGCTCGCACATCCCGTCGCGGTAGACCAGACGCAGGCTGACCCGGGCCAGCGCCGAGGAGATCGCGCCGGACTCGCGCAGCGACACGGTGGCGGCGGCATCCGGGACGCGCAGCACCGCGCTCGCCTGCTCCTCCGCGTCGGCCACCGCCTGCGCGCCGGAGCGCTCGCCGACGCCCGGCGCGGCGCCGCCCTCGACCCGGCCGGTGACCCGGACGACGCGCTGGTGCGCCGGGGCACCGGCGACGTCGGCCACCGCGACCGACTGGGCGGCCGCGGTGACGTACCACGGCGCGGCGGCGGCCACCGCCACGGCGAGGCCGGTGAGCACGAGGACGGTCGCCGCCTGGGCCCGGCGCGCGCGCAGCGCGCCGCGGACGACGCCGGGCACCGCTGCCTACGCCGCGTCGCCGGCGTGCGGCTCCGGCGACTGCGCGACGCCGCCGGGCACGAGCGTCACGGTGCCGTCGGCCTGGTCGACGGTGAACAGCGTGCCGGGTGGGAACTGGCCGAGGACGTCGGGTGGCAGCTGCACGGTGCCGTCGCCGGCGACCACGGCGAAGTCCTGCCCGCCGCGACCCTCGGCGCCGACCCGCCCGTCGCGGATCGTCACGGCCCGCCCGAGCCGGGCACCCACCTCGGCGTCGTGGGTGACCACGACGACGGTGGTGCCGCGCTCGGCGTTGACGGTCTCCAGCGCGTCGAGCACCTCGTCGCGGCCGCGCGAGTCGAGCTGGCTGGTCGGCTCGTCGACGAGGAGGAGGCCCGGCGAGGCCGCGATGCCGACCGCCAGCGCGGCGCGCTGCCGGGCCCCCGGGGCGAGATCGGCGATCTTGGCGGCACCCCGGCCGGGGAGGCCGACCAGGTCGAGGATGCGCTCCGGATCCTCCAGCTCGATGCCCTCCGTGCGCGCGGCGCGGCGCTGGGCGAGCCAGACGTTGCGCTCCAGCGACGCGTACGGCAACAGGTTGCGCGCCGCGCCTTGGAGCACGACGCCGATCTGGGTGCCGCGCAGCCGGGAGATCTCGGCGTCGGAGAGCTTGCCCAGGTCGTACGTCCCGACGTTGACCCGGCCGGCGGACGGCCGCATCAGGCCCGCGAGGAGCGCGACCAGCGTCGACTTGCCGGACCCGGACGGGCCGACGAGCGCCAGCATCTCACCGGGCCCGATGGAGAGATCGACGCCGGAGAGCGCGACGACGTCGCCCGCCTCGGCACGGTAGATGTGCACCACCCGGCGGCACGCGACGGCGAGACCTGACACGGTGTACTGCCTACCACCTCGGAGCCGGGTCGCGCTGCCCCGGAACCGCCTGATGGGAGAGCGCTTCCTCAGAACCGGGCGGGTTCGCGGTACACGCCCCACTCGGCGCGCAGCGCGTCGCAGATCTCGCCGAGCGTCGCCTCGGCCCGCACGGCGTCCAGCATGGACGGGATCATGTTGGCGCCCTCGGTGCGCGCCGCCTCCACCATGCGCTTGAGCGCCGCGTCGACCGCCGCCTGGTCCCGATCCGCCTTGCGGCGGGCCAGCACCGCCTTCTGCTCCACCTCGACCTCGTGCGAGATGCGCAGGATCTCGAGATCCTTGGCGACCGTGCCGGTGTGCGCGTTGACGCCGACGATCTTCTTCTCGCCCTTCTCCACCGCCTGCTGGTACGCGAACGCCGAGTCCGCGATCGCGGCGGTGAACCAGCCGTCGTCGATGCCGCGCAGGATGCCGGAGGTGATCGTGCCGTCGCCGCCCATCTCCCGGATCTGCGCGAAGATCCGCTCCGCCTCGGCCTCGAGCCGGTCGGTGAGCGCCTCGACGTACCACGAGCCGCCCAGGGGGTCGGCGACGTTGGTCACGCCGGTCTCCTCCATGAGGACCTGCTGTGTCCGCAGGGCGATCTCGGCCGACTCGTCGGTCGGCAGCGCCAACGTCTCGTCCAGGGCGTTGGTGTGCAGCGAGTTCGTGCCGCCGAGCACGGCGGCCAGGGCCTCGACGGCGGTCCGCACGACGTTGTTGACCGGCTGCTGCGCGGTCAGCGACACCCCCGCGGTCTGCGTGTGGAAGCGCAGCCAGAGGGCCCGCTCGTCGGTGGCGCCGTAGACGTCGCGCAACCACCGGGCCCAGATCCGCCGGGCGGCGCGGAACTTGGCGATCTCCTCGAAGAAGTCGATGTGCGAGTCGAAGAAGAAGGACAGGCCCGGGGCGAACCGGTTGACGTCCAGCCCCCGGGACAGGCCCAGCTCGACATAGCCGAAACCGTCGGCGAGCGTGTACGCCAACTCCTGCGCCGCCGTCGCCCCCGCCTCGCGGATGTGGTAGCCGGAGACCGAGAGCGGCTTGTAGCGCGGGATCTCCGTGGCGCAGAACTCCATCAGGTCGCCGATCAACCGCAGGTGCGGCTGCGGCGCGAACAGCCACTCCTTCTGCGCGATGTACTCCTTGAAGATGTCGGTCTGCAGGGTCCCGTCGAGCGTGGACAGGTCGGCACCCTGGCGCTCGGCGGCCACGAGATACATACAGAAGACCGGCACCGCCGGACCCGAGATCGTCATGGAGGTCGTGACGGCGGCCAGGTCGATGCCGTCGAAGAGCACGTCCATGTCGGCGGCGGAGTCGACGGCGACGCCGCAGTGGCCGACCTCGCCGAGCGACCGGGGGTCGTCCGAGTCGCGACCCATCAGCGTGGGCATGTCGAACGCGACCGACAGGCCACCCCCGCCGGCGCCGAGGATCATCTTGTAGCGCTCGTTGGTCTGGCGCGCGTTGCCGAAGCCGGCGAACTGCCGGATCGTCCATGTCCGGCCCCGGTATCCCGTCGGATAGAGACCCCGGGTGTACGGGAACTCGCCCGGCCAGCCGATCCGCTCGAAGCCGGGCACGTCGACACCGGGCGGCGGGCCGTAGACCGGCTCGACCGGCATCCCGGAGAGCGTGGTGAAGTCGGCGTCCCGCTTGCGCGCGGCGTCGTAGCGGGCCTGCCAGCGTGCCCGTCCGGCGGCGATCTCGTCGGCGTCCATCCGGCGGCTCCTCCTTGAACCCTCGGGGTGGGGCCTCAAGTCTAGAGCGTCGCCTGAACGATCGCTAAGTATCCACCGACACGGCCGCTTGGGCTCGGAAGGAAGGGCCCCTTCTTAACGCTGAGCGTTAAGAAGGGGCCCTTCCTTCTCCTGGGGACGGCCGTCGACCAGGTGCAGCTCGGCGTCGCAGGCCGCGGCGGCCTCCGGGTCGTGGGTGGCGAACACCACCGCGGCACCGCGGTCGGCCTCGGCGCGGAGCAGCTCGATCACCTTCTGCCGGTTGGCCGCGTCCAGCTCGCTGGTCACCTCGTCGGCCAGCACGACGTCGCCGCGCAGGGCCAGGCCGCGCGCGATCGCGGTGCGCTGCTGCTGGCCGCCGGAGAGCTCCTCGACGAGCTGGTCGGCCTGGCCGGCCAGGCCGAGCCGCTCCAGCGACTCGGCGGTGCGGCGCCGCGCCTCCGGCGGCGCCACGCCGTTGGCGATGAGGGCCACCTGCACGTTCTCCGCCGCGGTGAGGATCGCGGCCAGGCCGTTGTCCTGCGGGACGAGCACGATCCCGCGGGCGACGGCGAAGTCGCGGTCGCGGATCGGCTCGCCGTCGACGGTCACGCTGCCCTCCGCCGGGCGGAGCAGGCCCGCCATCGTCCACAGCAGAGTGGTCTTGCCGGCGCCGGACGGGCCGGTCACCGCCAGCATGCGGCCCGGCACCGCGGTCGCGGTGACGCCGGTCAGCACCGGCGGTCCGGACCCGTAACCGACGGTCGCGCCGGACACGACGATCGTCCTGCTCATCGAACCCCTCCTGGCCGCGGTGGTGACTGGGCCGTGTCCTGTCGATCATGCCGAGCCGATACGGAGTCCAGGCGTCGTCTGGTGGTGGCCCGGAATCGCCCGGATACAACACCGGTATCCGGGTGATTCCGGGACGCCGCCAGGCGGCGGCTGGGCCCGACGCAGGCCGGCATGATCGGCAGGACACGGCCTACGCACCCTACCGGCGCGAGGGTCAGTCCAGGGTGCCCAGCAGACGGTCGGCCGCGGCGTACGGGGACAGCTCCCCGGCCGCCACGGCGGCGGCGAGGTCGCGCAGGGTCGTACCGTCGCGGAACGACGCCATCCGCGCGCGCAGGGCACCCAGCGCGATCGCCTCGACCTCGACGGCGGCCCGCGCCTCCCGCCGGCGCCGCAGCTCACCGTGCTCCACCAGCCAGGCACGGTGCTTGTCCACCGCCGCGACGATGTCGGCGATCCCCTCGCCCTTGTTGGCGACGGCCCGCACCACCTGTGGCCGCCACTCGCCGGGGCCGCGCTCGCCGAGCCCGATCATCCCCTGGATGTCGCGGTACGTGTTGTCGGCGCCGTCGCGGTCGGCCTTGTTCACCACGAAGATGTCGGCGATCTCCAGGATGCCGGCCTTGACCGCCTGGATCGCGTCGCCCATGCCCGGCGCGAGCAGCACGAGCGTGGTGTCGGCGAGCGAGGCGACCTCGACCTCGGCCTGCCCGACGCCGACGGTCTCCACCAGGACGACGTCGCATCCGGCGCCTTCCAGGACGCGTACGGCCTGGGGTGTCGCGGCCGCGAGGCCGCCGAGGTGGCCGCGCGACGACATCGACCGGATGTAGACGCCGGGGTCGGTCGCGTGGTCCTGCATCCGGACCCGGTCGCCGAGGATCGCGCCGCCGGTGAACGGGCTGGACGGGTCGACGGCGAGCACGCCCACCCGGTGGCCCTGCTTGCGCAGCTCGCGGACCAGCTCGTTGGTGGTGGTCGACTTGCCGACCCCGGGCGAGCCGGTGAGGCCGACGATCTGCGCGTGGCCGGTGTGCGGGGCGAGCGCGGCGGCGATCTCGGGCAGGAGGTCGTCCCCGTTCTCGACCAGCGTGATCAACCGGGCGACGGCGCGCGGGTCACCCTCGCGCGCACGCCCGACCAGCTCCGGAACGTCCCGGCTGCGCCGCAGGGTCATGCCTTCGGGACGGTGATGATCAGGGCGTCGCCCTGGCCGCCGCCGCCGCAGAGCGCGGCCGCGCCGGTGCCGCCGCCGCGCCGCTTGAGCTCCAGCGCGAGCGTGAGCACGACCCGGGCACCGCTCATGCCGATCGGGTGGCCGAGGGCGATCGCGCCGCCGTTGACGTTGACGATCTCGTCGCTGACGCCGAGGTCACGCATGGACTGGATGCCGACCTGGGCGAACGCCTCGTTGATCTCGATCAGGTCGAGGTCGGCGACGGTGAGGCCCTGCTTGGCCAGGGCCTTGTTGATCGCGTTGGAGGGCTGCGAGTGCAGCGAGTTGTCGGGGCCGGCGACGATGCCGTGCGCGCCGATCTCGGCGATCCACGGCAGGCCCAGCTCCTCGGCCTTGGCCTTGCTCATCACGACCACGGCGGCGGCGCCGTCGGAGATCGGCGAGGAGCTGCCGGCCGTGATGGTGCCGTCGGAGAGGAACGCCGGCCGCAGCTTGCCCAGCGACTCGGCGGTGGCGTCGGGCCGGATGCCCTCGTCCTCGGCGACGACGATCGGGTCACCCTTGCGCTGCGGGATCTCGATCGGGACGATCTCCTCGGCGAGGTGGCCGTTCTTCTGCGCGGCGGCGGCGCGCTGGTGGCTGCGGGCCGCGAACTCGTCCTGCTCCGCGCGGCCGATGCCCAGCCGCTGCCCCACCCGGTCGGTCGACTCGCCCATGCTGATCTGGTCGAAGACGTCGGTCAGCCCGTCGAGGGCCATGTGGTCCTTGAGCGCGACGTCGCCGTACTTGAAGCCGCCGCGCTGGCCGAGGAGCAGGTGCGGCGCGTTGGTCATCGACTCCATGCCGCCGGCGACCACGATCTCCACCTCGCCGGCCCGGATGAGCTGGTCGGCGAGGGCGATGGCGTCGAGGCCGGAGAGGCAGACCTTGTTGATGGTCAGCGACGGGACGGACATCGGGATGCCGGCGTCGACCGCGGCCTGGCGGGCCGGCATCTGCCCGGCACCGGCCTGGAGCACCTGGCCCATGATCACGTAGTCGACCTGCTCGGGCCGGACCCCGGACCGCTCCAGCGCCGCCTTGATCGCGATGCCGCCCAGCTTGGTCGCCGGGAAGTCCTTGAGGTTGCCCAGCAGCCGCCCCATGGGCGTACGCGCACCGCCGACGATCACGCTCGTCATGTCAGTAACCTCTCAGAACCGGAGCCCCACAGGCCGCCTTAGCGATCGTTCGGCCAGAATATCGCCATGGGACAGGACGCCGCCGGAAAGCACCCTGACGACTCAGTCACAACAGACATCGGTCTGCTCCGCATCGACCACGTCGGCGTGGCGGTGCCCGACCTCGACGAGGCCATCGCGTTCTACCAGCGGGCCTTCGGGATGACCTGCGTCCACATCGAGGAGAACACCGAGCAGGGCGTCCGCGAGGCGATGATGTCGGTCGGGCCGTCGCCCGAGGGCGGCTGCGTGCAGCTGCTCGCGCCGCTGTCGCCGACGTCGACGATCGCGAAGTTCCTCGACCGGTCGGGGCCGGGAGTGCAGCAGGTGGCGTACACGGTCCGCGACGTCGAGGCGGCGTCGGCGGCGCTGCGGGCCCGCGGCCTGCGTCTCCTCTACGACGCCCCGCGCCGGGGTACGGCCGGCTCCCGCATCAACTTCGTCCACCCGAAGGACGCCGGCGGGGTGCTGGTCGAGCTGGTCGAACCGGCCGCGGGGCACTAGCTTCCGGCGAGGCGGGCCACGACCGGGGCGGCGGCCGCGAGGTTGCCGCCCAGGTGGAAGTAGCTGATCCCGAAGCGCTCGCGCACCTCGACCAGCTTGTCGACGCACTCGTCCACGCTGCCGTGCAGCACCGCCGGCGAGGCCTTGAGCTGGTCGGGCGACGCCTGCGCGGCCTGGCTCGACGTCGAGCCGTGCGTCTGCCCGCCGACGGTGACCCGGACGTGCAGCATCGTCATCTGGAACTCCAGCCGGTCCGGGTCGGCGGCCGCGGCCCGGGCCCAGCCCACCTTGCGCGCGATGCTCTCCGGGGTCATGTCGGCCATCGCGGCGGCGAGCCCGCCGCCCGCCGTGAGCCGCGGGTTGATCCCCACGATGTCGGCGCGGCGTCCGGCCAGTTCGAGCACCTTGCGGCCGCCGCCGCCCACCACGATCGGGGGGTACGGCTCCCGCACGGGCTTGGGCAGCCCGTCGAGCGCCGTGATCCGGTAGTGCTTCCCGGCGTACGTGAGGGGCTGCGGCCCGAACAGCCCGGTGACCACGTCGATCGCCTCGGCCAGCCGCTCCACCCGCTCGGCCGGCGGGTCGAAACGCAGCCCGGCCGCCTCGTGCTCGGTCTGCTTCCAGCCGGCGCCGAGCCCGATCTCGACCCGACCGCCGGAGAAGACGTCGAGGTTGGCCATCGACTTGTGCAGCAGCACCGGATGCCGGAAGTCGTTGCAGAACACCAGCGAGAGCACGGTGAGCCGGCTGGTCGCCTCGGCGGCGACGGTCATCGCCACGATGGGGTCCATCGCCCACCCGTCGGTGAAGTGGTCGGAGACGGCGACGGAGCTGAACCCGAGATCCTCGACCCGCCGGACGTGCTCCCGCCACTCCGCGGGCGTGCGGTTGAGCCCCGGCATGGAGGCGGCGAAACGAAACGGCTTCCGCGACATGCCGCCGACCCTAGTGCCGGCCGCGCTGTGCGCCGCGGACGCGGGTTCCCGCGTTGGCGGATTCGGCCACGAAGCGCGGATGCGGTGCGTAACGTCCGATGCAGTCTGATTTCTTGCGGTTCGCGGGGGGCGGTCGGTGCGGGACATCGTCGAGACGATCATGGCGGCCGAGGGTGGCGCGGCGGCCGACCTCTCCGGCCTCGGGCGGCTGCCGGTGCCGAAGAGCTACCGGGGAGTCGTCGTCCGCGCCGACGAGACCGAGATGTTCGAGGGGCTGCCGACGCGCGAGAAGGACCCGCGCAAGTCGCTGCACGTGCAGGAGGTGCCGACGCCGGAGCTCGCGCCGGGTGAGGCGCTGATCGCCGTCATGGCCAGCGCGATCAACTACAACTCCGTCTGGACGAGCATCTTCGAGCCGGTGCCGACGTTCGCCTTCCTCCGCCGGTACGGCCGGCTGTCCGCGCTGACCAAGCGGCACGACCAGCCGTACCAGGTGATCGGGTCCGACGCCGCCGGCGTCGTGCTGCGGGTCGGCGCCGGAGTGTCCAAATGGAAGCCCGGCGACGAGGTGGTCGCGCACTGCCTCTCGGTCGAGCTGGAGGACGCCGAAGGGCACGACGACACCATGCTCGACCCGCAGCAGCGGATCTGGGGGTTCGAGACGAACTTCGGCGGTCTCGCCGAGCTGGCCCTCGTCAAGGCCGACCAGCTCATGCCCAAGCCGCGCCACCTCAGCTGGGAGGAGGCGGCCTGCCCGGGGCTGGTCAACTCCACCGCGTACCGGCAGCTGGTCTCCCACAACGGCGCCGCCATGAAGCAGGGCGACACCGTCCTGATCTGGGGTGCCTCCGGCGGGCTCGGCGGGTACGCCACCCAGCTCGCGCTCAACGGCGGCGCGACGCCGGTCTGCGTGGTCTCCTCGCCGGAGAAGGCGGAGCTGTGCCGCCGGATGGGTGCCGAGCTGGTCGTCGACCGGGCCGCGGAGGGCTTCCGGTTCTGGAAGGACGAACACACCCAGGACCCGGGCGAGTGGAAGCGGTTCGGCGAGCTGATCCGGTCGCTGACCGGCGGGGCCGATCCGGACATCGTGTTCGAGCACCCCGGGCGGGAGACGTTCGGCGCGAGCGTCTACGTCGCGCGGCGCGGCGGCGTCATCGTCACCTGCGCGTCGACGAGCGGTTTCCTGCACCAGTACGACAACCGGTACCTCTGGATGAACCTCAAGCGGATCATCGGCAGCCATTTCGCCAACTACCGCGAGGCGTGGGAAGCGAACCGGCTCATCGCCGCGGGCCGGATCCACCCCACCCTTTCCCGCGTGTATCCGCTGGAGCAGGCCGGTCAGGCCACCTACGACGTTCACCGCAACCTGCACCAGGGAAAGGTCGGTGTGCGGTGCCTGGCGCCGGCCGACGGACTCGGTGTGCGAGACCCGGAGCTGCGCGCGAAACATGAAACGGCCATCAACCGGTTCCGCGGTCAATAGACGACTCGCCGTTTGTCCACGATCGGCGGAATTTCCTATGTCGACGGCCGGAGCTGGTAAAATGACCATGCTTCGGCGGGCGACATCAGCCTTACCGGCCTTGCGCTGCCCTGGGGTGGGTCTGCCAGGATGTGCCAATGCCCCAGCAGCAGTCCTCCCTTGGCTTCTTCGAGAACTCCGCCTCGACAGAAGAGTTCACCGTCGCTCTGCGCGGCTACGACCGTAGGCAGGTCGACGACACCCTCGCCCGCCTCACCAACCGCCTCGCCGCCGCCGAGAAGGAGCGCGCCGACGCGGAGCAGAAAACCAACGACGCGCAGCGCCGGCTGCGCCAGGCCGAGCAGCGCCTGGCCGCCCTCGAGCAGAAGCTGAACGACACCACCAAGCAGCTCGAAGAGAACAACCGCCCGACGCTCTCGGGCCTCGGCACCCGGGTCGAGCAGATCCTGCGCCTCGCCGAAGAGCAGGCCAACGACCACCGCGGCGAAGCCAAGCGCGAGTCGGAGGGCATCCTCTCCGCCGCCCGGCTGGAGGCCCGCGAGATCACCGACAAGGCGCGCGCCGAGGCGGCAGCCATGAAGGCCACCGCCGAGCGCGAGGCCGGCAGCGTCCGCACCGCCGCCGAGCGGGAGGCGGCCGAGGTCCGTGTCCAGGCCCGGCGCGAGGCCGACACGCTGCGCGCGGACGCCGACCGCGAGACCAAGCAGCTGCGCACCGTCACCGCGCACGAGGTCGCCGAGCTGAAGTCCACCGTCGAGCGTGAGGTCGCGACGCTGCGCGCCACCGCCGAGCGGGAGATCACCCAGCTGCGCGCCAAGGCCGCCCGCGAGGCGGAGGAGAAGCGCGCCGAGGCGACCAAGATGCTCACCGATGCCCGCGACAAGCGCGACAAGGACCTGCAGGCCCTCGCGCTGGAGCTCGCCGAGCGCCGGGAGAAGGCCGAGCGCGAGGAGTCGGAGCGGCACGCCGCCCAGGTCGCGCAGACCCAGAAGCTCGTGGCCGAGGCCGAGGAGCGGGCCCGCGCCGCCGAAGACCGCGCCAAGGAGATCGAGCAGCGCGCCGAGGCCCGCCGGGTCGAGTCCGAGCGCAGCGCGGCCGAGACCATCGAGCGGGCCCGCAACCAGGCCGACAAGACCCTCAAGGAGGCCCAGGCCGAGGCCCACCGCCTGCTCACCGAGGCGCGCACCGAGGCCGAAATCACCACGCAGGCCGCGCGCCGCGAGGTCGAGGACCTCACCCGCCAGAAGGACGCCGTCACCGCCCAGCTCGGCCAGATGCTGTCGGGTCTCGCGGGCATCGTGCCGTCCGTGGCCGCACCCAAGCAGGAGAGCAAGAGCGACAAGGACGCCGACGACAAGTCGAAGGCCAACGCCTGACCGTCCCGGTCATCGGCGTCTGGGGCACACGGCGCTGACACACGCACTCGGGCCGCACCGCGCATCCGGCGGTGCGGCCCGACGCCGTTCCGGGCAGCCGCTAATATTGGTCCACTTCGCTCAATTCAGCCGCAACAGCCATGCGTCCCACCATGCGGTGTGTATCGGAGTTTCACGGGACGTTGCGTGTGAGGATGTGACCATGTCCAACGCCGCGGATCTGTTCGCTCTCGGAGGCGACGGATCGTCGGGGCCGCAATTCGACTCCGCGCTCCGCGGTTACGACAGACGCCAGGTCGACCGGTACGTCGTAGCGGCCGAACAGGAGATCGCGGCGTTGCTCGCCGAGCGGGAGGAGCGGTTCGGCCAGGTGCACGTGCTCTCCGCCCAGGTCGAGCAGCTCCAGGTCGAACTCGCCGCCGTCCGGCGCGAGGCCGCGTCCATCGATACCGTGCGGTTCCGGCACCTCGGCCCGCGGGTCGAGCAGATCCTCGCGCTCGCCGAGGAGCAGGCCGAGGAGATCCGGGAGGAGGCCCGCCGAGCCGTCCGCTCCCAGCAGGACCAGGCCGGCAGCATCATCGAGGAGGCGCGCGGCCACGCGGCGGCGGCCATCCGCGACTTCGAGATCGCCCTGGCCGCCCGCCGGGCCGAGGAGGAGAAGGCCGACGCCGCCCGCCGGGCCCGGGTCGAGCAGGAGCTGGCCGACACCCACGCCGAGATCCGCCGGCTCCGCGACGAGTCCGCCGGCATCGTCGCCGCCGGCCGCGCCGAGGCCGAGCAGCTCCGCGCCGCCGTCGACCGCGAGGTGGCGGAGCTGCGGGCCAAGGCCAACCGCGAGGCGGCCGAGCTGCGCGAAACCGCGGCCCGCGAGGCCGCCCAGCTCCGCGAAACCGCGGCCCGCGAGGCCGCCCAGCTCCGCGACACGGCGGCCCGCGACGTGGCCGAACTCCGCGAGACGGCCGCCCGCGAGGCGGCCGAGCTGCGCGACACGGCGGCCCGGGAGGCGGCCGAGCTGCGGGCGACGGTGGAGCGGGAGGCGGCGGCCCAGCGGGCCGCGCTGGAGCGCGAGGCGACCGCGCAGCGCACCGCGCTGGAGGAGGAGATGACCCGCCGCCGGGCGGCGCTCGAACACGAGATCACCGTCCGCCAGACGACGGCGGAACAGGACTACGCGGTGCGCGCCGCGACGGCCGAACGCGAACTCACCCAGTGGCGGGCCGGGATCGAACAGCAGGTCAGCGCCGAACGCGCGGAGGCCGAACGGTACGCGCACGACGTCCGCCGCCAGGCGGACGACCACGCGGCCGCGGTCCGCCGCCAACTCGACGACGACGCGGCCACCGCGGCCCAGCACCTGGCCACCACCCGGCAGCACGTCGCCGCGACCCAGCAGGAGGCCGCGGCGGCCCGGCAGCAGCTCGCGGAGCTGATGACCGAGGTGGCCCAGGCCCAGCAGACCCTGACGGAGGTCCGCCAGCAGGCACTCGCGGCCCGCGTCGAAGCGGAGACGGAGGCGGCGAAGGCGGCCGAGGCCCGCGAGGCGCTCGCGGCGACGACCACCGCCGCGGACACGGCGGCCGCCGCGGACACGGCGGCCACCACGGCCGCCGCGGACACGGTGGCGGACGGCGGTGCGCCGGGCGGGCCGGAGGCCGCCGGGGCCGAGGCGGATGCGGCCAGCGGCTCGGTCCCGTCCGTCGCGAAGACGGCGCAGGCCAGCCTGGCCGCCGGCCATGGCGAGGCGGTCGCGGCGGGCACGGCAGCCGGCGAGCGCACGGCAGCCGGCGAGCGCACGGCAGCCGGCGAGCGCACGGCAGCCGGCGAGGGCACGGCAGTGACCGGCGCCGACACCGTCCAGGATGGCGATGTGGTCCGGGAGGCCAAGCCAGTACCCGGCACCAGCACCACCGCAGACGGCAAGGCGGTGGCGAAGTCCGAAACCATGGCCGCGGGCGGTGGGGCCGCTACCGACGCTGTCGCTGCGGGCAGGGCCGGTTCGGACGGGGACTTCGCCTCGGATCGCGACGCCTTCGCGGAGAACAAAGCCGGCTCCGATGGCCGCAAATTCACCCCAGACAGCAACGCCGCCGCGGACGACAGAACCGGCTCAGGCCGCGACCTCGCCTCGGAGACCAACGCCATCGCGGAGAACAAGGCCGGCTCAGACCGCGACACCGTCTCGCAGAGCAACGCGATCCCAGATAACAAAGCCGGCTCGGATGGCCGGACCACCGGGGGTGCGCGACGCAAACCCAATGGCAAGGCCGCCCGAGAACGCGCAGTCAAGGCCGACGGCCAGCCCGCCGCCGGCAGCAACGCAGCGGCGGATGACAAGGCCGCAGTGGAGGCCTGATCTGGGGCGGCGGCGGGACCGGCAGGGAGATCGCGCACGGGATCGGAGGTTCGGCGTCGCCGGCCGGGGTTCCGCGTCGCCGGCGACGGCGGGCGGCGGCGGGCTGTGGGAGCGCGCCGGGTCGCCCGAGCATCAGGCGGCGGTCTCGCGGCTGTCGCACCTGTCTTGTAACGTGCCCAGCCGGGGCATATGAGAGGGGGACGCGGTGACGGACGAGACGCCGGTCGACGAGCAGAGGCGCCCGCCGGCACCTCGCGACCGGGGTGAGCAGCCAGAGACCGCGCCGGACAGCGCCGCACCGGACGCCGCCGCGTCAGCCGCCACCGAACCAGCCGCTACCGACCGAGCCGCCACCGGCCCAGTTGGCAGCCCAGCC
>Ga0164243_10003346_pt1 | contig 25714 bp, 35 predicted proteins | sample OricompcompostOP_FD_108781 | JGI IMG/M metagenome (GOLD analysis project Ga0164243, IMG submission 108781) | Organic Plus compost microbial communities from Emeryville, California, USA - Original compost - Organic plus compost (OP) | ecosystem: Engineered > Solid waste > Mixed feedstock >...
CCAGACCGGCGAATATGGTGATCTTTATGCTCAGGGTGTCATCGATCCGGTCAAGGTTGTGCGCACTGCGCTGCAGGACGCAGCCTCGGTTGCCGGTCTTCTGGTGACAACGGAAGCGATGATAGCGGAGAAGCCCAAAAAGGAGGCCGCTCCAGCCCTACCGGCTAGCGCCGGCATGGATTTCTAAGCGATTGTCTTAGGCTCGCCCCCGCTGGGGGCGAGCCTCCAATGAGGAGATAAAAATGGTTCAGAATACAATCAAGCGCCCACCCCAACCACTCTATTCCAGAGACCTTGTTGTCTGTCAGAGGGTTTTCGATGACATTCGATCGAGAGCTGGCGTTGCCAAGGAGACTGAGGAAGCGGAGCGAATGGCGGCCATCACTGTGGAATTATACAGGCAAGGTGTTCGCGAACCGAGCCATCTAAAAACAATGGTCGAGGCCGCGCGAGGCGTGTTCGATCACCGGGCGCACTAACGACTTGCGCCACATGCAACCGAAACCATCCACCTGGCATCAAAGGGGGTCAAGCTATGAGAAAGGAAAGATTGGAAAATTCGATTCCGGAGAAACCAGCAGCAATTAGCGCCGAGCATCTGCATCATCCGGCCCAACATTTCGGTCATCCCCGAGACGTTCTTGCAGCCGACGATATCGACATAGACGAGAAACGCGCCATTCTTGCGTCGTGGGCATCCGACATCTTTGCCATCGATTCCAGTCCGGCCCTTCGCCTTTATCCTGGAACCGATAAGGCCGTCTCATATGACGAAATCATCGAAGCGCTGAAGACGCTGGACCTGTCTGATCGGCAAGGGCGAGGCGCTCACGTATCGAAGAATGCACGGCAAAATCCGCAGCTAATCCGTCGAATGGCCAGCGCTACCAAATGTTTCACCAATCGCGGATTAAAGCCCTGTACGGGCCTTTGAAGTCAGCGCATCATCAAGAAACCGGACGGCATTGAGAATCGCTTGATCCGCTTCAGGCAGGACACCGGCCAGCAGATGCCAGACATGAAACATACCCGGCCACACTTCAAGCGACACGCGCACACGAGCCTCACCCAGATTGGATGCAAGGCGGATTGCATCGCTGAGCATTACCTCGTTTTCACCGATCTGGATCAGCACCGGTGCCAGATCGTGTAAATCTGCGAAAACTGGAGAGGCATCAGGATGTGTCGGCAATTCCCCGGCAAGGAACATCCGCGCCAGCTTATTCAAAAATTCGACGCTGCAAAGCGGATCAATACCGTCGCGGACAGTGGCGGACAGGCCACTATGAGTTAGATTGGCCCAAGGTGAAAAAGCAGCACCCGCCACAGGCAATGCGATCCCCGCATCGCGGGCCTTGCGCATCATTGTGACAACCATCGCACCGCCAGCGGAATCGCCCGCAAGAACGAGGTTTTTCGGATCAACGCCTGATGAAAGCAGCGCACGATAGGCGGCAAACACATCATCAATCGGGGTTGGAAACGGAAATTCCGGTGCCTGACGATAATCGGGTGCGTAGATTTTTGCATTCAAGGCCTTTGCCAGCCGCCCGGTCAAACCGCGATAGCCTTCAACGCCGCCATGAACATATCCGCCGCCGTGGATATAGAGCAAGACCCGTTGAGGTTCCGGGCCTTCGGGAACAGCCGTCATCGTCGGCACGGAATCCAGCGTCGCGGTTCCATAGGAAACGTCTTTCATCGCGGGAAACAGGTGGCCAAGACCGCTCATATAATCAGTACGGACTTGCGCCCAACTGGCTTCTGACGTGCCGTAAATCTTTTCTACAACGGGACCCGCGGCCTCGATCCAGCCGTTGAGGGCCGCCTGTGCATTTTCGGGAAGCGTATTCTGGGAGGACATTTAAATACCTTTCATAATCTGTTCGACAATGAGTTATATGGACCTTCGATTGACGAACAGGTTTCCCCAATGCAGCGCCGTGACATCGCGAAACATCTGCCCGCTGCTTCCGAGCTTGATCTCGGGGCGTTGCGCATCTTTGTCGCCGTGGCAGAAGCCGGCAGCTTTGTCGGGGGTGGAAAGGCGGTGGGATTGACCCGTTCTGCGGCGGGTAAGGCGCTGGCGCGGCTGGAGGCTTACCTTGGAACGCGGCTGTTCCACCGCACCACCCGCCGCCTTTCCCTGACAACCGAGGGCCATGAATTCTACCACCGAAGCAGGCAACTGCTCGAAGACCTTGCCGAGGCCGAGGCAAGCATTCGTCCCAACCGGCTTCAGCCTCGCGGCACATTGCGCCTGACGGTCTCGGAAGGTTACGGAAAGGCGAAAATCATTCCTTACCTCGCGACTTATCTCGAAACCGCGCCCGATCTAGCTGTGGAAGTGAGCTTCACCGAACGGATGGTCGATCTGGTCGAAGAGGGCTTTGACCTTGCGATCCGGGTCGGGTCAGTCGCGACAAGCGGGCAGTATATCACGCAGGTGATCGACCGGACGCGGCTGGGACTTTATGCGTCACCGGACTATCTCCTCAAACGGGGCAAACCGGCCAGTACTGATGAGCTTAGGCATCATCAACGGTTAATTTACGGCCTGGGCACCACGTCAACGGTATGGAACCTGCTCCGTGAGGATGATCTGCCCATTACGATTGAAGGAGGTGTCCATATCCGCTTTGACAGCGGCGACGCGATCCGTGTGGCCGCCCTCGCGGGCCTTGGGATCGCACTTCTGCCCTCGTTCATCGTTGAACAAGATATCACGGACGGCAAGCTGGTGGAAATCCTGCCGAAAACCGCTATGAGCGAAGCCGCCATCCATGCGATTTATCCCAGCAGGCGTCACCTTTCCATCCGCACCCGAAGCTTCATTGAGGGGCTGAAGCGTTCTTTCCGATAGTGCGGAGGCACCGCTCAATCTGGCTCATCCACGCTCACGGCAAGCGACAAGCCTGCCATAAGGATGATGAAGACGCCAAAGCCCAGCACGGTATGGAAAACGCCGATGTGGCCTGCGGCATATCCGGCTATCATCGCCAGAAGCGCGTTCGGCAGATAGCTGGCTATGTAGAAGGACGAGATCAGGCCGGCACGTTCTTCGGGCCTTGCCCGCGCCACAAGACCGCGCAAGACGCCAAGGAAGCCAGCGCCAAAGCCGATGCCGGTCGGCAGTGAACCGAACAGAAGCAAGACAGGGCTGTGAAATAGCGTACCGAGCAGGACGATCCCGGTTCCGGCAATAATCGCCAGCCCCGCCCAGTTGCGCGCCGTTGTTGCCGAATGATGGCGGAACAGCATGACGGCACCCGCACCCGCCAGAGTCAGAATTCCGACCGCAGCACCACTCAGCCACGCCATCGACGGTCCTGCCGCCATTTCGTGCAGAAGCCCGGGCAACAGCGACAGAAACAGCGCGCCCAATCCCCAGACCGCGACATTCAGCGGGATGATGCGGAGAAACATGGCTCGCACCTCGGTCGGAATCTCGACCTTTGGACGCAGGGATAAGCCTTTGCTGATTCTGTTCTGGAAAGTCTCCGCTGAAAGCAAGGTGCGCAGTATTTGGATCAGGGAAAGCCCCAGGGTCAGTGCATAGACCAGCCGCAAGGGTAACGGCGCGAACTGGACCAGAACACCTGCCCCGATCGCGCCCAATGCCATGCCAACCATAGGCGCCAGACTGTTGATCACCGCGCCTGTCTTGTGATCGACATCCAGAAGCGCTGCCGCAACCGCCGTGGTCGCAATACCTGTGGCAAAACCCTGAACCAGACGCGCCGCCACCAGCCAGCTTCCGCTGTCAGCAACGAGGAACATGACAAGGGCAACACATTCCACCGCGAGCGCCGCCACGATGACAGACCGTCGGCCATAATGGTTGGATAAAGCTCCCAGAAACAACAGCGAGACGAGCAGCGTTCCGACATAGATCGCGAAAATCACGCTGATCAGAAAGGCCGAAATGCCCCAGCTTGCCTGATAAAGCGGAAACAGCGGCGTCGTCATGCTCGATGCCGCGAAAAACAGAATGATGGTGAGGCCGTGCAAAGCAAGGGCGGATGAACTTTCCGCCCCGCCCCGCGTCTCGTTACAAAGGGTGGTCATGTCAGCGATTCCATGCTAAAAGCGAATTTGTTGCGTTTGTAGCGCAAACTGACCACTAAAGCAAATTATTTGCGTTAGTGGTCAGTTTGATGCGTCACGCCGTACCGTGGAAGACCTTGAATTGTCCTTGAGAGATCAGACAGATACAGCCCCTGCCCCAATCAGCCGACCGGGAGGCCGCGCGGCGCGGATACAGGCCGCCGTTCTGGAAGCCGTGGAAACACTGCGGCAGGAAAAGGCCGCATCCGAGATCACCGTGCCGATGATCGCGGCCCGCGCAGGCGTCACGCCCTCGACCATCTATCGCCGTTGGGGTGATCTTTCGCAATTGCTGGCCGATGTCGCCGTGCGGCAGTTTCAGGCCGATGCGCTGCCGGCGGATAGCGGCGACTGGCAAAGCGATCTTGGGCTCTGGCTTGAACAGTTCGTGGACGAGATGAGTTCAGGCCCCGGACGCGCATTGCTGCGCGAAGCGCTGGCCGGAAGCTCGACCGAACGTGCGGGCCAATGCACGGAATGTATCCTGCGCAACCTCGCCAGCATCATTGCTCGCGGTGTCCGGCAAGGCGCAACCCCGCCCGACGCAGAAACCGTGCTCGACCGGGTCGTGGCACCGGTGATCTACCGGATATTGTTTACGAAAACACCGCCCACCACGGACTATGCCGCAAAGCTATTGCGTCAATGTCTGGATGGGAAGACAGGCTGACTTTCGCCGTCTGTCCAGATCTTTCGGTCAATGCGTAACCGCGACAGCTTCCAGTTGCGCAGGCGCCATGAGCGCGAATGCGGAGCGCATTTCGCGCGCTTCCTCACCGGGACTGCGACCGAAAAGCCGTTTGAACTCGCGGTTGAACTGTGACGCGCTTTCATAGCCGACCCGTGCCGCAGCCGCTGCTGCCGTTACATCGTCGCGGATCATCATAAGGCGCGCCTGATGCAGGCGGACAGACTTGATATATTGAATGGGCGAGGTTGCTGTAACCGCCTTGAAATGGGCATGGAAGGCGGGAGTGCTAAGGCCCGCTTCATTTGCCAGCGAGCCCACATCGAGCGGCTGGGCGTAATCGCTATGAATGCGCCGCAGAACACGCGCGATGCGGCCGAAATTGCCATGGCTTGCCAAGGCTGCCCGGATCGCACCGCCCTGCCCGCCCACCAGAACGCGGAAACACAATTCGCGAACGATGGCAGGCCCCAGCACCCTTGCTTCCAGCGGCGAACACAATGCGCGAAGCAGGCGCACCGTCGTATCGGCCAGCGTGGCGTCCAATGGTGTGGAGACGATACCGGCGGGCGGACTTGCCGGGCTGCTGGCCTGCTGATCGACCTCGATGATCAGATCGGCCACGGCGGTCATGTCGAGACGAACGGAGACAGCCAGCAAAGGCTCTTCGGGACTGGCATCCGTCTCTGTCGAGAAAGGCAGCGGGACGGACAGCACCAAATAATGCTGTGCATCGTATTGATAGACCTGATTGGCCAGATAGCCGCGTTTGTGCCCCTGACAGACGATCACGATGCTGGGCTCATACAGCACCGGCGTGCGGCCCAGCGGGCGATCCGCCCGCATGAGGCGGACGCCATCAAGCAGCGATTTCGTATGACCCTCATGCGGAGCAAGCTGCCGGATCAGCGACGCCATCTCGGCTTGCCGCGAGGTATCCGACTTGAATTCTCTCGTATTTATGTGGTGGTTATCCATACAAAATGGATACAATAACACACATACCGTCGGCAATAGACATTAAAATAAATAGTTTTAGGCAATAATACAAGAGCTCTTGGTCTAGCTCGTTCCGCATCGTCTAACTAACTTCCTTCTCGTTCAAACACCCTCTGCGGTGCCGCATGCGACTGCTGCAGGAAAGGAGGAAGAAAACATGGATATATCACCTGATGCCAAAGTCATTCTGTTGACTGGTGCCAGCAGCGGCATTGGCGAAGCCACCGCCCGCCATCTGGCCCGAATGGGCCATCATCTCGTCATAGGTGCACGCCGTACCGAACGTCTTGCAGTATTGCAGGAAGAATTACGGACCGAAGGCCGGCAGGTTGACGCCCTGGCACTCGACGTCACACGGCTTGAAGACCTTCAGCGCATGGCCGATTTCGCGCGCGAACGGCATGGGCAAATCGACGTGCTGATCAACAATGCCGGCGTCATGCCGCTTTCCCCTCTGGCGGCGCTAAAGGTCGATGAGTGGAACCGCATGATCGACGTCAATATAAAGGGCGTATTGCACGGCATTGCAGCCGTCCTGCCGGTCATGCAGGCAGAGGGCAAAGGGCACATCATCAACATCGCCTCAATCGGCGCGCATGCCGTCTCGCCCACTGCCGCAGTCTATTGTGCAAGCAAGTTTGCAGTACGTGCCATTTCAGATGGTCTGCGTCAGGAAACCGACCAGATTCGGGTGAGCGTCATCAGTCCCGGTGTCGTGCAATCGGAACTGGCGGATCACATCACCGATGAAACGGCGCGCGCCGCCATGCTGGAGTTTCGCCGTGTTGCCCTGCCCCCGCAGGCGGTGGCGCAGGCAATCGCCTATGCGATCTCGCAACCCGACGACGTGGATGTCAGCGAAATCATCGTGCGTCCCACTGCCAGCCCCTTTTGAGCGACAAATCCCAATCGACAAGGACTATCATGTCACAGACAATGACAACATCACCCCAACACGACCTGCCCTTTGCAGGCAAGGTCGCTATCGTCACCGGTGCCGCCAGCGGTATCGGCCTTGCGACAGTCGAGCTTCTTCACGCTCAAGGCGCACGTATCGTAGCGGTCGGCCGTGGCGATAATGTCAAGGCCCTCGCCCGCGACAGCATCGTGCCGCTGGTTGCGGACGTCGCGCAGGAAGCAAGCTCGGCACGTGCGGTGGATACAGCGCTTTCAGAATTCGGGCAGCTGGATATTCTGGTTAACAATGCCGGTATCATCATCAACCGGCCCTTGGCCGAGATGAGCCTTGATGAGTGGAACCAGGTGCTTGCGGTCAACGCGACTGGTGCCTTCCTGTTTTCGCGCGAAGCCATGCGGGCGATGATGCCTGCCCGACGCGGGGCAATCGTCAATATAGGCTCCTATGCCTGCTTCCAGTCCTTTCCCGGCATTGCCGCCTATGCGGCATCCAAGGGCGCGCTGGCGCAACTCACCCGCACGTTGGCGCTTGAGGCCATCGGCCACAGCATCCGCGTCAATGCGGTCGGCTCAGGTGATGCAGTGACCAATATCACGAATGCAATCCAGCCAGATGGCCGCGCCTATCTTGCCGAACATGGCCGCAAAGCACCAATCGGTCGCGCTGCTTCCCCTGAGGAAATCGCTGAAGTGGTCGCTTTCCTCGCCTCGGACCGCGCAAGCTACATAGTGGGAGCCATCGTCATGGCCGATGGCGGGATGAGCGTGGCCATTCAATAATCAACAAACAACAGGAGTATCCATTCATGCAGCAACAAACTCAAAACAAGGTCTGGTTCATCACGGGGGCTGCGCGCGGCATCGGCCTGTCTCTGGCGCGGAAGGCCATGGCCAAAGGCGATAGCGTGGCCGCCACCTCGCGCACGCTCGAAAGCCTGCGGCAGGCATTTGGCGACGACAGCGCGCAATTTCTGGCACTGGAAGTCGATCTCGTCAGCGAGGCAAGAGTGAAAGCCGCCATCGACAAGACCATCGCCACCTTCGGTCGCATCGACCGCGTGGTCAACAATGCGGGCTACGGCCAACAGGGAGCCGTCGAGGCACTCTCCGACGCCGAACTGCGGCGCAATTTCGACGTCAATGTCTTCGCGCCCCTGCATGTGCTGCGCCATTCATTGCCGCATCTGCGTCGGCAGCGCAGCGGCCACATCTTCAATGTGGCTTCCATTGTCGGCTTTCAGGGCAGCTATGCCGGCTGGGGTAGCTATGTCGCCAGCAAGTTTGCGCTAGCAGGGCTGACCGAAACCCTCGCCGCTGAACTTGCGGAACTCGGCATCAAGGCGACTGTCGTCTATCCCGGCCCGGTGCGCACCGGCTTCCTGTCGAAGGACAGTCTGGTGGTGGCCGAGCATTCCATCGCCGATTATACTGAAGCGCAGGCTTCGCTCGACCTGCATATGAATGAGTTGGACGGCAAGCAGGCGGGCGATCCGGAGAAAGTGGCGACGCTGATCATGCAGGCCGCAAGTGTGGCCGAGCCGCCGGTGCATCTCTTTGCGGGCAAGATCGCAAACACTTTGGCCGAACAGAAGATGGAAGCCATACACAAGGATCTCGATGCTTGGCGCGGCGCTTCAGACGCCACAGATTTCGACGATTGACCGCATGAATGAGGCGCACCGCAGGCATGGCTTGCGGCGTGCCATCAAATTCACGATGGATCTGTATCATGTTTGACGAATTTCCGGCTGAAAAGGCCTATCGCATTCTCGAATCCGGCCCCATCCTGCTGGTATCGACGTACGGGGTGGACGGTCGCGCCAACCTTATGACCATGGGCTTCCACATGATGATAAGCCACGATCCGGCATTGGTCGGCGTCGTCATCGGTCCGTGGGATCATAGCCATGAGGCGCTTATGGAAAGCCGTGAATGCGTGCTGGCCGTGCCAACCGTCGATCTGGCGGAAAAGGTGGTCGATATCGGCAATTGTTCAGGGGACACGGTCGATAAATTCGAGCGTTTCGACCTGACACCCGTCGCAGCAAAAACCGTGAGCGCGCCGCTGGTGCGTGAATGCTGGGCCAATCTCGAATGCCGCATCGCAGATGATGGCTGGTCGCAACGCTATAACCTGTTCGTACTGGAGGTCCGGCACATCTCGGTCGACAATGCGCGGCAGGAAAAGCGGCTCATCCACCATCAGGGCGATGGCCGCTTCAGCATCGATGGCGAAACCATCGATCTGGGCGAACGCATGGTCAAGTGGCGTTACTTGATGGATTGACTTGCTTCCGCGCCTTGGCGAAACCGCGATCCGTGGCGATGAACCGCTTCAGCAAGGGCACGATCAGTCTGGCAGGCCCGCTGGGCGCACCGCTATCGGCCAACAGAGCGCCGTAGTCGATGAGGTCACCGTGGAACTGCGCGGGCAATTCCACCGCCACTTTCATCGGCTTGTCGTCGGCAAGAAGACCGAGTTTCAGCTTTGTCATGGTCAGTCCCTGTATGGTTCGAGAACTAAAACCCGCGTCACGATGACCCTGACCGGGAAGCCCGACGGGATGGTTAGCGTCGGCGCGACCTGCAACTGGCACTGGACGATCTGCTGCCTGGCCTGATTGATGGTGTCCTGTGCCCCGTCGCGGATGGCACGGATCAGCCTGTCCTCGTAGTCAGTCGCCAGTTCCGTGCCGATGCCGAGCAGCGTTGACAGGCCGGCTGCCTTCCTCAAATCCCACCAATGGTAATAGACGCCATCCTCAAGCCCGGTATAGCCGGAAGCGTCAGCACCGGCTAGCGTTCCAACACGATGGAGCGGCCATTGGGCAAGATCAGGCGGTTCCAGACGAGGAGGATGCGGCGCTGCCCGAACTGCACGCCGGCATCATATTGCCCGATAATTCGCGTTCCCTGTGAAACCAGGATAAGCGGGCCGGTTGGGCTGTCATAGATTGGGATGTTTTGAAAATGTCGCAATGCGATGCGGCGTGACTGAGTGCCGACGTCCCCAGGGCTATCTTGCAATTTGAAGCGGTTATGCCTGGACCGCTCACGGGAACGCCCTGCGGTGAGGCCATTTCCAGCGCGATGTCGTTAACAGGCATGTTGCACCATGAGCCGACGAGATCAAAATGTCTCACCCATAACAATTGTATGTGGTTGCGTGGTTCGTTACCCCCGATTTGAACCTGTTTTAGCTAAGGCACTGTTATAACTGATAAAATGAGATTTCGGTGTGTTATGATAATTTTTGGAAAACAAAAACCCTCAGCCAACTATTTGAATTGATTGAGGGTTTTGGGTTCTAACTGGTTGCGGGGGCACGCAACTACCGATACCGACATTTGTTGGAGATAGCGATCTAGCAAGGTGATGGTGTCCCACGGCGTGGTGTAGCTGGCGGCGTTGTTCGCCGTGTTCTCCGGCATTGCCGGGTTGATCAGCGCGCCACTGCCGGCAGGCTGATGAGGGGATCATCGCTCAAGTGGCCGACGCTTTCCAGCGTCATGTAGCGGGCGCGCTGGACGGCCCACTCGTCGTTCTGTTCAAGCAGCAAGGCTCCGACGAGCCTCACGATGGCGTCGTCATTCGGGAAGATGCCGACGACGTCGGTGCGCCGCTTGATCTCGCCATTGAGCCGCTCGATGGGGTTGGTCGAATGGAGCTTGGCGCGGTGCTCCTTCGGGAAGGTCATGTAGGCGAGCACGTCTGGCTCGGCGTCGTCGAGGATGGCGGCGAGCTTGGGCACCTTCGGCCGGATCTGGTCGGCGACGGCCCGCCACTGGGTGCTGGCGGCTTCCGGTGTCTCCTGGGCGAAGGCAGTGGCGATGAAGGCAGAGACGACGCGGCGACCGCTCTTGCCGGCATGGGCCAGAACGTTGCGCATGAAGTGGACGCGGCAGCGCTGCCAAGTGGCCGAGAGAACCTTGGTGACGGCAGCCTTGAGGCCTTCATGGGCGTCGGAGACCACGAGCTTGACTCCGCGCAGGCCTCGGCGGGTCAGCTTGCGCAGGAACTCGGTCCAGATCGGCTCGGCCTCCGAGGTGCCAATCTCCATGCCCAGAACCTCGCGCCGGCCGTCCGTGTTGACGCCGACCGCGATGATGACGGCGACGGAGACGATGCGGCCGCCTCGACGGACCTTGAGGTAGGTCGCGTCGATCCACAGGTATGGCCAGTCGCCTTCGATCGGCCGTTCGAGGAAGGCCTTCACCTTGCCGTCGATCTCCTCGCAGAGCCGCGACACCTGGCTCTTCGAGATGCCCGACATGCCCATCGCCTTGACGAGCTCGTCGACCGAGCGCGTCGAGATGCCCTGGACGTAGGCTTCCTGGATCACCGCCGTCAGCGCCTTCTCGGCCATGCGGCGCGGTTCCAGAAAGCCAGGGAAGTAAGAACCTTTCCGGAGCTTGGGAATGCGCAGCTCGACGGTGCCCGCGCGCGTCTCCCAGTCCCTGTCGCGATAGCCGTTGCGCTGGGCCGTCCGAAGCGAAGACTTCTCGCCATAGGCGGCGCCGGTTGCAGCACCCACCTCCATCTCCATCAGCCGCTCGGCGGCGAAACCGATCATCTCGCGCAGGAGATCGGCATCCGCGCTCTTCTCGACTAGCGCACGCAGGTTCATCATCTCGTCGGTCATCGGTGGTTTCCCCAGAAAGGTTGGCTTCGACAACCAGACCCTACCGGAAAACGCCGATGACCACCGCGCTACCCACCTACACCACGTCCCGGGACGTCACCAGCAAGGTTCAACAGAGTGACCAGAATATGCCGAACTGGCGGCATATAAGGAAGCATCTGAACGATATGCCGCTCGCACAGATAGACTGAACCGATCAGATTTGGGCAAGGAGGATTTCTACCTCGGATATGAAACGCGAGGGATTGTGAGCCGAGAACATCATGTGCAACTCGGTCTTCGCGCGAGTGAAGCCGACATAGAAAAGCCGACGAGATTCGACGAGATCGCGAGCGCTTGGATTGTTCCGCGGTATCCGACCTTCGTCCATCCCGAACATTATAACCACAGAGAACTCGCGCCCCTTTGAGCTGTGAAGAGTAGAGAGTTTGACGCAGTCGCGACCTTCCCCCTGTCTGGCAAATTGGCTCAGGATCATTTCGTGGCAGTCGCCGGTTGCACAGCGATCTATGAACGCGCCAAGCGTCTCGCCTTCATCCTGCATCGTTCGACATGTCGCCAATAGATTGTCAACTAGCTCTTCGCGCAACTCGCTAAGCCAGCTATGCAACAGGACGGTCCCGTCTCTCCTGCGCCACAGCGCTTCTACCAGGTTCCGTTGGAAACGGAGTTGCGCATCCTCGCCCGCGAGCGCTTCAGCGAATAGGCGCTTACCCTCATTTACGAGACGGCCAAATCGGGGTGAGCCGGTTTTCCAGCGTCCGCAGCACCACTCGGCGCATTCCTCCAGCCACCGCATGAGGCGGCTCGCGCGCGGGAATAGCGCATTCGTGTCGCTCCTGAGCGTCGGTAAACCTGCTGCCTGCGCCGCTTCCGCAACGGCGTCTCCAATCCATGCCGCTGGATAGAGAATAGCAATATCGCCGAGGTTCAGATCGGGCAGCCGCTCCTGAATCTCAGGAAGCAGGTCTGAGAAGAGATATGCCGCATGGTGTTCGTATTGCCCGTTACGCGGGTGAAAATATATTGTGCTTTTTGCTGCCCCGTCTGCCGGTTCGTAATCGCGCTCTTCACCGAGTGCATAATTTGAAGCGGTGACAATCCGGGAGCCGGACCGGTAGTTCAGCCGGAGTCTCACAGTTTCCACGTCATCGCGCTGTGAGAGGTCCTGAAGCAATTCAGGATAGGCGCCGTTAAATCCATAGATCGATTGATCCACATCGCCGACGGCAAATAGGCGCATGCCGGTACTGAAGCACAGTCCCATTACCATGCGGTGAAGCGCTCGGCCAAGGTCCTGATATTCATCGACGACGAGGATGGGAAATTTCGCGAGCAGGGCCTTTTGTAGCCAATCGTGCTGTCGCAAGGCACGCACGGCCAACAGCGGCATGTCGTCAAAATCGATCCGTCCCAAAAGAACAATTCGAAAGACACGTTCGAGCGCGCCAGAAAATACGGCATTAGCCTTGATCACGCGATCGAGACTTTCACGCAAATCCGGGAAAAAGTGCGGCCTACCAAAACTGTCTAATAGTCAAAATAAGAGTCGGACAATTCGGTAAATCGCGTTGAGTGTTGTTTGCAAAATCGACCCGAAATGCAGGCGAATCATCAGAATTCCAACGAAACCGAGAGCCGCGAGAACCATGCCTAGGAAGAGATTTTGTTCCGCCACTGCTGCAACGAGCAGGCCCGGGTAGCCGCTATATTCGAGAGCGTATGGAAAGGCAAAAATGAGCAAGGCGACAAGAATCAGGACTGAAATGAAGCGGCGTGAGAGTTCTAAAAGATAACTCGACGATGTCATGAGAATAACCTTTGATCGACGGCAACGATTTGAATTCTATGATAAATTATCTTGTTTTCCAAGGGCATCCGCTGCTTTACAGCGGCCCGCGCCCTATCGCCGGCACAACCGGCGACCGAGCCAATTGCCTGCACCTGGTCAAGCTCAGCTAGACGCCCTGCCCGTCTCCTCCGGAGCCGATCAGGCCGCGAGCACGCTACGACCATCTGCCGATTGTCTCGGCCCTTCGGGTAACGACCGCGGAAGCATGGTGCCTGCCTTAAACCTTCACCCATAACCTGAAAGGAAACTCGACATGAAAAACATCCTCCTGGCTTCGGCGCTCCTTGTTGTTTCAAGTAGCGCAGCCCTTGCGCAATTCCCGGTCTCGGAAGGTGACCCAGCCGGGGGCTTGGCCGAAGGCCAGAAGTCCATCGTGGATCTCGTGTCCGAGGGATATGAGATCAAGGCAACAGTTGGTCCGCTTATCATCCTTCAGGACGATAAGGCGCTTTACGGTTGCTCTGCGGGGCGCACCGGTCCCGCTGACCTGAAGGCCGGCGTCATACCGGCGAGCAAAATCCCCTGCGTGCCGATCAAATAAGAAGAGAAATGTGCCGCCCTGCAGGGCGGCGCTTTTAGTTTGTGCACACAAATGCGCCTTTAATGTTCGGGGCCGCATAGGAAAAAATCAGTCTTGAAGTCTTATCCGACCGCCTGAACCTCATCCTCGATTTCTCGAATACGCTCCACGGCCTCGCCTTCCGAAAGCCGGCCGTGCTTCATCAAGACTGCGACACAGTATTTGAACAGGCGCATGTAGGCGTGGCCTTGGTCATTCAGCTTTCCGCGATAGATGTGTAGGTGGCCGCTTTGCAGGGCGGTCGCGGCGAACTCTGAAATGAGCATCGCGGCGGCATCTGCGACGGGCCAGCCGCCCTTGACGATGAGATCGGTCGCAAAGCTGCTATCGGTCTTTATGCCGGTGGTGACCTCTTTGATCACGGTCGTAATCACAGCGCCATCCCAGACGGTGGATTTGGGATAGTTCCGGTTGAATTCGGCAATCGCGTCAATCAGCAAGCGATTTTCTGGCGGCTGTCGCCGAAATATATCGGACAATTTCATTAGGTTTTCCCCTCACCGGCAGTTCCCCTGGAACTGCTTTACATTTCCTATAATCGTAATAGTTCGAGTGTTTTTTGGCCGCCCATGCAAGGCCGTTTTAATGTTCGGGAACCACAAATTATAGTGCCGCCTTTCGGCGGCTCTTTTGTTTGTCTGGTGGGGAAAGAAGGCCCTGCCCTCTCTCCCCAACAAGGACCGCCTTGACCCTCAGATGCAGCAAGTCGGTCGCACCCTGAAGGGTGCAACCGCGTTGCGCACCATCGGGCCGCGTGCCTGGGCACGCTCTGCGCCGGCCCTTGCCCCCCTCTCACCCGCTGTTCCGCACGAGCTCGGGAGCAGGAGCGGGGCTCCTGCCCCTGACGGGATAGAAGGCCGCTTCGCGGGAAAAAGGAGAGAATACATGACGAACACCAACAAAGCCGGGACTTTCACCGTCGCGTTGAACAAACTTGAGCGCGATCCGAAAAACGTCCGCAAAACCTATCGCAAGGAAGGCATTCAGGAACTGGCGGCCAATCTGCGCAGCGATGGCTATCAGCCGATGCATAATCTTGTCGTTCGCAAGGGCAAGAAAGGCCAATATTTGGTGATAGACGGCGAGCGCCGCCGTCAAGCCCTTCTGCTTTTGGCCGAGGCTGGCGAGATTCCGGCTGATTTCGCGGTCGAGTGCAAGGAGCGTGGAGCCGATGACGCCACGGCGATCAGCCTTGCGGCCAATGTCCTGCGCGAGGAAATGAACGCCATCGACCAGTACGAGGCTTTCAAGGCCATGGCCGACGAAGGCAAGGAAATCGCGGATATTGCAGCCCGGTTCGGCACCACGGAAACAATCGTGCGTCAGCGCTTGGCGTTGGCGCGTGTCGCGCCGGAGCTTTTGCAAATCTATCGCGACGAAGGAATGAGCTACAGCCAGTTGAAGGCGTTCACTGTCAGCGAGGATCATGAGCGGCAAATCCAAGTCTGGAACGCCCTGCCCTCTTGGAACCGGGAAGCCTACAGCATCAAGCATGCCCTTACCGAAGAACTGATCAGGGCCGACGACAAGCGCTTTACGCTTATCGGTGGCATCGACGTCTACGAAGCGGCGGGCGGTACGGTCAAACGTGACTTGTTCGATACGCGCAACGGCGGATATGCCACGGATGCCGCTTTGCTGGAAAAGCTGGTTGCGGAGAAATTCACCGCAATTGCCGAGCAGGTGAAGGCCGAAGGCTGGCAGTGGGTCGAATGCAGCGCGGACGTTCCTGATGGATTGCATCGTATGAAGCGCTTCTATCCCGAAGACGTGCCGTTGTCCGAGGAAGATCAGGCCGCGCTTGATGCAGCACAGGCAGAATATGACGAGCTTGCCGAACTGATCGAACATGACGCCGCCGATGATCAGGCCGAGGCGAAGCTTGAAGCCGTTCAGGAGCGCATTGACACCCTGACAGCCAAGACGGAGGCTTTCAGCGCCGAAGCGCTGGAACAGGCTGGCGCGTTCGTGATGATGGACTACTACGGCAGGGTTCGCATCGAGCGCGGCTTTGTGAAGGCCGAGGCCGCGACGGATGACGAGGACACGGAGAGCAGCGAGACGGAACAATCGTCCGAGTTGGCGGCTCCCGCTCTCCCGATGATGACGCATAGTGCGGCTCTGATAGAGGACCTGACCGCGCACAAGACGGCGGCGCTGCGCATCGAACTGGCGAACAATGCCGATATCGCACTGGTTGCCGTGGTGCATTCCATGCTGATCGACGTCATCTATCCCTACGGCGGCAACAGCGCCCTGCAAATCCGCGTCAGCCATGAACGGCTTGACGGTTCGATGAAGGATGCCGCGAACTGCAAGGGCTTGTCGGCCTTCAACGACTTGTCGGATCGCTATGGCGACATTCTCCCCGGCAATCCCGATGACCTGTTCGACTGGCTGCGAGAGCAGCCGCAGGACATGCATCTTTCGCTTCTGGCTTTTGCCGCCGCTCATTCCGTCAATGCGGTTGTGCCGAAGTTCTGCCAGCGTAAGGATGATGTTGCGCAGGCCGACCAACTGGCCCGGGCGCTTGGCGTGGATATGTCGGAATGGTTCGAGGCGACCGGTGACAACTATTTCAATCACGTCAACCGCACCACGATTGAACTGGCCGTGGCGGAAGCCAAAGGCAAGGATGCGGAAATGGCTGTTCGCGCCGCCAAGAAGAAAGGCGAAGCGGTCTTGATCGCAGAACGTCTTGTTGCCGGTAGCGGGTGGCTCCCTGCCCCGGTTCGGATCGCGGAGGAAGCCGCAGCCGAAGCAACAGACGAGGAAGCCGACGAGCAGTTTTCCGAAGCGGCCTAACCGCCGTAAGCCGGTCGCTCCGGAGAGGGGCGACCGGCCCTCAAATTAGGGCGATAAAATCTCGATAACGCTTGACAGACTGTATATTAAAATATACACTTCAGTATGCTTACGATCAAACGTACCACTATCTTTATTGATTGGCTCAAGGGTCTGAAAGACCGTCGTGCCGTCGCGCGGATTGCGATGAGAATTGACAGATTTGAGTCTGGCAACCCCGGTCATGTACGAGATGTTGGCGATGGCGTGGGCGAGATGAAAATCGACTATGGGCCGGGCTACCGAGTCTATTATGTCCGCCGCGAAAAGACCATTTATCTATTACTTTGCGGTGGAGACAAGCGAACGCAGGACAGAGATATAGCCGAAGCCAAGCGCATCGCAAAGGAGTGGACAGATGAAGAAGATTGAAGTGGCTGCATGGGACAGCGCGGAAGTTCTCGACACGCCCGAGGCCATTGAAGAATACCTTGCCGCCGCATTTGAGACGGAGGACCCGGTGTTCATCGCCAAGGCGCTCGGCGTCGTTGCCCGCGCTCGCAATATGAGCAAATTGGCTCGCAATACAGGAATGACACGGGCGGCGCTTTATCGCGCTTTCAACGGCGAGACGAGTCCGGAGTTCGCGACGATCATGAAGATCATGCATGCGCTAGGCGTCAGCATTACTCCCGTGGTGAAAAAGACCGAGGAAGCGGCTTGATCGGGGTTGCCGATCAAGGCCCCACTTATGGGGCGCTTGAAGATCGCAGAGCGAGTTTGGGAAGGAAGCCGTTATGATCGAAGTCATTCATGGAAGTCAGAATGTCTATGCCGATCTGGGCTTTCCAGATGCAGAGGAAATGTTTGTTAAGGCCAAGCTGGTGACGAAAATTCGTCAGATAATCAAAGATCGCGGCTGGACCCAAAAGCAGGCCGGGACGGTTCTGGGTATGCCTCAGCCGAAGCTCTCAAAGATGCTCAATGGACAGTTCCGGGGTATTAGTGAAGCTAAAATGCTTGAATGCCTCGCGCGCCTTGGTCGTGATGTTCAGATTGTTGTAGGGCCGGAACGAGATTCGACGGAAGCCGGTCACGTCAATGTGGTCTTTGCTGCGTAACGGCTAATCAGGCCATGGAGGTAGTCATGAGAACTTTGACGATCACGACGAATCCAGACTGGAAATCGGCGTTGCGTTCAGCCGGACAGCGGGCCAAGATTGGTTTGGCGTCAGGCGAATATCAGGGCGAAACGCTTAATTTCGAGACGCCGGGAGCCTTCTTCTCCCACCTGACCGAACGCCGCTGGCGCTTGTTGAATGAACTTTTGGGAAGTGGGACCGTGGGCGTTCGGGAACTTGCCCGCCGATTGGGCCGCGACGTCAAACGTGTCCACAAAGACGCGGCGGCTTTGGTCGAGTTGGGCTTGATCGAAAAAGACGAGCGCGGCGCGGTTCATTGCCCGTATGGGAATATCCACGTCGATATGGTGATGACACCCGCAAAAAGGTGGCGTGAGGTCGAGTATGTCCAACTTCACTGATTTTGATGTGGCGGATTATCTGGATAGTGACGAGATGATTGCAGAGTTTCTTGCCGCAGCCATGAAAGATGACGATCCAGAGGTTTTCATTGCTGCACTCGCCCACACCTCCAGAGCAAAGACCGCGCTGGCAGTCATTGAGTCTGGCCCGAACCACTGACGCTTCTCTGTTCCCTGATCCCAGGGAACAGGCGAGGAGAGCCCCCTACGGCCCCTCTCCTCCCGCTCCTCTCCCACCCGCGCGGCCGTAATCGGCCGCAAGCCGGTCGTGCTTCTCTCCTTGCACGGCCGGCCCCACATTGCGAATGTAGATAAGAGCATCTACATTAGAGTTGTGATTTATCTACATGGAGTGCCAGCCATGGCAATCAATGTCACGAACCAAACCGCCGACCAGTTGACCCGCAAGTTCGCGAAGATCGCGAATGTGAGCATTTCTGATGCGATCGTCATTGCCATGCGCGAAGCGATCGAGCGTCGTTTGAACGTCGAGACACCGGCTCAGACGGCTGCACGGCTGCGCGAAAAATATCATGTCGAGGGCAAGGAAGCAGCCAAAAAGCCGCTTCCGAAAGAAGCCTTTGACGAGATGTGGGAAGCGTGAGCGGCATGTTTATTGACGCTTGCGCCCTTGTCGCCGTTCTGGCCGATGAACCCGAATCGGAACGCGTGTCCGCCGCGATCATGAGCGCCAAGAAGCGTTTCACATCGCCGCTTGCCATTCTGGAAACGGCCCTCGCCCTCTCCCGGCCCGACAAGTTCGACCTTGCTATTGGCCAGGTCGAGCCGCTTATTATGGAATTTCTGGACGCTCGCGCTATCGAAATACGCGACTTGCCGCCCGCAAGACGCACTACAGCGCTGTCTCTTCACGCGGCCAATACCTATCGAAAAGGCCGTCACGGTCTTAATCTCGCAGACTGCATTCATTACGCGTGCGCAAAATACTATCGTGTCCCGATCTTGGCGACGGACGATGAATTTAGCGAAACCGACCTCGAAACCGTCCCGTAGGGCTCGTTTGCGGTAGGGGGCGAAATCCTACCCTAGGACTGAAGTGCCCCAAGGCTTCCCTCTATCTTTCGTCACCGAAATATTTCCGTCTCAGCCGCTCAAGTTCGCCGCCTTCCTGCAGTGCCAGGATTTCCAAGGTGACGTCGTGGCTGAGCGTATCGCCATGGCGGAAGCCGAAGCCGTATTTGTCGGGGTGGAAGATGGCTCCAACGACGGATAAAGGCGTAGAAGCATGCGTGTGGGCATAATATTCGAGGACCGGCGCATCACCGATGATCGCTGTGACCTCGCCCGAAACGAGGCTCTGGACCGCACTGTCGATGTTGCCATAGGGTCTTGTTGCAAGCCGCATATCGTTTGAATAGCTCTCCGCCACGCTGCCGCCGAGTACGCCGACACTGCGGCCGGGAAGATCCGCGAGCGAATTGATCTGGTGCGTCAGTGTCAGGGCCGTCATGACGCTTGTTACCGAAGAGGTAACGTAGGCGATCACGGCCACCCCGCAGACCATCCAGATGCCGCCGGAAATGCGCCCGATCCAGCCCAGCGCATTGGCGCGCGTGACCTTGCCCGACGTGGCAACCGACATGACCTCATAAAAACTCTCGGCAAGGCCTTCGTGCCATCTTCGTGGAAAGTCCTTGTCGAAACGGCGATAGAATACGGCCAGCAGAATCGTGGCCACGACTATGATGAAGACGAGCCAGGCCATGGCGCGAAGGTGCCCGGCCTTCTCCAAGCCGCCAAGAATCTGCCAGAAGCCGGAGCCCTGACTGTCGGCAATCATGATCCGAAGGCCCGCATCATACCAAGGTTGGGAAAAGGCAATGCGTTCGACGCGGTCTTTGGTGATGGTGAGATTCGACACCGCCACCTGTGCCTCTCCGCGCTGCACCGCTGCGATCAACGCCTCGAAAGTCGGATATTCCCGATACGAATAGCTGAGATTAAGGGGTGCAGTTGCTTCCCAAAGTTCTATCGCCATACCGGAATAATGGTCGCCGTCCTTCATCACAAAAGGCGGGCTCACATAGAGGCCAATCGTCAGCGGCTGTGTCGATATAGTGTCGTTTTGCGCTGTTGCGGATTGAGCAATGAACGTGGTTGCGACGATTGCAAGGAGCAGAAAGAAAATACGAAAGTTCATATCAATTATTCGACACCGACGTCGGTTCCCTCCCGGTTTCCGGTTTGGGAGCGGCGCTCCCGGATCTGTGTAACGCGGCACATGCCGCAAACAGGCCGCAGGCGAGAGCGGCGAAGATCGGCAATCCGTGGGGCGAGATTTCCATCGCTAACCCGCCTATCAGCGGGCCGGCAAGGGCGCCAAGCCCCCAGGCAATCGACAGCAAAGCATAGACGCTGACCAGTTCACCGTCTTTGTAGCGATCGCCGAGAATGGCGATGGTCGTCGTGTAGATGCCGACGAACGCGCCGCCCCAGACGAACAACAGCGGATAGGCGAGCCAGGCATGCGTCAGGGCGGCGGGCCAGATGAGCGCCCCCGCGGTCGAGACCATCGCCAGGATGACGACGAGGAGGCGACGATTCATCCGGTCGCCCAACCAGCCGATGGGAAGCTGAAGCAGGATCGATCCGATGAGCAGGATCGTGAGGAGGAAGGTCGCCGACTGTTCCGGCCAGCCGAGCGCCATCGCATAAAGGGGCAGGAGGCTGAGACCAGCCGATTCCAGCGCCGCGTTCAGGCCCGCGGCGGCAACCGCCACCGGCACGAGCCTCAGGTAGCGGAACGGGCTGTCCTTCGGCGCGCTCTCGTGCCGCGCTTCATGCGGTCGTCCGAACTGCAGAACCGCGCAGGCTGCGAGTGCGAGCGCGGCTCCGATAATGAATGCAAGCGCCATGTTTCGTCCGACAAGCGCCAGAATCGCCGGACCGAGCGCGGTTCCGGCCGACAAGGCCGTCACATAAATCGCGATCGTCTTGCCTCTTTTGGCCGCGCTCGTGATCTGGTTCAGCCAAGTCTCGGAAACCACGAAGAGGGTTTCGGAAGCGGCGCCCAAGGCCGCCCGCAGCGGAAACCACAGCCACAGGAAAGGGGCGGCGGGAAAGAGAGCGAACAGTGCGCCGGCGAGAAGCAGCGCACCCTTGGCGAGCTTGCCGAAGCCCAGGCTCCTGGAAAGGCGGGGAAGCACCGGCGCGACAACGAGGACGCCGACCGCGTACATGGCGCCGTTCGCGCCGATTAAAGTCTCGGTGTAGCCGGCATCTGAAAGTTCGAGCGCGATCAGCGGCGCGCTGAGACCGTAGGTCAATCCGAAGGTAGCGGCCGTCAAGATTACTATTGCTGTCGTTCTTGTCGTTCCGGTCAAGCCGCTGCCCCTTTGCCCTCCGCCCGCTCATCCTTGTGAGCCAACGTCTTTCTGGCGCGAAGGGCGTCGCTCAATTTTCTTCTCCATCGGCGCTCGCTATGTTCCACCACATGTTTGAGCAGCCGCGTGTAATCGAGCACCAATCCCGGCGTCCACGTCATGGCCTCGGCACGACCGCGCACGATCCGCATCAGCCAGAAATGCGGATCGCTGACGATGCGAAAGAGATCGCGCCAGAGTTTCCCGGTGTAAGCCGCTCCCTCAATGGCGGCGTCGAGCGCCTGGATCACCGTCGTCGAACAGTTGCGCGCAGTGAGATTGTAGGTCGTGTCTTTTGAGTAGGCTTGCCAGAACGTCCGTAGCGCCTGCGGATTGAACTGGCGAAAGGTGATCCTCTGATCGGGCATGCACCAGGCGGCAGCCTCGATCGCCAGAGATTCATTGAAGCGACCGGGCACGTTGTTTTCAGGTCCTGCGTAAAGCAGGGAACGGAAATCGTCCGGGCTGTGATCGATGTCGTTCGCCGGATAGTGGCTGACATAAAGATCGGGCGGCATTTCCAATGCCGCATGGCCTGTGGAGATCACCCCCTTCTTGTCGACGGCGGCCACGTAGCGGTCTATCAGTAATCGGCGCTGTGGGTCCTTCACCGAGCCGACGGCGGTCCAGACATAAACGTTGAGAATCTGATCACCGGCGCTGTCAATGGCATTTTCGGTGATGAGTGGATGGACCTTTCCACCTTGCCAGTTCCGCGCCGCATAGAGCGGCAGCGAGGTAACGGAAGCACCCTCCGGCAAATCGCGCAACGGCAGAGACATGCGGATTAGTGCATATCCGGAGGTGAGCAGGAGCAGCGCAAAGCAGAACGGTACGGTCAGCCGATGCGGGATGGGCCACGATGCAAGAATTCCGATCGCCAAAGAAACTTCGACCAAACCCGCCGCAATGCCGACGCGCCAGCGGTGGCTATGAACGACATAGGCCGAGGCAATGCGGAACAGTCCATCGGTCAGGAACGCAAGACCGAAGACGATGGCCGCTCCGATATTGTTGTCCCACGGAACGTTGAAAACCAGAAAGGCGGCAAAGAGAAAAGTGCCGCCGCGCAGCGCGTCGATCCAGTAGCTCCGCAACCCGCGGGAGGCCGCCGCTGTGATCTCCACCAGGCCTTCGGCCACAAGAAAGATCGCAAGCGTATCGAGAACGACCGACAGTATGCCATCACTAAGATCGAGCAGGATCGTGACACCGAGCGCCATCCAGACGATGCCGGCAAGAGAAAGCCACCGCCATGTCGGTTTCAGAGCGCGTGCACCAAGAAGCAGAAAGAGCAGCCGGATCATGGCTCGCCTCGTATTTGGAGGCGTGTGCGGTCGAATCGGAGGTTTGCCTGAACCATCGTGTTGACCATTCCCCTATCCCTAAAATTCTGATGGCCGGACGAACCGGTCACAGAAGGAAGATCAATGCCGTATGTTAGGTGGAAATCCACATTGGCTTGCCCTGGATCAACTATTGAGTGAAGCCCTTCGCTTCCATGCAGGATTTGACCAGTTCGGCTTGGTCCATGGCCTGGACAATGCCGTCGCCAATTCCCTGACCGATTGCATCGGTCATGTTCTTCGGCCTGTCATTGGATCCTATCCCGATGGTCGCAGCCTGCGCCTGATACTTGCAGTCGGCCATGGCCTGATCCGCTTCAGATCGGGGCGTGTTGTCCTTCACCCAGGGTTTGGGGCTGCTCGTGCAGCCGGTAGCCACAAATAGCGGAATCGTCAGGATAATGAAAAGCTTGGAATTCACTGCAAACGTCTCCCCTCGAAAATAGCGTATGCGTCACTTGTCATTGTGAACGCAGAATCGATCTTGGACTGCGATAGCGATCCCCCCACCACCGTCGATAATTTAGCAACGAGCATTATTATTCAACCTTACACTGGCAAAATGGCGAACAATCACGCTCGCTTGAGGGGGAGAGAGAGGCCCAATGCAACGATTTCTGACGATTGCATTTTTGCTGATTGGCTCATTTTGGATCACTTCAAACGCAAATGCGCAGGCGGCAAAACGTCTGTCGTCAAAACCAGCATTAACTATCGTCCTCCTTCAATGTGCTTGCGGGAACATAGCGGTATAGTGTGGGAACCGAGACACCGAGGCGAGCGGCGATCTCTTTGGCGGTGAGATCGCCCTTTTCGAGCAGAGCTTGCGCCTGGATGACCCCGGCTGCGTCAAGCGCTTTGGGACGTCCGCCCCGCCTGCCCTTTTTGCGCGCCGACTCCAGACCCGCAAGCGTGCGCTCGCGGATCAGATCACGCTCAAATTCGGCTATGGAAGAGAAGATATGAAAGATGAGCCGGCCGCCCGACGACGATGTGTCGATGTTCTCTGTCAACGATCGAAAGCCGATTTTGCGCTCGTGCAGCTCATTGACCGTTTCGATTAGCTGAAGCAGTGACCGCGCCAGTCTGTCCAGTTTCCAAACCACAAGCTGGTCCTGCCCCTCCCGCAAATACTCGATCGCCTTTTGCAGCTCGGGCCGGTCGGTCCGCGCGCCGCTCGCAGTCTCCGTGAAGATCTTCTTACAGCCTGCCGCTTTCAAAGCCTCAATCTGCAAATCTGCAGATTGGTCGTAGGTAGACACTCGGGCGTAGCCAATGAGCATTAAACACTCTCAAAAAGGGCTTCAGTGGGCGTTTTGAGAATGCTATCATTTGAGAAGGCTTTTGAGAAGCCCGCCAGGTTTAGACAGACAATTTTCTGACCTTCAGGTGCGGCCTCTCAAAAACGACCGTTTATGATAAGCTCTACCAGTATCATATTTTGCGAGATAGGAAATAAATGATGGATAAGGAAATAACCAGTGCGCGAGTGTCCATCCTCACTATTGCGATAACGATCGCCGCGTTTTTTTCAGTTCTATCGGCCATCTTTGCAGTCTTTACAGCTTTTCAAACGTATCAAATCAATTCGGATTTAGAGCGCCGGATAGATGCGGTTTCACAGCGCTCCAATCGCAACTGATGCGGGGAGCTCACGTGTTCAGTCGACGCTCTATTGCAGTTGCCGCTCTTGTGGCGGGCGCCATCCTCGCCGGCATGCAATCCGAAGTTGGTCATGTGCTCGACCAGCTCATCACGACGGTTCAAGCAAAGTTGCCGATCGTCGGAACTCCCCTCGCCCGAACCGCAATCGATTCCAAACGTGTCTATGTCTACGATGGCGATACGATCATCATCGACCGGCAACGCATGCGCCTGGTCGGCATCGATGCGCCCGAGGTTTCCGAGCCGCGTTGTGACGCAGAGCGCACAACCGGCTATGCGGCTCGTGATCGCTTGCGCGATCTCATTGCAAGGTCCGTGATGATCGAGATTGCCGATCGAGGCGAGCGTGACAAATATAGTCGCCCATTGGTGCGGCTCTTTGTCGACGGCCGCGACGCCGGGGATCTTCTCATGAGTGAAGGATTAGCCGTCAGGTGGCGACCTGGCTCCAAAGCATGGAACGAGCGATTCCGGCATTGGTGCGGAAACACGTCGCCGGCGTCCTGAACCAGTTACGGCTTGTCTTCGAAATTCGTTCCTCGACGTGCCTCAAGGACATGACGCAGCCAGAAGGGTCCGTCCTTGGCTGCTTTGTATCTGGCAAGCCAATACAGCAAAGCCAGAGTCCCGAGCAGGACGAACAGGGAACCGTGATCGAGGAATAGCGAACTGGTGAGGTAAGCGCCGCCGGCAATGAGGACGATCGGATACCACGTCAACAGCGATATCCCGAGAATGGTGCGTTCCTCAGTCGTATGCAGTGGCTCCATCATGTCTCCTGCCGGAATGGCTATTGCCGATAAGTGGACGCGGCGTTGATCGAACCTGGGAACGGGTTGATCACTACGTTCCTTGTATAGTTGCCGCGTCCGGCCTGAGCCTAACACATTAAAACTACAATGCAATTTTGCTGTATACAGCACATGAGTAAGCGGGCAAACGGCCTAGCCGGTTGACGTTCAGAAGGCGAGTTGCCCCGCGCTATGCGCGGCTGCAACTCACATCTCAATCATTTTCTCAATCCGCCTGCCAGCGGAAACCGTTCGCGCCAAGGGGCAGGCGCGGCAAGCCGCTTGTCGCGCCGTCAAAAAACGTATGGCCCGCCCCGTTTGCAATAGGATTTTTACGATGTTCTGATCAGTCTGCGTCAACGTATACGGTCTCATGAGCACCCCCATGGCCAAGATGGACATCCGCACGTTCAGAG
>Ga0164243_10003347_pt1 | contig 25706 bp, 24 predicted proteins | sample OricompcompostOP_FD_108781 | JGI IMG/M metagenome (GOLD analysis project Ga0164243, IMG submission 108781) | Organic Plus compost microbial communities from Emeryville, California, USA - Original compost - Organic plus compost (OP) | ecosystem: Engineered > Solid waste > Mixed feedstock >...
GCCATGGACGCCACCGCCCTCACGGCGATCGACGTGCACGTGCACGTGCACGCCTCGACGCGGGGCAAGTCCGTGAGCGAAGACTTCATGAAGGACATGTCCGCCTACTTCAAGTCGGACAGCAAGCCGGCGACGGTGCACGACGTCGCCGACTACTACCGCTCCCGGAACATGGCCGCGGTGGTGTTCGGCGTGGACAACGCGCGCAGCCCGGACAACGACCACCAGCCGAGCAACGAGGAGATCGCCGAGCTGGCCGCCGAGCACCGCGACGTGCTCATCCCGTTCGCCAGCGTGGACCCGGCGCGCGGCGCCGAGGGCGTCGCCTGGGCCCGCCGCCTGATCACCGAGTACGGGGTGCGCGGCTTCAAGTTCCACCCGAACTCGCAGGAGTTCTACCCCAACGACCGCGACGCGTACCCGCTGTACGAGGTCATCGCCGAACACGGGTGCATCGCGCTGTTCCATACCGGGCACACCGGTGTGGGGGCCGGAACCCGCGGGGGAGGCGGGATCCGGTTGAAGTACTCCAACCCCATGTACATCGACGACGTCGCGGTCGACTTCCCCGACATGCCGATCATCATGGCGCACCCCTCCTTCCCGTGGCAGGAGGAGGCGCTGTCGGTGGCCCTGCACAAGCCGCAGGTCTACATCGACCTGTCGGGCTGGTCGCCGAAGTACTTCTCCCCCGCGCTGGTGCAGTACGCGAACACGCTGCTCAAGCGCAAGGTGCTGTTCGGTTCGGACTTCCCCGTGATCACGCCGGACCGGTGGCTCGCCGACTTCGAAAAGATCGACGTACGGCCCGACGTGCGGCCGCTCATCCTGAAGGAGAACGCGGTGCGGCTGTTCGGCCTGGGCGGAGAGGGCTGACCCATGGCGACCCCCGACGAGAACCTCGCCACGCTGCTTGAGATCGTCGCCGACGTCGCGGCGGACCGGCCCGCGGTCGCCCATCGGGACAGGACGCTGAGCTGGCGGGAGTTCGAGGACCGCGCCTCCCGGCTGGCGCGGCATCTCGCCGACTCCGGCGTCGGCCCGGGGGCACGGGTCGGCATCGCGCTGTACAACGGGCCCGAGTACCTGGAGTCGGTGTTCGCGCTGATGAAGCTGCGGGCCGTACCGGTGAACGTGAACTACCGGTACCGGGAGCGGGAGCTGCTGGAGATCCTCGGGGACGCCGCCGCGACCGGCCTGATCTTCGACTCGGCGCTCGACGACCGGATGGCCGGGGTGGCCCGCGAGATGCCCGGCCTCACCACGCTGCTGCGCCTCGCCTCCCCCGGGCCGGACGGCGAGCCGGCCGCGCCGCCCGGCGCGGAGTGGGGGGACCTCAAGCCGGGCGACTACGCGTCGGCGGTGGCGGCGGCCGAGCCGATGCCGCGCATCGCGCGCGGCGGCGACGACGAGTGGGTGCTGTTCACCGGCGGCACGACCGGGCGGCCCAAGGGGGTGCGGGCGCCGCACCGCTGGCTGATCGGCGTCGCGGAGAACAACGGCCCGAAGCTGCTCGGCCGGGACGTGCCGGGCGACGTGGCCGACATGCCGGAGTTCGCCCGGGAGAACCTGACCCACCCGCGCCTGCCGACCTCGCTGGTGGCGCCGCCGCTCATCCACGGCACCGGCATGTACTGCGCGCTCGGCACGCTGCTGTGCGGCGGCCTGGTGGTCCTGCTGCCGAACCGCTCCTACCGGCCGCAGGACATCATAGAGGTGATCCCGCGGCACCGGGTCACCGACATGTGCCTGGTCGGCGACGCGTTCGCCCGGCCGCTCGCCGACGCGCTGGACGAGGCCGCGGCGGCGGGACGGCCCGCCGACCTGAGCAGCCTGCGCCGCATCCTGAGCGTGGGCGTGGCGTGGAGCGCCGAGGTGAAGCACCGGCTGCTGCAGCACTGCGACGCGGTGCTGCAGGACAGCGTCGCGGCGTCCGAGGGCGGCCCGTTCGCGGTCTCCTACACCAAGCGCGGCGACCGGGCGATCACCTCGCGGTTCGAGCTGTTCCCCGGCGCGCGGGTGGTCACCGCGGACGGCGAGGACGTGGTGCCGGGCTCCGGCCAGGTCGGCTACCTCGCCGCGCCCGCCCCGGAGGAGATCGGCTACCTGGGCGACCCGGTCAAGAGCGCCGAGACGTTCCGGATGATCCGCGGCGAGCGGTACTCGGTGCCGGGCGACATGGCGATCCTGGAGGCCGACGGGTCGCTGGTGCTGCTCGGCCGGGACAGCCGGGTGATCAACACCGGCGGCGAGAAGGTGTTCGCCGAGGAGGTGGAGCAGGTCATCTGCGCCCACCCGGACGTGGAGGACGCCAACGTGGTCGGCATGCCCGACGAGCGGTGGGGGAACCGGATCGTGGCCGTCGTGGCGCTGCGCCCCGGGGCCGAGCTCACCGCCGAGCAGATCCGCGAGCACGTCGGCAACGAGCTGGCCGACTACAAGCGGCCGCGCGAGGTGGTGTTCGTGCCCGCCATCCAGCGCACGCTCACCGGCAAGTCCGATCTGGCCTGGGCCCGCAAGGCCGCGGCCGGCGAAGCGTAAGACTCCTCCGTTTCCCGGGAGTGGGAACCGTACAAGGAAAGGATCGTTCATGGCAGCCACCACGGCCGTCGGCGTCGAGGGCGTGAAGGAACTCGCCGGGAGGCATGTCGGCTACAGCGAGTGGGTGGAGATCACGCAGGAGCAGGTGAACCTGTTCGCCGACGCGACCGGTGACCACCAGTGGATCCACGTCGACCCCGAGCGGGCCAAGTCGGGGCCGTTCGGCGGGACGATCGCGCACGGCTACCTCACCCTGTCGCTCACCCCCTTCTTCCTGCCGCAGATCCTCAAGATCGAGGGCTTCTCGATGGGGGTCAACTACGGATGCGACCGGGTGCGGTTCCCCTCCCCGGTGCCGGTCGGCAGCAAGCTGCGCTGCGGGGCGAAGGTGGAGGAGGTCACCGACGTGCCCGGCGGCGTGCAGATGTCGCTCACGCTCACCTTCGAGGTGGAGGGCAAGGAGAAGCCCGCCTGCGTCGCCTCCATCATCGTGCGCCACTACCTCTGAGCCGGCGCGCCGGCAGTCGTCGCACCAACGGCCGGGCGGCCCCGCTCGGGGTCGCCCCGCCCTCGCGGGGCGGGAACGGCCACGGCCCCGGTCATGATCGTCACCCGGAACGACGTCATGGCCGGGGCTCTTCCCGTCCTCCCCGGGCCGGTCACGAGGAGCCCGGGCCGGTCACGAGGAGAGGGCCGGGCCCGGATGGAGCGGGAGGCGGTCCAGGAGGGCCTCGACGACGGGGCGGGCCTGCCGTTCCAGCGTGTCGCGGCGGTGCAGGAACAGCCGCTCGGCGCGTACGGCCGGCCAGTCGGGGGGCAGGTGCCGCAGCGGGAGGCGCGGGTCCTGGCGGATGATCAGCAGCCATTCGGCGGCCATCAGCAGCTGGCGGGACAGCGGGTCGTCGGCGCCCGGCGGCCCCTCGTTCGCCTCCCAGCGCCGGAGGAAGTCCCGGTAGCCCTGGGCGATCTCGCCGAGGTCCCACGCGTCGGCGATCATCTCGTTGATCCGGGTCGGCGGCAGCGTGACGGCGCGGAACGCCTTGACGTGGTCGACGACGTCGAGCCCGTCGAGGAGGCGTTCCACGTCCACGGCGTGCGGGGCGATCCACAGGCCGCTCTGCAGCAGGCCGAACCCCGCCCAGGTCAGGCGGCTGCGCAGCAGGTGGCGGTCGGCGCGGCGGGTCTCCGGCAGGGAGAAGCCGAGCAGCGTCCAGGTGCCGTCCCAGTCGCGGTTGACGGCCTGGCCGAGCCGCCGGCCGCCCTCCTCGAGGACCTCCGCGGCCTGGTCGGTGAGGGAGAAGTAGACGCGTTTGCCGGATCGGTGGCGGGCCAGCAGGCCGCGGGCGCTCATCCGGGACAGGGTGGAACGGGCCGCGTGCTCGCCGACGCCGACGCGGCGCAGCACCTCGATGAGGCTGCCGGAGTAGACGGCCTCGTCCCGGTCGAGCATGTACGCGGCGCAGAAGGTGAGCATGATCGCCTGCGGCCGCCGCCACGGCTGCGACCCGTTCGCGGCCTCGGCGTCCCCGTCGTCGCCCACCCGGGACCCCCATCATTTGGCACTTTCGTAACGACCGTCACATATTAGCCGAATGTCGGACGGCTAGGCCATCACCGACGAACATTCCGGCCTTTCCCGGCGTGCCGCTCCCCCGCGCGTGGCGGCGCTCCTCCGCCCGCCGACGTCTCGGCGGACACGCCGCCCCCATGACCGGATGCCGGGAGCCCGGGTCCTAGGATGCGAGCAACCGACGGCTTGGGCCACCGAAGGAGCCGGCAGTGAGCTTCGCGACCGCAGACCTGCACGACGAGCGCGGCGACGACCTCGACTCCTGTGACCTGCAGCTGCGCCAGTACGGCGGGCGGCGCGCCTTCAGCGGCCGGATCGTGACCGTGCGCTGCCACCAGGACAACGCGCTGCTGAAGTCGGTCCTGTCCGAGCCCGGCGAGGGCCGCGTCCTGGTGGTGGACGGCGGCGGCTCGGTGCACACCGCGCTGATAGGCGACGTCATCGCCGGGATCGCGGTCGCCAACGGCTGGTCCGGCGTGGTCATCAACGGCGCGGTACGCGACGTGGCCGCCCTGCGCGAGCTCGACCTCGGCGTCAAGGCCCTCGGCTCCAACCCCCGCACCAGCGCCAAGACCGGCGCGGGCGAACGCGACGTGCCGGTCTCCTTCGGCGGCGTCACCTTCCACCCCGGCGCGGAGCTGTTCAGCGACGACGACGGCATCCTGGTCGGCGGGAAGTGACGTTCGGCGGCGGCGGGTGACGTCCCGCCGACGACGTTCGCCGGGGTCGTCTCCGCGTCGCCCGCCGGGGTCAGGACGGGGAGTCGGCGGGCGGCTCCGCGGGGTCGGCGGCGAAGGAGCGGTAGGTGCGGACCTCGTCGGGGCGGATCAGGCCGTCCTCGATGGCGCGGGCGAGCAGGGCGGCCTTGCTGGGCGCGGGCCGGCCGATCTTGGCGTACTTCACCCGGGCGCGGTCGATGTACTGGCGCACGGTGGCCTCGCTGATGCCCATGCGGCGGGCCACCGACGCCTTCGACATCGACTGGAACCACAGCAGGAGGGCGCGGTGCTCGCGTTCGGACAGCTGGGGGCGTTGCGGGCGGGCGTCGGCGATGAGCGCGTGGGCCATGGTGGGGGTGACGTACGGGCGGTCGGTGGCGACGGCGACGATGGTCTCCACGCAGTGGTCGGCGCTCTCGTGCTTGGCGATGAAGGCCGCCGCGCCCGCGTCGAGCACGGCGAGCACGGTGTCGGGGTCGCGGTGGCCGGAGAACACGATGACGCGGCGGCCGTCCGCGCACAGGTCGGCGACCCGGTCGACCACCATCACGCCGTTCAGTTCCAGGTCGAGCAGGAACACGTCGGCGTCGGCCCCGGGCCCCGCCAGCACCGACTCGATCGTGGGGCCGCTCGCCACCAGCTCCACCCGGCGTCCCGGGTCCTGGGAGAGCCACAGCCGGATGCCGTCCACGGTCACCGGATGGTCCTCGATGACCGCGAGCCTCACCGGGCCGGCCAGCTGCTCTGAATCCACAGCGATCTTCCTTCCCGCTCCTTGGTGACCACGACGCCGCCGCCCGGCCACGACGCGTCCCCGTCACCGTTCGTCCCGTTCGCGTCCCGCCGCGCGGCCGGGACCGCCTCGCGGTCCTCCCGGCCCGCGTCCTGCTCCTCGTCCTCCGCGTCGGCCACCACGCTGACGATCACTTCGCCGGGGGTGGCGTAGACGGTCACGCGGGCCTCGCTGCGGGCGGCGCGCAGGGCCCGCGCCGGGGCTTCGGCCAGTGCCTCCGCGACGCCGGAGGGCAGGTCGGGGACGGTGCCGACGGGCGGCTCCATGGTGACCAGTACGCGGCGGCGCTCGGCGTCGACCACGTGGGCGCGCAGGACGCGCAGCAGCGGCCCGGGTTCGTCGTCGGTCTCGGCCATGAGGCGGCGCAGCCGGGCCGCGCCCACCGCGCAGTCGCGCCGCAGGCGCTCGTCGGCGGGGTCCGCGCCCGCGGCGATCTCCGCGAGCAGGTCGGCGGCGGCCTGCCGTACGGCCTCGTAGCGGCGCAGCCGGTCCTCGTGCACGAGTTCGGAGCTCCGGCGCGCGGCCTCGGTCTCGGCGCGGCGGGCCGAGGCATCGGCGGCCCAGCGGGCGGCGGTGTCCAGGGCGTGGCCGCCGACGCTGCCGCCGATCTGCAGCGTCAGGCTGCCGACGAGCACCATCAGGTACCGGGCGAGCGAGACGCGGTCGGTCGCCCCGGCGGCGAGCATCCCGGCGAGCACGATGGCTGCGTCCGCGGCGAGGAACAGGCACAGTTCGCGCAGGTGGTGGCGGCGGTGCCAGAACAGGATGACGGCGAGCCAGCCGACCGCGCCCCAGCCCCAGTTCGCCGGGCCGATCACCCGGTCGGGCGGGCAGGCGGCGAGCATGGCGACGACGACCGCGAGCGCGGCGGCCCCGTACGCCCACACGCCGCGAAGCGGGCGCTCGGAGCGCAGCAGCGCGATCGCGGCGGCCACGCCGACGAGCAGGTGGCCGAGCCAGGCCGCGGCGGCGAGCCACGGAAGCCGGTAGGCGTCCCAGGCGGTGAGGGTGACGGGCAGGTCGTGCCCGAGGTGCCATCCGGCGGCGACGACCACGGCGGCGACGGTGGCGCCCCGCGCGTACCGGCGGGCGACGATGATCGCGGGGTCGTCGGTCACGGACGCCACCAGAGCGTGATCCGGGTGCCGCCCTCGCCGGACTCGACGCGGGCGCCGCCGCCGGCCGACTGCATGCGCTCGACGATGGAGCGGCGCAGGCCGTACCGGTGCGGGTGCGGGCGGGTGTGGTCGAAGCCGCGCCCGCGGTCGGCGATCAGGACGCGCACCTCCTCCCCGGCGCGGTCCCCTGCACGGTCTCCGGCGCGATCCCCGGCGCTGTCCTCGGCACGGTCTCCGGCCCTGTCTCCGGCATCGTCCCCGGCACGGTCCCCGGCCCTGTCTCCAGCGCGATCCCCGGCCCGATCCCCGGCACGGTCTCCGGCGCTGTCCTCGGCGCGGTCCCCCGCGCGCGACAGGGTGAGGCGCGCCGCCGGCACCCCGGCGTGGCGGGCGACGTTGGTGAGGGCCTCGGCCGCGGCCCCGGCGAACGCCTCGGCGACCGCGGCGGGCACGCGGACGTCCGCGAGCTCGGTGGCGACGCGCAGGCCGGAGCGGCGGGCCACGTCCCGCAGCCGCGGGCCGAGCGGCACCGGCGTGTCGTCGCCCCCGTACGGCACGGCCTCCGCCGCGATGCGTTCCAGCTCGACGAGGTCGGCGGCGGCCTGCCGGCGCAGCATCGGCGAACCGGCGGCGACGCCCCCGGCGCCGATCATGGTGAGGGTGTTGAGCACGGTGTCGTGCACCCTGCTGTACTGGGCGCGCTCGTCGGCGCGGCGGGCGCGCAGCACGGCGGCCTCGGTGGCGGCCTTGCGCAGACCGTCGAGCGCGGCGTCGGCCACGGCCGCCGACCGGCGCAGCAGCGTCATCAGGGCCGTCATCGCCGCGACCTGGACCAGGTGGATCCCGGCGGTGGCCGCGCCCGAGGCGAGCCCGGCGAGCTGCGCCCCGGCGAAGTGCGCGCCGGTGACGGCGAGCCCGGCGGGCACGGCGATCCGGGGCGTCCAGCCCAGCGCGGCGATGACGATCGTCATCGTGGTGAGCACCGCGATCCAGCTCGCGCCGCCGTCGGCCGTCGCGGGCACGACGAGCCGGCCCTGGGCGAGGCCGTACGCGGCCGTGACGGCGACCTCACCGAGAACCAGCCACAGCAGCGGGCCGTACCTGAGCAGCGCCCAGACGAACACCGCGGTCCACGCCAGATCGACGGCGACGGCCGGGACGATCCACGCCGCCGAGACCGGCGGCACCGCCCCGAGCAGGGCCGCGGCCGCCGCCGCCAGCCCCTCCGCCGCGCGCATGACGGCGCCGCACCGCGCGACGGTCCGATACAGCGCGGCGCGTGCGGGGTGCGATGTCGTTTCGTCCTGGGGCGGAGCGGGGGGTGAGGGGCCGGGAACCATGGGGGGTGCGACTCGTGGGCGTCTGGTGATCGCCCAGTCTAGGCGCGGTCCGCGGCCTCCTGGCATCGAACGGGACAGGAGGCGGACCCATCGGCGCGGGTACCGGCGCCGTGACGCGCGACACCCGCATTTGCCCCTCCCACGGGTCCTGCTTCCTGTCCCGCTCGATGCCATCAGCATTCACCCGACGGCCGCCCCGCGCATGACCTCCGTTCGGAGGTCATCTCTGCGTTCCCCCACGTAGAGAGCGCTTTCCCGCCATTCCGCCGCCCCCTTGGGCAGCCCTCCCCCAGGCATGAGCGGCGTCTCGTCTCCCTCGCCGTCTTCGCCGGCGGGGTCCGTCAAGCGGGGCGGCGGGACAGGCGGCGGTTGGTGGCTTCGATCTGCGCCTGAGTGGTGCGGCTTAGGCGTTCGGCCTGGTCCTCGGTTAGGCGGTCGGCTACGCGGTCCCAGTGCAGGGCGACGTGTTCGCCCTGTCGTACGCCGGGGACGAAGACGTGGCCGTCGACGGCGAGGGCGGCCTCCTCGTCGCTCGGGGCGGACAGGGACAGGCGGTGGCCGTCCCAGGTGAGGCGGCGGGTGGCGACGAGCACGCGGTCGCCGGGGAGGGTTTCCAGCACCGTTCCCCAGGAGATGCGGCATTTGTCGAGGACGTGCAGGGGGTGCTCGTGGTTGCGCTCGCCGAGCAGGCGGGACCAGGGGTAGACGCCGAAGACGTGGAAGCAGTGGTTGGGGGCGGCCTCGTCGACGAGATCCGGGGTGAGGTGCCGCCAGTAGTGGCCGGCCTGGCCGCCGATGTCGGCCAGGAGCGTCTCGCCGAAGACGCGGGCGTCGATGTCGTCGCCGACGCCGCCGCCGAGCCAGTAGGCGTCCACGACGCGGGGGTCGAGGGGGTCGTCGATTCCCGCGAGGCGGGCGAGGATGCGCAGGTACGGCCAGGCTCCGCTGAAGCCGCGGGCGACGGCGCGCACCTGGGCGGGGTCGCCGCCGCCCGCCCCGCACTCCAGCAGGATGCGGGACTGGGCGGGGCCGCAGTAGCCGAGGTCGTTGGGCGCGTGGGCGTACCGGGCGAACAGCCGCTCGCCCGCGAAGCGTTCGGCCGTGCCGGGAGCGGTCATCGGGCGCCGCTCCGGCCGACGAGCTGGGCGGCCTCGCGGTGCATGCGGCCGTAGTTGTAGTAGGCGGCGCAGGCGCCCTCGGGCGAGACCATGCAGGTGCCGATGGGGGTCTCGGGGGTGCAGGCGGTGCCGAAGACCTTGCACTCCCAGGGCTTGATGACGCCCTTGAGCACCTCGCCGCACTGGCACGCCTTGGGGTCGGCGACGCGGACGCCGGGCATGTCGAAGCGGAGTTCGGCGTCGTACTGCGCGTAGCCGGGGGCGAGTTTGAGCGCGCTCTGCGAGATGAAGCCGAGGCCGCGCCACTCGAAGTGCGGGCGCAGTTCGAAGACCTGGCTCATCAGGGCGAGCGCCTGCGGGTTGCCCTCGTCCCTGACGACGCGGCCGTACTGGTTCTCCACCTCGCAGCGGCCCTCGCGGATCTGCCGCAGCAGCATGGCGACGGCGGCGAGGATGTCCAGCGGCTCGAAGCCGGCGACGACGAGCGGCTTGCCGTACACCTGCGGGACGAACCGGTACGGGCGGGTGCCGACGACGGTGGAGACGTGGCCGGGGCCGAGGAAGCCGGACAGGCGCAGGTCGGGCGACTCCAGGATGGCCTTGATCGGCGGGACGATCGTGACGTGGTTGCAGAAGACGCTGAAGTTCTCCAGGCCGAGCTCGCGGGCGCGGACCAGGGTGACGGCGGTGGACGGGGCGGTGGTCTCGAAGCCGACGGCGAAGAACACCACGTGTTTGCCGGGGTTGTCGACGGCGATGCGCATGGCGTCCAGCGGCGAGTACACGAACCGCACGTCGGCGCCGCGGGCCTTGGCCTCCAGCAGGCTGCCGCGGCTGCCGGGCACGCGCATCATGTCGCCGAACGTCGTGAAGATCACGTCGGGCTGTTCGGCGAGCCAGAGGGCGTCGTCGACGCGGCCCATCGGGATCACGCACACCGGGCAGCCGGGGCCGTGCACGAGCTCGACCGACTCGGGCAGCAGGTGCTCGATGCCGTGCCGGTAGATGGTGTGGGTGTGGCCGCCGCACACCTCCATGAACTTGAAGTGGTCCGAGCCCGCCAGCTCGGTGACGGCCGCGACCAGGGCGCGTGCGGCCGCGGGGTCGCGGAACTCGTCCACGAAGCGCATCGGCGTGTCCTTCCGTGGTGTGCCGCCGGTCCCGACGGGCGGGGTGCGGCGGCGGTGCTCGTTTCAGTGCTCGATTCGGTGTTCGTGTCGGGGGGTCAGGGGGTCGCGCCGGCGTCGATCGGCCGGTCCGTAGCCGTTTCTCCCGGCCCGGCCGGGTCAGACGATCGAGGTGGAGTCGAACGCCTCCAGCTCGTCGTCGTAGGCCTGGCCGAGCTTCTTCATCGCGGCCAGGGTCAGCGCCGCCTCCTCCTCGTCGATCTTCGCCATGGCGAAGCCGACGTGCACCAGCACCCAGTCGCCGGTGCGCAGGTCCTCGTCGGCGAGCAGCCGCACGCTGATCGTCCGGCGCACGCCGCTCACCTCGACCTTGGCCAGCGACTGCTCGGCGTCGACGATCTCGACGACCTGGCCGGGAATTCCCAAACACATGACGTTCTCTCCCCTGCTCTCTCCTGCCCCGGCGCGCTAGCAGATGCGCGGCAGCGGGTCGCCGACCAGCATGTCCACGATCCGGGTGCCGCCGAAGTCGGTGCGCAGCGCGACCGTGGCGGCGGGCCGTTCGACGATCTCCCCGACGACGGCGGCGCCCGCGCCGAGCGGATGGGCGCGCAGCGCGGCCAGCGCCGCGTCGGCCTCCTCGGCCGGGACGACGGCGAGGAACCGGCCCTCGCACGCCACGTACAGCGGGTCGATGCCGAGCATCTCGCACGCGCCGAGCACGTCGGGCGCGACCGGCAGCGCGGACTCCTCCAGGACGACGCCGAGGCCGGTGTCCTGGGCGAGCTCGTTGCAGACGGTGCCGACGCCGCCCCGGGTCGGGTCGCGCATCCAGCGGGTGCCGGGCGCGGCCGCCAGCAGGTCCTCGGCGAGGGCGTTCACCGGCGCGGTGTCGGAGGCGATGTCGCTCTCCATGCCGAGGTCGCCGCGGGCGAGCAGCACGGCCATGCCGTGGTCGCCGATCGTGCCGGACAGCAGCAGGCGGTCGCCGGGCCGTACCCGGTCGGCGGCGAGGCGGCGCCCGGCGGGGACGAGGCCGACCCCGGCGGTGGTGATGAACAGGCCGTCGGCCGCGCCACTCGCGACCACCTTGGTGTCGCCGGTGACGACCTGGACCCCGGCCGCCTTGGCGGCCTCGGCCATGTCGGCGGCGATGGCGCGCAGCTCCTCGATCGGGAAGCCCTCCTCGATGACGAACGCGGCCGAGATCCACGCCGGGCGGGCGCCCATCATGGTCAGGTCGTTGACGGTGCCGTGGATCGCCAGGTGGCCGATCGAGCCGCCGGGGAAGCGCAGCGGGTGCACCACGTACGCGTCGGTGCTGAACGCGAGCGTCTCCCCGGACGGCAGCGGCAGGGTCGCGCCGTCGCCGAGCCGTTCCAGCTCCTCGTTGCGGAACGCCTCGACGAACACCGCGTCCACGAGCGCCGCCGACGCCTTGCCGCCCGCGCCGTGCGCGAGCGTCACCACCTCGTCGAGCAGGCGCGGCCTGCGCCGCCGGAACGCGTCGATGCGCTCCAGCACCTGGTCCTCCCGGAACATCGGCCCGCGCCGCTCGGCGCCCGCCCCGTTCCCCGCGGCCGCCGCCTGCAGGTCAGCCTGGTAGTCCATGTCCCGCCTCACCATCCGGCCGTTGGCCCTCTCACCGGTCACGCCGCGCACCGCCCTCGGGTGCCGTCCCCGCGTCTCATCGCCGCTCCCCCGCCGCCAGGTGTTCGTGCACCGTGCGCCAGAGCTCGTGGCCGAGCAGCGCCTGCGACTCCTGGATGCGGTGCACGCTCTGCGAGCGGACGACGAAGCACACGTCCACGTCGCCGCCCGCGGCGAAGGAGCCGCCGTCGTAGCCCGCGAAGCCGATCGTGAACAGGCCGCGGCGTTTCGCCTCGGCGAGCGCGGTGGTCAGGTCGGCCGAGTCGCCGCTGGTGGACATCGCCACGGCGATGTCGCCGGGGCGGGCGCGGGCGATGAGCTGGCGGGAGAACACCAGCTCGAAGCCGACGTCGTTGCCGAGCGCGGTGAGCACCGCCTGGTCGGCGGCGAGCGACCACGCCGGGAGCGGCCTGCCGTGCGGGGGCCGGGCGAACAGCGCGGCGAGCGTGGCGGCGTCGGTCGAGCTGCCGCCGTTGCCGAACGTGTACATGCGGCCGCCCGCCGCGAACCGCCGCGCCAGCTCGGCCCCGGCGGCGGCGACGCGGCCGGCGCATTCGGCGAGGGTACGGCGGCGCAGCTCGGCGCTCTCGGCGGCCTTGGCGCGGGCGGACTCGGCGAGGTCGGCGAGCAGCGCGTCGGCGTCGCGTTCCTCGGCCTCGAGGAACGGATACAGGAATCCGGTGTTCTCCTGGCTCATCGGGCGCCGTCCTCGTCCAGGCGGGTGATGGCCGCGCCCGCGTGCACGAGCAGCAGGTCGCCGGGGCCGACCGGGCCGACGAGCAGGGTGTCCACGGTCTCCTCGCCGTTCGCGGTGCGCACCAGGGTGCCGCCGGGCGCGTCCGGGGTGATCACCTCGGCGAGGCGGCCCTCGTCGCTGCAGGTGACGCACACCTCGTCGGTGCACCCGTCGTCGGGGGCGAGCAGGCCGGGGTGTTCGAAGCAGACGTGGGTGAGCTCCCACAGCAGGTGGTAGAGGAGCACGAACCGGCCGGTCGCGGGCGTGCGCGGGTCGGGGTCGTCGACCCACAGCACGTGGTCGGCCGCGCCCGCCGGGGGCCGGGGGCCGTTGCCGATCCACAGCGTGGTCGCGCCCCAGGCGGGCGCGCGGCGCGCCACGGCGGCCACGTCCGGGTCGGACGCGGCGGCGACGGCCAGGATCACGTCGCCCGGCCGTACGGCGAGGCGGGCGGCGTCCACCAGCCCGGGTCCGGTCAGCGCGACGGCGGGAAGCGCCCGCTTGCCGACGATGACCGGGTGCACGAACTCCACGGCCACGTGGTGGGCGTGCGGCTCCCAGGCGGGGGCGACGCACCAGAGCGTGGCCCCGGCGGCGAACCGGCGGGCCAGCGTCAGCGCGGCGGCGGCGAGGTCCTTCGCGAGCCCCTCGTCCAGCAGGACCTCGGCGGCGTCGCCGGCAGGGGCGTCGGCGCGGTCGTCGGCGGGGGCGTGGGTCTCCTGGCGGGCCGTCGTGCTCATGACGCCGCCCGTTCCGCCGGGACGTCGGCCGGGGTGTCGAGGATGGCGTATTCGCGCATCAGGTCCAGGGTGGCGAGCGCCTCCCGCTCGTCCAGGCGGGTGAGGGCGAAGCCGGCGTGGACGAGGGTGTAGTCGCCGACCTTCAGGTCCGGCAGGTACGCCAGGCACACCTTTCTCATCTCACCGGCGAAGTCGGCGTGGGCCATGACGGTCCCGCCTTCCTCCCAGACTTCGACGATTTTTCCTGGGATTCCCAGACACATCGTCATTCCTCCTTAGCGTTCGCCCGCAGCGCCGCCACGGCCGCCTGGCCGAGGGCGAGGCCGCCGTCGTTCGGGGGCACGACACGGTGGGTCAGCACCTCGAAGCCTGCCGCCGTCAGCCGGTCCCGGCAGGCGCGCAGCAGCAGCACGTTCTGGAACACCCCGCCGGTGAGCCCGGCCAGCCGGACGCCGCGCTCCGCGCCGATCGCGGTCACCGCCTCCGTCACGGCGTCGGCCACGGCGAGGTGGAATCCGGCCGCGAGGTCGGCGACGGGCGCGCCGTCGCGCAGCCCGGCGACCAGCCCGGCCAGCAGGGGACGCGGGTCGAGCACGCCGTCCGCGCCGACCTCGATGCGCAGCGACGGCGCGAGGCCGGTCGCGATCGCCGCCAGCGCCTCCAGTTCGATCGCCGCCTGGCCTTCGTACGTGATGCGGTGGCGGACGCCGAGCAGGGAGGAGACCGCGTCGAACAGGCGGCCCATGCTGGTGCAGTCGGCGCAGCCGAAGCCGCCGGTGAGCTGGGCGTTCACGACGCGGAGCTCGGTCGGGTCGCAGGCGGCGACGGGGGGCAGGTCGGGCGTCCAGTCGATCCCGGCGGCGCGCAGGTGGGACAGGGCCATGCGGCAGGGGTTGCGCACGCCCGCGTCCCCGCCCGGCAGCGGTACGGCCCGCAGGTGGGCGGCCCGGATGAAGCGGTGGGCGTCGGGGCCGAGCAGGAGCACCTCGCCGCCCCAGATAGCGCCGTCGAGGCCGTGGCCGGTGCCGTCGAAGGCGACCGCGATGAACGGCTCGCCGAGGCGGCCGTGCTCGGCGAGCAGGGACGCCGCGTGCGCGTGGTGGTGCTGGACGAGGTGGACCGGGCGGCCGCGGGCGTTGCGTTCGGCCCAGTCGCGGGTGAGGTAGCCGGGGTGGGTGTCGGCGGCGAGGGCGGCGGGGCGGACGCCGTACAGGGTGGTGAGCTGGGCGGTGGCGCGTTCGAAGGCGCGCAGGGTCTCCAGGGTGCCCATGTCGCCGACGTGCGCCGAGGTGAAGGCGTGCTCGCCGGAGATGACGCAGAAGGTGTTCTTCAGTTCGCCGCCGACGGCGAGGACGGGCTCGGCGGGGGCGGGGAGCCGTACCGGGGTGGGGGCGTAGCCGCGGGAGCGGCGGATCGGCAGCTCGTGGTCGTCGACGACGCGCACCACCGAGTCGTCGCAGGGCACGTGGATCGGCCGGTCGTGGGTGAGCATCGCGTCGGCGAGGCGGGGCAGCCGGGTGCGGGCGTCGGCGTCGTCGAAGCAGATCGGCTCGTCGGACACGTTCGCGCTGGTGAGCACGAGGACGTCGGGCACCGGGCCGGGCGCGCCCGGGACCGGGGCGAACAGCAGGTGGTGCAGCGGCGAGTTGGGCAGCATCACGCCGATCAGCGGATTGCCCGGGGCGACCTGGCCGGAGACGGGCGCGCCGGGGCGGCGGCGCAGCAGCACGATGGGCCGGGCGGGGCCGGTCAGCGCCGCCTCCTCGGCCGGGCCGATCTCGGCGAGGCGGCGCGCCGCGTCCAGGTCCCGCGCCATCACCGCGAACGCCTTGCCCGCCCGCGCCTTCCGCTCGCGCAGCCGGGCGACGGCGCGCTCGTCGCCGGCGAGGCAGGCGAGGTGGTAGCCGCCGATGCCCTTGACCGCGACGATCAGCCCGTCCGCCAGCGCCCGGTGCGCGGCGGCGAGGGCGGCGTCGGTGCCGGTGACGGCCTCGGCTCCCTCGTCCGCCCGGTACGGCAGGGGCGCGTACGACAGCCGGGGCCCGCAGTCGGGGCAGCACACCGGCTGCGCGTGGAACCGGCGGTCGGCGGGGTCGTGGTACTCGGCGGCGCACGCCTCGCACATGGCGAAGCCCGCCATGGTCGTGGCGGCCCGGTCGTAGGGCAGCTCGCGGATGATGGAGAAGCGCGGGCCGCAGTTCGTGCAGGTGATGAACGGGTGCCGGTAGCGCCGGTCGGCCGGGTCGAACAGTTCGCGGACGCAGTCGCCGCAGGGCGCCACGTCCGGCGGGACCAGCGTGCGGGCCCCGTCGGCGTCGCGGCTGGCCGCGATGCGGAACCCCTCGTCGCCGAGGAGCAGCGGGATGTCGTCGGCGTACACCGCGGTGACGCGGGCCAGCGGCGGCGCGTCCGCCCGCAGCCGCCACAGGAACGCGTCGACGTCCCGTTCCGGGCCTTGGACCTCGATGAACACCGCGCGGGCGTCGTTGCCGACGAAGCCGGAGACGCCGAGCTCGGTCGCGAGCCGGTAGACGAACGGCCGGAACCCGACCCCCTGCACGATGCCCTCGACCCTGACCCGTCTGCGGCGCAGCGCGGCGGATCGGTTCATGAACGCCGAAGACGTCCGCGTCCCGCTCATCACCGTCCCCCGACCAGATCACTGTCATCGCCATGTCCGGAAATCACGGACATTTCACTGCTCCGCGCGGTCCACGAGGCCGCGGCCCCGCCCGCCGCGCGCCGGTCGGCGCCGCTTCGGGCACTGTCGACCCTAACCCCGCGAAGCCGCTGGTCAGCGCATCGACGCGCGTCCCTTGGCCACCCTTGCGCCCGATTCATCCGCGCCGCCAGAGCACCACGCGGTTGTTGCCGGAGTCGGCCACGGCGAGCGTGTCGCCGTGCAGGCACAGCCCGTACGGCCAGCACAGCGTGTCGCGTCCGACCATCGACCACCGGTTCTCGCCGTTGGCCGCGAAGGTGGGCTGGCCGAGCACCGCGTCGGCCGGTCCCCCGTCGGCGGGCGGGTCCTCCCAGATGAGCACCCGGTTGTTGGCGGTGTCGGCGACGGCGAGCCGTACCGGGCGGGCCGGATCGCCGGGCCGCTCCCCCTGCCCGCCGGGGGCCGTCCCCTGGCCGACGGAGGCGGCGTACGGGAAGCGCAGCCGGTCGGCCCGCTGCGGCGCGTACGGGAACTCGGTGGCGGTGTGGAAGTCGGGCTGGCCGATCACCAGATCCGCGTCGCGGTCCTCCCCCGGGTGGGGCCGCCAGCCGAGCAGCCGGTGGTCGCCCGCGTCGGCGACGAGCAGCGTGTCCGCGGTGCCGGTGATGTCGTGCGGCCAGCGGAAGCTCCGCGGCCCTGCGCCCTGTCCGCGGTTCTCCTCCCGCAGCTCGGGGGCGGACTGCCCGAGCACCAGGTCGGCGGGCCGGTCCGGGGAGCCGGGGATGCCGTCCGTCCAGCCGAGCACCCGCCGGTTGCCGGTGTCGGCCACGTAGAAGCGGCCGTCCACGACGCCCACCCCGTACGGCCAGTACATCGTCGCGGCCGTGCACTCGCCGCCCCGGTTCGGCTCCACCTCGGTCAGGTCGCGCTGGCCGAGTACCAGGTCGGGCGCCTGCCCGGAGCGGGTCGGCACCTCGTCCCACACCAGGATCCGGTGGTGCCAGGCGTCGGCGACGACCAGCCGCCCGTCGTGGACGAGCACGCCGGTCGGCAGGTGCACGCCGTGCTCGGGGCCGCGCCCGCCCGCCGCCGGTCCCTCGCTCTCGCCGTCGGGCTGGCCGAGCACCACGTCGGCGGGCTCCTCGTCGCGGTCGGGCACGCCGTGCCAGATGAGCACCCGGTGGTTGCCCGAGTCGGCCACCACCAGGTGCCGGTCGTCGAGGAAGACGCCGCGCGGGGAGTACATCCAGGCCATGGTCGGGCGCGCGGCGGGAAGCGCGAGCCCGCCCGGCGCGGGCGCGCCCAGCCAGGTCCGCGCCCGCCAGCCGCCCGACACGTCGCCGGACAGTTCGCCGGACAGTTCGCCGGACGCGGCCCCGGCGTCGCGGGCGCCGGGGGTCTGCACGGAGACCCGTACGGTGGTCATCGGCCGTCCCCGCCCCCGGGCCCGCGGCCGATGGCGGTCAACGGGATGAAGGTGGGCTCCGGCTCGGCGGGCACCACCTCCACACGGTCGATCGCGCCGACGCGTTCGGTCAGCACGGTCGCCACACGCTCCGCGAGATCCGGCGCCGCGCCGCCGCCGGAGCAGCCGCGGGACCCGCCGTCAAACCGGATGTACGCCACGCCGCCCTCGACGCGGACGAGCTCGGCGTCCCCGCCCTGCGAGCGCATCCAGGGCCGGATCGAGGCGAGCACCCGGTTCGCCTCGGTCGCCGGATCGGGCCGGATGATGCCGTGCAGCATCAGCAGCATGCGCACCTCGGGCTCGTCCACCAGCTCGAACAGCAGCTCGCGGGCCCGGTCGTCGCCCCGCATGCGGCGCACGATCGTGGTGAGCCCGGCCTTGTGCACGGCCTCGACGGCCCGCCGCAGCTCCTCGGCCGCCTGCCGCGCGGGACCGTCCAGCTCCGCGACCCGCTTCGCCGCCTCGTCGACCTTGCGGGCGAGCGCCTCCAGCGAGTCCGCCCCGGCCCGCGCGGACCCGGCCTGTCCCGCCCGCGCCGTCTGGTGATCGTTGTCCGCGGCCGGAGCGCCCGCGCCCGCCTCGCGGCCGTCGCCCGCGACGACCGCGCCCGGACCGCCCGCCGCCGGCCTGTCCGGCGCGGACGCGGACGCGCCGCCCGTCGTCTCGGCCGCCTCGGCGGCGAGCCGCCGCAGGGCGGTCTCGCTCCGGGCGGGCGCCGCGCCGCCGAGCGCGGCGGCCGACGGCGGAAGGTGGGGTGCAGTGGTCATCGCTGTGTCCTCATCCGTATCGCTCGGCCCGGTCCAGCGCCTCGGCGACCTTGGCGGCCAGCAGGTCGGCGAAGGCCGCCTTGGCGAGCCCTACCAGGACGTCGGAGACGCTGCCGGAGTCCTCGACGGCGATCTGGCGTTTGCGCAGGGCGCGCAGGACGAACGCGGCGCCGTCCACGTCGTCGAGGCAGAACTCGGCGAACAGCGCGTCCACGTAGTCGCCGAGCCACACGCCCTCGCCCCGCGGGTCCTCGCGCAGCCGCCGCAGCGCCTCGGCGTGGCCGCCGCAGCGCTGCACGACGCGCTCGGCGAGGCGGTCGGCGGCGGTGAGCAGCAGCATGTCGAACTGCTGGCGCTGGTACGCGTCCATGGTCAGCCCTTCGCCTTGATGAGCGCGGTCTGCCGGGCGATCTCGTCCAGCACGTCCCGCACGGTGCGCACCGCGTCCACGTCGCCGCCCTCCTCGAACAGGAACCGCGCCTCGGCGAGCTTCGCCCTGGCGTGGTCGAACATGCCGAGGTGGGCGAGGGCGTTGCCCTGGTTCGCCAGCACGCGGGCGCGGCCGAGCGGGTCCCGGTCGCGGTCGCGCGCCTCCAGCACGGCCTCGTACAGCTCGACGGCCTCGACCAGGTTGTCCGCCTGGTGCCCCGACGGGGCGTAGACGAGCGCGTTGGCGAGGTTGAGCTGGGCGCCCGCCCACTCCACGGGGTGGGTCTCGCGCGTGTACACCTTCAGCGCCGACCGCAGCGACCGCACCGCGATGGCGACCCGCAGCCGGTCGGACGCCTGGCGCATCGGCATGGTCAGGTACGCGGTGGCGAGGTTGACGTGCGCGGCGGCCCACACCTCCGGCGCCTCGTCGGAGGTGACCAGCCGCAGCGCGGCCTGATAGTGCGGCACGGCCCGGCCCAGCGACTCGGGGTGGTCCCCGGCCGACTCGTGCAGGGCGAGCGCCAGGGTGAGGTGCGCCTCGGCCTGGCCGACGCGCAGATCGGTGCCGTCGAGCAGCCGCAGCGCCCGCTCCAGCATGCCGATCACCTCGGGCGCCGGCCCTTCGGCGTCCTTGCGGATGCCCGCCGCGGCGGCGAGCAGCACCCCGGCGAGCGGTGCGGCCTCCTCCGGCACCTCGGCGACGGCGTCCTCCAGCAGCCGCGCGGCCCGCGCGGCGTCGCCCCGGTCCAGCGCGTGGCTCGCCCGCGCCGCCAGCACCAGCGCGGCGACCTCGCCCCCGGCCGTGCCCGGCTCAGGCGGCTCGGCCGCGCGCCCGACGGTGAACGCCACCACGTCCGCCAGCACCCCGTACGGCTCGCCGAGGTCGGCCCGCAGCCGCGCCGGATCCTCCGTCTCGGGGTCCATGACGAACCGGTTGTACCTGGTCACCGGGTCGTCCCCGGTGAGGCGGGCGAGCGCCCCGGCGACGTCGCCGGCGAGCGCCAGCTCGTGCGCCCGCAGCGCCTCCGGCCAGCGGGACGGCAGCCGCCCCGCGACCAGCTCGCGCCGCGCCTCCTCGGTCTCCTCCCCGCCGGGGACGAGCAGGAAGCCCGCCGGCAGGGGAAACGCCCCGAGCGGCTGCGGCCGGGCGAGCGGCGGCCCGCCCACGCCCGAAGCGATTCGCTCAGCCATCGCAGACCTCTTTTCGCTCAGCGGCCGTGTTCGCCGGCCGCACGCCCGTACGGCCGGATGCCGTCCCCGGCACGGGCCTCACGACGAGCCTTCCTGGTCAAGCGGGATGCGCAGCGCCGTGTGGGCATCATCCCAGGTGGCGAGGCGGGTGCCGACGGGGGTGAGGTCGTCGAGGGCGTCGCGGACCAGCACCTCGTGGTCGCCCGCCGGGAGCCGGGGCGTGAGCGGCAGGTCGCCCGGCCGGGGGGTGGGGCGCGGGATCAGCCACAGTTCCGCGCCCCGGCGGATCGCCGTGGCGGCCCCGGCCGGGAAGTGCCGGGCGGACAGCCGTGCGTCGAGGCGCAGCCGCCCGTCGGGGGTGAACTCGACGCGCCGGTCCGCCCGCGCGCCGCCGAGCGGGGCCAGGAACTCCTCCTCGATGAGCGCGATCACCCGCTCCATGCCGCGCCGTACCGGCGGGGACAGCTCGGCCCCGGGCTCGGCGCTCGCGATCTCGATCAGGAAGATCGTGACGTCCTGCGGATACTCGTCCTTGAGCAGCCAGTCGGCGAACGCGAGCGCGTGATCCCACCGGAAGCTGTGGGTGTGCAGCCCCGCCAGCGGCGGCAGATCCGCCACGGCGGGGCCCGGGACGCGGTAGACGGTCCCGGGTTCGGCACCGGTGCGGGCGGCGTCGATCAGCACCACCCGCTCCGCCCCGCGCATGCGGAAGGCCACGTCCATGCCCGCCGTGCCGCCGTCGACGATCTGCGTGCCCTCGGGGATGCCGCGGTCCCACAGATGCCGGATGAGGATCGGCCCCACCCCGTCGTCGCCGCGCAGCAGGTTGCCGCAGCCCACCACGAGGACCCGGCATCCGGACACGCCCCGGGACGGGTCGTCGCCCCCGCCCGCCGCCCCCGCGGAAGGGCCGGCGGGCGGGGCGACCGGCGCGGCCGCGACCGGCTCCATCGCATGTGGCCGCGCGTCGGTTGGCGTGTCCGGCTCGTGTTCTCGCTGAAGCCGCGGCATTCGCTGCACCCTTCCCGTCGCCCGCCGTCAGACCATCCCGTTGATGACGAAGCTGCTCAGCTCGCGACCGGTCTTGCCGTCGTAGGCGTGCACGGTGCACACCAGGCAGGAGTCGAAGCTGCGGGCGACGTGCCCGAGCTCGACCGGGTCCTCCATGTCCACGATGCGCGCGCCCACCATCGCGCTCTCGATCGGGCCGAGCGCCCCGTCGCCGTCACGGGGGCCGATGTTCCACGCGGTCGGCGTGATCACCTGGTAGTTCTCGATCTTGCCGTCCTCGATGACGATCCAGTCCGACAGCGAGCCGCGCGCCGCCTCGGTGGAGCCGAAGCCCTTGCCGGAGGCGTGCTCGACCGGCTTGGTGTAGAAGTTGTCGTGCAGGTCGATCTGGTCGAGCCAGTTCCGCACCCACTTGTAGTACTTGGGCGCCTCGTGCATGCGGGCGAGCTGGCGCACCAGCACCGACGGGCCGATCTTGCCGAGGATGTCGACGAACAGCGGGTCCTCGTCCTGGTACGGCGCGGCCCCCGGCGCCCCGGCCGCGATCCGGCGGGCGAGCGGCCCGGTCTCCAGCGGGATGTAGCCCATGCCGGGCACGTCGTACCGCGGCGACTTGGCCCAGCTGTACTTGCCCTTGGCGCGGCCGGCCTCGGGGTCGATGGGCCGGGTCTCGCCCTCGAACGGGTGCAGCGGCTTGTCGTCGGCGTAGAACGAGTGGGTGGTGTCCTCGCGGATGCGCGACTGGTCGAACTCGTACCACTGCCCGCCCGCGTACACGCCGGAGCGGCCGATGAGGGCGGCGTTGCGGCCCTCGATGGTCGGGTTCTCATACTGGGACGGCTCGAAGTAGGTGCCGCTGGCCAGGTAGTTGCCGACGCCGGCGCCGTACTTGTCCAGGCCGATGTCGAGGGCGTACCGGATGAAGAAGCCGCAGTCGCTGTCGCGGTGCGACTCGTTCTCGTCCACCCAGGCGAGCACGTCCTCCCAGGTGCGGTTCTCCAGCCAGCGGTCGATGGAGCAGCCGAGCCACTGCTTCTCCAGCCACTCGTCCTTCCAGTGCTCCAGGATCGCGATCGAGCGGGTCACGTCCGAGAGCGTCGGGGCGCACATGACGCCGCCGGGGACCATGAAGCTGGAGTGCGGCCACTGCCCGCCGAAGATCGCGTACACCTCGACGGGCTTGTTGGACAGCACCACGCCGGGGCCGTAGCTGGCGCCGGTGTACGGGGCGAAGCGGCGCACCGCCTCCTCGTACAGCGGGGACTTGGCGTAGTTCTTGTTGGTGAGGTCGATGGCGAACAGCGCGTAGAAGTAGCGCGGGATGGACTGCAGGGTCTCGCACGCCTGGCAGATGTTGCGGATCAGCGTCGCGTTCTGCGGCATGTGGGTGCGCCAGGCGACGTCGAGGGCGTACGCGGACTTGTAGAGGTGGCTGCCGCCGCAGATGCCGCAGATGCGGGGCGTGACGATGAGCCCGGCCTGCGGGTCCTTGCCGCGCAGGATGATCTCGAAGCCGCGGAACATCGCGGCCTCGGTCCAGGCGGAGGTGACCACGCCGTCTTCGATCGTCACCCGCACGTCGAGGTCGCCCTCGACCCGGCCCAGCGGGCTGACGAACAGGTCGATCGCTGTCATCGACGAGTTCCTTTCTGTCCGGCGCGTACGGGGTGGCGCGCCGTCTTGCGTCTTCGTCCTGCGTGCCGCGAAGCCGCGCGGCCGGGGCCGGAGGTCGGATGTCCCGCCGGACGCGTGCCGGGTACGGCGCGCGTCCGGCCGAGGCGGACGGCCCGGGGCCGCGTGCTTCGCGACCGCGGCTCAGACGACGAACATGTCTTCCTTGGACCACTGGGGCGCGGCGATCTGGGCCGCGGCGGCGTGCGCCATGTAGGTGAGGTGGTCGCTGCCCTCGGGGATCTCCTTCGGGATCGTGCCGCTGACCTTCTGCGTCTTGAAGACGGTGCCGGGCGCGAGGTCGAAGAAGGGGAACTCCGGCTCGGTGCAGCCGATGCACGGCATGCCGGCGCGGGTCTTGGACGACTGCCGGTTCCACAGGATGCGGTTGCACGGCGAGTGGGTCATCGGGCCGCGGCAGCCGAACTCGTAGAACAGGCAGCCGGTGCGGGTGCCGTCGCCGAACGACGGCGTGGACTGCTTGTACTCGAAGAACTGCACGCGGGTGCAGCCGGTCTGGGTGAACGTCTTGAAGAACGTCTGCGGGCGGTGCAGCTCGTCCAGCGCGATGTCGCCGGCGCGGCCGGTGGCGAGCGCCACGATGATCTGCGTGATCCAGTCCGGGTGGGCCGGGCAGCCCGGGATGTTGATCACCGGGAGGCCCATCTTGGAGCGGAAGTCGGGGCCGAGGAAGCCGCCGCGCTCGCGCTTGTGGAACTGCAAGCCGGTGGAGCCGGACGGGTTGGGCTCCATCGCGGGGATGCCGCCCCAGCAGGCGCAGTCGCCGATCGCCACGACGATCTCGGCGGCGGCGGCGAGCTCGGTGACCCAGTCCTTCATCGGCCGCTCGGCGAAGATGTCGTAGCGGCCGGTGCCGTCCGGGCCCTCGATCACGGTGCCCTCGAAGACGAAGATGTCGAGCGGGCGGCGCCCTTCGGCGCAGTCGGAACAGTTTCTGCGCGTTCTCGCCCAGTTCGAGGCCGAGCGAGGGGTGCCAGAGCAGGTCGAGGCCGAAGTCGGTGATCAGGTCGACGACGTTGGGCTCTTCGGCGTTGAGGAACGACATGGTGTTGCCGCTGCAGGCGCCGCCTTGCAGCCACAGCACTGATGACATGGGAACTCCTTGCCGGCTGATCGCCGCGCCCCGCCCGCCGCGGCGGCCTGGGGGCGTTTGGTACGAGTGTTGGGAGAGGTCCGGAGCAGGTGGGGGGGTGTCCCTCGGGTACGGCGCGGCCGTCCGGGCGGGTCAGGCGTCCTTCAAGTGGCGCCCGAACGCCTTGGCCACGTGCAGCATGAAGTTCAGGCCGCGGGAGACGTCCTCGTCCTTGAGGGCGCGCAGCAGCGCGAGCACCCCCATCGGCCTGCCCGGGTCGTCCTTGGCCGCCTCGGCGCCGTCGATGAGCGAACGCGCCATGGCGGAGGCCACCTCGACCGCGCGGGGGTCGGTCAGGTCGGAGCGGAACAGCGACTCCAGGCCCGGGGTCGCGTCGCTGATCGCGGCCGACAGGGTGCGCAGGCTCGCCGCGAGCTTCTCCAGGTCGACCGGCTCGCCGTCCTGCGACGCGGCGGCGAGCGCGCCGCGCCAGTCGCCGACGGTTTTGGCGAGGCCGCCGGTGATGGTGTCGCCGCGCCGCACCATGCCGTCCAGGCCGGTGACCAGGATGGCCAGGAGGTCGGCGTGCTCCAGCAGGTCGCACAGTGCCTGCGCGACCCTCGGGTCTTCGAGCTTGGCGACTACGGCGTCCCCGGCGGAGGGGGCGACGAGGGTCCGGTCCACGGTCATGGGCGCCTCCCGGCGGTGATCACCCACAGTGAGCAAATATCCAGAAATTTCTGGGTTCGCCAATGTTAGGAACGCGTTACGCGCACTGGCTATCCCGCAGACGCACGTTCTGTCACGATTGCGAACCGCTGATGCCATCAGGGCGAAGATCAATTGCAGGTACGGTTTTCAGGGAGGGTGGCCGGGATGTCACGGCTGGCCAAGTTCGGCTTCATCGACGCCCGGCGGACCGTCAACCCGGTGCGCCCGCGCGCCCGCTCGCGGGGCATCCCGCGCGCCCTGGAGAGCCACGAGATCTTCTACACCGAGGACGTGGACGAGGCGTCCTCTCTGATCGGCCAGGCGCTGTCGCCGTGCCGCCTCACCCTCGTCGGCTTCGGTGCCAAGGGCTTCGCGGCGAGCATGCACGGGGTGCGGCTGCGCGACGTGTCGATGCTCTACCTGGACCTGCACGTGGCCGCCACGCTGGAGTTCTTCGCGGCGGGGCCGTACGTGGCGGTGCACATGCCGATGAACGGCCGGGCGCTGTGCGACGACGACGGCGACACGATCGAGGCGAACACCACCCGCGCGATCGTCACCTGCCCCGGCCAGCACATCGTGATGCGCTTCGACCACGACTCGCCGCAGCTGATCATCCAGATCAACGAGGAGGCGCTCAACGGCTACCTCACCCGGCTGCTCGGCCGCACGCTGCACCGGCCGATCGTGTTCGAGCCCCGGATGGACCTGATCACCGAGACGGCGGTGCGCTGGAACGGGGCGTTGCAGCTGCTCAACACCGAGATCTACCACTCCGGCTCGCTGGTGCAGCGCGGCCACGGCATCGGCCCGCTGGAGGAGCTGATCATGAGCAGCCTGCTGTTCGTCCAGCCGTCGAACTACTACGAGCAGCTCGTCCGCCCCCAGGGCAAGCCGGTACGGCCCGCGGTCCGGCGCTCGCTCGACTTCATCGAGGCGAACCTCGCCGAGTCGATCACGATGGCCGACATCGCCCGGCACGTGAACATGAGCGTGCGCGCGATCCAGCAGGGCTTCCAGGCCGAGCTCGGCACCACGCCGATGAACTACCTGCGCGACCGGCGGCTCGAACGGGCCCGCGAGGACCTCATCGACGCGATCCCCGCCGACGGCGTCACCGTCACGCAGATCGCCGAACGCTGGGGCTTCACCCACCTGAGCCACTTCGCGACCCTGTACCGCAAGCGGTGGGGCGAGTCGCCGTCCGACACGCTGCGCCGCGGCTCCGGCTCCCCGCCCTGACCGCGC